>OMKS01004470.1_pt1 | contig 10522 bp, 7 predicted proteins | sample 1674721 | NCBI WGS metagenome assembly OMKS01 (sample SAMN06264996, study PRJEB25208) | sediment metagenome | isolation source: hot spring sediment | place: USA: California | collected 2014-09-02 | reverse complement strand
CTGGTGGAAGAACCCCATCATAACACCTACGACATCGAGTTTTGGGGACCCGAAGGCATGTGCAGCAGTTTTTATATCGCCGCCCTGACCGCTATGTCCCTTCTCGCACGGGCGGTCGGCGATCCTGCTGATGCCGAAAGATACCAGGCACTGGCATTCACCGGTGCAGACAACATCGAACAGGTCTGTTACAACGGCGCCTATTACCAGCAGCAGGTGCAGTATGAAGGTTTGCGCGACCGCAGTTTTTTAGAACTGCTCGCCAGTATCGGCGAACACCCCACTGAAGAACAGCAATTGCTGCTTAAAGAAGGCCCAAAATACCAGTATGGCTCCGGCGTCCTGTCTGACGGTGTGCTGGGCGCTTGGCTTGCCTGGGTATGCGGCATTGAGACACCCCAGAATCACGACCACATCCGCCAGCATCTGCAATCCATCTGGCAGCATAACTTCAAACCTTCGCTCTGGCAGCACGCCAACACCCAGCGCCCCGGCTATGCCATTGGCGAAGAAGGCGGCTTGCTGTTGTGCAGCTGGCCAAATGGCGGCAAACCGACTTTGCCCTTTGTCTATTCCGATGAGGTCTGGACTGGCATCGAATACCAGGTGGCTTCGCACATGATCGCCAATGGCATGCTTACTGAAGGCCTGACCATCGTGAACACCTTGCGCGCGCGCTACAATGGTCGCACCCGCAACCCCTGGAACGAGTATGAATGCGGCAACTACTACGCCCGCGCCATGGCTTCTTATGCCCTGCTGCCCGCCCTCACCGGCTTTCGTTACTCCGCAGTCAGTAACACCATGCGTATCGCCCCGCAGATTTCCATTGACCCGCTGGTATGTTTCTTCTCCACCGCTTCCGGCTGGGGCACCTTTACCCTCGACCGGCAAAAACGCACGCTCAGCATTGACCTCAAGGCAGGTAGTCTGATCCTCGATACCCTCAACCTGCAGATTGGTGATGAAGAAATATCACTGCATCCCACCACAGTCGTTTCTCACGGTACAATCAAGGAAATGACCTATTGACCACAGGGAGTGTCTATGATGATCACCGTTCGCCCGGCATCAGCCGATGACCTTGCCGAGATTTGCGCCTTCGACCACCTCGGGCAGGATACCGAAAGACAGGAGTATCTTCGCCATAGTATCCAGCAAGCGCAATGCCATGTTGCGGTGATTGATGGCGTCATCGTCGGCTATGTCATCCTGGAATATACCTTCTTTGGCCTGGGATTCGTGAGCTTGCTCTACACGCATCCTGCACACCGCCGCAGCGGCATCGGCATGCGTTTGATGAAGCACGCCGAAGACGTTTGCACCACAGAGAAGCTATTCACCTCCACCAACCTTACCAACCAGAACATGCAGAACCTGCTTGCCCACCGAAATTACAAGCTGAGCGGTGTCATCCATGACCTGGATGAAGGCGATCCTGATCTATTTTATGTGAAATTCTTACAATAGCGAGGAATCCCTCCCCTGTTGGGAGATGCTTACTGCTGGAAAAAAGCTGCGCTTTCCTCATCCGCAGGGCTCAGCTGATCAAACCAAACCGCTTCGGGGTCATAGCGCGCAAAGAAAGGTTGATGCACGCGTTCGGGCTGGCGTGCTTGAAGCGCGCGCAGCACGAACACCTTCTCATCTCCCACCTTTTTCACCCCCAAAACCTGCACCTTACCCGGATGGCATGACATCACCGGGCCGCGCACGCTGCGCGCCAGGCCCGAAACCTGCCGGTAAGCCCTTTTGAATATGCGCCAGGCGCGTTCCAACGGCACCGCAAAATGATGCTGGGCGCCGGTATTGCGGGCGATAAACATGTAATAAGGAATCATCCCCAGCCGCACCTGCTCACGCCACATGCGCGCCCACACCTCAGCATCGTCGTTGATATTCGCCACGATCGGCGATTGGGTGCGGATCTCTGCACCGGTCGCACGGATGTTCTCGATTGCCCGGGCCACTGTGGGAGTGTTCATTTCATGCGGGTGGGTGAAGTGCGCCATAACTGCCAGGTGCTTGCCTGACTGCACAACCTTACGGAACAACTGCAGCACTTCATCGCTATCAGCATCATTGACAAAACGATACGGCCAGTAGGAAAGCGACTTGGTGCCGATGCGGATGTTCTGTACATGGCCAAGTTCAGACCGTAACAACGGTTCCACATACCGGCGCAGCACAGTCGCGCGCATGGTCATCGGGTCGCCGCCGGTGAACAACACATCGGTGACCTGCGGTTGGGTTTGCAGATACTGCCACAGGCGGTCTGCCTCTTTCATGGCAATTTTCAAGCCATGCATGCCGACAAACTGCGCCCAACGGAAACAATAAGTACAGTAGGCATGGCAGGTTTGCCCCGGCGAAGGGAAGAACAGCACAGTCTCGCGGTACTTGTGCTGCACGCCTTCCAGCAATTCACCATTGAGACATGGGCGGTTGTGCTGCAATTGACCGGCAGGATGCGGATCCAATTCCAACCGGATGGCATCCGCAGCTTGCTTTATCTCCTGCTCGGACGCACCAGCACGCAAAAGCCCTGCGATACGTTCGTAATGTGCTTCATTTAGCATGCCGCGCACGGGAATCGTGAGGTTGAAGATCGGGTCGTCAGCAGCTTTTCGCCAATCGATCAACTGTTCTGCTACATAATTGTTCAGTCGGAACGGAAATACCCGTCCGACCACTTCAATATCAACTATCTGTTGCGGGCTGAGATACTGGCGAACAGCTGGAATTTGTTTGAAATTACCCAGATGATAGGGAATATACTTTGGGGCAGTCGAAGTGGCGCGTTGTTTGGTGGTGATCACAGGGCTGACCATCGCCTGATTACTGGTGGATTGCATGGCTTCCTCCTTCAAGGTTGGCAGATTGATTAAAGAGACAGGTTCTGCAAGAGAACCATCAGATGTGTCTCCTTGACCAGCAAAATGAAAAGCGGGGTTGGCTTTTCTGTAAGTTGACCCGGTGGGTTATGGTCATATAGTTGTGGCGAAAACCACAGGGCGAATAGGTAGTGGCGGATTATGTGCCGTCCATCTTTACTGTGGATTTTGCGGGATGTTTACTATAGCAATAATGATACCTTGAATTCTTAAATTTTTCAAACAAAGCGCATCAAACCAACCGCACCCAATCAGGCCAAGTGTACAATCAATTTTCTACGCCTCTATGACCGGAACACTAAAATTATTGCAATCGCTCAGAATCAGTCCGGTTCAGCTCATGCCTGAAAGAAGGCGCCAGGCGGGTGGACACCATCAGCGGTGGATGCCGCCAAACGCTCAGTGTCAAGATCATAGCCATATACAACCGCGCCTTTCGCAACCAGGTTGTGGGTGACCGGCGTGCCCATTCAACAGGCTTCTCTACATTGCAAGCCTGCTCCCATTAAAAGATATTGCACTCGTCCGCGATCAAACCAAGCACTTTTTCCATCAGAGAGTCACGCCCAGTATAGATATCGGCGCGGGTGAGAGGCACAGTTATATCGGGCTGGATGCCTACCCCTTCAAAATCACTGCCGCCAGGGTAGTACACACGCATGGCGCCGACAGAAAATGACATGCCATTGTCAAAGCCATGGAAAAAGGGCTGCCCAGTCGAGCCACCGGTGGTTTCCCCCGCTAACACCCCCCGCCCAGTATCGTAGAAAGGCATGGCAAAATCTTCAGCCGCCGACCATGTGCGGCGATCTGTCAACAGGTATAGTTTGCCGGCATAGGCCTCGCTCTCCGGTGCTACCTGTTCACTCTCGACAATCTCCCCTGACGTAATGGTTTGGTACGCCCACAGGCGGTATGGCTGGTTCATCAATGCCTTCAATAGCGCCCGCGGGGTGGAACCGCCGGCATTGCCCCGTATGTCCACGATCAGGTTGTGACTATCTTTGAACTCCTCCAGCAAAGCCAGCGCACGTTCCTCAAATATCGGCTGGAAGAAGCTGGGGATTTTCAGGTAAGCGACACATTCTGCACACCACCTGCCTTCGGTCTCTTTCTCCGCATTATCAGGAACCAGTTGGCTGCGGTTGATGTTAAGCTCATTCATCCTGTCGGCGTTGTCACGAAAGGTGACCGTATACTTATCAGGCAACAACAAACCCAGCACCGGTGGAAACACCGAGTTCCAATCACCGAATTGCACCGTTTTGGATTGCGGACTGCCCACCAGATAGGGCTGAAGCTCTTGAAGCCAATCAGAGACCGCTTTCCCTTCAATCTGTTCAACCACATCGCCCGGTTCCAACTCATGTATCAAGCTACCAGTCACCAGCCACTCTCCACCATTCTCATGCAGCGTCATCCCCAGTGGCGGCAATTGCGCCAGCCAGGGATCGTAAAAACGGGTATGGCCGTTGTTGAGCAGCGACAGAAACGCCATCATCTGCAAGGAAAATTGCTTGCGGTTGCCATCGCTCTGACGGATGAGGTCAGCAAATCTGTCATGTTCTCCGGCAAGCTCCGCTGGCATGATACGCGCATCCTGCCAGTGCGCAAAGTGTGCCTCAATCGACCGGGTGATCTGGTCAAGGATGTCCAGTCTGGCTTTTTCTGTCACAGAAGGGTATTTGGGTTTCATCTATCCTCCTCAGTTGGTTCCTCAATGATTTTATCATTTCATCCATTAATACACCTTTTTGCTTTTCATTTGCATCGACGAATATCTTCTAATTCCGTTTACAATTAGAGGATACCCGTCTGTTCACTCACCTGGTTCAAGGAGTTTTTCATGAAATCAAACACCACCCCGGCATATCTGGATACCAGTTTGTCCATCGAAGAGCGTGTGGACGATCTGGTCTCGCGCCTGACTGTCGAAGAAAAAATCTCACAAATGCTGCACACAGCCCCGCCCATCGACCGGCTGGGCATCCCTGGCTACAACTGGTGGAATGAATGTCTGCATGGCATCGGCCGCGCCGGCATCGCCACCGTGTTCCCCCAGGCGATCGGCATGGCAGCCAGCTGGAATCCTGATCTTATCTACCGCATCGCTTCCGTGATCGCTGACGAAGCACGCGCAAAATACAACCAGCAGGGGCGCGTTCATGTACATAAAATCTATGAAGGACTCACCTTCTGGACGCCCAACATCAACATTTTCCGCGACCCGCGCTGGGGCAGAGGACAGGAAACTTATGGCGAAGACCCCTACCTGACCAGTCGCCTGGGCGTGAATTTCGTCAAAGGTCTGCAGGGCAGCCACCCGCACTACTTCAAGACCATCGCCACGCCCAAACATTACGCCGTACACAGCGGGCCCGAAGCCGACCGCCATCATTTCGATGCAAAAGCCACCTGGCGCGACATGCGCACCACCTACCTGCCTGCCTTCCAGGCGACTGTGCAGGAAGGTCAGGCTTACTCCGTCATGGGCGCCTACAACCGCACCAACAGCGAAGCCTGCTGTGCTTCTGAAACCTTGCTGCAGCAGGTGCTGCGTGAGGAGTGGGGTTTCGATGGCTATGTGGTCTCTGACTGCGGCGCTATCAGCGACATCTACAAGCACCACAAACTGGTCGAGACTGCCGCGGAAGCCTCCGCCCTCGCCGTACAGCACGGCTGTGACCTCAATTGCGGCGAAACCTACGCCTTTCTGGTAGAAGCCCACCAAAAAGGATTAATCTCCGAAGCCATCATCGACCGGTCGGTCAAACGCCTGTTCAAGGCGCGTTTTCTGTTGGGCATGTTTGACCCATTTGAGGATGTGCCTTTCAACGCCATCCCCTACGCGGTGGTCAACAGCCCCGCCCATCAGGCGCTGGCGCTGGAAACCGCGCGCGAATCCATGGTGCTGTTGAAAAATGAGGGAGTACTGCCCCTCGACCGTGCATCCATCGGCTCCATCGCCGTGATCGGACCCAAGGCAGATGATGAATTGGTGCTGCGAGGGAACTACTTCGGCGACCCCGCCCAGGCCTCCACCCTCTTTGCTGGTATCCGTGAACGCGCCGGCGAGGGTATCAAGGTCCAGTATGCTCCCGGGTGTGACCTGACCACCGACAGCAAAGCCTTGTTTGCCGAAGCCGTTTCGCTGGCAGAGGCATCCGATGTAGCCGTGGTCGTGCTGGGTCTGTCGCAGTTGTTTGAGGGCGAAGAAGGCCAGGAGGAAGGCAACCAGCCCGGCGAACGCAGTCACGGCGACCGCACCTCGCTCGCCCTGCCCGGCATGCAGGAAGAACTGCTCGAAGCCATCCACGACACCGGCAAACCCGTCATACTGGTGTTGTTGAATGGCAGCGCTGTTGCCATCAACTGGGCGCAAGCCAACCTGCCTGCCATCCTCGAGGCCTGGTATCCGGGCCAGGCGGGCGGCCTCGCCGTGGGTGATGTTCTGTTCGGTGATTACAACCCCGCCGGACGCCTGCCGGTCACCTTCTACCAGGGCGAAGACGATCTGCCTGCCTTTGAAGACTATGCCATGCAAGGGCGCACCTACCGCTACTTTGAGGGTAAATGCCTGTATCCATTCGGCTACGGCCTCAGTTACAGCAGCTTTGTCTATGAAAAGTTGCGTCTGATGGCGCCGCAACTGCAGAAAGACGAGACCCAGCTGGTCGAATTCACTGTGCGCAATACCAGTGAATTAGGCGGCTATGAGGTCGCACAGGTGTATGTCTCCGATGTCGAAGCCAGCGTTCCCGTGCCCCATTACACCCTGGTCGGCTTTGAGAAAGTGTATCTGCGCCCCGGCGAAGCCAAAACCCTCAAGTTTGAAATTACCCCTGACCAGCTGGCATGTTTCACCGATGACGGCGCGCCTTTTGTTGAACCCGGCGAATTCAAGGTCTTTGTCGGGGGACATGCCCCGGCTGTGAATGGCGCCGTTGCTGAATTGACACCGCTATTGAGTGTTCCATTCGACGTGGTTGACCAACTGGTTGAACAGAAAATGTTGTTTTCCGGTGAAGAACAGGGGCTGACTGACCTGCCCTATCTGCTCTATCAGCCTGAAGGTGCATTCTCAAGCCATGGCAAAACCTATCCCCTGCTGGTCTTTTTGCACGGTATGGGCGAACGCGGCACCGACCTGTGTTCTATCCGCATACACGGCCTGCCCAAAGTGATCGAGAACGGTGGTTCTTTCCCGTTCTTCGTGGCGTCGCCCCAATGCCCGCAGTCGACCGTATGGAGCGAGATCACTGCCTCCGTGCACGCCCTGATCGATGGCATCTGTAGCAGCCATCCCATTGACCCTGACCGCATCTGGATCACTGGCTTGAGCCTGGGTGGTTTCGGCACCTGGCAGATGCTGGTGGATTATCCTGACACCTTTGCTGCCGCCGCGCCCATTTGCGGCGGACTCATGGATGCCCATTACCAGCCCTCCATCCTCAAAAAGATCATCAATATCCCCATCTGGAATTTCCACGGCGATGCTGACTCAGTCGTTACGGTCGCTTATTCCGATCACCTGGTGGAACAATTGCGTGAATACGGTGGTAAGATCCGTTATACACGCTATCCCGGAGTGGACCATGATTCCTGGACGGAAACCTACGACAATCCCGCCCTGTATCAGTGGCTGATGAGCAAAAAGCGAACCGATTAAGACAAATGAACCCGGCTCAAACCGGGTTCTTTTTTTCACAATTTATTGCGGGAAGTTCACTTTGCGGTTCCATTGCTGCCACACGCGTCGATAGAGAAATCCCGGTTTGTTGACCACTTCTGTTTGGCGGACTTTTTCAATCCATCGATCAGTAATTTCAGCTGCCTCGTTAAAACAAGCCTCACTGACCTGTCGTTTCTCTTCCACACTGCCATCTTGCTGAACTGCCCGTGCCTTTGCTAAAAAGGCAGCTCCTGTTTGCTGTTGTTCTTCTGTCAGCAAAGGCAGGTAAGTTACCGGGTCCATGATGACGCTCCGATGCAGCAATTCATGCCGCCACCAAAGATGATCTTCGTTGAATTCGGCGGTAGCAGACACTGCCTTGCCGGGCAGTCCGCTCTCAAACCACAGCGGTTTGAACAGCGACGTGCAGGGGGCAGAAGTGCCTGTCGCCCACAGCGTCACCCCGTCTGCCGTGATACGCGCCACCATAGAACCCGTGGATTGTGAAGAACGAATCGGTCCCGCACCGCTATGCATGCACACATCCGCGCTGGTCAGCGCTCGCGATGAAGGAAAGCCCTCACGGTGATGACGCAGCAGGGCAAACAGGGTTTCTTCCGTGACCGCGCCGGCAGCTTGCTGCAATGCGCCGGTGGTTTCACATTCCCGGCGCTGCGCATCTGAGAAATGCGTAAAAATCACGTCCGAATAATGCTTCTGATAATTAAACTCCTCCTTTGAGCGGCACCAGCCACGGTCCACTGCTTGCTTAACCAGGTTTTCAGAGGAGCGGTCAAAATCCTGTTGAATAGAGATGCGGTTAGAAATGCTGCCAACCTGCTCCACCATTTTCAGCGCCCATTCTTTGTCCACTGTTTCAAGGATGAAAGCCTGGCGATGATCCGTGATCAGGTAACTGTTGTGGTAATACATCGGTTTTTCATAACCGCAATTGCCGGACTGCCCATGGGTCTCCAGCAGGTCAATGATCACCTGCGCCGCTTCCTCCGCTGATGCTGCCCGTTCCAATGCCAGCCGCAGGAAATCCATGCCGATCAAGCCGGGTTCTTTGCCAGCCGGCACTTTGGAAAACAGAGCTTCGTTGCCAATCACCACCCCATGCTCATTGGCGCCCATCTCCGCGCCCCAAATCCAGAAAGGCTTGCACAAAAATACCGCATGCGTGCGTTCCACCTGGGGGACTTCGATATACGTACATTTCACCTGCTGCGCCTGATGAGTGGCCGCCGGTACAAACACCAGTTCATGCACCTCATTCGGGTCGCGGTCACTGTTCTTGGCAAACAACACACTGCCATCTGCCGTTGCACTGGCCAATGCCACCATCGTGTCACACATAATATGTCTCCTTTTCTCGTCAGGCTAACCGAAGACGAATTGCTGTTTCGTTTTTTCCGGTTATCGCCTATTCAATGCACTACTTACATTCTACCACCCGGAATATAGTGCCAGCCAACACAAGTCAATCACCTTTGTTGTCAGCCAGCCAACGAAACAACAGCTCAGCTTTTTCTACCCTTCCCATTTTTCGATAGGCTTCATATTCATAAGTCAGATCCAGCACTGGGATGCACAAATCACCCAGTACCGCCCAACATCGGTTCAGGGTGATGTCAACAGGTTGTTCCCAGTTACCACTCTCCAATCGTTTTTGGATGTCACCCATGATCTCAACCGCAATACCACTCATGAGCAGCTTGCCGAAATGGGAGCGAATGTTTCCAGATTCAACAAAACAAACTGGTTGGCTCACAAAATCATTCAGTGCCTCTTCTATTGCATACGCACCTTGTTTGTTCGTCTGGATATCAATATCATGAACCTCAACAGGCACACCTTGCAACCTCATGCCAAGGCTGCCGGTTATAACCCAGTCAACCGGCACGCCTACCAGATGTGTCACAATATCTTGAAGCACCAATAAATACCGATGAGCAATCATGGGCTCCACACCTCTTACCGGGTTATTTGACGGCATACCAGATATTTTACCAAAGGCCTGTGATATCACTTGTGGAGAAAGGCTTAAAAGTTTACTCCTCCGGCCGGTGCCCCGCCACCGTCAGATACCAGGAGACCCCGAAACGATCAATGACATCAGCACAGCAGTCGCTCCAGGGAAGCTGCCCCAACGGCAGCACGATCACCCCCTCTTGCGACAACACCTCATACGCCTGTTTGACCGCCGCTTCATCCGCCAATGTGACCCCGAAATTCATGGTCGGACGCACCGAAGGCGAATATTCTTTCAACAACCGCCAGCCAATATCATTGGCGGATTCACTGACCGCCAGTATCAGCTTGCCATCCACCTCCAGTTCGGCATGCATGAAAGTGCCATCATCATTCAACACATGATATCCCAACGCTGCCCCGAATGCCTTCTTGTACAACGCAACCGCGGCGATGCTGCCTTTGACATACACCTGCAACCCCATCTCCATCACAAAACCTCCATAATACATTGTCAACCAGGGAAAACAACAAAAACACTCCTCTATATATACCACGCTTCCAAAGTGCAATAAACCCTCATCAATGTACAGGCCGGGGCAACCCAAGCGAGTGGGAATGCCTCATTTGTGTTGATCGGTGTGCTGATTCAGCAACTGGCTGTTCAGGCGGGACGAAAAGCCTGTATAATGAAAACATCGAAGCGATTGCGGGGTGCAATGGTGACCATGACTTGCGCGATTAGGATAGGAAGGAAGGTGGGCAACTCCGGTGACTGGAACAGGTATGCCTATGTGCTGTACAACCCCATGCGCTATATCGATCCGAGTGGGAATTATTATGTGGACGATATTATACCCGGGCTAACCAATGACTCTTCATGGTGGAGTTATCAGAATCCGAACCTTCAGGTGCGTTTCGTCGTACCTTGGTATGAACCGGCAGATAGACCCACTTTCCCTGAAGAATATTTGGATTGGAT
>OMKS01004469.1_pt1 | contig 10525 bp, 12 predicted proteins | sample 1674721 | NCBI WGS metagenome assembly OMKS01 (sample SAMN06264996, study PRJEB25208) | sediment metagenome | isolation source: hot spring sediment | place: USA: California | collected 2014-09-02 | reverse complement strand
GATACGGCGACCACCGAGATCTACACTATCCTCTTCGTCGGCAGCGTCAGATGTGTATAAGAGACAGGCAGAAAGGTCCATGGCCGTATATCCAGGCTCGACTCCACGCCGTACTCGTCCCTGAGCCGGTACTGCAAAACCTCGAACTGAAGCGGCCCGACGGCCCCCAGCAGCGGGAGATTGCCGCCGTGGTTTTTAAGATAGAAGGGCTGGACGATGTCCTCGGCCATGAGATGGTCGAGCCCCTTTCTGAAAGATTTATAGCCCGAGGTGGACACGCTGCCGATATAGGCGAAGCATTCGGGGGCGAAACGAGGTATCTCGTTGAAACGCAGCTCCGGGTCGGTGCTGATGGTGTCGCCCGGGCGGTAATCAGCGTTGGTGATAAAGCCGATGATGTCCCCCGGATAGGCTTCGTCCATGGTTTCCCTTTCCCTGCCGAACAGGTTGTGTGAGTTGGAGATTCGCACTTCCTTGCCGTTTCGGGTGTTGTACGCTTTCATGTCACGAAAAAACTTTCCCGAGCAGACCCGGGCGAAAACCATCCGGTCCCGGTGCTGGGGGTTCATGTTGGTCTGGATCTTGAAAACGAAGGCCGAAAAACGCGAGTCGTCCAGGGGGACGGTAACGCCGCCGGCGCTCCTGGGCGAGGGGTCGTCGGAGAATTTCAGAAACCCGTCAAGGAGCAGCTCGACGCCGAAGTTATTGGCGGCGCTGCCGAAAAAAACCGGCGTGGTCTTCCCCTCGCGCACGTCCGCCCTGTCCAGGCCCTTCTGAGCCACGTCGAGCATTTCTATCTCTTCCATAATGTCCTGATAGGACGGCCCGCTCAGCATGCTCTTGAGCAGCGGGTCGGAAAGGTCATGGACGGAAACCGGGGCCCTGTAGGCGCCGCCGGGTACTTTCTCAAAGAGGTGCATCTTCCTGTCGAGCCGGTCGTAGACCCCTTTAAAGAAAGGGCCGCTTTCGATAGGCCAGCAGACGGGGCAGGCGTGTATGCCCAGGGTTTTTTCTATCTGGTCGATCAGCTCCAGGGCCGGCATGGCCGGACGGTCCAGTTTGTTGATAAAAGTGTAAATAGGGGTGCCCCGTTTTCGGCATACCTCGAAAAGCTTGAGGGTCTGGCTTTCAATACCCTTACCGGCGTCGATGACCATGATAACCGCGTCCACCGCCATCAGGACCCGGTAGGTGTCCTCGGAAAAATCCCTGTGCCCGGGTGTGTCCAGCAGATTGAACCTGAACCCCCGGTACTCGAACTGGAGTACTGTGGAGGAGATGGAAATGCCCCTTTTTTTCTCCAGTTCCATCCAGTCCGAGGAGGTCTCGCGCTGTTTTTTTTTCGCGGTGACCGAACCCGCGAGCTCAATGGCCCCTCCGTAGAGGAGCAGTTTTTCGGTCAGCGTGGTTTTGCCCGCGTCCGGGTGCGAAATGATGGCGAGGGTGCGTCTTCTCGCCGCTTCATGTTTTACAGTGTCATTCATTTTTGATATCCCATGGCCCGCACTATTTATTCGGACGATTTATTGTCAAGAAAAGTTTTGGTGCGTTACTCTGGATTTCAGGGACGCATTGAACGCGGGCTGATACCAAAAGCCCGTATTGATGGCGGTGAAGGTGAACGGCGGAGGATGAGCAGGACCGGCCCCGGTATAAAGGGCGGGGAAGCCGCCCTTTAGCGGATCACTTCGTTGATGAGCTTGCCCAGGGTCTGGTCGTGGGTGATCATGCTCTTCTGGTTTGCCTCGTATGAACGCTGCACCTCGATCATGTCGACCATTTCCCGCACGATATTCACGTTAGACTTCTCGAGGAAGCCCTGGATGACCTTTATTTCGCCGGGCGGCAGCGGCGGCCCGGAGTATTCGGTTTCACGGTAAAGGGAGTCGCCTTCTTTTTTCAGTTCCCGAATGTTTTCAAAATCGGCGAGCTTGAGCCTGTCTATGACCACCGGCTCTTCCCAGTTATTGTTCGCCATGCCCACCACGTCATGCGGGTCCAGTGAAAGGGCGGCGTTGACGATTACCTCGCCCCGTTCGTTGATCATGAAGTTGTTTTGCTGCACCTGGATGGGGCCGTTTTCTCCCATCAGGGGATAGCCGTTGTGATTGACGACGACGCCGTCCTGGTTAAGAGTGAAGGCGCCGTTGCGGGTAAAACGCTCGCCCCGCTCGGTCATGACGGTCATGAAGCCCCGTCCCTCCAGGGCAAGGTCGAAATTGTTTTCGGTGCGCTGAAGCGAGCCCTGGTCGAACAGAGTGTAGACCTCATTGACCTCGACACCGGTGTTGAGTTTGCCCACGATGGGCATGGTATCATAGGAGCCCGCCGGGGTGATGCCCAGACTGTCGTCGTTGATGCGCCGAATAAGCATGTCGGGAAATGACTTGAACAGGGTCAGGTCTTTTTTGAAGCCGGTCTGGTCGACGTTGGCCAGGTTGTTGGCGACCACGTCCATCCTGGCTTCCTGGGCAATCATGCCGCTGGCGCCTATATAGAGTCCTCTAATCATATCAGGGTTTTCCTCCTCTCTCCCTGATAATATCGGCACCCAGGGCCTTTAACTTTTCAGATAATTTTTCATATCCCCGGTCGCAGTGATAAATGCGGCGTATTTCGGTCCCGTTTTTCGCCGCCAGGGCCGCCAGCACCAGGGCCGCTCCCGCTCGCAGGTCAGACATCATTACCGTGGCGGAGGTGAGGGTTTTTACTCCCTTTATGACGGCGATATTGCCCTCCAGGCTTATATCGGCCCCCATGCGGCGCAGCTCTCCCACATGGGTGAACCGGTTGTCGAATATGGTTTCCACGATGACGCTCAGGCCGGGCAGGGTGGTCATGAGGGCCATCAGGGGGGCCTGCAGGTCGGTGGGGAACCCGGGATGGGGCAGCGTGCGCACCATGGCCCCGGAAAGCTTCCGGGAGGGCCCTATGGTGACGCTGGTGCGGGAAACCTCCAGCCGGAAGCCTATTTCCGTGAGTACATCGATAAGGGGCCGAATGTGGTCGGGCGCCGCCCTGGTGACGGTCACTTCGCCCCGGGTGATGGCCCCGGCCAGCAGATAAGTGCCGGCCTCGATCCGGTCGGGCATTATGGTGTAGCTGACGGGCGAGAGTTTTTTCACGCCCTCAATGGTGATACGCTCGGTGCCCAGCCCCTGGATATCGGCCCCCATTTTGATAAGAAAACTTCCCAGGTCGACGATATCCGGCTCCATGGCGCAGTTGTGGAGGACCGTCGTCCCTTTCCCCAGCACCGCCCCCATCATGAGATTGGCGGTGGCGCCGACCGAGACCTGCCGCATCACGAAAGTATTTCCCCGCAGTTCCTTCGCGCGGGCCCTGATGTACCCGTGTTCGATTTCGATATGGGCGCCCAGGGACTCGAAGCCGGAAAGGTGTATGTCCACCGGCCGTTCGCCGATGGCGCAGCCCCCGGGGAGAGACACGTCGGCGGCGCCGCAGCGGGCCAGCAGCGGCCCCATGACGTACACCGAGGCCCGCATGGTTTTCACCAGGTCGTAGGGCAGGTCGGCGTTCTTGAGGGAGTTGACCCTGATTTTCAGTGTGCTGCTTTTGGCGTCGAACTCACACACGGCGCCGAGATATTCGATCACCTTGATGATGGTGCGTATATCCATGAGGTCCGGTACATTTTTCAGCACCGTTTCCCCTTCGGCCAGCAGGCTCGCCACGATGATGGGCAGTGCGGCGTTTTTCGCGCCGGAGACAGGCACTTCGCCCTTCAGTTTTCTGCCGCCTTTGATCTTGTAAATGTCCACGGTTTAAAATTTCCCCTTTTTTATGTCATCGAGATCGTTCAATTTCTTTTTCAGCGAATAAACTTCCCGGCCCAGGTCTCTGATGGTCCCCATGGCTTTGCCGCCGCCAAAAATGATGATAAGGATTAAAATGATAATAACGATTTCCCAGATTCCCGGCATTGTCATGGCGGACCTTCCGTAGTGTACGATAAGGATTTGGAGTGGTGTTAATCCGCGCCCCGCGGCTATAGGGGGCCTTTATGCTGGATTTGTCAATGAAATTAGGACCGGCAGGGGGCCTTCAGGTTCTCCCAGTCGCATCGGGAACATTTCACTTCCCGGTACTTGTAAATCTCTCCCCTGGAGGTCCTTACCACCGCCGCCATCACCAGCGCGTCGCACCGGGGACAGTGCTTGGCAATCATCTCATATTCTCTCTGTAGATCGTACTTCATGGTTCTTTACACTCACGTAAATTTTATTGTGATGCTTCAATCTTTTTAATGAGCCCGCTCAGAGTCTCGGCCGCGTTGCCTTCCAGAAAGCACACATGGGAATGGTCGTAAAGGGTGTTTTCCACTCCCGAGTATCCCGGTTTTCGGTCAAGATTGCACACTATAACATTTCGCGCTTCGACAGCGTTAAGCACGGGCATTCCGTATATAGGGGTCCCCTTTGCAGTGCCGGCAGCGGGATTAACCACATCGCAGGCCCCGACGATAACAACCGCGTCGGTCCCGGCGAACTCAGGGTTTATGGTTTTAATTTCGGTCATGCGGTCGTAGGGGATATCGACTTCGGCCAGAAGGACGTTCATGTGCCCCGGCATCCTTCCGGCAACCGGATGGATGGCGAAAAGCACCCGGGCCCCCCGGGATTCCAGGAGGGTATAGAGCTCTTTCACCTGTGACTGCGCCTGCGCCACCGCCATGCCGTAACCGGGGATTATAATGACGCTTTGGGCGTTTTTCAGTATATCCGCGGGGTCCCGCGGCGAGTCTGCTTTTATCTGTTGCCCGGGAGCCGGTGCTCCGGTAACGACTTTCTCGGGGGAGGATGGTAGCGCATCGGTTTTCCCGCCGCCGGAAAGTACATCGATTAGAGAACGGTTCATGGCGCGGCACATTATCCGGGTGAGAATGAGTCCGGCGGCGCCGACAATCGCCCCGATCGCGACCAGGAGCATGTCGTTCATCGCGAATCCGCAGATCGACGCGGCCAGGCCCGAATAGGAATTCAGCAGGGAGATGGCGATCGGCATGTCGGCTCCGCCTATGGGCAGAGTGAAATGAACGCCGAAGGCGAAGGAGAGAACGATAACTATGGACGCGATCAGCGTCACCCTGCCGCCGTCGAACACCGTTCCCGCGGCCATAAGCGCAATGAGTGACGCCGTTACAATCAGGGAGACGGCGCCCGCCCGGGCTATGCGCACCGGCCGCTGAGGGAGCCTGCCGTAGAGTTTCCCGACAGCCACAATGCTGCCAGATAATGTTACGGCGCCTATAATGAGGGCGAGAAACCCGGTGGAACGTTGAGCGGTGTCCATGGCCGAATGGTTTTCCAGCAGAACCGCCAGGGCCACCAGCATTGAGGAGCCTCCTCCCAGGCCGTTGAGAAACCCGACCATCTGGGGCATCCGTATCATGGAAACCCGCAAAGCCATGACGCCCCCGATCACGGCACCGGCGCCCATGGCGGCATAGACCTCTACCGCATCGATAATACCCCTGTGCCACAGAACGAGGGCGACGGCCCCCAGCATGGCCAGCGAGCCGAGACGATTGCCCATAACGGCCCGGCGGGGCGAACTTAAAAGCCGGATGCCGAGGAGGACTGTGATGACTACCGCGGCCCCTGCCGCTTCATATATCCATGGTGTCACGGGATTTCTTCTCCGATTTGAACATTCTCAGCATGCGGTCGGTAACCATGAAGCCGCCCACTACGTTGATCATCGCCAGCACTATCGCCATGAGCCCCAGAACTTTGCCGGATGATGAAAGCGCGAGCGCCGCTACAAGCAGGGCGCCGAGCAGAGTGACTCCCGAGAGGGCGTTCATGCCCGACATGAGCGGTGTGTGCAGCAGTGACGGCACGTTGCTTATAAGCCGGTATCCGATAATCGTCGACACGATAAATACCGACAGCAGAATAATTAAACCCATGGGTTACGCTCCTTTTTCAGCCGCGGCTATGGCCTCGAGGGCCCCTGTGTGGACGAGGGCGCCCTCGAAGGTGACCAGGGATGACGCGATGATTTCATCCGACCGGTCGATTACGGGCTTCCCTTCCTTTACGAAATGTGAAATAAAATTAAAGATATTATGAGCGAAAAGCCAGGTTGAGCTGGTAGGCATGTAGCCGGGTATATTTTTTGTTCCAATGATGGTGACCCCATGCTTCACGCAGATATGGCCGGGATCGGTAATGGCGCAATTTCCACCTTGGTCGACTGCTATATCGACGATGACCGATCCGGGTTTCATTTCTTTTACCATCTCTTCGGTAACCAGGCCCGGCGCTATTTTCCCGGGCACCAGGGCCGTCAGAACCAGGATGTCCGCTTCAACCACCGCGCTGCGTATGGCATGACGCTCTTTTTCCAGCCATTCATTCGAAAGGTTGAGGGCGTAACCGCCGGCTCCAACAGACATTTCTGCGGGGACCGAGGTGTCAACGATCTGAGCGCCGAGGCTTTTCGCCTGCTCAACCGCTTCGGCCCGGATATCGGCGGCATAGACCGCCGCGCCCAGACGCTTCGCGGTCGCCAGCGCCTGCAGGCCGGCCACCCCGCAGCCGATCACAAATACTTTAGAGGGCTGGATCACACCCACCGCGGTGCCGACCATAGGGAGAAATTTGGTAAGCTCATCCGCCGCCATGATGACCCCTTTATAACCGGCGATGGTGCTCATTGAAGTCAGCGCGTCCATAGGCTGGGCGCAGGTAATTCGCGGAACGCCGTCGAGGGTAAGTCCTGTCACACCTCTAGCGGCAAGGTCGCGCACCATCCGGTGGTTCGACGGTGAGGCGGGGTGCAGGAACGTCACCAGCACCTGGCCCTGCCGCATCATGGCCACCTCATGCTTCCCCTTCGCCTCATTAAACAGAGGTTCCTTTACTTTCATTATGATATCGGCCCTGCTATAAATGCCCTCACAGTCGTCCACAATATCCGCCCCGGCCTTACGGTATTCATCGTCGTAATAATGAGCCGCGGCCCCTGCCCCTTTTTCGACAAAGACCTTTGCGCCCTGGTCGGTGAGCATTTTCACTGTTTCCGGTATAGCGGCGACCCGGTATTCGTGTTCCATGATTTCCCTGGGAACACCGATAATGAGCCCGGTAAAGTTCATAGCTTGCCTCCAGTATAAGAATTAGTCATAATGAAATTCCTTCCGCGATAAGCTCATGTTCAAAATGAGTAAGCGCTCACTCACTATTTGGGATTATACCCCAATTGTCAAATATTTATTCATGAACCATGGCTTCAATCGTGAAAAATATTCCCCGCGGCTCCATCAACCGCCCGGTTTCGCTATAATGACGACCCAGTAATGGATATAGTAAGAAGCGGTCCTGTGGGCGTAACCCACGCCGTATTCGGTTTGTTCGCGGTAAAATTGCTCCTCTCCCAGCAGGTGGCACTTGTGCCCGGAGGAATTCATCCAGCCCTCCCAGGCGCGCTCGGGGGTACTGTAGCCGGCCGCGATAGATTCGATGTTGTTCGCGTCGTCCCCGGCGCCGTAACCGGCGAAAAGCACGTATCCCGCCTGCCGCACCAGGTAGTTGGGTCCGTAGCCGTCCGGATTGGTATGATTGAAATAATCCCTCTCGGCCATATCCAGGGCTCTCTCCCGGGCGACCCGCGTCAGAATGCTGTTGTGGACCAGGGTGGGTCTCCGCTGGCCGGTGTCGGTGGTGAGTAATTCCGCGACCCGTCCCTCGAACGCCGGATTTATCGAATTTGCCCCGGCCAGGTCCTCATAACAGGCGGTCAGGGCTATCGGGGGCGCAAGCAGCCATAGCAGTACGGCGGCCCTGGCAAGTGAATGATAGAGACTTTTCATTTTGTCCGGTCCTGTCGATGATATACCATGGGTAAATGAAAAAAACAACAGGAAAACACTATGTCCAGGATCGTCTGGAAACCCGGCACCATGCTGTATCCCGCGCCGGCAGTCATGGTAAGCTGCCGCCATAAAGGGGCCGACAACATCATCACCGTGGCATGGGCCGGTACGGTATGCACCGACCCGCCCATGCTCTCGATATCGCTGCGCCCCGAACGGTATTCCCACGGGCTCATTAAAAAATCCGGGGTGTTCGCCGTCAACATCCCGGGCCGGGACCTGGCCTTTGCCGTGGATTTCTGTGGGGTGAAATCGGGCAGGGAGGTCGATAAGTTTTCCGTCCTCAAGCTGAGCAGGCTGCAGGCGTCGAAAATAGACGTGCCCCTCATCGGGGAGTGCCCTCTTTCGCTGGAGGCGGTGGTGAAGTCGGTCACCCCGCTGGGGAGCCATGACCTTTTTCTCGCCGAGGTGGCGGCGGTGAGCGTGGAAGAAAAACTGGTCGATGAAAAGGGAAGGCTGCGGCTGGACCGGGCGCGGCTTTTATGCTACAGCCACGGGTATTATTACAACCTCGGCCGGCCGTTAGACCACTTCGGCTTTTCGGTAAGGAAGAAAAAAGGGCGCGGCGGAAAGGGCCCTACAAAGCCGCCCGCAGGTCGTCGATAAGGCGGCGGGCCTCTTCCCCGGTAAGCCGCATTTCCATCTTCCCGCCGCCGGGGTGGGAAAAGGCCGCGGTGATGCCGTCCCGGCCGTTTTTGATTTCCCAGCGGGTTTCGCCGGAAAAGCGTACCTCCGAAGAAAGCCATTCGTCGGGCCTGAACTCGGCCAGCTGCACCAGCACCCCGAAGGCGTCCCGGGGGTGTATAAACAGCTCTTTCCAGATGCCGCCGGGATATTCGTTATAGCCGAAATAGGGAATGCCGTGCCGTTCCAGATGGGCCCGGGCTTCGGCGATATCCCGGCACTGCAGGGTAATGTGGTGGACCCCGCCATCACGCTCTTTTAAAAAACCTTCCAGAAAACTTTTTTCCGCCGTGGGCGCGATGATCTCCAGGCGCGAGAGGTCGCCGAGAGAAAAAATCTTCCAGTAGAAGCCCAGTTTTTCGTCACCCGCCCCGACTCCCGGCACCGCCCCCAGGAGCTTCTGGAAAAAGGTGGACGCCTTCTCGTAATCCCGTACCGCCAGGGAAACGTGATCGATCCGCAGTATCATGGCCGCCTCATTAATATCATAATTTTTTCACGTCAGGGTGAATTGTCCGGCATGGGGAGGGGACGGGCAAGGCTTTTTTTCAGGCGACCGCTTCAACCCTCAGGCACGATTCATAGACCCGTTCCAGCTTCAAGGCGCACCGGTTGATTTCATGCTCTGACGCGATCTGAAGGCCCCGGGCCGAGAACATCCGGTACAGGGACGGGTCGCCAAGAATCGATAGAACGTGCCGGCAGATCTCTTCGTGGTCGAACGGCCGGGCGAGGAAGCCGTTTTCGCCGTGACGGATCAGCTCGGGCAGGGCGTAGGCGTCGACACCCACACAGGGCAGCCCGCTGGCGATGGCTTCAAGCACCACCAGGCCCTGGGTCTCCATAGTGGAAGCGGTGATAAAAAGGTCATACTGGAGGTAGCGGGCCGGCAGTTCAGCCCTGGGGACGAAGCCGGTAAAAGCGACCTTTTCACCGACCCCCAGGCTCGCCGCCAGGGATTTCAGCGAGGGCAGGGCGGGCCCATCCCCGACGATGTCCAGGGTGGCGCCGGGAAGCTTCTTCGCGATGAGGGTGAAGGCCCGCAGCACCACGTCGCAGTTCTTCTCGAAGGAAATCCTTCCCACGTGCAGCAGTTTCGGTTTCGCCGACGGCCCCAGTTTGATGCCGCCCTTGAAAACCGCCAGGTCCATGCCGTTGGACACCACTTCGATGGGGGTTTTCACCCCCTGCTCCCGGAGGGTTTCTTTGATGCGGTGGCTGGGGCTGATAATAAGCATGTCTTTTTCGTAGAACCAGTTGGTGATGCGCTGGACGATCCGTTCGGTCCTGGTCTGTTTCGTTTTCACCCGGGGCGCCGTCTCGACGGGGCCGTTTTTTCTCTTTTTCCGGTAATAGTCCATCAGCCGGTCCACCCTGAGCAGGCGCGCCGGGTTCAGATAGGTGGTCTGCTCCGACACCAGAGTGTGGTAGGTGCCGATAAGGGGCACGTTATAATAGCGCGCCGCCAGCATCCCGTACTGCCCCATGAGGCCCGGCGACTGTATGTGCACCAGGTCCGCGGGGTAGGCGGTCATGGCCTCGCGCAGTTTTTTCAGGGAAGGCAGCACCACTTTGATGTCGGGGTAGGACGGCAGGGGAAAGTTGGCGAAGCGGACGATCTTGATGTTTTCGCCCAGTTCGGTTATATCGTCTTTTCCGTAGCGGGGGCAGCATATCACGAAGTTATGGCCGCGGCCGGCCAGGATACGGCTGAAGTTTTCCACCGAAACGGCAACTCCGTCTATTTTCGGCAGAAAGGTGTCGGTAAATATAACGATATTCATATGGCCTCCCCTGATCAAGGGTTCACTTCGGCTAAACATGGGGGAAGGTGGTGAAGATTTTATAAATTATTTCTTTTGATAAATTAAAGAATCAAACTCTCACCGTAAATAGGGGGGTAATAATTCCTGTCTCTTATACACATCTGACGCTGCCGAC
>OMKS01004467.1_pt1 | contig 10528 bp, 10 predicted proteins | sample 1674721 | NCBI WGS metagenome assembly OMKS01 (sample SAMN06264996, study PRJEB25208) | sediment metagenome | isolation source: hot spring sediment | place: USA: California | collected 2014-09-02 | reverse complement strand
GAGGAGCAATCTCATTAATATTTTCATATAGTTAAGAGATTGCTTCGCTCCACTTCGTTCCGCTCGCAATGACATTAACATCTATTATTGAGAGGATACAATTAAATCGAACGTTTCTGAATTCCCGACTATCGCCTGACCTAATAATCTCACTAAGTTATCTCACGTTTTTGATCCCCGCGCAATTTCTTTTTGCCGTTGATCCGATTGGGATGCATCATTTATTGCAATGTAGATTATGACTGGATAAACGCATTAAAATATAGAGCCCATCCCATACCTAATCCCGGCCCAAGTGGGAAGTTGATAGTTGCGGTGCATTAAGCTGCAATAAAAAAACGGGTGTAAGACGGGAGTAATCAAATAATGGCGGTGATATGAGTGAATTGGGGAATCGATAACGTTGGATGCGGTCATAACCAGGCGTTTGCACCTGACCCCGTTAGCTTTTGTTTTATTTAGTTTGAGAGGTTAATTCAGCAGGTCGGTTTGTTTAGCGGGTTTTTCTGAGGCGGGGCAGGTGAAACGCAGGACGTTATTTGATGGTGAGCGAAACGCCGGAAGTTATCAACTGCGCTGGAACGGACTGGATAAAGCAGCTCAGCCGGTTGGCAGTGGGGTATATCTCTGTAAAATGTCCGCCGGAGATTTTTCTGCGACTCGCAAGATGGTGCTGGTGCGGTGATATTTTTAAAATTTCAAATGACAAAAGATCAAAAAATGTCGCCTGCGGTGTGGGACTCGAAACTACTGACTAGCTTCAGACCTGAATTGATGACTTCATTTTAAGAACCAGAGCCCGAATCGGAAACCGGAACTGTTTTTCATTGAGGGGGTAATTTGGGTCATTTATTTTACAGATATTGGCAAAGAATATGGATGTTTGTTTTATGAAAAAAAAGTGGTATCTTGGTCTTTGGTTTATTAGACATAGACTGATGCCATCGCTTTATTTGAGAAAATATAAAAAAATATTTATCAGTTGTCAAATAATCAGCTTGTCAAGCGATGGTATCAGTTGTCCATATACCCAATTTAAGAAATTTCGAAGCAGTTGTTTAGCAATTTACTGCTATCACTGCTGCTAAACAACCGCGGACTCATCGATAGACAGGCTTCGATTGTCTGCGTCCAGTGTCGCGGCGATGCCGATGGGCAGTGTGGGCTTGTCGGCGACATGACCGAGATTCAGTCCGAATAATACCGGACAATCGAGACGCCCCAGGCGATCATTGAGCACCTCTTCCAGGCTGAAAGTTACTGAGAACGCTGGTTTATAGTCCGCAGGCTTGCAGTTGGGACATCGGTCAAATATAATGCCGGCGACTTGATCCAGTTTTCCTGCCAGCAGCAGTTGGGTCAACATGCGATCGATGTCGTAAGGTTCTTCGCCGCTCTCCTCTAAAAATAAAATTGCCTTCCGGAAATCGGGTTCGTAAGCTGTACCTAATAACGCAGTGAGCAGCGTCAGATTGCCACCGATGAGTATGCCGCTGGCTTTACCCGGACGAATGGTTGCCAGGTGGGCAGTTGGTCTCAAAGTCGTTCCCGGATCGGGATGAGCAATTTCACCTAAAGGGCGGTTATCAGCGACTACTTTGTAAAAATTATGACGGGTGTATTCAGAAAAACTGGAGATCGCCACCGGTCCGTGAAAGGTGACCAGCCCGGTCTTAGCGTGGATGCCAAGGCAGAGCGATGTGATGTCGCTGTAACCAAGCAAAATTTTAGGGTGGTTTTTGATCAATGAATAATCGAGCTGGTTTAACAAGCGCATACTGCCATAACCGCCTCGAAGGGCGACGATTGCGCGGATTTCTTCATCGAGAAACATTTGATGCAGATCTTCGACCCGCTGCTCATCGGTACCGGCAAGGTAGCCGTATTTTTCGCGAATATATTTACCCAGCTTCACCTTGTAGCCCAAAGATTGTAGCGTTTCCATGCCACTGCGAATGGTGGAAGGTTCAAAAGCGCAACTCGCCGGCGAGACCAATCCGACGGTATCTCCGGTTGATAATCGCGGCGGTTTCAGTAGTTTTAAATTGGCTGCGGGTGTATTAAAAGGACGAAAAAACAGGGCGCTGGCGGCTGAAAGCGCCGACATTCTGCCCACAAATTGACGACGGCTAATCTTGGATTTTGATCGATTCATTTTTCTCTCTTGAATTAAATTCACGGTTTAGCTATTTGATTTTGACGATCATTTCAATTTCAACTGGCACACCGAGCGGTAACTCTGCGACGCCCACGGCGCTGCGGGTATGCAAACCCTTTTCATCAAATATTTTTTGTAACAATTCAGAAGCGCCATTTACCACAGCCGGTTGTGCGATAAAACCCGGAGCGCTGGCAACAAATCCCACTACTTTGACAATCTGTTCAATACGATCAAGATCGCCGATGACGCTTTTAATCGCTGCCAGTGCGTTTAACGTACAAAGCCGGGCCGCTTCATAAGCCTGTTCTTTTGTCAGCTCTGAACCAACCTTGCCTTTGAATTTAATTTCGCCGTGTTCAACCGGAATTTGACCCGAAGTGTACACAAAATTATCGACCTGCAGCGCCGGGATGTACGCTGCAACGGGCTTTGCCGGTTCGGGAAGGGGATAGCCAAGAGATTGTAATCTGGTTTCAACAGTCATGGTTTTCTCCTTTAATAAGTCAAAACAATTATGCCTGCAATTATTGAGCGTGCTTGCTGCACTCACAGTTGATTGATATCCGCTTAATTTGTGAATTGAAAGAGCGGTTTGTTATATTATCAATAATAAAAAATTTGGAGAAAAGCAACAAGTTTTTCGATAAAAATTAAGCAGCCGGCACATTGAAGCTCTCGCTTAATAATTTCAGTTAAGGGGTGAAAACAAAATAGCGTTTTTGTAAGGACGTGTTTTCTTCGGCGCTAAATACAAATTTCTATTGAAAAAATATTCGCTGCACATTTAGCGAAAAGAGAATGTTGACATTTAAAAATAAAAATTGTATATTTAGCCCGTTGAAATTTTTAACAGTGAAATCATATCAACCACAGGAACTGCCATGCCGATATATGAATTTTACTGCAAACCATGTAATACCATTTATCAATTTTTCTCGCGATCGGTCACTATAGAAAAAATTCCAGGCTGTCCGGTATGCGACAATCCGAAGCTGGATCGGGCAATGTCTGTTTTTGCAGCCCTTTCCGGAACCAGTGATGAGGATAGCGACGGCGAGCTGTCTCAGATCGATGAGGCGCGAATGGAACGCGCGATGGCGGTGCTGGCAAAAGAAGCGGAACGAATTGATGAAAACGATCCAAAACAAGCCGCCAATTTTATGCGTCGTTTGTCCCGAGAGGCAGGTGTCCGTCTGGGACCAAAAATGGAAGAGGCGCTCAGCCGAATGGAGAAGGGAGAGGACCCTGACGACATCGAGGCAGACCTGGGCGATGACTTGAATGAAGATGAACTGTTCGTTCTGGAAAGTCGAAAACGAAATCTTATCGATCCGAAAAAACCTCGTCGCGACGATAGAATTTATGACCTGTAAGATCGCGTTTCGGTTTTTTTCAAAAACAGAAAAGCCGCTGGCAAAAATCTCTGTTTCCATTTTTGCGCTTTGGAAAATTTGATTTTTACCTGCTGGCAGCAAATCGTTCAAAAAATATTTACTGCTGAAATTAATTGAGGAGTTTGCGTTGAAATACCAAAAAACAACCGTCATCAACGAGGGTAAGACCAAAATTGTCTGGGCAGTCGAGGGTCAGCCTTCATTGGTAATCATTGAAAATAAGCCCGACATTACTGCTTTCGATGATCCGGCATACACCCGACAATTTGAGCTGAAGTCCCGTTATGCAACAACCACAACCTGTCGTGTGTTTGAACTGTTGCGTAAGCAAGCCATACCAGTGGCTTACCTTGAACAACTGTCTCCAACCGAATTTTTGGCACCAGCCTGTCAGATGATACCTTTGGAGGTTGTGGGCAGGCGCTATGCTGTGGGTAGCTATTTGAAACGGCAGCCGAAACTGAAACGAGGTGATGGCGAACCGCCGTATCGGTTCGAAAAAATTTACACAGAATTTTTTTTGAAAACTACCAGAGGTAAACTTATCGGCAGCAACGGAGAAGTGCTGGTGGATGGACTGGACGCCAAAAAAGGCGAAGAAGATCCTTTGATCGCCAATCCGCATGAGCATGAATGGAAGTTGCTCCATCCCAAAAAACCGACGGCGGAAGCAGATTTGGGAAAAGCAGTTCGACAGTCCGCTGTGCTTCCCAATTCAAAATTTGTACCCTTAATGGAGGACATCCTGGTTCGCGCATTCTCTGTTTTGGAGCAAGCCTGGTGGGAAACGCATCAGTTTCGCTTAATTGATATGAAGTTAGAATTTGGTGTTACTGATAAAAATGAACTGCTCATCGCGGATGTGATTGATAACGACAGTTGGCGGTTACGCAACAACAATTGGCAGGAACTGAGCAAAGAGGCATTCCGCCAGGGCGAGGAAATGAGCGAGGTGGAACGAAAGTATGGATTGGTGGCGGAACTGGTTGAAAAATTAAACTAAAAAAAAGCGATGCCATCGTCATTGTGGGATTAAAATTCTATTGCTAAACCGCCAACGGGAAATACCTTCCACTGTAAGATTTCGCTGATAGAGCCGTCTTCCTTGTACGAATATTGCCAGATGTTGTCCCTGCCGTAAACATTCATCAGATCAAAATAGGTCACGATGTTCCAGCCCTTAAACATGAATCGTCTGTCCAGCCGAAAATCCAGCCGGTGATACGCCGGAAAGCGGTGGCTGTTGACCGGTACGGTTTCATCCACTACCCATGTATGTAAATGAGAATAATAAATCGGTTTGGTATAAGGTCTGCCACCCAAATAACGCCAGCGAACACTGACGTCCATTTGGTCGGCAAAGGGTAAAGCCCAGGCGAAAATTTTGTATAGTGTATTGGCTTGTAATTGAGCATACCATCCATATTTTCGAAAATCGAAGCGGACGCCATTGATCAGCGTAAAAATGTGGTGATAGTCATAATCCCAATTATAATAGGACTGAAATCTTGGATCAAAACCCTGGCTTATTGAATAGGCATAGCTAACTGTAAAGTAATAATTTTTCGACATTTTTTTCTGAAGAAAAAATTCCACCCCTTTGGAATAACCTTTTCCTTCATTTACCAGATGTCCCTCTGCTCTGTCGAATGGATCCGGTGTGAGCCATGAAACGGGAATGGGGATATTGCGATAATCTTTATAAAACACCTCGATGCTGCCGCGCATGTCCTCAGCAAAAAGTTTATCGACACCGGCGACAATTTGCTGTGTTTGTTTGTAATCCAGAGACTTATTTTTCGGATTAGAGGTCAGCGAAACATAAGCCGGGGATTGCGAGTGCCGTCCGACCGCCATGTTAAAAGAAGCTCCCTTGCCCAGTTTGAGTGAAAGTCCCAGCCGTGGATCAAGCGCCCCGGTATTGATGTAATGCATATAATCGTAACGAATCCCTGCCGTTACAGTCAATCGGGGAATAGGGTTCAGTTTAGTTTGAGCATAGCCTGCAACTTTATAAGAATTTTCATTTAACACAACCTTCCATTCAGGGTAGGTCGCGAAAATATCGATGATTTGATGAGGCAGAACCGATGTGTCGTAAACAAAGATTGTGTCCGGATTAAACCATTCATCATGATTAAATGACACCGCTTTTGCGGCAACGCCAAAATCGATTTCGAATCGCTTCCACGGTAGCAGGGTGACATCATATTTTAAAGCGCGTTCGATCTCTGTGGAAAGGTTAGTGTAATAGGGGGTATCATTTTCGTCATAAACGTATTGATCCCAGTGGTTCAGGGTTTGTGAGATGGTCAAATTTGACAACCCGAGATCGCCAAACAGAGTGCGTAATGTGCCGCCAAACGCGTATTGACGACTCTGTGCACGCACGTTTTCAGCACCGCGACTGTAGGCGTCTTCAGCTTCCTCGATATGGATTTTGTCGTCTCCGAAAATTGCATTCAGAATCAGTTTGTTTTTCGGGGAGAGATCGTAGCTGATTTTCCCTTGCAAGCTGTAATATTGAGGCACGGCAGTTAAGCCGGTCGACGAGATGACCAGATCGAGAAAGCTTTTTCGCGCGCTCAAAATCCAGGCGCCTTTGCCACCAGCCAGCGGACCTTCGGCCATTGCCCCGGCGCCGGACATGCCGAGGTAAAGGTGTCCTGCGTGGCGTTCCCGGTTTCCATCGCGGAGTGAAATATCCATCACCGACGATGCTTTATCGCCGTAGCGCGCCGGAAAAGCGCCGGCGTAAAAATCCACCCGACGAATGAAGTATGTGTTGACCATGTTTATCGGACCACCGCCAGTTCCCTGATTTCCGAAATGGTTGGGATTGGGTATTTCAATGTTATCCATCACGAACAAATTTTCACCGGGCATTCCCCCACGCACGATAATCTCATTCTGCTGATCCGATCCTGACACCACCGAGGGTAATGCCTGTACCACCCGCTGCACATCCTCTGCGCTCCCCGGATCAGAGCGAATTTCCTCGAAGTCCATGCTGCGGTTGCTAACTACCGCATCTTTAGCTTCGTGAAAATAACCTGCGGTTACTTCAACGCCCTCGCTCTCCAAAATTGTGGCTTTCAACTCAATGTTCATGAAAGTAGTGCGCCCTGGCTTCACGATCACATTTGATATTATTCGCATTGCATAACCCATCATTTGAAAACGAATATTGTAGCTGCCAGCAGGAATTTGTTCCAAAGCAAAATTCCCATCATAATCAGCGGCTGTACCCAGTTGCCATCCTTCGACCATCACATTAACAGCAGGCAACGGAGCTTGGGTGGTTTCGTCAACAATTTTGCCTTTGATTTTGCCGTTCGTGTCATTTTCATTGAAATCCGGAACCGCCACCGCTTCCGCAGAAAACAGTAATATTTTCAGCAGCAAACAGAAAAAAAATATCGCCAATGTAAAAGCAGACTGATTTGGTTTTGAATCGGTTATCATTTTAGGTACAATTTGTTGGTTATATGTTTGTTACGATTTCAATCTTTAACGTAAGATCACATTTCAGGTTTCAAAAGAAATTTTGAAATTAAAAACATCTTCAATCTGATATTGACTTTATTTATAATAACTGAAGTGAATCGCCTTTATGCGATGCATGTGAAGCGTTTAAAGGCGATTCACTACCTTAAAAAGCTTACGAACCATAAAATTTAGGCTTTTATTTTAGAAATTTGAGTAACCAAGAAAATTCAAAGTTATTTTTCTTGACATTATCAAGGAATCTAACAAACATCTTGACAATGAAAAGTAGTTTTGGTATATTATTGCAACCCAAAAGATGAGGACGAAGTCGTGAACTTTACACATATTCTGAAAATCCGACCCGAAGTCTAAAAAAAATCGGCATTGAAGGTATCATTGACATTGAAAATTTACGCGCGAAAAATGTCAAAGCCATTGAAAATCGACCCGAGGACTTCTTTGATTTGACCTATCCCACTTCGGATATCAGCACGGTAGTGCAGCAACTCCATCAACGGTTTTTTGGGAATTCTCGGGCGGTGGTGTATCGGAATCTGGAACAGGCTAAAAGTGAATTGAGCGCCTTGAACAAAGAAATATCGTCATACAAATTCTGGCGCACTATCAGATCATCATCACCAGCGATCACACGGCACGAACAGAAATCTTTAACATTGCTCTTCATTGGTGGGACTTTTAGAATTCCCCCCCTTTGATGGGGACAAGTGGGGATGTTAAAAAAAGGTTTAGCGACTCTGTTTTATCTACCTTGTGATCGGTTACAACAAACTGGCAGGTGAATATCATGAAAACGAAAATTGGTACCATTTTAAACGAGGAGATTGTTCAACAGCTTCGGGAGCAGGCGGCAAAACAGAACCGCTCCATCAATGAGATCATTCACGATGCCCTGATGCTTTATTTTCATGCCAACCAAACGAACAAAGAAAATCGTCGCCGCGCCGTGGAACGGTTATGCTCACGTCCGTTTAATTTATCACTCGACGAAATCAATGAAATTCTGGAAGAGGATTATTTCGAACAATGAATCTTTCTCAAATACCAAACAAAGAACTTGTGATGATCGACGCCAATATCTTTATCTATGCGATCCAACAAATTTCATTGCAGTGCAAACGATTGCTATTCGATGTGCAGATGAAGACATAACCGGTGTATTGTCGACGCCGATTCTGGCAGAGGTCATGCACCAGTTGATGCTGTCCGAAGCACGTGATAATGGCTGGATTCACGGCGCTAATCCAGCGAAACAACTGAGTCATCAACCAGAAATTGTCCAGAAATTATCGCGCTACGAAGATAGTATTCGCGATATGCTGGCGCTTGGCTTACGCATCGAGCCGTTAGTAACTGAAGATTTTATCAACGCCATGAATCTCCAACGCCGGTTTGAGCTTCTGACCAACGACGCGCTGCTCGTAGCGATGATGCAGCGGCTGCGCATCACGTCGCTGGCGTCTGCAGATCAGATTTTTTCCCGGGTGTAGGGGATTATGGTGTATGGTCCGAATGATTTACACTAAACACCACCACGAACAGGCTGCTCAAGAACTTTCAAACGATTTGAATCCTGTGGGGATAAACCCCTTGACTGTTGTTGACTGTGTGATCTGCTGCTCATCTATCACGAAGGACAATACTGCAAACAGCCTGCTTTATTGGCAATACCCCGGGAAAAATTCTTTTTGACTCACGGTTCATGTCCAATCGTCCAGATACAATGTGCAAAAAAAACTCCCGTTATAAACTATCATTCGATAGCAATAAACAGGAGTTGTCAGATAATTAAGATTAAAGGTGAACTCCATCACCGGTGACGCTAATTTAGAGCAATTTTGCTCAATTGCAAGGCAAATTTTTGGGAGAATTTTATGGCGATTTTTTATCTAACAATTCCCCCATACACCATCCCCGTCACCGTCGCCATCACCACACATTTGAATCCACCAGTAACTTATCGTCACGTCTCGGTGTGTCTGAATTGATATCGATGAGATCCGCATGGATCGAATAGCTGATCGCCATCAATCTACCTCTGCTGCCTGCTGTTCTAAAATGGAGTCAACGATATGGCGATAGTTGACATCCTGGTGGTATTTGCTGGCATTTTCAATGACCCGATTGACCACCAATCGACCATCTGAGATCAGGTTTTTGATTTCAAGCAGACGCTTTAATTCTTCATTAGAAAGGTCTTTTAACAATTGCCCGATTGCAAAATTGAAGAATGGAGAAGCAAATTGATGAACTCCCGTAAAATCTAATTTGAGTCTGAGCACTGGAATTCTCACTGGCATGTCACAACTCTCCACGAAAGGCTTTTGCCAGAAGAGAGGGAGTGAAGTTAGCTAGTTCTGTTTCAACATCTTTAATCATTCTTCGTGCCAACAGGAAACAGGGCAGCACATTGGTGGTGCGGCCACATTTTTTGCAGCGCACCCGCTGAATACGAATACAACTGGCGATAGGCTCCCCGCGGCGCTGGTAGTAACCCCAGCGGATCATGTGTTCAGAATCGCAAAAAGGGCAGCGTTTTAAATATAGATCATATCGCTTTGCTAATAGCGGTAAATAATGCTTGACATTTTCGTAAATATTTTTTATAATACAACTGCAAATAAAATAAAGAACGTGAGATTAATTAAATCGAACGTTTCTGAATTTCCGACTATCACCTGACCTGATAATCTCACAATAAATTGGTTAACTAATTTATCTCACGTCCTGGATCCCCCACAATTTCTTTCTATTAATGAGCTGATGGGGAAACGTTATTTGTTGTAATGATGGAGTGGTTATGTCTCAAGTTAGCCGGTAGAAAAATAACGATTAAATCATAATATGAGGGAAAATATGTCTAATACAAATGAAATTCTTAAGGAAGCAATGGCTTTACGCCCCGTTGAAAAAGCAAAACTTGTCGATCAATTAATTGCTATTTTAAACGAACCTGATAAAGATATAGATAAATTATGGGCAGAAGAAGCAGAAGACCGAATAGATGCTTATGATAGAGGTGAAATAAAAGCTGTTTCTTTAAAAGAGGTTTTATCAAAATACACTTCTCAAATAGAAATAGGGGTATTAACAATCTTCCTATTCTACCGTTACCGTCAAGAAAAGGATGAATGATTTCAAACTGAGCATGGATAAATGCCAATTGAACAATTCTGTCTTTTTCTTCAAAGTGAATATACTTTTCAAAATTGTCTAAATGATTCATTAAAGTATTTGGTGGTGGAGGAATATAACTTGCATCTTCTATTTTAGAACCCGGTTTTCCAATCCAATTTTGAATTCTTCTAAAGTTTCCTCTGTCGGTATTTTCTCCTCTTACACCTTGCAGCAAACTTCGGTGCATTTCTTTTAATAGTCTCAAAGAAATCGGAAGACTGTTCTGGATTTTTTCTGTAGCTTCGTTCAACGCATTGCGATAATTAAGAACCTCTTCAATGTCTTCATA
>OMKS01004466.1_pt1 | contig 10532 bp, 9 predicted proteins | sample 1674721 | NCBI WGS metagenome assembly OMKS01 (sample SAMN06264996, study PRJEB25208) | sediment metagenome | isolation source: hot spring sediment | place: USA: California | collected 2014-09-02 | reverse complement strand
GTCCGGTTGGCGCTGAGCACGGGCAGGTTGTTGGCGATGGCGTGGGCGCGCTGGATGGTGATCCAGGCATCGCGCTGGCGGGCCTGCTCATCCTGGCTGTCCTGCGGATCCCAGCCAATGGCGGTGGGGTAGAGCAGCAGGTCGGCGCCGGCCAGCGCCATCAGGCGTGCACCTTCCGGGAACCACTGGTCCCAGCACACCAGCACGCCGAGGCGGCCCACCGACGTGTCGATGGGCGTAAAACCCAGGTCGCCGGGCGTGAAGTAGAACTTCTCGTAATAGCCCGGGTCGTCCGGGATGTGCATCTTGCGATAGGTGCCGGCCAGCGTGCCGTCGCGCTCCAGCACCACAGCCGTGTTGTGGTAGAGCCCGGTGGCGCGGCGCTCGAACAGCGAGCCGACGATGACGATCTCGAGTTCCTTCGCCAGCGCGCCCAGGCGTTCGGTGGTGGGCCCCGGGATGGGCTCGGCCAGGTCGAAGACGCGGGTGTCCTCGGTCCGACAGAAATACAGCCCGGTGTGCAGTTCCTGCAGCATCACCAGCTCCGCGCCGCGCCCGGCGGCCTCGCGGATGCCGGCCTCGGACTTGGCGAGGTTGTGTTCGTAGTCGGCGGTATTGCTTTGCTGCACCAGGCCGACGGTCAGGGTCTTGTTCATCGCAGGACTCCTTCCGGCAGCTGCATGGTGATGCAGTGCAGGCTGCCGAACTGCTCGATCAACGGCCGGCAGTCGATGCCGATGATCTCGTGATTCGGGAAGGCGGTGTCCAGGTCGGCCAGCACGCGCGTGTCGTTGGCATCGCGGTAGACCGGCACGAGTACCGCGTCGTTGATGATGAGGAAATTGGCGTAGCTCGCCGGCAGTCGGTCGCCCTCGGCATTGAGAATGGGGGCGGGCATGGGCAGCGGGACGAGCCTGTAGGGCCGGCCGTCGCGGGTGCGCGCCTGCTGCAGCTCGGCCTCCATGGCTTTCAGCGGGGCGAAGTGCTCGTCCGCGGGGTCCTCGCAGCTCATGTAGGCGATGGTGTCGTCGTCGCAGAAGCGGGCCAGCGTGTCGATGTGGGCGTCGGTATCGTCGCCGGCCAGATGCCCGTGTTCCAGCCAAAGCACGCGCTCCACGCAAAGGTGCTGGATGAGCGCGGCCTCGATGTCCGCTCGCGAGAGCCCTGGATTGCGGCGTGGCATCAGCAGGCACTGGGTGGTTGTGAGCAGCGTGCCCTGGCCGTCGACTTCCAGCGAGCCGCCCTCGAGCACCAGATCCACGGCCGTCATCGGTGTGGTGAAGAGCCGCTGCTCGGCCAGGCGTGCATTGATGGCGTCGTCGAGGTCGTGGGCGTACTTCTCGCCCCAGCCGTTGAAGCGGAAGCTGAACAGTCGGGGCCGGCCGTCGTCGCCAAGGACGGTAATGGGGCCGTGATCTCGCGCCCAGGTATCGTTCGCGGGCGCGAGCGCCCAGCGGATCCGGGCGAGATCCATCCCGTTGTCCTCGGCGAGTACGGCCTCGATGTGCTTGCGATGCGCCGGGTCTCGCGCCACGATCAGCAGGCCTTCGCGATACAGGATCTCGCGGGCGATCTCGCGGTATACGGGCTCCACCCGGTCAAGTAGGGGGGCCCAATCGGTCGCCGGGTGGGGCCAGGTGAGCATGACGCCGCTTTGCGGGGCCCATTCGGGCAGGAACTGGCAACGACGGCTGGCCATCGTGTGTGTCAAACCTCGGGTTGTTGACCGGTGGCGCGGAGCCGGGTGTTATTCGACCGGAGCGACTTCCGGCTGCGGGGTCTTTTCCTTGCGGTAGTCCACCGAGTGCAGTACGTAGCTGTGCTCGAAGTAGACGGAGAAGCCGTCGTAGTCCCAGCGGATGATGGGCGGATCGCCCACGGCCGCGTGCTTCTGACGCGGCTCGCCAAACATCTGGAGGACGCGTGTCTGGCTCATGCCCCGGGTCGGGCGTTCGCCCTGCTGCACGACGACCGGATCCTGGTCCTCGATCTTGAGCACGTCGGCGTGGACAGGGGCGCCGAGCGCGGCAAGAATGAGGGCGGTGCTGCGGATCCAGGGGCTGCAGGACATGACAGGGACTCCCGTTGATTGTCGTTTTCGAGGAATCATAGCATCACTCAGTTTGTCATAAAAGTTTTCTAGCCTATTGAGCGTACGCAATTTTTTGCAATTTTCCACGTGCTGCAAGCGGCCCGTCGGGCGGCGAGGGTGGGGCAGTGGCAGCATTTGGAACGTAGCACTGAAATTCACGCGTAAACATGGGCTTAGTCGCAGTTTTTCATTTAATTCAACAACGCCGTGTGATTTAATCCCCCCCATGTTTCGGCCCCTCGAGCTCTTCATCGGATTGCGCTACACGCGTGCCAAGCGGCGCAATCACTTCATATCGTTCATCTCGCTGGCCTCGATCTTCGGCATCGTGGTTGGCGTGATGGCGCTGATCGTCGTGTTGTCCGTGATGAACGGGTTCGAGCGGGAACTGCGCGAGCGCACCCTGTCGATGGCCTCGCACGCCAGCATCACCGGCCTCGGCAACCGTCTGACCCCCGCCGACCTGAAGCGACTGGACGGCGCGCTCGCCGGGCAGGCACAGGTCGTGGCCAGTGCGCCCTATATCGACGCGGAAGGCATGCTGGCCACGGGCCCGCGGGTCACCGGGGCGGCCATTCGCGGTATCGACCCGACGCGCGAGAAGATGGTGTCGGAGATTCACTCCAAGATGGTGCAGGGCAGTCTCGATCACCTGCGCCCCGGCGAGTTCGGCCTGGTCGTGGGGCGCGAACTGTCGCTGGCCCTGGGCGCCGGGCTCGGCGACAAGGTGACGGTCTATGCGCCGCAGGCCGGCGTCACGCCGGCCGGCGTGATCCCGCGCATGCGCCGTTTTACCGTGGTGGGGGTGTTCGAGGTCGGCATGCACCAGTACGACCGCAGCGTCGCCTTCATGCACTTGAAGGACGCGCAGCCGCTGTTCCAGATGGGTAACGACGCGAGCGGCCTGCGTCTCAAGCTGGACGACATGTTCCGTGCGCCGCGCATTACCGCCACGCTGAATCAGTCGCTCGGGACCGATTATTGGGTGACCGACTGGACTCGCCAGCACGCCAATTTCTTCCGCGCGCTGAAGATGGAAAAGACGGTGATGTTCATCATCCTGTTTCTGATCGTGGCCGTGGCGGCCTTCAATATCGTGTCCACGCTGGTGATGGTGGTCACGGACAAGCAGTCGGACATCGCCATCCTGCGCACGCTCGGCCTCACCCCGGCCAAGGTGATGATGATCTTCATCATCCAGGGCAGCCTGATCGGCTTTCTCGGCACCCTCATCGGCGTGGCGGCGGGCGTGACGGTCGCGCTCAATGTGGAAGTGATCGTGGCGACGCTGGAAGGTCTGATCGGCATGAAGTTCCTCTCGCCCGACGTTTACTACATCAGCGACATCCCCTCGGAGCTGCGTCTGCGCGACGTGGTGCGGGTGGGCCTGATGGCATTCATTCTCTCCGTGCTGGCCACGCTGTATCCCGCGTGGCGCGCCTCGCGTACCCAGCCGGCCGAAGCCCTGCGCTACGAGTAACCATGATCGACGCGTTTGAACAGGACCAGCCCGTCATCCGCTGCAGCGGCCTGACAAAGATCTTCGATGAGGGGCACGGCTACCTGCAGGTGCTCAAGGGGATCGACTTCGAGGCCCGTACCGGCGAGAAGATTGCTATCGTCGGCGCCTCCGGCAGCGGCAAGAGCACCCTGCTGCACCTGCTCGGCGGTCTGGATACGCCCACGGCGGGCACGGTGGAGATCTGCGGGCGGGACATGGGCAAGCTCTCGGACGCCGCGCGTGGCCGCCTGCGCAACGAGGCCCTCGGTTTTGTCTACCAGTTCCACCACCTGCTGCCGGAATTCACCGCGCTGGAAAATGTCGCCATGCCCCTGATGATCGGCGGCGCGCATTCGGCCCAGGCCGCGCAACGCGCGCGGGCGCTGCTCGAACGCGTGGGCATGCTGGGAAGGGTGGCGCACAAGCCGGGCGAGCTGTCGGGTGGCGAGCGCCAGCGTGCGGCCATCGCCCGCGCGCTCATCACCGAGCCGCGCGCGGTGCTGGCCGACGAGCCCACCGGCAACCTGGATCGCAAGACGGCCGACCAGATCTTCCAGCTCATGCTGCGCCTGAACCAGGAGCTGGGTACGACCCTGGTGGTGGTGACGCACGACCCCTACCTGGCCGGGCGCATGGATCGTGTGTACTCGATGGAAGACGGGGAACTGCGCCCGGCCTAGTCCCGGTCGCGACGGAGCCTCGCCAGGCGCGCAATGCGCCGCTCCCGCAGGCGCAGTAGCACGGCGATGCGCCATACCACGCGGATTACCACATAGCCCGTGGCGGATGCGGTGGTGCTCATGAGGAAACAGCCGAGGAGGAAGGGCCGCCATATGCGCAGCATGTCGGTGATCAGCCAGTCCCAGCTAAGCTCGAAGGTGAACACCATCGGCGGGGTGCCGAGCACCCACTGACCGAGCTTGTAGGCGGTGAAGAAGATGGCCGGCATGGTCAGCGGATTGGTGATCCACACCAGCACCACGGCGATCGGCAGGTTGACGCGAAACAGAATCGCAAGTGCCGCCGCTGCCGCCATCTGGAAGGGGATCGGCACGAAGGCCATGAACAGCCCCACCGCGAAGGCGCCGGCTGCCGATCGCCGGTTGAGATGCCAGAGATTGGGGTCGTGCAGCAGGGTGCCGAAGAACTGCAACGCCCTGTGTTCCCGCACCCTTGCGTGGTCGGGCAGAACGCGTCTTAGGAATCGCTTCGGCATGCTGGCGGCTTGATCGTCCGGATGGTGCTATGGTTGTGTGAGCCTGTTTGAGGCAGACTTCGACGTGTAGTCGCCATTATCCACCATTTTCCAGGGATCGGAAAATGCGCCTTGTCTCCCTAGGTCTGCTTGCCGGCATGGTTGCGGCCCATCAGGTGGCGGAACTGCCCCCGATGGTCCTGGGGCTTGCCTTGTTGCCGGCGCTGCTGTTGCTCGCCTCGTCCGGCTGGATCCTGCGTCTCGCCGGCGCTGTGGCCATCGGTCTGCTCTGGGCTTGGTTCCATGCCCATCTCGTGCTGCATCCCGCCCTCGATTCCGCCCTGGAGGGGCAGGATCTGGTACTCGACGGCACGGTGCGCGGCCTCACCGAGCACCGCCATGACGCCATTCGCTTCCTCTTCGAGCCCGATGCCCGCCACGCCGGCGTGCCCGCCCGTCTGCGCCTGAGCTGGTATCGCACCGAGGCCTCGCCCGTGGCCGGGGAGCGCTGGCGCCTGACGGTGCGCCTCAAGCGCCCCAGTGGTTTCCAGAATCCGGGCGGCTTCGACTATGAGGGCTGGCTGTTTCAGCAGCGCATCGGCGCGACCGGCTATGTGCGTGCCCGGGGCGTCAACGAGCGCCTGGCAGTGGACGGCTGTCCGCTCGATTGCCTGCGGGCGGAACTGCGTGCGCGCCTGACCGCGGCCGGCGGTGAGCGCCGGCACTTCGGCATCATGCTCGCGCTGGCCCTGGGGGACCGATCGCACATCGATCCGCCGGCCTGGGACGTGCTGCTCAGGACGGGCACAAACCACCTCGTTGCGATCTCCGGGCTGCACATCGGCCTGGTGGGCGGTCTGGTGTTCTGGCTCCTGCGCGCCCTCGCCGCACGCGTCCCCGTGCTGGCCCTGTACTGCGCTGCGCCGCGCTGGGGCGCGGCCGGGGGGCTCCTCGCCGCCCTGGCATATGCGGCGCTGGCGGGCTTCTCCATCCCGACCCAGCGGGCGCTCATCATGCTGGCGGTACTGTTCGGCGCGATCCTGCTTGGCCGCGAACTGCGGGCCTCGACGGGTCTCGCCGCGGCGTTGCTCGCCGTGCTGTTGCTCGACCCCACCGCGACCCTCGCGCCCGGATTCTGGCTGTCGTTCGCGGCGGTGGCGGTCCTTTTGTATGGCTTTCGCGGACGCCTGCGCCCAAGCGATCCTGAGCGCCACCCGTTGGCCCGGCTGGTCGATCGCGTGGGCGGGTGGGTGCGTGCCCAGTACCTGCTGGCGCTCGGACTGCTGCCGCTCACCGCGTTCTGGTTTCAGCGCGCCGCCCTCGGCGCGCCGCTGGCCAATCTCGTTGCCGTGCCGTGGGTGAGCCTACTGGTGGTGCCGCCCGTCTTGCTGGCGGCGTTGGTCGCGCCGGTCTGGCCGCCATTTAGTGGCTGGCTGCTGGGTGTGGTGTCGGCCGTCTTCGACCCGTTATGGGGGCTGCTGGCGGCCCTTGCCGCTGCGGATGGACAATTGTGGCACCGGCCCGCCCCGGGGCCACTGGTGCTGGGGCTGGCGGCCGTCGGCCTGGCCTGGCTCCTGCTGCCCCGGGGTATGCCGGGGCGGCTGCTCGGGGCCTGTCTGTGCCTGCCTTTGCTGTTGCCCGCCATCGACGCGCCCGAGTCGGGAGCGGCCGAGGTCACCCTGCTGGATGTGGGACAGGGTCTGGCTGCGGTGGTGCGCACACGCCACCACACGCTGGTGTTCGATACCGGGCCGCGTTTCAGCCGGTCCTTCGATGCGGGGGATGCCGTGATGGTGCCATACCTGCGCCACCGGGGTGTGGGCGGCATCGATGTCCTCGTCGTCTCGCACGGGGATAACGACCACCGTGGCGGTGCACGTTCGGTACTGGCGCAGATGCCGACGCAGGAGGTGCTCGCGAGCGTGCCGGAGGAGATCGCCTGGCCCGGGGCACGGCACTGCGTGGCGGGCGAGCACTGGCGGTGGGATGGCGTGGATTTCGAGATCCTGCATCCGTCACCTGACTACCGGGGTTCGGCCAACAACGGCTCCTGCGTGTTGCGCGTGTCGACCGGGGAGCAGGTGGTGCTGTTTGCCGGCGACATTGAGGCCGAGGCGGAATGGGCGCTGGTGCGGGCTCACGGCGAGCGGCTGCGCAGCCAGGTCCTGGTCGTGCCCCATCACGGCAGCAACACCTCATCGACCGCGTATTTTCTCGATGCGGTGAACCCGCAGGTCGCCCTGGTGCCCGCGGGTTATCGCAACCGCTTTGGCTTTCCCAAACCCGAGGTGCTGGCGCGTTACGCCGCGCGTGAGGTCGAGGTGTTCGACACGGCGCAGTCCGGGGCCCTGCATTTCGTGTTGTCGGCGGAGGGCGTGAGCCCGGTGACCGCCTATCGCGAGGAGTCCCGGCGCTTCTGGCATCGCGGCGCCGGACTGTGATGACCGGCATTCAGTCACCGTGGCCAATCAGGTATCATGGCGCCACTTCAAGAACTGATTCAGGGGATTGTGCGTGTTCGAGATCATTAAGGCTGGCGGCTGGCTGATGCTGCCGATCATCGCGTGTTCCGTCGTGGCGCTTGCCATCGTTCTCGAGCGTCTCTGGAGCCTCAAGCGCTCGCGCGTGATCCCCCGGCAACTGGTAGCCCAGATCTGGCAGTGGGCACAGCAGGGGCAACTGACCGATGAGCGCATTCGCGAGTTGCGCGACGGCTCGCCACTCGGCCGCGTGCTGTCCTCGGGACTGGTCAACCGCAATCACAGCCGTGAGGTGATGAAGGAGGCTATCGAGGAGACCGGTCGTCACGTTGCCCACGAGCTGGAACGCTTTCTCAATACACTGGGCACCATCGCCGCGATCACGCCGCTGCTGGGTCTGCTCGGCACCGTCATCGGCATGATCACCGTGTTCAGCGTCATAACCGATGTAGGCGTGGGCAACCCCGGTCAGCTGGCCGGGGGGATCTCCGAGGCGTTGATCACCACTGCCACGGGCATCTCCGTCGCCGTGCCGAGCCTCATCTTTCACCGCTATTTCCGCGGCCGCGTCGATGAGCTGGTCGTGATCATGGAACAGGAGGCCATCAAGCTCGTCGAGGTGATGCACGGCGAGCGCGAACAGGCCGACGTGACCCGGGAGCGCGCGGCGTGAATTTTCGTCCACGTCGCGCCGAAAGCGTCGACATCAACCTCACGCCGTTGATCGACGTGGTATTCCTGCTGCTCATCTTCTTCATGGTGACCACGACCTTTGATCGCAGCAGTGAACTCAAGATCAACTTGCCGCAGGCCGCTCAAGCGCCGGAAGAGCAGCAGGTGGAGAAGCTCGAGCTCGTGATCGACGCGAGCGGCAACTACTTCCTCAATGGTAACGAGCTGGTGAACACCAGGCCGGAAACCGTGCGTGCGGCACTCGAGCAGGAGTCGGCAGGGCACAGGGATATCCCGGTGATCATTCGCGCCGATGCCAGCACGCCACACCAGGCGGTGGTCACCGCCATGGATGCGGCACAGAAGGTCGGCCTCACACGCATGTCTATCGCGACCACGCGCGGCGACTCCGAATAGCGTCGATGAGGGAAGTGACAGCCCGGCTTCACGACAAGCTGATCCCGCTGGCCAGGCGACTCGCATGCGCAGCCGCCCGCACCCGTCTCCAGGGCCTGTCGATCCGGGAGACATAGGCAGTGGCATATAACCCGAAAAGCTACACGGTCTCGCGACTGGCGGTATTCACGCAGGGTTGGCGCGACCGCCTCAAGGGCGAGCATGCCCGGGCCAACGCGCGGCTGGGCTTCCTGCGGCCGCCGGCCGGGGAGAGCAGGCTCGTCTGGATCAAGGCCGGCGGCACCCGTGACTCGGTGCGCCTGGGGGTGGAGCTCTTGGGCGCGATCCGGCAAAAGCGCCACGACTTGCGGCTGGTGCTCACCTTCGAGGAGGATTACGCCGACATTCTCGAGCCGCGTGTCGCCGGCATGCAGAAGATTGGCCTGGGCTTCGGCCCCTGCGATCGGCGGCGCGTGGTCCGACGTACCTGGGAGCGTCTGTCGCCCTTCGGCGTGATCCTGGTCGATACGGCGTTCCCCGAAAACCTCGCGCACCTGGCTCATACCGCCGGCGCACACCTGGTGGCCTTCAACACGGCGCCGGGCAGGGTGCCGGTGGAAGCCGCCTACCCGGTCGACCTCACCCAGCAGGCGGCCTGGGCCGAGGCGGGCACGGCCGCTCATCTGGCTGAACCGGCCGACCCCCACAGCCTGTTCGTCGAGGCCCAGGTGGATACCACCCTGCGTACCCTCGTTACCGGGGGCGAGGAGCGCGAACTGTGGTGGTGGCAGGGGTCGGGCAGCGACGCCGTGGACTTCATCGCTCGCTGGCGCGCCTCGGCGCTCTCAGACAACGGCATACTCTTCGCCTCGGCCGATGGTGACCCGCTGGATGACGGTGGCGCGGACCTCGCCATCAGCCGCTGGGGCCGCGAGCCCCTGGCCCCGGGCAGGGTGGTCCGGGTCGACGATACCCGGTGGTTCGGCGCCATCGCCAGTGCCGTCAACGCCGGCCATCTCGCGCAGGCCGCGCAGACCACCCTGTGGTCGGCGCTCGCCGGCGGATCGGCCATCAGTATCCGGCCGGGGCTGTGCACACTGCACGAGGCGCTGGCGAAAAACCTGCGTCAATGCGAGGATAACGAAGCGGTGCTCGCCCTCTGGGCCGGGTATCGCGAGGCCCCGACAGAGGGCCGGCGGCAGGGGGATGTCTGTCGACGATTGTTCTGGGACGAACGCCGGAAATTGCAGAAGACCATCGATGAATTTCTGCAAAGGGTATTTGACTGGTAATGGGGATTGAATCCGGCTGGTACAAGAGGGGGGTCGTGGCCTATGCGCTGTGGCCGGTATCGAAACTGTTCTGTGGTCTGGTAGCGCTCCGCCGTCGCTATTTCCTGCTGCGTAACCGTCTCTGGCCAAGGCTCAAGGTGCCCGTGGTGCTGGTGGTGGGCAACATCACCATGCAGGGGACGGGCAAGACGCCCATGGTCGTGTGGCTGGTCAACCAGTTGCGGGCCAATGGCCTGCGCGCGGGTGTCGTCAGCCGCGGCGCAGGCGGCACGACCAGGGACTGGCCGCAGCAGGTCACGGCGCAAAGCGACGCCAACGAAGTCGGTGATGAAGCCGTGCTCATCGCGACCCGGGCCGGCTGCCCGGTGTACGTGGGGCCCAGGCGCGACAAGGCGGCGCGGGCGTTGCTCGACGCGCACGGCGTTGACGTGCTCATCGCCGACGACGGCCTGCAGCACTACAATCTCCAGCGGGACATCGAGATTGCCATGGTCGATAGCCGGCACCGGTTCGGCAACGGCTTCTGCCTGCCGGCGGGGCCGTTGCGCGAACCGGTTGGCAGGCTGGCGGCCTGTGATTTCGTCATCGTCAACGGCATGGCGAAACAGGGCGAGTACTCGATGGGGCTGCGCGGCAACGTCGCGGTGAACATCGGCGACAGCAAGATGGCGAATACGCTGGATGCCTTCCGTCATCAGCAGGTGCATGCGGTCGCCGGCATCGGCCATCCGGAACGCTTCTTTGATATGCTTCGGGTCAATGGTATCGAGGTCATCCCGCATCCGTTTCCGGATCATCACCGCTTCGAGGACTCCGAACTGGACTTCGACGACGACCTGCCGGTCTTCATGACGGAGAAGGACGCTGTCAAATGCCGCCACATGTACCTGGACAATGCGTGGAT
>OMKS01004465.1_pt1 | contig 10532 bp, 8 predicted proteins | sample 1674721 | NCBI WGS metagenome assembly OMKS01 (sample SAMN06264996, study PRJEB25208) | sediment metagenome | isolation source: hot spring sediment | place: USA: California | collected 2014-09-02 | reverse complement strand
ATAATAAAGCAGTCCCTATGGGATTTGAAACTCAAATCAATACTGACTTCACCCTAAATAAACTAGATAATAAAGCAGTCCCTATGGGATTTGAAACGAAAATTATAAAATCGCTGGGGTTGAACCGCCTATATAATAAAGCAGTCCCTATGGGATTTGAAACCCAAACAACCCGCCTAAAACATTCCCTAAAACGCTAATAATAAAGCAGTCCCTATGGGATTTGAAACTGATGGGCTATGTTCAACCGTCATCCTATATAGGTATTTAGAGAAACTGTACAAAATTGTACATGGCGAAGAGGCAGGTTCAAAACTTATTCGCTATACCATTGCGGATCCAGAAGATGGTTTTGGTCTAACTATAAAAGAGTTTGAAAAAATGATTCAAGAGGGCAACAGTTTAGTCATTACTGTTGATAACGGTTCGGATTCAGAAGTAGTAAGAAATGGACTTCGTGGACTACTGGTATTGGATCATCACCCAAGTAAAAACATGCAACCCTACATCATTAACCCCAATACTGGAAGGAGAGACACGCTTACCTATGGTACAAGTGGGGGAAAAATTGTCTTTGATTTTATTTCAAACATAGACAGAACACTCATTAAAACCGATTTATTTCCAGGGTACAAAGAGAAGTATCGTAATCCAAGGTTTATGATGGCATTAAAGGGGATCGCCGCACAAACACTTATTTCGGATATGGCTATATGGGATAAAAATAATCGAAGTTTCTTTACCTCCGTAAGGGAGGCAGGAGCTTTTAGTGAAAGTGAACTTCCTTTTTATTCCAAACTCAGAGGAGACGATAGTGCTTTCTCTTTCTCCTTTAATCTCATTTCGGTAGGGAACAGCGGCTCAAGGATGAAGGGAGTTTTTGAGCCAAAGACCCTAAAAAGTATCGATTGGCATGAAAATTTTAATCTCAATATGATTGTTGAGTGGATCACTCCTTCAAATATGGAACAGTGGATGAAAGTTGATGCCGTCCTTGCTGAGGTTAACAAAAAGAAAAAAGAAATGGTTCGTGTTTTTCTCACCGATTACAATAAAAACCACAAACAAGAAAGCGATAGAGGATACGCATTTTATTTTAACCCTAAAATGCCACATAGACTTTCAGGTTTAATTGCCAATAGAATTAGTATTGGGCAAAACCTTATGCCCACACTGTGCGCTACCACCAAAAAAAATGGAGATATCGCAATAAGTGCAAGAGGGGATAATGTTAAAGATATTCTAGCCTACCTATTTGATCATCAAGAGATTGTAGATAAAAGCAAATATACACCAGAGCAATTTTATGGTGGGCACCCTAATGCGTGTGGTGGAACAATAAAGATAACAGGCAAAAAAACCACAGAAGAAGCAGTAAAGCTTGTTAAGGACTTAGTGGAGGAATATTCAAAAAGACACAACCTCAAAGCACTCAGAAAAAAAACTGAAATCATAACAAACAAGCCAGTTTCTGTCTCTCAATACAAAGCGTTGTTAGAAATTTTTAAAACAAGAAGCAGGGGGGCAGAGTTTAGTAAAAGACTCTATGTGCCCGTGGCAGGATATGCCTATTCTGGGATATCAGAGTGGGCATCAAAATGGCAAAACGTAGGGATTAAAGATCCAGATACAGGAGAAAGTGTCGATTTTCTTGTAGATGGGATAATTTTCGATACTCAAAGTCAAATATTTGGGAGTGATGAACGAATACTTCTCATGGAACTTACTACAAACGGGAAAGCCTCTTTCTTTGGTGTATTTAAAAATAAACAAGACTACCTCAGTAGTGTCATTCTGGCAGAGGAGATTAGAGACGCAGTTGAACTTGACGAAGACTTTATATTAGGCACAGAAAAGGAGCAAAAAGAATATATTAAAGCAGAGGTTAAGGAAAACATAGAACTCATTGCACCAAAAGTTATAGAGAAAATGACAGTCGAAATAGTAAAACAAAATCCAGGCACAATATTTGTATTTGAAGATAGTCTCATTAAAAAAGAAGCAGAAGAGGGGGGTGATTTGTGCCATCTTAAAAACACACATGGGATTCCAACAAGGAGACTCCCTAGCAAAACAGAGGAGGCATTTTTTGGGAAAAAGGAGCATGAGCAAGAGGAGTCACAAGCTATTGCAGAGGCATTAGATACTCTACACAAGAAACATTTTCTCAAAGGGAAACAGATAGTTTTCCCCAAAAACGGATTGGGAACGGGCATAGCAAATCTCAAAGAAAAAAAGCCAGAGTTTTATCTCTTTATTAATATGATTATAGTAGAAAAATTTGGCTGTAAAGAGTATATCCCTTTTGTTAAGGAGGCAAAACAGATAGTTATTAAGCACGAAAAAGATGCAGCAATAGAGCGCAAAGCTAATACTAATAACGCAACCAAGCAAGCCAATAAGGCAACGGGAACAGTAAAACAATGATCAAGCACCTCTTTTCAACGATTTTTGCGATACATCTATTCTGCTTCACAAGCGTAGCGAGTGCTAAAACATTTAGCGAAAAAGAGGTGGGAGAAGCCATGATAAAAGTTGCGAAAAACTACAATATTAAACCAGAGATCCTTTATACTATCGCAAGCATAGAAAGCAACTTTGAGCCTCTTGCCATTGCGGTAGAGACAAGTAGAGAGAGTGCTGAAATATTATCAAAACTACGCTCTTTGAATATTAGAGTAGTGTTTGGAGATCGAAAAACCTATCATTCGAAGAAAAGTCTTATTTCAATCTATCCAAACGACTATGAGGATGCTATATTAATCATAGGGTTGCTCGAAAAATATAAATTCAGTTTCGATGTTGGTCTCATGCAGATCAATACATGGAACTTTACGCTTGATGAGGTTGAGGAGATGTTTGTGCCAGAAAAAAACCTAGAAAAAGCCGCAATAGTATATAACGATTGTCGGCATCACTTCAAGACGACACCCAACCGAGTAGAGTGCTATAATCGAGGCGTGAAAAACCTCAAAAGAGCACTACAAGGGAAAAATAAGAATTATAAACCCTACTGGGAAAGGTTTAAGAAACACTATATCATGTATTTCAAGGAGACGCCAAAATGATTAAAAAAATAGTTCTAGCATCAGTAGCAATTGCTACGATTGCCAATAGTGCATCTTTTGTTAGTGTTGCTTCCCAAGACAAACAAAACAACTTAAACCTCTTAGGTGAAGCAGGGAAAGAGAGACTCTTGGTAAGAAAATGGACAAAGAACACAAAAGATGAGTATAGACAACACAAACACCTTAGCTACACGCTGCATATTCTTAGCCAGCTATTCCTAATTGAAATTTAACTGCCAAAACTACATTCCACTTTTTTCTGCTTTTTGAAAACACAATTAGCTACAATTGCTTACTAAAAGTTTAAGGAGGTATAATGAAAACAGCTACAAAGAAATATATAAAAGGCGTTTTAGATAATGACATAGAGGAAGTAAAGTCGGCGATTGAGGATGGAGCAGATATCAGTTATGAAAAAGATTTTATATTGTCGTGGTCTGCAAGAAATGGGCATTTGGAAATAGCAAAACTCTTAGTAGAAAATGGTGCAGACGTTCATACGCTTGACGATGAGCCACTTGTACTTGCTGCGACAAAAGGCCATATCGAAATCGTTAAATACCTCGTTGAAAACGGTGCAGACGTTCATGTGGATAATGATATCGCACTCAGATTGGCCGCAAGCAATGGTCACCTTGAAATCGTCAAATACCTCGTTGAAAACGGGGCGGATGTGCATGTAGAAAATAATGATGTGCTCAGGTGGGCGGCAACCAATGGTCACCTTGACGTTGTGAAGTACCTCCTCGAAAACGGGGCGGATATTCATGCAGATAATGATGATCCCCTCTGTTGGGCGGCAACCAATGGTCACCTTGACGTTGTGAAGTACCTCATTGAAAACGGGGCGAATATTCATGCAAATGATGACTTCGCACTCCAGTGGGCAGCAATCAATGGTCACATCGATGTGGTTAAATACCTCCTCGAAAACGGGGCGGATATTCATGTAGAAAATGACCACATACTTGGGGCGGCTGCTAGAGAAGGACACCTTTATGTTGTCAAATACCTCCTCGAAAACGGGGCGGATATTCATGCAGGTAGCGTCAAGCCGTTCAAGCAATCTGTACAACACGGGCAACTTGAAGTGACTAGGTACCTTGCTGAAAACGGGGCAGATATTCATGAAGATAACGAGTTTGCTCTTAGATATGCCGCAGAAAACGGGTATCTTGAAATCGTGAAGTACCTCATCAAAAATGGGGCGGATATTCATGCCGTCGATGATGCTGCACTCGGATATGCCGCATACAATGGCCATCTTGACGTTGTGAAGTGCCTCATTGAAAACGGGGCGGATATCCATGCAAAAGCCGATGCTGCGCTCTGTTGGTCTGCAAGCAGGGGTCACCTTGACGTCGTCAAATATCTCATCGAAAACGGGGCAAATATCGAGGGAGAACAGGATATAATGCTAAATTTGGCCGCATCACAAGGATACATGGGGATGGCTAAGTACTTCCTTGAAAACGGCGCAGACATCCATGTAAACGACGATGAACCGCTTAGGCGTGCCGCAAAAAATGGACATGCCAAAATGGTCAAATACCTCATCGAAAACGGTGCAAACCTCAACGCAAACAACGATGAACCGTTGCGTATAGCCAAAGAGATGGGGCATAAAGAGATCGAACGTTTCCTAGAAGAGGCTGCGCAAAAAGAAAAAAACGCTAAAGAACTAAACTCCCCTACTTTAGATGATCAAAGTCTCAAAATCAAAACAAACACTCCAAAAATAAAGCTCTAGCTAACATCTGCCCACAAGTTCAGTTCTTGTGGGATTGTTAAAAAGCATTAAAGGTTATTTCTAAAAGATCAAATACCCATTTAATTCTTTCTTTTGAAAAACGTATTTAGCTACAATTACTGAAAGTTCAAGGAAATACAATGAATGAAAGATTGATTGAAGCCACCAAAAACAACAACCTGGAGGCAGTAAAATATGCAATTGAGAACGGCGCAGATATTCATGCGAATGCCGATGCTGCGCTCTGTTGGTCTGCAAGCAGGGGTCACCTTGACGTCGTCAAATACCTCGTTGAAAACGGGGCGGATATTCACTTAGACGGTGATCTAGCCTTTAGATGGGCGGCAACCAGTGGTCACCTTGACGTCGTGAAGTACCTACTTGAAAATGGTGTGGATGTCCGTACAAATGACGACTACGCACTTAGATATGCCGCAGGAAGCGGGCACCTCGACGTTGTAAAGTTCCTCATAGAAAACGGGGCAGATATCCATGCGGATAATGACGATGCACTCCGCTTGGTCGCAGAAAACGGGTATCTTGAAATTGTCAAATACCTCGTTGAAAACGGTGCTAATATTAATGCTTGCAAATATCGAAAATATGCACTCGGTTGTGCCGCAGAAAACGGGCATCTTAACGTCGTCAAATATCTCATCGAAAACGGGGCGGATGTGCATGCAGAAAATAATGATGCGCTCAGGTGTGCGGCAAGTAATGGTCATCTCGGCATCGTGAAATGCCTTATAGAAAATGGGGCGGATATTCATGTAGATGACAACTACGCACTTAGATATGCCGCAGAAAACGGGCATCTTAACGTCGTCAAATATCTCATCGAAAACGGGGCGGATATACACGCATTGAGGGAAGAAGCACTAAAAATAGCCGCAAAAAATGGTCATCTTGACGTCGTCAAATACCTTATTAAAAACGGGGCAGATATCCATGCGGATAACGATGATGCACTCGTGTGGGCTGGGCTTGAAAAGCACACCGCCATCGTCAAATATTTAGTGGAAAATGGTGCAGACATCCACGCAGATGATGACCTAATGCTTAGATTGGCCTCAAGTCGTGGTGAGATTGATTTAGTTAAATATCTCATTAAAAATGGTGCTGATATTAATGCTTGCAAATATCGAAAATATGTACTCGATTTAGCTGTAGAGGGAAGACACATAAAAACAATCAAATGCCTTGTCGAAAACGGGGCAGATATCCATGCAGATGATGACTATGCCCTCCGTCTGGCTTCAAGAAACGGTCACATCGATGTGGTCAAATACCTCATCGAAAACGGTGCAAACATCCATGTAAACGACGATGAACCGCTCCGATTGGCTAGAGCGAACAAACACTCAGAGACCGTAAAATTATTGGAAAGCACTATGCAAAAAATTCCCGATGATCTTGCCAAAGATGCAATAAAAGAAAAAACGAAAAGAAGAAAATATGTTAAGTAATAGTCCAATAAAAAGAATTAATGCTATATCCTCCTATCGGTTTAAACCCATTGTATACCGCACGACAGATGACAAATTGTTGCTTTTTGGGAATGTGGACTGTTTCGTTGTTGAAAAAGAGAAGGACAAAGTAAAACCAATCGAACAAGACATCATTAAGCTACTTGGCATATATGATGACATGAGTAATCTCAGAGCGGGGATTATGAATATTATCTTTGCAGACAAAAAAAATATCATCATTTTAGAAAGTGAAAATCCTGAGGGTTACATTACGGCAGATCTGTTTAGTTTTCTTAAACAAATTCTAGCTAATGGTGTGAATTGCATAGGCAGCGGAAAAATCGAAATCAGAGAAGACGAATTATTTTATATCATGGGGGATAAAATAACAGATTCAAATCAACTAGAAGGGCTTGAATCGCAACTAAAAGAGAGTCGATACTTTCAGCACCAAGAAGCCACCCAAAGACTTAAAGAGGGATACGATATATTTTCCCAGGACATCAAAAAAATGGATGAAAAAACAAGAGTATTTTGGTTTAATAAGACAATAGAGCGATCAAGATATACAAAAAAAGAAAGAGAACAAGCTGAAAAATTTTTAACCTTTATTGACAATTATACTGACCTTGCTGTACCAGAATGCTTTGATGATGAGGAATTTATTCGAGATGCTGTTGAGATTTTATCCATGGAGCACAATGTTGAGAAAAAAAGTTTCTCAAAACATTTTGCAACAAGTTTACTCAATCGTTTTTTTAATATGAGGGGGGATTTAGAGAAAAAGACACTCAATATAACAAAGACTCATAGCATACCAGAGAGTGCTTTTCGGGAGCTGTTTTTAGCTAATGACATGTTCATATTTAAGTATTTGACATTAGAGGAAAGCGACCTTATGGTAAAGCACGCAGAAAACCTAGTAAAATTATTCCCCAAGCAAATATTTTCTATTACACAAGACAAAGAAGTTAAAGAAAAGCTGATAGAACTTGCATTTTCACTTGACGATAAAAAAAATGAACATTCACTTAAAGCAATAGAAACCTTAATATATGGGTATGGAAAAACAGAAGCACTCAATATAGGAAACCTGGAGCAGTTAGAATTTAAAATAGGTGCTAAAGCAAGAATACAACACCAAAAAAAGCAATTAAAAGAATTTGCAAGTGAACAGGAGGAAAATGTTGTTAGATGTTTGAAAGACTTGAGTAGAAGGGCATGGTTCAAAGATACATACAAATACTTACCCCAACTGGTTGATAAGGCTATTGAAATACATAATTACGAAAAAAAGAAAAACCCCTACTATAACGTCACTTCGTATTTTACAAATTCGACACAGGACCTACCAACGCATGAAGCTTTTAGAGAAGCGAAAAAGCTTGGCAAAGAAGAACTAGAAAAAAAGATAAAAGAAAACCCCAAATATGCACTCACCGAGGATGAGTATAGAGATTTGATAAACAAATCAACGGTATATAATATACTCCTGCATGGGTTTGAGGACGTCGCAATAAAATATATCAAACAAGGGCAGAGCACATCACTGGGTGCAGAACGTGCAAGAAAAAATAGGGAGGCCATTGAAGAGTCGATGATAAGGGTGTATGAAGCATTCAACGAAGAACTTCGGCAAATGCCTCATTATGACGATTTGATTCAGGTATGGTCAAGAAAAGTACCTGGCTTCAAAGAACACATCTCTGGGGATAAGAATATCGATAGATTAGGGGAAAAGCCAGAGAAGACTGCGGTTCTTACTACAAAAATTTCAGTTAATTTCGACTTGAGAAAGATGGCAGAAGAGGGGGGCAACGCTAAGGGTATCAGACCAAGAATTTCACAACAAGCTAAAGAAAATGCTAGCAAAAAATACAAACCAGCAATGTTAAGGTAAAGATTCTGTGAGTTATTTATTTGAATAGCTCCCCATTGAAACAAAGAGTATAGCCTACTCTTTGTTGTCAAGAAAACTCAAATCCTCCAGCGTTCCTTTGCCTCCGCATGAAGTACACATATCTAAATCCATTTCTATTCTTCCAGCACTTTCCCCGTATGCAATTTTTCTTTCGCCAACGGAGACACTACCTGTTCCATGGCATATTGGGCATGGGTATAATCCAGTGATCTCTTGAATACGTTGTTTTTTTTCTTCTTTTGTCATATATATCCTTATTTATGTTGATTGAGATTATTGTTGGTACGTAACTCATTTGATAGTTTATCACAAAAAAGTCTTTAAGATTTTCTTATTGCTTTCAGTGAACTACCCAACCGCTAAACAAGTTTAGACGATTGGGCTTCTTGCTTCATCATATCGTAACTAGTTGCTGTATTATATACAACAACCCCATCAGAGGATACTCCACAAGCTTGTATTTCGACAGTTCCTGCCGTATTTCTATTATCGAGTTGTCCTATACCATAGTTTCTGATATTGATTGAGGCATTTATATCTCTATCAATATTTTTAGCTCCACAATGGGGACAATCAAATTTTCTTATATGTAGTGGTTTTTTGCCAGTATTGCTTCCACATACTGCACATAGTTGAGAGCTGGGAAACCATTTATCTATTTTAATTAGAGTTTTGCCTCTCCATGAGCTTTTATACTCAAGCTGTCGCACAAACTCACTCCACGCAACATCAGCTATACCTTTGGCTAGTCTTTTGTTTTTTATCAACCCTTTTACATGTAAAGTCTCTAAACATATAATATCGTATTGATTGGTTATCTCACCAGTGGGATTTCTGCTGGAAGTTATTAAAGAGCATCATTAAAAACCACAATATGTTTTGGACTTTTAATTTCACTTTTTACTAAAATAAAAGTCTGAAACTATTAGATTTAAGGGATGCACTATGTCAACATGTAATCTGTTGTATACCACAGCTTATGTACTTTTGCTAGAAAGACTAAAAAAAGAAGGGTACTTTGAAAATTTCTCTAAAGAAGATTATGAAAATCTTGTCAATAAATCTGTTTCTTATTTTGAAACATTTCGTGATAACAAACAAAAGTTTGACAGCTTCAACGAAAAGAACCCAACATCAAGAGGGGTCAATATTATCTCAAAGCATCATTTTTCATTTATGGACTATGAAGAAGAGATTGGTGTAAGGGAGATAGAAGTCATTGGAAGTGGGGTGACAGTAGAGACAGCATATGATGTAATTGCAGAGGGAGAAGAAATACTCTATCCATTAGAGAAAGCTGGTAAAGGCAACGTGATGGTCGAAATGAGTCTTGAAAAGATGGGTGTTCGACTTGACTATAACCAAGAAGAAGAGTTGTTCTATTTAACGGGTGAAGATAATTTAGCCAGCGAAGTTTTGCAAGACATAAACATGCTTTTTACAAAAAATACCGAAAACGAGGATTATGATTTATACAGATTTTCAAAAGAAAACCTTATGCCTGCAATTGAAAAATATTTCTCTGCTGTTGTAAGCCACAACTACATTCATGCAGAATCGATGCGAGGTTCTTTCATAACCTTTAATCTTGAAACATTGCGGGTAAATTTTAAGGGACACATCAATAAAGAATCCTTTTCTTTAGAAAAAATCACCACCTTTAGAGACTCACCTATAATTGTCAACGGAGACGAGCTCAAGGGTGCGTTTATCCTCAAAGATAAACTGCTCAGAATGGTAGAAGATAAACTAAATGAGTACATATACGAATTTGCAAAAAACACCTATAATTCTGCTTTAGATATTGACCCCGATACCCCGTTGCCCGATAAGCTAAACGAAGAATTTGTAAGCATTGTAAAGCCAACCACTGAAGAAGCAGTAAGTAGACTTATAGGCAACATTCAGGTAAAGAGAGATAATAAGATTATAGAAGCATTCAATCAGTTCCAGAATGGAAATATCATTTATGTTAATCAATATTTAGGCCGATTGATAGGCGAAGAGAATATGGAGATCGTGAATCGGCATCAAAAGAGCAAAGACGGTATCAATTTTACATTAAATACCATCGCTACTAAAAAACAGCTATGGACTATCCCAATGTATAATAAGCATCACATATCGTTATCAAAAATAGATTTCAAAAAAGAAGAGTTGAGCGATACATTGGATCGGGTTAAGCACACCCCGATTACTCCCAAAAATGTTAAATATAAAATAAACTCAAAAAAGAAGACAACATCACTCGAGGTGGTCGATTTTGTTGAAGAGAATATAGGGCTTGCTTTTAAGAGAAATGACACTATGAACCATTATCTCAT
>OMKS01004464.1_pt1 | contig 10532 bp, 5 predicted proteins | sample 1674721 | NCBI WGS metagenome assembly OMKS01 (sample SAMN06264996, study PRJEB25208) | sediment metagenome | isolation source: hot spring sediment | place: USA: California | collected 2014-09-02 | reverse complement strand
CAAGCAGAAGACGGCATACGATATCTAGTACGGTCTCGTGGGCTCGGAGATGTGTATAAGAGACAGATGTTAAATTTTGTCAGTTAGCCGTAAGTCTCGGTGGTGTTGAAACATTAATTCAGCATCCGGCAAGCATGACACATTTTTCAATGGGAAAAGAAGCAAGAGAATCTGCCGGAATTACAGATGGCTTAGTACGTCTTTCGGTCGGTATTGAAAATGTTAACGATATTATTGAAGACTTGGAACAGGCTTTTGAAAAAATAATACTCGAAGTTAAAGAGCCAGTTTTATAAATTTACCCTAACCCCAAATTGATTATATTACAAAATTAATTTGGGGTTTTTTATATCTACAAATAAAAATAAGAGAGCCATGAAAACAATTATTACTTTTTTCTTACTGTCAATTATTCTTGTTTCTCAGACCACAGACCTTTATATCCCCCAACCGATTAAAAGAGCATATCAAAAAGAAACTCGGTCTTATAACGGAGCTCCGGGGAAAAATTATTGGTTGAACGAAATCAACTATATAATAAAAGCCGAAGTTGACCCAATTACAAAAATATTGGATGGACAATTAGCGGTAAGATATGTTAATAATAGTCCCGACACTTTAAAAGAAATTGTAATGCATCTTTATCCCGATTTATTTAAAGCAGGAACAGTTCGGGATTGGCAGATACCCAAAAATGCTGTTAATGATGGGGTCTTAATAAAAAAATTATCAATTGACTTAAAAGAATACGATGTGTCGGATACCAGCAGAAGCATAAGCAGGGTAACTACCAATATGAAAATTAAATTAGACGAGCCCCTCAACCCCAAAGACGAATTATTAATAGAAACTAAGTGGAGTTTCCCGATACCGGAACATAGACCCGTAAGAACCGGTGCATATTCCGACACATCAATGTTTATTGCTTATTGGTATCCTAAAATTGCCGTTTATGACGACATACACGGATGGGATGAAATCACTTATGCCGGCACAGCAGAAATGTACAGCAGCGTTGCCTCTTTTAATGTTGAAATCACAGTCCCGCAAAATTATGTTGTTTGGGCTACAGGTGTTCTTGAAAACCCTGATGAAATTCTGACAGATAATATTTTTGAAAGGTATAGTAAAGCACAAGAATCGGAGGAGATTATCAATATTATCACCGAAGAAGATCTTCATTCCGATGTAACCAAAGGAGAATTTACTACTTGGAAGTTTAAAACAGATAAAGCTCCCGATTTTGCTTTTGCATTAGGCAAGAACTATTTGTGGGATGGAGTAACGGTTAAGTTGAAAGACAGAAAAGTTTTCGTTGATGCAGGATATCTAAAAGAATCGGTTAATTTTAAAGAGGTTGTAAGAATTTCAACAGAAGCCATCAAGTTTCATTCATTTGAAATGCCGGGAGTGATTTTTCCTTATCCTACATTTACAGTTTTTAACGGGCGCGGCGGGATGGAGTTTCCAATGATAGTTAACGATAGTGAAGCCAGAACTTATGAAAGCACTGTCGGTTTAACAACACACGAGCTTGCTCATACATATTTTCCGTTTTATATGGGAATCAATGAAAGACGTTACGCATTTTTAGATGAAGGATGGGCGGTTTTTTCACCAACCAAAATACAAAGAAGATTAGGTGAATATAATCCGCTTGAGGGCAGATTCAAAGTTCAAGAAAGACAATTAGAAACTATTCTTGAAGTTCCGCCAATGACGCCTTCGTTTTTATTGAAAGGGACACATTATCGAGTTGCTTCTTATTCACGTTCGGCAGGCGCACTGTTTGCTCTTGAAGAACTGTTGGGTGAAGAACTTTTCTTGAATGCCATGCAAACATTTATTTACGAATGGAAAGAAAAACACCCCACGCCATACGATTTCTTCTTTACTTTTGATAGAGTCGCAAAAGAAAATCTCTCTTGGTTTTGGAAGCCGTGGTTTTTCGAGTTCCATTCTCCCGAACTTAATTTAGTAGAATATAGTAATGATGATGGAAGAAAATATGTAAAAGTTAGTAATGACGGAGGTCTGCCTCTTCCAATTAAATTGAAAATTTACTTTGCCGACAATTCGGAGAAAATTATATCTGCATCACCAAGGGTTTGGAAGAGCGGTGATAAAATTGTTGAAGTAGATCTAAATACTGAAAAAGAAATTTTAGAAATTGAATTAGGTGATGAATTAGTCCCGGATATAAACTACAACAAAAGGAAAATCTTAAAGGGAGATAATTAATGCTTCGGATGATTTTTTACATTGTTAATTCAAACAACTTTTTACATATAGAACAAATTAAAACGGTGGTTTAAATGAAAAAAATCTTTTTCACAATATTGTTTTTGTTCTGTTCGACTTTTTCTCAAGATCAGATTATACAAAAAGGAGATGTATATTACCTTGCAAATAAAGTTGTTGTGAAGTTTAAGGAATCTACCAACAACAGCTTTTATAAAAGTTCGATTATCCCATCGGAAACAGCGAAACATTTAGATAACATAAGCGCAACAAAAGTTGAAAAAACATATACGGTTTTAAATGAAGAAGCAATTAACTATTCCGATATAAACAGAACATACGTAATTGAATATTCATCGCCTTATGATCCGCAGGCACTATCAAATAAATTATCCAACACATCCGGTATAGAATGGGCAGAGCCTTGGTATGTATATAAAATAAGCTTAGAACCAAACGATCCAAAATATTTAGACGGAACTCAGTGGTATCTTAATAAAATTTCTGCATCCCAAGCTTGGGATTTGAGCACAGGTAGTGAAGATATTGTTATAGCAATAATTGATACCGGAGTAGACTGGGATCACCCTGATCTTGCTGCAAATATTTGGATGAACCCGGGTGAAATTTTAGACGGTACCGATACAGACGGTAATGGATTTGTTGATGATATAAGAGGTTGGGATTTCGGGGGTACAAACGGAACCCCGGACAATAACCCGATGGAAGACGCACCAACACACGGAACATATGTCGCCGGGTTTGCAAGCGCTGTTACAAATAACGGCGAAGGCATTGCGTCGATAGGTTACAATTGTAAAATAATGGCAGTTAAAACTTCGCGGCAGGATTTAGGGAACGGAATTATTGCTTACGGTAGAGAAGGAATTTTATATGCCGCAAACAATGGCGCAAAGGTAATTAATTGCAGTTGGGGAGGAAGTCCGTATTCACAAGCATTGCAAGACGCAATTACTTATGCAACTTCGCTTGGCGCACTGGTTGTTTCTTCCGCGGATAATGATAATAAAATTGAACCTGCGTATCCCTCTGCATACGACGGGGTGCTTTCTGTTGGCGGTACAGACGCAAATGATTTGAGATATTCCGCATCAAACTACGGTGCTACAGTTGATGTTACTGCGCCGGCAACCGGGTTTACAACCGGACAAGGTATGTATTCGACCTGGCAGAACGATACATATTGGCAAAACAGCAGTGGTACATCTTTAGCGTCTCCACTTGCCGCCGGTCTTGCCGGATTAATTATTCAAAGATTTCCTGATTATACACCATTACAAGTTGCAGAACAAATAAGAGTAAACACGGATTATATAGCCGATAAGAACGATTCGTTCTTTGAATATTATCTCGGTACAGGAAGAATAAATGCATATAAAGCATTGAGCAATGCAAATTCAATATCAGTGCGCGCAGAAGAATTTGTCTACACGGATCTTTCAAACGGTAACGGTGTTGTTGAACCCGGGGAAGCTTTTAATCTCGGTGTTGTCTTTAAAAATTATTTAAGCCCCGCATCAAACGTACAAGTATCGCTTGAAAGTAGAAGCCAATATGTAACAATAAATCAAGGAAATTATACTATTGGCAGCGTTGGCACTCTTGAAGAAACGAACAATTTTTCTTCACCGTTTTCTTTTTCTGTTTCTGAAGATATTCCTGTTAATCACGATGTTGAGTTACTTATTAAATACAGCAATGGCAGTAATTATAATGACTTCCAATTAATCAGAACCAAATTCAACACAACATATTTAACTCAAGCAGGAAATAATATTGCGCTCACAATTACCAGCAAGGGAAATCTTGGTTATAATGATTATGGTTCTCTTCCATCAGAAGGAGACGGATTGTTTTTTAATAACGGAGAAAATTTATTGTTTGAAGGCGCATTGATTTACGGAAGTTCACCGACTATGATTATGGATGCGGCGCATGTTGATTATCTTCAAAACCAAAGTCAAGATTTTAAGACTTTAATACCGTTCAGCATAAGCGTGCCCGGAGAATATGCCGACTATGAAGGCTTTACGCTCTTTAACGATGATCAGGCTGAAGAAAAACTTGGAATACAAACAGAACTTTTTACATATAGTTTTTCGCAGGAAGAATACAGTGATTTTATTATTCTTCGTTATAGGTTTACAAATAACGGAGATACTACAATTCAAACATTTCATGCAGGCTTGTTTTTCGACTTAGATTTTCACGACTTTGATGATGATTACACTGCATGGGATTTTGAAGATCACTTCGGATATGTATATGATATGGACCCCAACCAAAATTCTCGAATTGATGATTACATCGGCGTTGCCTTAATCTCAGATACAAAATACGGTTACCGCGCAATGTCGAACGAAGGAATGTACGGCGGAATAAATATTATTGACGGTTACAGCAAAGAAGAAAAATGGCTGACCATCGCAAGTGCTACAACTATTGTTGAATTTGGACCGGGAGACATTGCCTTTGCCGTATCCGGTGGACCGTATACAATTGATGCATCAGATACTTTAGAGGTTAGTTTTGCGATAGCGGGTGCGTATTCGCTGGACGAACTTAAAGAGAGAATTTTACTTAGTCGCAAAGCATATAAGGACCTAATATTAAATCCAGTTGTTAATGTTCCTGCAAATGTAAATTTGTTTGAAACGTCCATACAAAAAGACACGTTAAATCTAATTTGGATCGTTACAAACGAAATTAACACTATTGGTTATAAAGTAGTATTAAATGATTCTTTAGTTGGTCAGATTAATGTTCAGACCGCAACAAACGATACGTCTATCTATAGCTATAAAATTACAAATCTAAAACCAGGGCTGAATACGGTGGATATTTTTCAAGTATTTGAAAATCTAAAAGAATTGAAACTAGTTTCGAAAACGGTAGATGTAAAAAATGATGTATCGCTAGAATTTTCTTTATCGCAAAATTATCCCAACCCGTTTAATCCTGCAACAAAAATAAAATTCACTTTGCCAAGCGTAGGGGACGAATACATTCATCCCCAACAAACGCAATTAATTGTATATGATATACTTGGTAGACAAATAACAACACTTATAAACTCAGAGCTTTCAAGCGGCGTTTATGAAGTCGAGTTTAATGGCAGCGGATTAAGCAGCGGTGTTTACTTCTACAAATTAACATACGGCAGTTTTGTTGAAACAAAAAAAATGATGCTGCTCAAATAAACTCGGTGATAAAATGAAAATCAACGTTGATAAATTCAAAGCAAGGTATAAAAAATTTCGTTTGAAAGATTATTGGACAACTTACAACTCGAAAGTCGAATCCAAATCTGAAGGAAAAGAGCTGCTGGATGATAACATTGGAGAGCTTGCACAGCTTCAAGATAAATTATATGCGTACGATAGATACGCATTGCTGCTAATCTTTCAAGGTATGGATGCCGCCGGCAAAGACGGTGCAATCAAACATGTGATGAGCGGATTAAATCCCCAGGGAGTTCAGGTTTTCAGTTTCAAGCAGCCGTCCGCAGAAGAAATGGATCACGATTACCTTTGGCGTATTAACAAAGCATTGCCCGAAAGAGGAAGAATAGGAATTTTTAATCGCTCACATTATGAAGATGTTCTTATTGTGCGTGTTCACAATTTATTGAAAAAAAGAAAACTACCGCAGCACCTGGTAACAAAAAACATCTGGAAGGAAAGGTTCGAACAAATCAGAAACTTTGAAGAATATCTTTTTAAAAACGGTATTGTAACCATAAAATTCTTTTTGAATATTTCTAAAGAAGAACAGAAAAAAAGATTCATGAAACGACTCGAAGAAGAATCAAAGAATTGGAAATTTTCTTCATCAGATATAGAAGAACGAAAACATTGGGATGAGTATCAAAAATGTTTTGAAGATGCAATTAACAACACATCTACCGAATATGCCCCGTGGTATATTATACCGGCGGATAAAAAATGGTTCGCTCGATTATTAATCTCGGAAATTATTGTTAATGAAATGAATAAACTTAAACTCGACTATCCGAAGTTAAGCGAAGAGCAAATAAAAATGCTTGATGTTTATAAAGACAAATTGGTAAAGGAAGATTCTTAAGTTTTCGATAAGGGAAATAGCAAAGTAAATTTGGAACCGACATTCTTTTCGCTTTCAACTGAAATTTCTGTTTTATTCAACTCACAATACTTTTTAACTAAAGCTAAGCCCAAACCATTTCCCTCGTATTTTCTTGTATAGCCGTGTTCTTCCTGGGTAAAGGGGGAAAACAATTTCGGCAGATAATCTTTTGAAATACCAATGCCGGTATCAATAATTTCCGCTTTAATTTTATTTTCCATTCGTGAAAGGTTTACAAAAATATTTCCCTTGTGTGTATATTTAATTGCGTTGTGAATCAAGTTGTCAAAAATTTGTCTAACCGAATACTCATCACCTAAAATTTTCGCATTGTCGGTGTCGTTGTTAATTTTAAGGGAGAGATGTTTTTCACTTGCAAGCCGTGAAAGTTCCGGGTATAGATTTAATAATATATCCTGATAAAGGTCAATCTCTACAAAGTTAGATTGATATGAACCTGTTTGTAATTGCGACATATTAAGAATCAAATCAATCGTTCTAATTATTCTTCTTGAAGCATTATCCACAATACTGAAGCTGTTGAAAAGTTCGTCGCTTAAAACTCCACGTACCTCGTCTTTAATTAAATTTGTGAAACTGAAAATTACATTTATAGGCGTTCGAATTTCATGGGACATTTGAGCAAGGAATTCGCTTTTTAATTTATCGGATTGTACGGCGGCATTTTTTGCTTCAATAAGTTTTTCTTCAGCCTGTTTGTGATTTGTAATGTCCTCAATAATACCTTCGTAATAAAGAATGTTTCCATCGCTGTCTTTAACCGCACGAGCACTTTCTCTAATATTAAAAGTTGAACCGTCCTTTCTTTTTGCTGTTGTTTCAAATCCGTGTAGCTCACCCTTTTTATTCATTTCTTCAACAAAATAATCTCTGGTTAAAGGATCTTCATATAATCCGGAAGCTTCCAACCTTTTAAATTCATCCGCGGAGTCGTATCCTAATAATTTGCACAAAGCTGGATTCGCCATTATAATTTCGCCGGAGGGTGTTGTGCGGTAGATACCAAGAATAGCATTTTCATATAAACTTCTGAAACGCTCTTCGTTTTCTTTAAGCGCTTGTTCGGCTTTATATTTTTCAGTTACATTTCTTAATGCACCGGTTATTCCTATTACAATTCCTTTTTCATCTTTTATCGGAGATTCGGAAACTTGAACATAAATTCGGCTTTTATCTTTCCGCATTAATTCTAGTAGATATTCTTCTTGTTTTTCCCCGGTTTGAATTGCTCTCTCGGTTTTCATAAAACCAATTTGATTGATAGGATTATCGGTCGCAAGATCCGTCCATTTAATCATTAATTCTTCGGGAGTATAGCCGAGGAATTCAACAGATTGCGGACTTACATACCTATGCACATGATTTGTATCATGTATATAAAACATTTCATTGCTGTGTTCTATTATATTTCTGAGTTTTTCTTCGCTTATTTTTAATGCACTTTCAGTGCGTTTTCTGTCGGTTATATCCTGCATCAATCCGATAATCGAGGGTTTGCCGTCTAATATTGCTCTTGATCCAAGAACTTCAACATTAATGATTTTTCCGGATTTGGTAACACCCCGGAACTCATATCTCAAACTCGTAATTTCATCGCCCAGTCTCTTTCGAATGTTTTCTTGTACCATTTCTAAATCGTCAGGATGAACAACATCTTTGTAAGAAAGTTTATTTACTATTTCTTCATTATCATATTCGAACATTTTTGCAAGATGAGGGTTTACGTATGAGATTAATCCCCCGGTAATTATATAAATACCTACCATAGATTGCTCAACAAGAACCTCGAATTTATTAGCGGCATTTATAGCTTGTGTTTCAACATGTTTTTTTTCGGAAACATCTAGCTGTACAACTTGCAGCGCGGGTTTTCCGTTGTAGTTAATAAACGAAGCCAGAATCTCAATCCAATAAATCATACCGTCTTTTCTGATTGCCATGAACTCCTGTTTTGGAGAAACACGTTTGCCCGTTAAGCTTAAACGCATTAGTTCAAAGAGGCGTTCTCTATCGTTGGGATGAACCAATTGTTTAACGCCGTTGATATCCAACGAACATAATTCTTCGGCAGTGTAGCCGGATATCTCGGCAGCACGCTGATTTGCAAAGACAATTTTAAAATCCTGGATTATAAATATTGCTTGTAAGGAGTTTTCAATTACATTTTTATATGCTTCTTTAAATTTTACTTCTTCGGAAATATCCTGAAGAATAATATGAACGGCTTGTTTTAAATTATCGTCGTACTCAAAAAAGCGGGCGGTAATATCAAAAGCAGATAGAGAGGAAGTGCTGGATTTAATTTCCATGCGGTCTCTATAATATCCGGACTTTCTGTTAAATAAATTTTTAATACTCGATCTGATTTTTTCAAGTCTTTTATCCGGGATTAGAAAATCGAGAAAGTTATAAGTAGATAATTTTTCTTTTTCTAACTCTAAGAGGTTGATAAAAATAGTATTGCCGAATAAAATGGCGCAATTTTCATCAACGACTAAAAACGGAAAAGAAGAACTTTCCAAAAGAATATCCAGTTTTCGTTTGTTCATTTTGGATGATTTATAAAAATCCAATTCGAGTGTGAGTTTATCCAACTTGTTCACAAGTTCGGGGAGAGAATATCCACCATGCGTTGAATGAGGTTTGTTCATAATGCTAAGATTTTATCCGACAGCCGTGATATGAAAATAAAAATTTAAGGATAACGAGTGCTACATACAACTTTGATTAAAACAAAACAGATTGACAATTGAATCATTACAATTAGTTATTGAATACTGCTGAATACTTTGTACGACCATCCGCCAAGATTAAATTCATCGTTCCCGGTTATAAAAACCTTTTCATTACCGAAGATGTTGTAATAGTTACCCGAAAGATCTCTGTTGTTTAATTTTATAGTTTGTGGGTTGGCAGAGAGGTTTAATATTACGAAAACTTTGTCTCCGTCCTTTTCTCTAAGAAAGGAATAAACACTTTTATCTTTACCGGTTTTTATTTTTTGAATGTTCCCTCCAAAATTACCGTTCCAAAGAGCTTTGTTTTTCTTTTTAAGAGAGAACAGCGTTTTATATAAATCAAAAAACTTATGTTCTTTCCACTCGATTAAATCTTTTTCAAAAAACTCAAGGCGTTTATCAAGTCCGGTTTCTTGACCGCTATATACGAGAGGCATTCCTTCAACGGTTGCCGAAAGAACAAGCATAGCCTCTGCGGCATCTCCCAATCTTTCGAATACTGTTCCGTTCCACGAGTTTTCATCATGGTTGGATGTAAAGATCATTCTATACGCTTCTTCGGGGTAATTCTTCTTTTCTTTTTTCCAATACTTGTCTAAATCCTCCGCGGATTTCTTTCCTTGCGCAATATCATTCATAAGATGATGTAAGTCCCATGCATATGTCATATCGAAAGCATACTCGTGCAGTTCGGGAGTTTCCCATTCAGCAAGCATAAATACGGGTTTTACTTCATCAAGTTCCTTTCGCACTTCATTCCAAAACTCGGTTGGAACCATCCCGGCAACATCGCACCTGTATCCATCTATATTGCACTCTTCAACCCAAAATTTCAGGGCACTTTTCATGTAGTCCCACAACTCTTTGTTTTCATAATTAAAGTCGATAACGTCACTCCAATCCGGGACAGGCGGAATGAAATTGCCGTTTTTGTCAACAGTAAAAAACTCGGGATTTGTATCAACCAAAACATTATCCCAAGCCGCATGATTGGCAACCCAATCAATTAAAACATACATTCCCATCTCGTGAATTTGATTTACAAGAGATTTAAAATCTTCTAACGTTCCGTGTTCGGGGTTAACAGCCTTGAAATCTTTTACAGAATAATAGCTACCTAAACTGCCCTTACGGTTTTTTTCACCTATCGGATGAATTGGCATAAACCAAAGAATATCTATTCCCATTTCTTTTAATCGAGGCAGATGTTCGGAAAAAGCTTTAAATGTTCCCTCTTCGGTAAATTGTCTTAGGTTAACTTCATATATAACTGCATTTTTACTCCACTCGGGGTGGGTTACATAACTTTTCTGGGCAAATATTTTTAAACCAAAAATTGATATCATAAGCAAAATTATTATTGTTTTGTTTTTCAATTTTTCCTCAAATTTGTGTGTAGAACAAATA
>OMKS01004461.1_pt1 | contig 10540 bp, 9 predicted proteins | sample 1674721 | NCBI WGS metagenome assembly OMKS01 (sample SAMN06264996, study PRJEB25208) | sediment metagenome | isolation source: hot spring sediment | place: USA: California | collected 2014-09-02 | reverse complement strand
TCCCGGTGGTGTTGACCGTGTTTCTGGCCTTGGGCGCCTGGCGGATGTCCAAGAAAAACGTGCTGACCCGTAAGGTGGCGGCGATTGAGACGTTGGGCGCGGCTACGGTTTTCTGCGTTGACAAGACCGGCACGCTCACCCAGAACAAGATGACCATTCAGACACTCTGGGCGGGAGGGAAGATGTATGACGTTTCTTCCCGCGGCGCGGCCGAATTGCCGGAGGAATACCACCTGCTGGTCGAACATGGTATTTTGGCCAGTAAAAAGGATCCGTTCGATCCCATGGAACAGGCATTGGTGGGTCTGGGCCGGCGAAAACTGGCCGCGACCGAGCATATCCACGACGATTGGGAGATGGCGCGTGAATATCCCCTGTCCAAGGAGCTTCTGGCCCTGTCCCACGTCTGGGTATCCCCGGATCGGACCCACTATTGCATCTCGGCCAAGGGCGCGCCGGAGGCGATCGCGGATCTCTGCCACCTGGAGGCTCCGGAGGCCGCCCGGCTGGAAGAGACCGTGCAGACGCTGGCGGCCAAAGGCCTGCGCGTGTTGGGGGTGGCGGCCGCGGAATTCAGTCAGACCGCGCCGCTTCCGGAAACGCAGCACGATTTCGACTTCCGGTTCATCGGTTTGCTGGGCCTGGCCGATCCGGTCCGGGAGACCGTTCCCGCCGCGGTGGCCGAGTGCCGACGGGCCGGCATCCGGGTGGTGATGATCACCGGGGATTATCCGGTCACCGCCTGCAGCATCGCCTCCCGGATCGGCTTGGACAACCCGAATGAAGTGATCAGCGGCGGCGAGCTCGCCGCCCTGAGTGATGCGGACCTCACGGAAAAGATCAAATACGTGAACGTGTTCGCCCGGGTGGTGCCGGAGCAGAAACTGCGCCTGGTGGAAGCCCTCAAGGCCAACGGGGAGATCGTCTCCATGACCGGAGACGGCGTCAATGACGCGCCCGCGCTCAAGTCGGCGCACATCGGCATCGCCATGGGCGAACGGGGAACGGACGTGGCGCGGGAGGCCTCCAATCTGGTGCTTCTTGACGATTCCTTTCCGGCCATTGTGGCCGCGGTCAGAATGGGCCGCCGCATATTCGACAACTTGCGCAAGGCCATGGCCTATATCATCAGCGTCCACATCCCGATCGCCGGGATGTCGTTGCTGCCGGTACTGCTTCAATGGAAGGAGATGGTGCTGCACCCGGTCCACATTGTCTTCCTGGAGCTGATTATCGACCCGGCCTGTTCGGTGGTCTTCGAATACGAGGCTGAGGAACGGGACATCATGAGCCGCCCGCCCCGTACACGGTCGGAACGGCTGTTCAATGGGCGCGCCCTTCTCTTCAGCGTTCTGCAGGGCACGGTGGCGCTGGCCGTCGTGGTCGCCGTGCATCAGACAGCCCTGGTGCTGGGTCAGACTGTCAAGGAGGCCCGGACGCTGACCTTCATCACTCTCATTTTCTCGAACCTGTTCCTGATACTCACCAATCGGACGTGGACGGTCACCATTTTCCGTTCGCTGACGGTGAAAAATACGGCGCTGCCGTGGGTGTTGTTCGGCGCGGTGATCTTCCTGTTCCTGGTGATTTATCTGCCGTTCCTGCGCGGGTTGTTCGGTTTCGCCTTCATGCATGTCGACGATTTTCTCCTGGCGGCGGGTGCGGGAATTCTGAGCGTGGTCTGGTTCGAAGCCTTGAAACTGTTTCTGCGTCGTTCGCGGAAGCGTTCGACCCGTTGACCGATAGCGGGGTTGAGGGGGGACGGCGGCTGTTGCGGATACCTCCTCAGTATGCTATAACAAGGAACACCATACTTGGAGGTTCCCATGCCCTATAAAGCCGACGATAAAAGATATGAGCGTTTGCCGTACCGCCGCGTGGGCCGATCCGGACTTACGCTTCCCGCGGTGTCCCTGGGGTTTTGGCACAACTTCGGGGCCGAAGCTTCATATAAGAACGCCCGGACCATGGCGCTGACCGCGTTTGATCACGGGATTACTCATTTCGATCTGGCCAATAACTACGGCCCGCCGCCGGGCGTGGCTGAGCACACCTTGGGCCGGATCTTGAAAGAGGATCTGGCGGCCTATCGGAACGAGCTCGTCATCTCCACCAAAGCCGGCTATGAGATGTGGCCGGGGCCCTACGGCGACCACGGTTCGCGGAAATACCTCCTCTCGAGTCTGGACGACAGTCTTCACCGCCTGGGTGTGGACTACGTGGACATCTTTTACCATCATCGGCCCGATTTCGATACGCCGCTTGAAGAGACGATGGGCGCGCTCGCGCACGCCGTCCACTCCGGCAAAGCCCTCTACGCCGGGATCTCAAACTACCAGGCGGACCGCACCCGCACGGCCGCGGCTCTCTTGAAAGAACTGGGCGCTCCCTGCTTGATCCACCAGCCGAACTACAACATGTTCGACCGCTGGATCGAGAAGGAACTGATTTCGGTCTGCGGAGAGGAGGGAATCGGAATCATCGTTTTTTCACCCCTGGCGCAAGGCGTGCTGACCGATCGTTATCTGAACGGTGTTCCGAAAGACTCACGGGCCGCGTCCTCCAGCCCCTTCCTCAATCAAGAGCAGCTGACGCCCGCGCTGCTCGGCAAGGTGCGGGCCTTGAATGAGATCGCGAAAAAACGGGGCCAGACGCTGGCGGAGATGGCGGTGGCCTGGACTCTCAGGGACGACCGGGTCACCAGCTGCCTGGTAGGCGCGAGCAGGCCGGAACAGATCGTGGACAATGTAAAGGCGGCGGCGAACCTGTCCTTCAGCGCGGAGGAACTGGCCGCGATCGAAAAGGTTATCGGGTGATACGGTAGGTCGTCCGGCTCACCGCAAAGAGTCCTCATAAAAAGGGCCGGTCGTTGCGCGTCGGTTTCTTTCCGCTGAAAAAGCCGTTTGAACTGATCGCCGTTCCTTGCTAAGATCACCACCATATGAATCTCATTGAAATCAAACACCTCTCCAAACACTTCAAGGTGTTGAACCGGCGGGAAGGATTAATCGGGGCCGTCAGGGACCTTGTCTCCACGGATTTCAGGATCGTCAAAGCGGTGGATGATATTTCGCTTGCCATTCGGGCCGGGGAAATCGTCGGTTATATCGGTCCCAACGGGGCGGGCAAATCCACCACGATCAAAATGATGACCGGCGTTCTCAAACCCTCAGGCGGGGAAATCGTCGTCAATGATCTTGTGCCGTATCGGCATCGAAAACAGAACGCGCAAAACATGGGCGTCGTTTTCGGACAACGCACGCAATTATGGTGGGACCTGCCCGTCATCGAATCATTTAAAATTCTAAAAGGAATTTACCGTGTGGGAAAAAAGGCGTTTGATCGACAGATGGGCATGTTTTGTGATCTGGTCAATCTGCACACGCTTTACTCCACTCCGGTGAGGAATCTCTCCCTCGGGCAGCGGATGCTCTGCGATATCACCGCGGCGTTTCTCCATACTCCGAAAATCGTCTTTCTCGACGAGCCGACGATCGGGTTGGACATCTCCATAAAAAACAAAATCCGGACGGTGATTAAGGAATTGAACGGCAGCGCAGGCACGACCATCATCCTGACGACCCATGATCTGGGAGACGTCGAGGCGCTGTGCAAACGCATAATCATCATTGATAAAGGCCGCATCATTCACGACGGACCCCTCCGTAAGGTGATTGAGATGTTCGGCGCATATCGAACGCTCAAAGTGCACATAGACGATTTGTCAAACGATTTGCGGGACCGGATGAAAGTTGAAACTGAAAAGCGATTCGGGACCGTTGATGAGCTGGTCGTTCAATGCACCGAGCCGGGGTGGGTTGATCTCTCGATCAATCAAGAGAAGATCCCCCTGCGGGACGTACTCGGATTCGTCATGAATCGATTTCCGATTAAGGATGTTCGGATAGTGGAAATATCAATGGAAAACGTCGTCCAAAAAATCTATGAGGAAACAGAATAAGTGAAATCATATCTCGCCTTTGTCAAGGGATATATGACCACCTTTATCGTCTACCGCGCCGGCTTTATCTTCACCTTCATCGGTAATTGCGTCTATATGGGATTGATCTACTTCCTGTGGAAGAATATCTATTCCGGCGCGGCCACGCTTCACGGTATGAGTTTCAATCACGTCTTTGTCTATCTGTCATTGGCGGGCTCGCTCTTTGTGCTGTTTAAGACATTTGCGGGTTGGAATATATCGAAAAAAATCATCGACGGCAGCATTATCATGGATTTAATCAAGCCCCTGGACTTTCAATTGCAGACTCTCTTTGGAGCCATTGGAGTCGCACTCTCCAGTCTGATTACCGTCACCCTGCCGTCGGTGCTGGTATTGTTCCTGGTCTTCGGAGGGAGCCTCAACGGAGGCATCGGATTGTTCTTTTTTCCGATCGGACTTTCATTCGCCTTTCTGATCAGCTTTGCGCTTGATTACGTGGTGGGTCTGATCTCATTCTACACGCACTCCCTGTGGGGAATCAACATGACCAAGGAAGTGGTCGTCTCGCTCTTTTCCGGCGCGCTGGTGCCGCTGCAATATTATCCGGAAGCTCTGCGGGCGGTAGTGAAGTATCTTCCGTTCCAGGCGATTTACCACGTTCCCTTGACGCTGGCGACGTCGCCGGGATTGACCCCGGTCGATTGTCTGAGTTTGCTTTTTGTCCAACTGTGCTGGGTCCTGATCCTTTTTACGGCGAGCAGATTGTTCTTCAGGGTGGCCGTCAGGGTGCTCATGGTGAGCGGAGGCTGAAAGGATGTGGACGCTCCTTCGATATGTAAAAATCTATTTTCTGATCGAGGCGCAATACATCAAGGCCAGAATGCAGTATCGGCTTGATTTTGTCATGAGCTTGATCGGTATGTTCTTTTTAAATGTCACGACCATTTTCGTTTTCTGGGTTCTTTTTACGACCATCCCTGAATTGGCCGGCTACAGTTTTGATGAGATCATCTTTATCTACGGATTTTATTCTCTTGCCATTGTTCCCCTCCAGCTTTTCTTCGATAACATCTGGCAATTGCGTTCCCATATTTTGGAGGGCACATTCATCAAGTATTATTTGCGGCCTCTCAATATCATGTTTTACTATATGTCGGAAATGGTGGATCTCAAGGCGATCAGCCACCTTCTGCTCGGCATCAGCGCATTGGTCTATTCCTCCGTTCATATGGGACTGGTGTGGGATCTGCCCCGGATCCTGCTCTTGGCGGCCGCCCTCTTCGGCGCCTCATTGGTCGCGATCTCCATTATGGTGGTGGCGGCTTCCTCAGCCTTTTGGTTGGTCAATTCCTTTTCCCTGGTGGCGTTGGCCTTGCGGCTCAGAGATTTTTCTCCCTACCCGTTGACGATCTTTGACGGGTTTTTTCGTTTTATATTCACCTATCTGATTCCGATCGGTTTTGTGGCGTTTTATCCGGCCCAATTATTCCTGAAACCCTCCGAATCATCTCTCCTGATCCATCTCTCCCCGCTGGTCGGGATCGCGACCTTTGCGCTCGCGTATCTTGTGTGGCGCGCGGGCGTCAATAGATGCACCGGAACGGGATCCTAACCGGCGGGACCGTCCGCAGGGGAGTCCCCGGCGGCTTCATTTTCAAGAAGAGAGTCGCTCAATTATTTCATCCCGGTTCTTCTTCACCCAGCGCATACAGGAAATCGCTTCCTTCATTCTGGCCGTGGTAAGCTTTCTTTCGGGACAGTGCCGCATCACCCAATACATGTACCAAAATCGGACAATGTTGGCGCTGATCGAAATATCGGGTATATAGGAGATTTCCTCCGTGGAAAGCATGGCGTGCTCGCGGTACGCCTTCACAAACAACCTCACCTTATCCAAATCAAGTCGCATCGCCCGTGAGTCTCGGCACTCCCAATCAATGAAAGTCGTCAGATCACGGATACGCGTTCCGATATGACAGTTGTCGAAATCGATCACCCCCGTCAGTCTGCCGTCTTTGAATAATATGTTTTCAGAAAAGATATCCGCGTGGATGGGGATTCTGGGAAGTTGCATATACGCGCCGGGGTGAAGTTCCCGGAGCGCGGCAATGACTTCCTCAGCATGGTTGTGAAAATAACGGTCCGCATTACTGTCGCCGGAATTTCTCAGCAGCTTCAGGATTTCCTTGATGAGCCAGCGGCTTTGAAAAGGCGTTGTCCATCGTTTGTCATGTGCAAGCTTCATCCGCGCCGTTTTTCGGTGCAACTCCGCCATGGCGCACGCGATCTTCGTGCAATCGTCCGCGGTCAAGGGCTTCCGCGACTCTCCGCCGATGCATTGATACATCCAATAGTATTTTCTCTTGAAACGAATCACCGGCGTACTCATTGTGCTTGACAGGGGGCGCGGAATTTCAAAAGAGAGTCGCGCCCGGTTTAATTTGGCCAGCAGCTCTTGCTCGAACAGTATGTCGGAGTATCGTCTCCCGCCGGGTATCTGACGAAGCACGAATTTCCCCTTGGAAGAGGTGATAATCCAGTTATTGTTGACAATGCCTTTTTCACAATGTGCTGTGGAGACTACCTCCCCAATATCATAATTGCGCAATGGAAGAGATCCCATAGACACCCTTTCGGTGATTCCTGAGTTGTCTCCCTCTATCCCTCTTGACTCCTACCATACCACCGGAGTCTCATCATTTCAATGAGGATGTTTGCGACCAAGTGATCGAGGGACTGCTCGGATCAACGGCGCGCCACACATGCGTCATTCTGAAAATATCACCAAAAACAACTGTCACAGGCGTTTCACGTTGAAGGGGGATATCATATTTCGTTCGGGGGCCCCAGCGGCGATTACTATTTCAAACGGGAACACCGCCGGCCGGTTTTTCATCCAGATTTCGAAAGGCGCCCTAGATCAATTTCATGTCTTTGAGAACCGCGGCCAATGCGTCGCGGTTCTCTTTTTTCATCGGGCACATGGGAAGCCGGTAGATCTCCCGACAGAGTCCCTGCATGGCCAGCGCGGCCTTGATCGGCACCGGATTGGTTTCAATGAAGATCGCTTTGAAAAGGGGGAGCAGGGAGTAATGGGCCGTCCTGGCCTCATCCCATTTCCCGTTCAGGGCCAGTTGCACCATGGCGACCATCCGGTCCGGGACCAGGTTCGACGCCACGGAGACCACTCCTGACCCGCCCACGGCAATAAGGGGCAGGGTGAGATTATCGTCCCCGGACAGGACGTCGAAATCGGCCGGCTTGGCCCGGATCAAATCCATCATCTGGTTGAGGTTGCCGCTGGCTTCCTTGACCGCGACGATGCGTTTATGCGCGGCCAGCTCCAGCATGACCGCGTTGTCGATGTTTCTTCCGGTCCGTCCGGGGATGTTGTAGACGATCATGGGAAGGTCGACCCGGTCCGCGATGGCCGTGAAGTGTTTATAAAAGCCGTCATCGGTGGGTTTGTTGTAGTAGGGCGCAACCTGCAGGGAGGCGGTGACGCCCGCCTCCTTGGCGCAGGCGGTCAGTTCGATCGCCTCGCTGGTGGCGTTCGACCCGGTGCCCGCAATGACCGGCACCCGGCCGCGGACTTGGTCGACCACGATCGTGATCACCTGGCAGTGCTCCTGGAAATTGAGGGTGGGGCTTTCTCCGGTCGTGCCCATCGGCACCACCCCGGCGACGCCGCCCGCGATCTGCGCGTCGATCAGCTTCCTGAGTGAAGTTTCATCGATTTTCCCTTCCTCGGTGAAGGGGGTGATGATGGCGGTATACACACCTTGAAACATGATGTTTCTCCTTGCTGCCTAGTCCGATCGTGACGCGCGCGCCCGCTGCAACCGGACGGGAAACGTACGTGGAACGTCAGACGCCGCTTAGTTTTTCACGCATGAAGTCGTCGAATTTATAACAACCGGTCCTTTTCCATATCCATTCCGCGGCCATGACCGCGCCCAGGGCCAGGCCGCTGCGTGAGCGGACATTGTGGGTAAGCTCGACCGTGTCGGTTTCGGAATCGAATAACACGGTGTGGATGCCGGGAATGTAGCCGCCGCGCACGGAGGTAAAATGCAGTTCGCCGTCGCGGATGGCGGCGTTCAAGCGGTCGGTGACAAGCCGGGTTTTGGTTGCGCTTTCGTCCAGGATAATATTGGCGGTGGAGAGCGCCGTGCCGGAGGGAGAATCCTTTTTCCGTTTGTGGTGGAGCTCATACCCCAGCACGTCGTACTCGGGGAAGAGATTGGCGATGCGGGTAGCGCGCCGGACCAGGTCGAAAAAGATGTTCGCGCCCACGGAGAAGTTCGCGCCGTAGACCAGGCCGATGCCGCTCTCCCGGACGATCGCTTCGACCTCCGGGAGGTGCTGTTGCCAGCCGGTGGTGGCAATGACGGCGGGAAGCTTCCATTCCGCATAGGAACGGACGCGATCGAGAATACCCTCCGGCAACGCGAACTCGATGACCGCGTCCGCCTTTGCGGCCGCCGCGTGTGTGAGGGAAGATGCGTCCGCGTCCTTTACCGCCGGATCAATGCGCGCCGTAATAACGTGATCACGCTTGACGGCCGCCGCTTCGGTTTCCCGCCCCATTTTTCCGTAACCGGCAAGAATGAGTTTCATAGGGACGATAATAAAGGCTGACGACAATTCATGCAAGAGGGCGGAACGGAACACGGCATCGATCGGTCGTTCCTTGACGATCAGCGCGGTGTGGCTTGAATGAGCGTGCAGGCCGCGACGTTGGCGATGTCTTCGACCGAACAGCCCCGGGAAAGGTCGCTTACCGGCCGGGAGAAGCCCTGGAGGAGAGGGCCGTAGGCGGCGGCTTTTGCCAGCCGTTGGACCAGCTTATACGCGATATTGCCCGCTCCCAGGTCGGGAAAGATCAGGACATTGGCCTTGCCCCCGACCGCGGAACCCGGCGCTTTTTTATTCGCCACACCCGGCACGAGGGCGGCGTCTCCCTGAAGCTCGCCGTCCACCGTCAGGTTCGGATCCCGCTCGCGGACCAGGGCGGTCGCTTTTCTCACCTTCTCCACGTCCGGATGATCGGCGCTGCCCTTGGTGGAAAACGAGAGCATGGCGATCACCGGTTCGGTTTCCAGAAACGTACGGCAGGAATCCGCCGCGGCCAGGGCGATTTCAGCCAGTTGGTCAGCATCGGGATCGGGGACGGTGCCGCAATCGGAGAAGATGATTTCACCCTTGTGACCCCAGGAGGTGTCGGGCAGGCACATCACGAAGCAGGAAGAGGCGATTTTGATGCCCGGCCGGGTCTTAATGACCGCGATCGCGGCCCGGAGGACATTGGCGGTCGAGTTCGCCGCACCGGCCACCATGGCGTCGGCGCGGCCTTGCCGGACGGCCATCGCCCCCCAACGGAGCGGATCCAGAATTTCCCGGGCGGCGTTATCCTCACTGAGGCCCTTGTATTTTCTGAGGTCGTAATAGGCGGCGGCATAGGCGTCCCGCTCCTCAGCCCGGGCCGGATCACACACGGTGATCCCGTCCAGGGAGACCGACAGTCCCGCCGCTTTTTTTGCGATCTCGGCCTCCGGCCCCACCAGGATCACTTCTGAAGCGATCTTGAGGTCCATGACGGCCCGGGCGGCCTGGATGGTCCGCTCCTCAAGCCCTTCGGGTAACACCAGTTTCCCGGCCCGATCCCGGGCGCGTTTTTTAATCCGCTCGGCAAAGTTCATGAAGGAATACTCCTTTTTTGTCAGATGGTCGCCAAATTGACAAAGCCGCGACGGGGCAGCCTCATTTCAATTATAACCGATAATAACGAGTTAATCAAATCGGACCGGACGGTCTTTACGCAATCGGCGCCGCAGAAGGAATCCGCCGGTCGCGCAGGGCGCCCTTATAAGCGGGCCGAAAGCGGTCAGCGCGGGCTTATCACCTGCACGTGCGCCATGACGTTTTTCCGGGTGTCGGCTTGCTCGATCACCAGGTGCCACTCGCCTCCGGCCGGAACGGCCAAAAGGCAGGGAGATCGTTTCACGAGCTTCCCAAAATAGTCAAAGTCTTCACCGCGTGTGTATAACTCATAATTTGCGTCGTCCATCAGCATGACGTAGGCCTGGCCCTTGAGCGTCACTTTGACCGTATCGCTTTGGGAAAGGACAAGGACGCGGTGCAGATGCGCTGTCATGTGACGGCTCCTTCGGATTCAAGATACGGATAGTATACCGGAGGAATACGTTTTTGTCGCCTCCGTCAAACGGATCCCGGAGCCGAATCGTGGGACAGTGTGCCGCTCCCGGCAGGCCGCGCTTGAAAAAAAGGTTTGCAGGCGTATACTTAGTATGTAATGATGATGAAAAAATTGATCAACGGCGTGGGGCTGCTTCTTATTGTCTCGTGTGTGGGGGCCGGTATGTATGTGAAACTTGATACCGCGTCCGGCTTGGGACAGCATGTCGACCGGCAGGTCGAACTCACGGGACGCGTGTCAGAGGTGATCTGGCAACACCTGGGAGCCTACTTTCCCGATTACCCGGAGTCATATTATTTCGACGTCGGTGATTTCCAGATTGTCTGTCTCTTATACACATCTGACGCTGCCGACGAAGAGGATAGTGTAGATCTCGG
>OMKS01004460.1_pt1 | contig 10540 bp, 8 predicted proteins | sample 1674721 | NCBI WGS metagenome assembly OMKS01 (sample SAMN06264996, study PRJEB25208) | sediment metagenome | isolation source: hot spring sediment | place: USA: California | collected 2014-09-02 | reverse complement strand
TTTGGTAACTATTCGATCCAACATCGTCAGCTCCTGTTCCTTGAAGAGCAAACCCTGCACCATCAATCACACAGTTGTCCCTCTCCACAATAATTGACCCCTGAACATCAGCAGTGAATTTGTAGACGTTCCCGACCCGTTGAATAGATGCGGTTGAGGGCTCAACTGAACCATCCGCTCTAATGTAAATCAGATTTCTTGTTGCAGGCGGACCTGCGGAATCCACAACAGTTACTGCTGAAAGAAGCAAGAGAATGAAGAGCAGAAAAAACGCCTTTTTCATGTTTAACCAGCACACTGTTTTACATCTACGTAATATAAGTTCTATTCAGTTCCTGCTACAACTTTTATTAGCCTTATAATTATAACATTTCGAAGAATTCAAATGAACACCAGACTCGCTGCAACAGTGGCACTGCTGCTTCTCGGTTTTGCGACACTGTCCCTAACTCTAATTATAGTTGACGGAACAGCCAACCCAATCGTGCCAGATGAAGAAGCTGGGACCATGTTTATTTCTACTGACAACCCTTTAAACGAGAACTTTACCATCGTCGTTCTTCCCGACACGCAAGGCTACACAAGATATTACCCTTGGCTCTTCGATAACCAAACCCAATGGATAGTAGACAACAAGGAAGCATTGAACATCGTTTTTGTTACCCATCTGGGAGACCTTGTCGACAGCTACGGCAACATAACCCAGTGGGAATACGCGAACTCCAGCATGAGCAAGTTAGGCGACAATGTACGCTGGGCAGTCCTACCCGGAAACCATGACGGCTATTACGGAGAGCCTACTGACCTAACAAACTACGACAACTACTTTGGGTACGAAAGATTCAGCGGCAAAAGCTGGTACGGCGGAACCTACAAAACTGGAGACAACACAAACAGTTACCAGCTGTTTTCTGCTGGAGGCGACGATTACCTAATTTTCCATATACAGTATAAGCCAAGCGATGACGTGCTATTCTGGGCTAGCAACGTGATTGACCAGCATCCAGACAGACGGGTGATTGTTTCAACCCACGACTACATACAGGGTCCCTACAATCCTGATCGGCGGTCAGATATTGGCGAAAGAATGTGGCACAGCCTCATAAGACAGCATGCAGACCAGATTTTTCTTGTCCTTTGCGGTCATGCGAGCACACAAAGCAGCCTCACCGACACGGTGAACGGTCATGTTGTGTATCAGCTGCTTTCAGACTACCAAAACGCAAGCAACATCGAAAGTGGGTGGCTGAGAACACTCACTTTTTGTCCTGCGCTGGATAAGATATACGTGAAAACCTATTCGCCTTCCCTGAACGAATACAAAACCGACCCAGCGAACGAGTTCACCATAGACCATAACATGACGGGCGCATCAATCTCGGTTTTCAGTAACTGCATCGTGTCACAGATAGTTTTCGATCAGCCGTCAGCTCAGGTAAGTTTTGAAGTTTCAGGCGAAACAGGCACAGCATGCCATTGCAACGTGACTGTCCCTAAAGCCCTTCTTAAAGGCGACCCGTGGACTGTAACCGTAGATGGTGAGACTTGCAGTTACACATCCTCCGAAAATGCCACGCACAGCTCCATACACTTCACATGCACTTACCAAAGAACATTCCAAGCTGTAATCAAAGGAACGTGGGTTATACCCGAATTTCCGTCCTTTCAGCTTCTGCCCTATTCATGATGGCGACGCTGCTGGCAGCCATAGTCTACAGAAAACACATCAAACCTAAACATTAGCCTCCAGTTTTCTTTAAGGTCAAAACCATACCACCTATTTATTTCGGGTAACTCCATAGAAAACAGAGCACTAGACGACGTGATGTAAAGTGGCTGGCAGATACAAGGCTCGTGCGGTTGAATCCAATTACTGGAAGCCTGGAGACGACTACATCAAAGACATAATCGAAGCCATAAAAAACATAGTGGCTGACGGAGACTTCGTAACCGTATCCGAAAAGGCGGTCTCCACAGCGCTGGGCAACCTAATCGACGAAAAGAATGTGGAGCCCAGCCGTCTTGCACGGTTCATAGCCAAATACTGGATGCAGATTGTCTGGTCATACATTCTAGGACCTCTATGTCGCCTAAGATGGAAAACCATACAGTTTCTCAGGTCGTATCCCGCTGAGGAGGGGAGCCGTCACAAGCAGCTAGCCTTAATGCAGAGCGGTTTCATGCGAGCCCTGATGTTTGGGTCAGAGGGTGCCATCGATGGAAGCAATCTACCTTACTCTTATGTTGCTCTTCCCCTAGAGAATGCTCAAAAGATTGCTTGTCAACTTCGCGAAGAAATCATGTCTAAACTCGGAAAAAACGTGTCTGTTGTTATTGTGGACACGGACAAAACCTACTCCTTTAGGAGATTCCATTTTACTCCTCGCCCCAAGCCTTTCAAGGGAATATATTCCACCGGAGGGTTCTTGGCATATGTGGTTGGTAGGTCTCTCAAATTAAAGAAGAGGGCTACTCCCTTGGCGGTTGCTGGACCCATATTAACCGAGGATGCTATTGAAATCGCCAAATTAGCTAACCGAACGCGGGGAAGCGGCTCAGGCAAAACCGTGTGGGATATGGCCCAAAACTTCAAGGTTGGCTTAAATGATGTAACTTGGGAAATGCTGTGCAGCGTGAAGCATCGCCCCATAGTAATTATAAGAGCCAAAACGCAAATGAAACAGTAACAGAAAAGTTACCTGTAGGGAGAAGAGAAATATGGAATCGACAGTAGAGCAGATGCGTACATTCTTTGAGCCACGGGGAGTTGCGGTGATAGGTGCCTCCCGCAGAACCATGAAGGCGGGACATGTCATCTTCAAAAACTTTGTAATCAACAAGCAAAGAAACATGTTCAAGGCGAAACTGTATCCCGTTAACCCCAACGAAAAAACCATCCAAGGCTTCACCTGTTACCCCTCCATACTGGACATAAAAGACGAGGTGGATTTGGCAGTCATAGTTGTTCCCGCCAAAGCGGTTCCACAAGTTCTGCGGGAATGCGCAGAAAGGGGGGTAAAAGCGGCTGTAATAATCACCGCTGGATTCAGCGAGATTGGAAACCACGAGCTAGAAGAAGAAGTAACCGAAATCGCCAAAAATGCGGGAATCCGAGTTCTCGGACCAAACTGTCTAGGCGTATTCGACTCCCAGACTGGCGTGGACATGCTGTTTCTTCCCGAAACCAAAACCCTCACCACAGGAGAAGAAGTGGTTGCCACACCCCGCCCCATGGCAGGTCCCATAGCCATCGTGACTCAGAGCGGTGCCTTCGGCGCTGCAGCCTTGGACTATCTGACCGGAAAACAGATGGGTGTAAGCAAGTTTGTGAGTTTCGGAAACAAGGCGGACGTCACCGCGTCGGAGATGCTTGCTTTCCTTCTGTATGACCCCAAAACGCAGGTTATTCTCTTCTACGCTGAGAGCATCGACAATGGAAGAGAGTTCATGAAAGTCGCAGAAAAAGTTACTCCCAAGAAGCCGATTGTTGCCTTGAAGGTGGGGCGGTCAGAGGCGGGAGCCCGTGCAGCTGCATCCCACACAGGAGCCATTGCCGGCTCTGATGCTATCTACTCTAGCGCCTTCAGGCAGGTTGGGGTTCTAAGGGCAAATGATCTTGAAGCGTTTTTTGATATGGGTAAAGCTTTGGCTTTTCAGCCTCCCGTTGCCGGAAATAATGTGGCGATAATAACTGATGCTGGCGGACCGGGAATCATGGCTGTTGACGAGTGCGTGGCTCAGGGACTGAACGTGAAGAGGCTTTCTGATGAGACGATCGAGAAGTTTGAGGCGCTTAAAAGGGATGGAAAGATTCCCCGTTTTGCAACCAACTTTAATCCTGTAGATTTAACTGGGTCGGTGACTTCTGAAATGTTTGAGCGTGGCACCAGAATTCTTCTCGAAGACCCCGAAATTGACGGCGTCATTGTTCTAGGTTTGCATCATCTTCCCGCCCTGCAGGAGGATTTCGTTGACCGCGTGGCAGAGCTGACAAAAAATTGCGTCAAACCTGTTGTTGCCTGTGATGTGGGCGAAACTGAGATGGCTCTTCACATCCGCTCAAGATTTGACAAGCTTGGTATACCCGCCTACTTCTCGCCTGAGGATGCGGCGCGTGGCATGGCAGCCCTTGTCAACTATGGTCTCTACCTGAAGAAGCGCGGACAATTCGATCAGTACTTAAAGTCGTTCATGGAAAGATCAAAACACCGATTCTCAAAATAGAGTATCGATGAACAAAAGTGGCTGAAAAAGAGTTTAAGGCTGTTGTTTTAGCCATTCAGCAACCGTGCTGAACAGTTTGCTGGTGGACATGTCAATGACGGGAACCATGATTCGCTCTTTGGTCTCTATTATTGGCTTGTACTGGGGCATAAGCGCGTAGCTTACGAATGCCCAGTAAACTTTATTTTCTTCGATGAGTGCCTTCGCTGCGATCTCGGTTGAGGTGGGTAATGGATAGTAGATGAATACGACTCCGTTTGCCCAGTAGACACCGGTTGTTTTTCCTCCCACAGCAATGTTGGCGAAGCGCGCCAGATCATCTACAGTTTTGAAGCGGGTACGCTCCAGTATAACGACTTCTTTGAAGGATTCACCCTTAATCGTTGGACCTTCCATACAGGATTCCACAAAACAGTTCTCGTTAGACAAGATAATAAGAATTTGGGTAAGCCTTCTTCCATAGATTTAGGGTTGATTCCGCAATTAATTTAGAAATTTTGAAAAAAATACATGAACTTCTTAATGTTTTTTATGTTGGGGCGGCTTTGGCGGGGATTTTCAGTCTTTTTTCGATTTCTCTGGCGAAGATTCTGGCAGCTTCGGAACGGTATTTGTCGGTTATGACCATTCTTGGGTTGCATCTTTCCACATACTGAAGCAGTTCGTTGAAGTCGGAGTGGTCACTCAAGGCAACCACGTACTCGTTTGCCCCAACCCTTCGGCAAGGCTTCCCGAACTCCCAGCCGCTCGCGCAAATACGCAAGGCTTCGCCCTCAACTTTCCTCCGAGAATAGGCGTGATAGAAAACTACACAAGGCGCATTTTGATTCAGCATGGATTGAGACTCTAAGCCGTCGAAGGGGAGGAGCTGCTTGCCCAGCTTCATTCCGTGCCGTTCACAAACCCTTGAAACACGATAAATCTGCTCTGGAACAATAAAGGGCGTCTTTATTTTCGCCTCATATAGTATCCGCATCATCTTCTGAAGCTTGCCGTGATACCCAAAAACGTATACTGGCCCCCGCTTCAAACCCTGCTCCACCAATGAAACAAGTATGCCCTCAGCCATAATTCCGAAGGGTCTAACCCGAACCGGATCGCCATAAGTCGCCTCCATAACCAGTATGTCCGCCTCAACCATGGGGGTCCGGGAATATCTGAAGTCACTGGTGTACAGTATCCTGGTTTGCTCCTTATCCTCCACTAGGGCCTGAGCCGTCCCCAAGATATGGTCTGCATAATGCAAAGTCAGGGTCTCGTCCTCATAGGTGAAGGGTTCTCCATAATCGAGCGTTTTCACTGTTCCCCTTGACAGAAAGCGGGGACCCTTCAGCGCGTCTATCATGTCCCGTGTAGCCGGAGTCATCACCGTTACTTCACTGTTCTTCAGGCTCTTTCCCAACCCCACCATGTGGTCAGCATGTGCATGAGAAACAACTCTTATTGGACGGCACTCGTCGTAGGCGTCGCATGCAACGTGCTTCCCCAAAAGAACTGCACCCAACTTGGTTACATCAGCCTTAGATTGCATACACGGCGCCTCCCACAAATTCAGTTCCTCATTTTAACTGAAACTGTTTCCTGTAGAAGCTTTTAAACAATTCTTGAAATGTTCCTGCCTAAATCTGCCATTTTTCTGTTTATGTGATCTGTTCTTTACTTTTTGTTAACAAAAATTTAGATTGTTAACCAAGTTTTAGCTTTCTTTTGGGCTCAGCACGCAGTCAACCATTTTTGGGCAGACCAAGCACTGTGGGGGGATGGATGCGTCTGGCGGTCGGTTAGCCAAATATCCAAAATGTTCAGGGCAACCTGATGGCTCGATTTCTTCTTTGCCATCTTGTTCCATTCTGAACGCCTCTTTTGTTTCCTCTTTGACAAACGCCTCGGTTTTAGTCTCCTCTTCTGGCTCCTCTTCTTTGGTAACGGGTTCGGTTTCAGGCTCCTTTTTTGTGGGTTTTTCTTCCTCTTTTTTGGCAGTGGGTTCGGTTCGAGGCTTCTCAGGTTTTTCTCTTTTTTCTTTTTGATACCCATTGGAAGTGGGAATCAAATCTTTGACTTTCTGCAAGAATCGAGGAGCAGAATCCATAACTTTTTCTAAAACCGAGTTTTCGTATTTAATTGTAGACGTAGCTTCTTCCTGTTCAACCGTGGGTTCTGAAACATCTTCTTCTTCAATCGTCGGTTCTGGCTCTAGGCTGGTAAAACAGTAAGGACAAGCATCGTACTGTTTTGGCGGTGTGACAGACAGGATTGTCAAGAGGATTGGCTCCTCAATTTCCCTTCTGCACTTTGGGTTTGGGCAAACAATAACTACGGATTCTTCCGACAAACTTGCAGCATCTCAAACTTTCTTTGATAATCTTAGCTCTGTTCAGGATATTTAGGTTTAATGAATCCCAAATCTAGACACGCAATCTCCAGTAAAACCCATTTTTTCTGTTTTAAAGCCTTTTTCAATGCTTATTTTCTAAGGTCAAAACTTGGCTTTTTCTCTATGAATGATCTTATTTTTATTCATGAATAGATGCAGATAACAAAATCATGAATTCAAAAATAAAGTGGAAAGGTGGAATTGGATCAATTGAAGAAATATGTTTTCTAATATATGCTTTTAGACACGCGTCTAAATTTCACCAAAAAACTTATTAGAAATTTAACTAAAAATTATCTTTTGGGGGAGATATAGATGAAGAGGAAAACTGTCTTCTTGACGATTGTTGTGCTATTGCTTTCGCTTTTTCTTCCATCTTTGATTTTAATTTCAGAACCAGTAACGGCGACCGGAAATCATTACGCCAGCATAATGTATGGCTCCCGATGGAACCAAACGGTTGCGGAATATGAAGATGCTTGGGCTGCTTGTTGCGATATTTATGATCTTTTTGAAGATCAAATGGTTTTCGTACCTTGGTACTACTTTCATCTTTACGACCACCTTTACAACCTTTATGGTTCGCCAACAACACAATCCCGCGTTAGAAGTGAGGCCGCTCATTGTGAGTATTATCACGATTATACAACGGTTTTTCACCATGGACATGGAGGTAAATGGGGATACGGAGATGAACCGCCTTGGTATTATTTCTATTATGCAGATGCTCCCCCACAAAACCCAAGCGCTGAGAAGATTGATGATTGGCAAGATATTCGACCTTACACTATAGACAACCACCATTTTGTGTTCCTCTGGGCATGTGCCCAAGGAAACGAAGTAGGCGGTCCTTTAGATCCTGAAGATCATTACGGCCATGGAATGCCTTGGGCATGGACTAAAAGGGATGACCTGAACCTAGATGGTTACGCCGATCCTGATACCACCTCCTATTGTTTTATAGGCTTTGAGAATATGTCAAAACCGATCAGCGAACCCACAGGAAACGGTAGATACAAACATTTCCTTGTATTTTTCTATTATTATGCACTAGAAACGCAAAGATCGATAAAACAAGCCCTTGATAAAGCAACAGAGATGGTGTGGGGATCCTCCAATGGATGGCACTATTTCCACCAAACTGAACTTTATAATGGATGGACTGAATATGTACCTGGTCCGAGCCCACCTGGAGGATACTATGATTGTAGAATGCGGGTATTCGGCAACGGAAATAATCACCTACCACGGGGGAATTAGTAAATGAAATCCTCATTTAAAAAGTGTCATATTGCTGTGCTTCTTGTGGTGGTTTTAGCGCTTCTACTTGTACAGGTGCCTAACGTATATTCGGTAGAGTTTAATGCTCCAGAGAAGGCATTGACCTTCTTAAGAGACGTAGTCAAACTTGATATGTCAAAATATGACGCGAAACTAATAAGCCACATAGATATTCCCTCTGATTTGGTTGCTTCTGCAACGGAAGAAGTGAAATACAATCTTGAATCTGCTGAAAGCAAAATAGAGGTGTTTTGTACATTCACAAACAATGCGTTGCGCTCCTGCAATCTATACATGCTTGAAGGTTCACCACTTCATGAAAAACCCTCCGCAAATGTTCTTGAGGCGGCAAAAGGTCTTCTTCAAAGATACCAAACCTATTCGGGAGCAGAATACATTCAAGAAATGCGAGATATGTTGGATACAGTTGATGAAATAAAACCTATGACAAAAACGTCGGGCAATTTAAAACTTGAAATATCTATCAACAAACATTGGACATACATCGATTGGTTATTCACATTTAACGGCATTGATGTAAAGGGGAAAAAAGTTGGCTTTGTTTTTGAAAATGGATATTTGACGGGGTTCATGGACCAGTTGGATCTCCTAAATGTAGGTAGCACAGATGTTAATGTCTCGGAGGAAGAAGCAATACGCATTGCAAGAGAACGCGCCGAAAATTTCACTTTAAAAATTTGGCAGAACGAGTGGATAGAAGTAGAATTTGATCTAGTAAATGAGCCTTTAGTAACAGAGTTCAGCATGCAAACCCGAGAACCTGAAACCTTATATCCTCTATGGGACGTGCAACTTTATTTTGACAAGGATTACTATGGATGGACTGGTATCAAAGTTAGAATATGGGCAGATACCGCAGAAGTTGTCTCTGTCACGGCTACAGGTGGCCTTGGAGTTCCTGAGGAAGAAACTCCAACCGAAACTTCAACTGATGACTATTCTAACCAAACAGGTCTGGATCCAACGCCGATTTTAATAGCTGTTCTATTCGTGTTAGCAGCAATCATAGTTGGCGCAATGTTCTATAAACGTAAAAGGCCGGCTATTCGCTAAAACACAACTTTCCTCCTTTTTTGTTTAAGATCACTAACAAATTCTTCAAGATTAATGTAGCAACCATAGGATACCAAGCTAGCAAAGGCGCTTAGTGCATCAAGCGAGCGAGATTAATCTTCCTAGGCTGTTTTCTGATTAACTTTAAATTATGGGTGTCCTCTAGTTTGTGTTTGAGGGCTTAATCATCAATCAGAACTGAAAATATGGTTGCTTATGGGTGAAATGGTATGGTTTTGCGGGTTTTCAACACGATGAGAGGACAGATGGAAGAGTTTAAGCCATTGAGGGATAAGCATGTTGGGGTGTATGTTTGTGGACCCACAGTTTATGATTGGGCTCATCTGGGTCACGCCAGAACATACGTCGCCTTTGACGTTATCGTTCGCTGGCTAGAGTTTAAGGGCTACTCAGTCTTTTACGTCCAGAACATCACTGATGTGGGTCATCTGACGCTGGACACTGCTGAGGACAAAATTGGGAAACGGGCAAAAGAGAGAAAAGTTGAGCCCATGCAGCTGGTTGAGTTCTATATGCGAGAATACTTCAGGGACCTCGACTCGTTGGGTGTGAAACGTCCAGACATTTCTCCCAGAGCCACAGGTCACCTCATCGAAATGATTGAGGCAATACAGACTCTGATAAAGAAGGGGTACGCCTACGAGGTTAACGGAAACGTGTTCTTTGACGTGTCCAAACTGGACGACTATGGTAAACTCTCCAAAATCAAGCTTGACGAAATGCTTGAGGGCTCCAGATTCGAGGTTCACCCAGACAAGAGGAACCCCAGAGACTTTGCGCTTTGGAAACGTGCTGAACCTGACACTGTTCTAAAGTGGTGGAGTCCATGGGGCACTGGTTTCCCGGGCTGGCACATCGAATGTGCAATTATGGGTTTGAAGTATCTGGGAAGCCAGTTTGACATCCATGGCGGGGCTCGGGACCTGATTTTTCCCCATCACGAAAACGAGATTGCCCAGAGTGAGGCTTTGACTGGAAAGAAGCCGTTTGTCAAGTATTGGATGCACACCGGATTTCTGAAGATTAATGGGGAAAAGATGTCTAAATCGTTAGGCAATTATATCACTGTCCGGGAGGCGTTGAAGAAGTATGATGCTGAGGCTATCAGGCTCTTCGTTTTGTCAACCCATTACCGCGGCGAGATAGACTTCACTGACGAGAAGCTCAGGGGCGCTGAAGCCAGCTTGAAGAGACTCTATAACACTTTGGAGTCTCTAGAGGATGCCATGAAAACCTCAGAGAAACGAGAACTGAGTGAGGCAGAACAGAAGTTAGACGAGAATGTAGAGCAGCTCAGAGACGCATTCATAGCGGCTATGGATGAGGACTTTAACACTCCACAAGCGTTAGCTGCCCTCTTTGACATGTCAAAAGAAATTAACAAGTTTCTGGACGAACAGAAGCAATTGAGCGCCAAGATTCTGGAAAGGGCTTATAGCCGTTTTTCGGAGCTGGGAAAGGCTTTGGGTCTATTCCAGAAGGAGAAAATTAGGCAGATTGGCGAGAAGATAGTGGATGATTTGGTGCAGCTTCTGTTTGATGTGAGGGAGGAGCTGCGCAAAAAAG
>OMKS01004459.1_pt1 | contig 10541 bp, 9 predicted proteins | sample 1674721 | NCBI WGS metagenome assembly OMKS01 (sample SAMN06264996, study PRJEB25208) | sediment metagenome | isolation source: hot spring sediment | place: USA: California | collected 2014-09-02 | reverse complement strand
GCTACATCCGGAATCTATATCACTCTATGGCAGAGCTGCCTTTGCCGAAAACCATGCACACATTTGCGTGACGAACCTGTTTTTTTTGGCAGAACCCGAGCAGACCCGTTTATGGATCTGCCGTTACCGAACCTAGACTCACGATCGCCCCCTGGATCAGCTCCCCGGGCAGGGACTCACGGCGCTAGATGAACTACGCCAACGACCGTTTGCCGCTGAACAAGCATGGTCCAGTCGGCGTTTCACGGTGAAGCACGAATGAGAAAGGGGCACCAACACCGGGTGCCCCTTTTGGCATATCGAACGGAAGGCTGGGCGTTACGGCTTCTCGATGCTGTCGATTACGAATACAGTGGTGGTACCACTGACTTCATTGCCAACCAGCAGCAAGGGGCGAGTATCTCCATCCGGGCTCTGGTCAGCCGGGATGAAATACAGGCCCTCAGCCCCCAGGTCAGTCTGCGTAAGTAGATCAGGATCATTCGGCAAGCTAAAATCGCGGTTGTTGATGTACTGGACAAATGCCGTCTGCACCGGATCGGTGATGTCGTAGACCATCACGCCACCCACCCGCTCAAGACCGACAAACGCATAAGTACGTCCGTCCACCTCACCAATAGCCATGCCCTCCGGCTCGGGGCCCTTGTCATCCGAACGACTATCGAAACTCTCGTTGCCGGAATTGTTCGCGTTGAAATCATCCGGGAACATTTCCGCCACGGTTTCCTCCATCTGCGAACCGGTGTCGAACACCTTCACCAAGCCACTTTCGGTCACTTGGAAGATCGACATGGAACGGGCACCGTAGGCGTACAGCGTGTCGTAGGTGCAGGCTGTTTTGACCTCGGTGGTCATGTCGGACGGATCACAGTCATTACTCACCCCCAGGGTGGAGGTGACGCGCAGTCGGCCGAGGTTCTCGTCCAGTTGCAAGACCGCGGCGTCCGGAAAAGCAATCGGATCAAGCTGCAGATTCTTGACCCGGAACTCCTCGGTCCAGCCGCCATAATCACGGGCATCACCCTCATTGGCGGTAAGAATATAGTGCTCACCGTTGGCCTCATACAGGCGGATGGTATCGGGCTGATAGATCCCCAGCACCGGCCAGTGCCGGATATTGATCCCACCATCACGATCACTGGCATCAAAACCGCTGCCGGACCAATCACCCTCGGCTGACCAGTCCTTGAAGCCCAGCGGCAGGATATCGGTAACCGTCGCCGAGGCAATATCGACTACCGCGATCGCATTGTTTTCCTGAAGAGAGACGTAAGCCGTGCGGGAGTCAGAGGAAACCTCGACCCATTCCGGCTCGAAATCCTGCGCGGCACTAGCACCCGGCCCGAAGATGCGCACACCCTGCGCTCGAAGCGCGTCTTCCTGTCCGTTGAAAGCACGAAAATCCGCCGTGCGCACAACGGGGGCTTCCACACCATTGACCAGGTCGATGATCGTGACCGAGCCTTCTGGATCGACCGTGTAGTCGTCGTTCGGCTCTCCTTCATTGGCCACCAGGACATAGCGTCCGTCTGGCGAGAAGGTTAGCGCATCCGGCAATGCCCCCGCCCGGACGATATTCCGACGATTGCCATCCGCGTCGTAGAAGGCGACGAAGCCATCTTCCTGCTTGACGTTCGCCTCGACCGCGATAGCGACCACGCCATTCTTGACCGCTACACTGTTGGCATCGGCACCGAGGTCAGAGACATCAATGGTCAACAGGCGTGCCGGGATGGCCGGATTGCTCATGTCGAGCACGTCGACCTCACCACTGGCGGCGTTGATCACAAACGCCCGCATGCTCTCAGCATCAAAAGCCACGATCTCGGCTGCGCTCTCACCGTAGATACCGCTCTGGTACTGCCCCAGTACCGACAGCTCGATCGTCCCATCGACGAGCGCGATATGGTCGGAGTCGGAAGAGTTACAACCAGCCAGCAGACCGCCGCCGAGGGCCGCTGCCATTGAGATTGCGAGTGCGTTATGGCGCATGGTGAAGATCCTTCGTTGTGTTGAACTCAACGAAGGAATCTAACGCAGCCTAATGACGGATAGTTGTCAGGATAATTTCATTTCCATGACGACCAGATAACCCATCGCACTGGCACGCACAAAGCCAAACAGATAACTCGCCCAATATGCCTTGGCGTCGCCTCCACGCACATGAACCTGGCCGTCATCCCGCCCTTCGGGCTGTCTCCGCCATGTCTGGTCCGAAACGAACTGGAACTGCAGGCATGCAAGAAACCGGCGGATTAGCCCCGCATTGAATGGGTGGCTGTGAGCTGCGCGACCGAATCGCTATGGGTTTTCCAGACATCCGTGAGCCAACGGGAAGCATGTCGATTCAAGGCTTGTCGGCCAAACAAAGCGTGACTTCACGAATGACCAGCAGCCGATTTCCGGAAGGCGCAGAGATGGGGCGCTTTGTCATGCGAGTGCATTCCTCCGATCAGGACATTCCGCTACCACTTGCGAGCTAGTGCTCAATGACTTCCGTCACGAAGCTCCCCAGAACGATGCGCCAGTAATCGAAGGTCTCCTCAAGATTCTCAGCACTAACGCCTTTTTCCAGATTCACCGGCAACTCGATGATCGGATCGTTCTCATCATCCAGATAGGCCATGCCGAACAACTTTTCGGCATTCCAGACGTTGAGCGTCGCCCAGTCGACCGTGTCGGATACGAGTTAAGCTCAAGTCTTGTGTATGGAGGGCAGGAGAGAGGGTGGCGTATCCTGTTGATTGATCACGCCAGATCACAACCAACACAGGATGGATACGCCATGACCGATTCTACTCTCCATGCCGTGACGCGGCCAGACGCCGGTGCCACCGATCCGCTGCATGAACTGCTGCGCAAGGGGGTCCGAGACCTGATCGCCAAGGCCGTGGAGGCGGAGTTGAATACGTTCTTGGAGCAGTACGCCGACAAGACACTGCCAGATGGCCGCCGCGCCGTGGTGCGCAACGGCTACCTGCCCGAGCGCACGGTGCAGACCGGCATCGGCGATGTTGAGGTCAAGGTGCCCCGGGTCCGTGACCGCAGTGGCGACGGAGTGACCTTCAGCAGCGCGCTGCTGCCGCCCTACCTGAAGCGGGCCCGCAGCGTTGAAGAGCTGATCCCCTGGTTCTACCTGAAGGGGGTCTCCACCGGCGACTATCAGGAAGCCCTGGCCGCCCTGTTGGGCGACCAGGCCAAGGGGCTCTCGGCCACCACCGTGACCCGCCTCAAGAAGCAGTGGGAGACTGAACACGCCGAGTGGCATAAACGGGGGCTATCAGAGCAGCGCTACGTCTACTGGTGGGCAGACGGCGTCTACAGCAACGTCCGCATGGATGACCGCCTGTGCCTGCTGGTGATCATCGGTGTCACCGAGCAGGGCCGCAAGGAGCTGGTGGCAGTCGAGGATGGGCGGCGCGAGTCGGAGGCCAGCTGGAAAGAGCTGCTCACGGGGCTGCGTGAGCGCGGGCTGACCACGGCCCCCAAGCTGGCGGTCGGCGACGGTGCCATGGGCTTCTGGGCCGCGCTGAGCAAAGTTTATCCGGAGACCGACCACCAGCGTTGCTGGGTTCACAAGACGGCTAACGTTCTGAACAAGCTGCCGAAATCCGTGCAGCCTAAGGTCAAGGCCGACCTCCACGAGATCTGGATGGCCGAGACCCGCGATGCGGCCCACAAAGCGTTCGATCGCACGGTAAAACGCTTCGAGGCCAAGTACCCCAGAGCGATGGCGTGCCTGGCCAAGGATCGGGAGGACCTGCTGGCGTTCTATGACTACCCGGCAGAGCACTGGGTGCATATCCGCACCACCAACCTGATCGAGTCGACCTTCGCCACGGTGCGCCTGCGGAGCAAGCGGAGCCGGAGCTGCGGTTCCCGGGCAACGACCCTGGCGATGGTCTTCAAGCTGCTTCAGAGCGCTCAGAAGCGCTGGAAGCGGATCAAGGGGTTCAACAAGCTGGAGCTGGTCGTGAACAACGTCAAGTTCCAGGATGGGGAGCCCTTGACCGATCAGTCAGACAGGGACGCCGCCTGACCGGCCATACACAGGATTTTGACAATAACTCCTTGATGTTTGATTCAGCCCGCGCAGCAGGACAGTTGCGAGACGTCCTTGTTGAAGGTCTGCGCAGCGAGTTTCAGTCCTTCGACCATCGTCAGGTAGGGGAACAACTGGTCGGCCAGCTCCTGCACGGTCATCCGGTTGCGAATCGCTAGTGCGGCCGTCTGGATCAGCTCGCCCGCCTCCGGTGCTGCGGCTTGCATGCTGATCAGCCGCCCCGTGCCGGCTTCCGCCACCAACTTGATGAAACCGCGTGTGTCGAAATTGGCCAGCGCCCTCGGCACGTTGTCGAGCGTCAGCAGCCGGCTGTCGGTCTCGATGCCGTCGTGGTGCGCTTGTGCCTCGCTGTAGCCCACCGTCGCCACCTGCGGATCGGTGAACACCACTGCTGGCATCGCCGTCAGATCCAACTCAGCAATGCCACCGGTCATGTTGATCGCAGCACGGGTGCCTGCCGCAGCCGCGACATAGACCAACTGCGGCTGGTCGGTGCAGTCGCCGGCCGCGTAGATGTACTGCGCGCTGGTGCGCATACCCTTGTCAATTACGATGGCCCCCTGTGCATTGGTGGCGACACCCGCTACTTCCAGCGCCAGGCTGGGCGTGTTGGGTGTCCGGCCGGTAGCGACCAGCAGCTTGTCGGCGCGCACTTCACCGTGCCCCGTGGTCAGCACGAATTCGCCGTTCGCATAGGCGACCTGGCCGGCTTGCGTCTGTTCCAGCACATTGATTTCTTCGGCACGGAAGGCGGCAGTGATGGCCTCGCCGATGGCCCGGTCTTCGCGGAAGAACAGCGTATTGCGCGCCAGGATCGTGACCTGGCTGCCCAGCCGGGCGAAGGCTTGCGCCAGTTCCAGCGCGATCACCGACGATCCGATCACGGCCAGGCGTTCGGGAATGGTGTCGCTGACCAGGGCCTCGGTGGACGTCCAATACGGCGTGTCTTTCAAACCGGGAACTGGCGGCACGGCCGCGCTAGCGCCGGTGGCGATGAGGCAGCGATCGAAGGCCACCTCACGCGTGTTGCCATCAGAAAGTGAAACCGACAGCGTGAATTCATTCTTGAACCGGGCTTCGCCGCGCAGCACGGTGATGGCTGGGTTGTTGTCCAGGATGCCTTCGTACTTGGCGCGGCGAAGTTCATCGACGAGTCCCTGCTGCTGTGCGAGCAGCGTGGCGCGATCGATAACTGGTGGGCTTGCCGTGATCCCGGCGTCGAACGGACTCGCCCGGCGCAGGTGCGCGACATGCGCCGCACGAATCATGGTTTTGGAGGGCACGCAGCCGACATTGACGCAGGTGCCGCCAAGTGTTCCACGCTCAATCAGGGTGACTCGCGCACCTTGCTCGGCCGCCTTCAGCGCTGCTGCCATCGCTGCGCCGCCGCTGCCGATGACAGCGATATGCAATGGGCCGCCGCCACCGCTGCCGAGCCGCACGGTCCCCTTGCTGAACGCAGTGCTGCCCGTCGAAGACGACGAGCCGCTACCGAACGAAACGCCGTAACCGAGTCCGGTGACAACGGCCGTCAGTGCTTCTTGCGCGATGCCGCGATCTGCGGTCAGCGTTGCAACGCCCTTCAAATAGGACACTTCCGCCGATTGCACGCCAGGGACCTTCTCCAAAGCTTCTTTGACGTGCGTGGCGCACGCATCGCAGGTCATGCCGGCGACGGTGAGTGCGATGCTCTCGGTCATTTTCGGGTCCTTACGGCTTGACGGTAGAGGGATAGCCGGCGTTCTCAGTGGCTTTGGTCAATGCTTCGGCCGTGGTCTTGGTGTCGTCGAAGGTGACAACGGCGGCCAGTTTCTCGTAGCTCACCTCGACCTTTTGCACGCCATCGACCTTGGTTAGCGCTTTCTTCACCGTAAACGGGCAGGCGGCGCAGGTCATACCAGGCACGGACAGTGTTACGGTTTGTGTGGCGGCCCAGGCGGGCGTAGTCAAAGCCGAGGAGAGTGCGACGAACGCGATAAGTTTTTTCATGGGGGAACTCCTGTCAGTAGAACAAAGGAAGGACGTAGGGAAATGCGAGTGCGATCACGACGAGCGCGGCCACAATCCAGAAGATGATCTTGTAGGTGCTCCTCATCTGGGGCACAGCGCAGACCTCGCCGGGTTTACATGCTTGCACTGGGCGAAAGATGCGCCGGTACGCAAAGAACATGGCCACCAAAGCGGCGCCGATGAAGATCGGGCGATAGGGCTCCAGCGCGGTCAGATTGCCGATCCATGCGCCGCTGAACCCAAGAGCAACCAGGACCAGGGGTCCGAGGCAACAGGTCGAAGCAAGGATCGCGGCCAGTCCGCCGGCGAACAATGCGCCGCGTCCTGCTTGTGGTTCAGTCTGGAGATCAGGCATACGCTTTTCCTTTGGGATTCTGTTCGGATAGCGTAACCTTATTACCGTACTTAAGTACGGAGTCAAGCGATATGCAGAAAAAACTCGAGAATCTGACCATCGGTGCTTTTGCCGGCGCCGCCGGGGTCAACGTGGAGACTATTCGGTTCTATCAGCGCAAAGGACTGTTGCCCGAACCAGACAAGCCCTACGGGAGCATCCGCCGCTACGGCGAGGCGGATGTCACGCGGGTGCGTTTCGTGAAGTCGGCTCAGCGGCTCGGGTTCAGCCTTGAGGAAGTGGCTGAACTACTCGAGCTCGACGACGGTACGCACTGTGATGAAGCCCGCGAACAGGCCGAACGCAAACTGGCCGACGTGCGTACCAAACTTGACGACCTCCGCCGCATCGAGGCCACCTTGACCACCCTGGTCGAGCAGTGTTGCACCGCCAAGGGCGAGGTGCGCTGCCCTTTGATCGAGTCGTTGCAGCAGAGCTGAGTCAGTCGGGGGCGGGCAGTGATCTGAACAGATGGCGCGGCAGCCACCACAGGTAGAACACCATCCCGAACAACTCGACCAGCGACTGGAATACAACCACCACCACAGTGGTCTCCCAGCCGGCTGGTAACGCCAGCGCGAACGGCAGCACGACGAAGGAGTTGCGGGTGCCGAGGCTGAAGGCGAGCGTCCGGCCGGCATCCATCGGCAATCGCAGCCATCGGGTGAGGCCCAGTGCAATCAACGCGGCCACCAGCAGGAAGCCGACGAACACCGGCAACACCGTCAGCAAGACCGACCCCGCATCGAGCACCGTGCCGACCTGTGCACCAGCAATCAGGAACACCACCACGGCCAGCAAGGGCACCGGCCACCAGCCGAGACGGTCGCGCCAGACGGCCCGCTCCGCTTGGGCCTCGACCCAGCGCTCGGTCAGCGCTGCGGCCACCAGGGGCAATCCGATCAGTGCGAGTGCGGCGGGCAGCACCTCTTCGGTCCTGAGTGCGGCGCTGAAATCGGCCGCCGGCAACATCAGCCACAGGTAGACCGGCAACAGCAGCAGTTGCAGCAGCAGGTTGAGCGGTGTGACGGCGATGGCCCGCGCCGTGTTGCCGCGCCCGAGCTGGGTGAAGGTGATGAACCAGTCGGTGCAGGGCACCAGCAAGACTAGCAGCACGCCCAGATGCAGCGCCGGATCGTCCGGTAGCCATGGCAGAATCAGCCACACCACCAGCGGGATGAGCACGAAGTTGCCGAGCAGGATGGCCAGCACGAAGCGCCGGTCGCGAAAGGCGTCGTGCACGTGCAGCAGCGGTACCTGCACGAAGGTGGCGTAGAGCAGCGCCGCCAGCACCGGCCATAGCAGAGCCTCGAAGCGCGCCCCGACGTCTGGTCGCAGGCTGCCCAGTAACAGTCCGCCGACGATGGCGGTCAGGTAGATCCAGACCTGCTGGCGTTCAAGAGTCAGCCGGCTCATCAGCTAAGCCTGAAGTGGATGTCCGACACGGTCCGGGGGATCGAATCGTGTGTGGCGCACAACTGCATTTCTCCAGGCAAATGCCGCATTCTCCATTATCCGAATCGGGGCGGGTTCCTCCGCCTGCCGATGCTGAAAATCAACCGCTTGATTCGTCCGCGCGTAACCTGTTGATTCATAAAGCGCCTGAATCCGCCCTTTGCGGACTTCCGGCCACTTCATAAGTGCGAGGCCGGAGCGAGGAATACGCAGGAGAGAGTGAAAACGGGCGTTTTCGGGCGTCCTGGCGCTGGCGCGAAGTCCGCAGGAATCCGCACGAACCCGCACGAACCCGCACGAACCCGCACGAACCCGCACGAACCCGCACGAACCCGCGCAGGTACGCGGGACTTCAAGAAAAATGCCCAACTGCATACACAGTTGGGCATTGGTATTGGTGGAGGCGGCGGGAATCGAACCCGCGTCCGCGAGCCCTCTGCCCTTGGTACTACATGCTTAGTTTCGTCTTTGTTTTAACCCGACCTATCCCGACGAACATGGATAGGCAAGGCGAGCCCGGATTTGGATTTAACGGGTCGGCTCCAAGGCAGACCTCACCGCGATCCCATGTATATGACCTTTGTTCCACCCGCATGGGCACAGACGGGCAAAGGCAAGCGGCTAATTAGGCCGCGAGAGCGTAGTTGTCGTCGTTGGCAACTATTTACATACAGCAGTTGGATTTACGAGGCTACGCTGTCACCTCGGCATGCACCTCAGGTTTTGTAACCCACGTCGAAGCCGTGTCGCCCCCGTGGTTGATACCTAGGACAGTGTAACTGCCGGCAGGTTCCCTGTCATCCGGCGTGCGCGGGGAGGGCGTTTCCTTTATCATTTCGGCTCTTTTTCGATGCTTGCCGGACCTGGGGAATCATGCTCGTAATCACTGGAAGCGCGGCGCTCTCGGCGTTCCGCCGCACCCGCCTGCTGGAATCCATCCGCACCGTGGCGCCGGAGGTCCTGGACCTGACGGCGGCCTATGTCCATTTCGTGGATACCGACCGGGCCCTGTCCGAGGCGGAGCACTCGGTGCTGGAGCGCCTGCTGGACTACGGCGAGGCGCCGGCGGCGGCCCCGGCAGGCCAGCTCTGCCTGGTGATCCCGCGGCCGGGGACGATCTCGCCCTGGGCGAGCAAGGCCACCGACATCGCCCGTAATTGCGGGCTGGCGGCGGTGCACCGCATCGAGCGCGGCATTGCCTATTACCTGACCGGCGCCGTGGACGACGCGGCGCTCGGGCGCATCAACCCCCTTCTCCATGACCGCATGATCGAGCGGGTGTTCCATGACCTGGGTGAGGCGGAGCGTCTGTTCGTGCGCGAGGAGCCGCGGCCGTTGCGTACCGTGGATATCGCCAGCGACGCCCTGGCGGCGCTGGCGGTGGCCAACCGGGAGTTGGGCCTGGCGCTCTCCGACGAGGAGATCGAGTACCTGGCGGAGAACTATCAGCAGCTCGGGCGCAATCCCACCGATGTTGAGCTGATGATGTTCGCCCAGGCGAACTCGGAGCACTGCCGCCACAAGATCTTCAATGCCGACTGGATCATCGACGGCGAGCGTCAGCCCAAGTCGCTGTTCGCGATGATCCGCAACACCTATAACAAGTCGCCCAACGGCGTGCTGTCGGCCTACAAGGACAACGCCTCCATTGTGAAGGGCTCGCCGGCCAGCCGCTTCTTCCCGGACCCGGCCACCGGCGAGTACGACTACGTGGACGAGGACGTCCACATGCTGATGAAGGTGGAGACCCACAATCACCCGACGGCCATCTCGCCCTTCCCGGGCGCCGCCACCGGCGCGGGCGGGGAGATTCGCGACGAGGGCGCCACCGGCTCGGGCAGCAAGCCCAAGGCCGGGCTGTGCGGTTTCTCAGTCTCCAACCTGCGCATCCCGGGCTTCGAGCAGCCCTGGGAAACGGACCACGGCAAGCCGGCGCGTATCGCCTCGGCGCTGGAGATCATGCTGGAGGGCCCGATCGGGGCCGCCGCCTTCAACAACGAGTTCGGCCGGCCGAACATCGCCGGCTATTTCCGCAGCTTCGAGGAAAAGGTGCCGGGTCCCACCGGCGAGGAGATCCGCGGCTATCACAAGCCGATCATGCTCGCCGGCGGGGTGGGCAACATCCGCGGGACACACGTGGAGAAGCGTCGCCTGCCCGAGGGCACGCCCATCGTGGTGCTCGGCGGTCCGGCCATGCTGATCGGTCTGGGTGGCGGGGCGGCGTCGTCCATGGCCAGCGGCGAGAGTACCGAGGACCTCGATTTCGCCTCCGTGCAGCGCGGCAACCCCGAGATGCAGCGCCGCGCCCAGGAGGTGATCGACCGTTGCACCGCCATGGGTATCGACAGCCCGATCCTGTCCATCCATGACGTGGGCGCGGGCGGCCTGTCCAATGCCATCCCCGAGATCATCAATGACGCCGACCGCGGCGGGCGCTTCGAGCTGCGCACCGTGCCCTGCGACGAGCCCGGCATGTCGCCGATGGAGATCTGGTGCAACGAGGCCCAGGAACGCTACGTGCTGGCCATCGCCCCCGAGCGCCTGGAGGCCTTCGAGCGCCTGTGCGAGCGCGAGCGCTGCCCCTATGCCGTAGTTGGCCAGACCACCCAGGAACAGGAG
>OMKS01004458.1_pt1 | contig 10542 bp, 8 predicted proteins | sample 1674721 | NCBI WGS metagenome assembly OMKS01 (sample SAMN06264996, study PRJEB25208) | sediment metagenome | isolation source: hot spring sediment | place: USA: California | collected 2014-09-02 | reverse complement strand
CTTCATGCACTCCTCCCTCCTGTTTCACCTCCCCGATTCTCTACTTTAGCCCGGCCCCTATCCGCGGGTGCACGCCGTATCGGGTTGACGTTCGGTGAGCCGTGGGGCGGTGGGGTGATGAGCCCCTGGCTTATCGTGGATCTAGCCAAGAATCCGGTCATCATCCTTGAGAACGTCCAACCCAGCGAGAAGTGGACGCTCAAGGCACATGTCCGGTCCCTGAAGCCCGATTGGAAGATCGAGGGGTGGGGCGTCTACCTCCACGGGGACACCAACATCTCCGGCGACGTCGAGATCGTGCTCATCAACGCCCTCAAGGAGTTTGGACCCCTGTCGGTGGTGCGCAAGCTGCCCCAGGGGCCGATTTCCCTGCGCCTCTGGATGTGGGGCGTCAACGGCAGCGTCTCCCTGGACGGGATTCGCATCGTCTACAAGGGTGAGTAACCGTGATCGGGAGGGGGGCCACGGCCCCCCTCCCGCTGATTCCGAAGGTGGTGCTATGTCGGTCAAGCCGTGGGCACTGGCGGTGGTGCTGTTGGCGGCCGTGGTTGCCGTCGGAAGCGATGCCCAGTTCAAGATCGCCCGTGTGGAGGCGATGCCCAACCTGCCCAGGCCCTTCAATTTGCGTGACTGGAAGGAGGTCTCTCGCGGCTACACCTCGCTTGTGTTCAACCCCGAGGCCAGCGGCGAGTTCCTGCCGCTCGTGTGGCGCGATGCCCGCGGGGTGAACTTTGGCCTAGAGCACTGGGCACTGGCCGCCTACGTAGGGGACCGGCGCCACGGCAACGATGGGGCCCAAGAGGCGATCAACGTGATCGCCGCGGTGCGCAGCGCCACCTTGGTTGGCCTCGACATGAGCGATTGGCGCGGGATGGATCTCGTGACCATGCAAAAGGAGTTCTTTAACCGGGCCAACGGGCAAAACTTGGTACTGAATCACCCGGACACCACGACCGGAAACAGCTTTTGGTACGAGATCTTCCCGAGCATCCTGTTTTTCATCCTCGTCGACCAGTATCCCCAGTTGGCCCAGGCCAAGCGCGACCCCGAGGACATGAGCATGCGGGAGATCATGCGCACCGTGGCCGAACGCTGGTACGACGCGACCTACGCCCTCGGCGGGAAGACAGGACTTCCCGAGTTCGCCTGGCGGGGGTTCGACTTCGCGAGGATGCGGCCCGTTTCGGGGAACTGGGAGGAGCCGGACGCCGCAGCAGGGGTGGCTTGGCTTGCCTACATGGCCTACACGGTGTTCGGCGATCCGAACTTCCTCAGTGCCGCCGAGTGGTCGCTGGCCTACCTCGAGGACCTGGCGAGCTTTGACTACAACCCGCTTTACGAGATCCTCCTTCCTTATGGAGCGTACACTGCGGCCCGCATGAATGCCGAGCTCGGCCGAGACTACGACGTGGAGACGTTCGTTCGCTGGTGCTTCGGCCCCGCGCACGCCCGTGCCGGGTGGGAGATGATCGTCGGCGAGTGGGGCGGACTCCGGGTGGATGGGCTGATGGGGAGCCTGACCGACCTTGGCGGCTACGCGTTCGCCATGAACACGTTTGCCACAGCCGAAGCTTTGGTGCCCATCGTGCGCTACGATCCCCGCTTCGCCCGGGCGATCGGCAAATGGATGCTCCACGCGGCCAACAACGCCCGCCTGTTCTACTCCCCCTACCACCCGGAAGATTGGCAGTCGTCCGCGTTCTGGAAAGGGGACCCGGATGGCGTGATCCCCTACGAGGGCTTGCGCAAGGCATGGAAGGGGAAGAGCCCCTACGCCACCGGAGACGCGATGCGCTCAGGGACCGCGAAGACCGACTTCGCTCTCTACGGCGGCTCCCACGCCGGGGTTTTCGGGGGGATCGTGTCCCGGACCAACGTGGACGGGATCCTGCAACTCGATCTGCTGGCCACAGACTACTTCCGCGGCACGGCATACCCCACGTTCCTCTACTACAACCCTTATTCCGAGGAGCAGGTGGTGCAGGTGGAGGTCGGCACGTTCCCGCGGGATCTATACGACGCGGTGAGCCAGCAGTTCCTGGCCACGGGGGTCACTGGTACGGCCGAGTTCTCCGTTCCCCCGGATGGGGCGGTGGTGCTGGTCCTCGTTCCGGCCGCGGGGACGATGATCCGTGACGGGCACAGGCTTCTCGTCGAGGGGGTGGTCGTGGACTGGCGGGTTTTGGACCGGTGACCTGGAAGTGCCCCGTGAAGGCACGAGTGAAGACACGAGTAAGGAGGGTGGAACATGCGCAATGCTAAGTGGCTCTTGGTTGGCTTAATTTTGACCGTAGGAGGAGCAGGGTTGGCCCAAGGCACGGTGGACATCACGTTCTGGGCGGCCCCCAATCCTCCACAGGAGGTGTTCTGGAAGCAGATGGCGGAGGCGTACATGGCTGTACATCCAGGGGTACGCATTACGGTGCGCCAGATGCCGGAGGCGCCCACCTCGGAGGCCGGGATCCTCGCGGCGATTGCGGGCGGTGTAGCTCCCACCGCCTCTGAGAACATCTTTATCGGGTTCGGCGGGGAGATGGCCCGGGCCGGGGCGATCGTCCCCCTGGATACGCTTCCGGGCTGGGAGGATTTCGTCCGCGCCCGCAACATGGAGCTCACCATCCAGGGCTGGCGGTTCGCCGATGGCCACTACTACGTCCTGCCCGTGTACTCGAACGCGATGCTGTTCGCCTGGCGCATCGATATCCTGCGCGAGCTCGGCTACGACCGCCCACCCCGCACCTACAGCGAGGTCCTGGAGGTGGGAGAAAAGCTCAAGGCCCGCTACCCAAAGAAGTTCTTGTGGGTGAGGGGGGAGCTGGAGGTTCCCACTTGGTGGCAGCGGTGGTTTGACTTCTTCCCGCTGTACTACCCTGCCAGCGGAGGGCAACAGTTGATCACTGGCGAGGTGATCACCGCTGACGATCGGGCGGCGGTGGAGGTGCTGCGCTTCCTCCGGCAGATGGTGGAGAAGAAGCTCCTCGTCACCGAGGCCCTGCCCTACTCGCTTGAGGAAGGGCACACGATCATGGCGATCCTCGGGCCGTGGACGTTCCCGTTCTGGGCGGAGATGTACCCCGAGCTCAAGTACGGGGAGCACTTCGTCCTCACCCCGCCGCCGGTACCTGACTGGTGGCCAGCGGACGAGCCGGCCAAGACGTTCGCCGATGCCAAGGGGATCGTGTTCTACACTCAAGCTACGCCCGAGCAGCGCCAGGCAATGTGGGACTTCATCGGGTGGGTGTACTCCAAGCCCGAGAATGACCTGCGCTGGCTGGAGATCACCACAATGCCGCCGGCCCGTGACGATGTTGCTGTGAACGAATTGTTCGCCGCATTCTTCAAGAAGTACCCCGCGCTTGTCTCATACGCGGAGAACATCCCGTACGCTGTGCCCCCGTTTGTGCACAAGGAGTACGTTGAGCTCAAACGCGTGCTGGGGGCTGAGGCCATCTACCCCACGATCACCGGTGAGCTCACGCCGGAGGCAGCGTGGGACACGTGGAAGATGCTGGCGGAGAAGATCATCAAAAAGTAAGACGGATCAGCCGTGAAACTGCGAAGGGAACTGGGGGGCTGGCTGCTGGCCAGCCCCTATTTGCTTTCCGCGGCGATCTTTTTCCTGATCCCGCTTGTGTGGAGCCTGTCGCTCCTCTTCTTTAGGTGGAACTTGATCACCCCTGAGCGGGAGTTCGTGGGACTGGCCAACTTCGGCGAGGCGCTGACCAGCCCGCGGGTGTGGAACGCAATGCTCGTCACGTACAAGTTCATGGGTATCATCATCCCCAGCGTGATGGTCGCCTCCATTGGCCTAGCTCTCATCATCCACCACATTCCGCGGCTCAAGGAGCTGTTCGCCGTGGGATTCTTCCTGCCGTACTTGGCATCAGGCGTAGCGATCGGCTTGGTCATCCAGGGCATCTTGTCCTACGGAAGCCCAGTGAACGAGTTCCTGCGGAACGTGTTTGGCACTTCCCCCCGCTGGCTGAGGGACCCTTTCTGGGCCGTCTTGGTCATCAGTGGGATGATCGTGTGGAAGCTCTCCGGGTACTACGCCCTGATCTTCGTCGCTGGTCTGCAGGCCATCCCTCGGGAGCTCTATGAAGCAGCAGCCCTGGATGGGGCCGGGGCGTTCACGCAGTTCCGGCGGATCACGTTGCCGCTCTTGTACCCGGCGTTCTACACAGTTCTTGTCTTGGCAGTCGGGATCACGCTCGGGATCTTCACCGAGCCGTACGTCCTCACAGGTGGAGGGCCGGCCCTGGCCACACATACCTGGCAACTTGAGATCTACTACCAGGCCTTCGAGCGGTTCCGCGCCGGCTATGGGGCCACCGTGGCGCTGATCAACGCCGTGGTCACGTTCGTCACGATCCTCATCATCAGGCGGCTGGCTGAATCGTGGGGGGCACGACGTGGCTTCAAGTGATCATGCGGTGATGAATAATATGGTGCGCCGTTCGTCCAAGATGGCGCGTCGGTACAGGCTTCGCGGCCAGGCGAAGACCTGGATGTTGTACTCGGTGGCCACGCCGATCCTGTTTCTCATGGTCGTGCCATATCTGTACATGCTGGCTCAGTCGCTGGCGCCCTGGACGGAGGTGAACCGGGTATTCGTGCCCTCTTCGTTCACGCTGCGTTCCTACAAGTGGCTGCTCACAGGCGGGGCGTTCGCAATCGCTCAACCTTGGCTGCGGGCACTGGGCAACAGCGCCCTCGTCACGACCGTCGTCACCCTAAGCCGGGTGCTGACGGCGGCGTTGGTGGGCTATGCCCTGTCCGTGCTCCCATTCCGAGGACGGCGGAGGATCCACGACTTCATCATGTTCCAGATGTTCTACCCCGGGATCATCCTCCTCGTGCCCACGTTCCTCCTCATTCGCAGCCTCGGCCTGTACGACACGTACTGGGCGATGATCATCCCCGGGCTCGTGAGCACATGGGCCATCTTCATGTACACGAACTTCTTCCGCTCCGTGCCCAAGGAGCTCATCGAGGCGGCACGGCTCGACGGTGCGGGGGAGCTAAGGATCATCTTCCAGATCATGGTCCCCATGGCCCGATCCATCACCATGATCATCTTCCTGTTCCTGTTCATGGAGCGGTGGATCGATCTTCTATGGGACATGATCGTGATCAGGGATCCTATGAAGCGAACGTTGAACGTGCTTCTAGCCACGATGTTCGGCCCGTACGGGGGCTATCCTGGCCCGCTGTACGCGGCCGCGGTACTGCTGACCTTCCCGATCTTGCTCCTGTTCATCATCTTCAGCCGAAAGTTCGTGAAGGGTGTCTCGCTCATCATCTCATCGTGAGGGGGTAGGCATGGGATTTCGTCTCCAAAGGCATGCACACGAGCCGATCATGGCTCCGGACCCGACGTCGGGCTGGGAGTGCTACAACGTGTTCAACCCATCGGTCCTCCACTATCGCGGGCTGTTCCACATGCACTACCGGGCCCAAGGGTTGGACTGGATCAGCCGCATCGGCTATGCAGTCAGCGAGGACGGCGTGCGGTGGAACCGCCTTCGCTGTCCGGTGCTTTCGCCAGCCGGGCCCGCCGACGCCCTCGGAGTGGAAGACCCCCGAGTGGTAGAGATCGAAGGCGTGTTCTACATGACCTATACCGCTTTCGGCCATACTGCTGGGGACCCGACCGTGGCCGGCGGATCCATCACCCCGATGATCGCCTGCAGCCAAAACCTGATCAGTTGGGAGCGGATCGGTCCCGTGGTACGAGGGGAGGACAACAAGGATCACGTGCTGTTCCCCCGACGCATCAACGGGCGCTATGCCCTCCTCCACCGCCGTCGGCCCCGGGTATGGCTGGCCTACTCCGACGACCTTGTGACCTGGCCCGAAGAGGACATGCGCCCGATCTTCGGGCCTCGCGAGGATAACTGGTGGGACAACGCCTGTGTCGGGGCCAACGGCGTTCCCATAGAGACCGAGCACGGGTGGCTCTGCCTCTACCACGCCTACGATCGCGACCACGTGTACCGGTTCGGGGTGGCCCTGTTGGACCTTGATGATCCCAGCAAGGTAATCCATCGGCCCCGAGAGCCCATCTTCTGGCCGGAGGAGATCTGGGAGCTACGCGGTGACACGCCCAACGTGGTGTTCAGCAACGGGAGCGTGGTGGTGGGAGGTACGGTCTACGTGTACTACGGGGGGGCCGATCACGTGATCGGCCTCGCCACCGCCTCCTTGGCCGAATTGGTGGGCTACGCGCGCCATGGTTGAACCGAAGGGAACCGGGTTGGGCGCGCCGCTCGGGCTAGGGGTGGTGGGGGCCGGCCGGTTCACCGCGTTCTGCCTTCCCACCTACCAGGCGCTGTCGGAAGTGAAGGTGGTGGCCGTGGCCGATCCGGACGTGGCCCGGGCCCGAACCCTTGCCCCACCGGGGGCGCGGGTGTACGCGGACTATGGGTCCCTGTTGGAGGATCCTGACGTTGCGATTGTGGTTATCAGCACCCCACCGTGCCTTCATGGCCCGCAGGTCTGCGATGCGGCCCGCGCCGGAAAGCACGCGCTGGTGGAAAAGCCCCTCGCCACGTCGCTAGAGGAGGCGGGACGCGCAGTCCGGGCATCCCAGGAAGCGGGGGTCAAGCTGAGGGTGAACTACGTGCTCCGCCACCACCCGCTACATCGGCTGGCCCGCGAGATGGTGCGCAGCCAGGCATTGGGGGACCTTCAGCACGTGTGGCTGGTGAACCTGGCTACCGACGACGGGCTCCCGCCCGGACACTGGTTTTGGGATCGCAGCCAAAGCGGAGGGATTTACGTGGAGCACGGGGTGCACTTCTTCGACCTGGTGAACCAACTGGTGGGGGCACTGCCCGACGGCGTGGCCGGTGGGGACCAGCGACGGCCCGACGGCCGCGTGGATCGGGCCTGGGCCGTCGTCCGGTACCAAGAAGGGGTCCTGGCCACCTTCTACCACGGCTTCAGCCGGCCGCGGTGCATCGAACGGACGACGATGGGGATCAGCCTCTCCCGGGGCGAGGTCGTGCTCGAGGGGTGGATCCCCACGCGGCTTGAGCTCTTCGGCCTTGTGGATGAGGCGGGGGTGGCGGCCCTGCAGGCCCTGGTTGGTGCCCAGCTCGTGGTGCGGACCGGGGATGGCCCGGAGATCGAGGTCAAGGCCAGGATTGAGGCGCCCGACCGCCAGGGCGAGTACAGGCGGGCCGTGCAGGCCAGTCTACGGGACCTGGTGGGAGCGATTCGGGAGGGACGGTCGCCGGAGGTGACCCCGGCCGATGCTCTCGCCAGCCTGGCGGTGGCGTGGGCGGCGACCCATGCCGGCGCCGCCTGGACCTCGATCCCCCGGATCACCGACGCCTTCCCGACGAGCGGGGAGCCCTTGTAGAGAGATCGTGCCGGTGGGGGGCCGGGCGGGCCGTCAGGGTCAGCCGTACCGGCGGTACAGGATCAGGGCATCCGGACCACGCTGGAACCCGAGGTCGCGCAGCATCCCCTCGATCGGGCTCTCCATCACCGGCGCTCCGTTCCACGAGTGCACGGTCAGCCGGCGCAGCGGCCCTACGACGAGCCTGGGAAGCAGCGCCAGTCCCTGCTGTAGTTCTTCGGACGCGAGGTCGGTCAGCGCGGTGAGCCGCTCCCCCCATCCCTCGATGGCGAGCAGCGGGAGGCCGCCCTGTAACACGAGGAAGCTCCCCGGCCCGCGGCGGAGGCGCCACTCCGGGTCGGTGGGGTGGGTCACGGGGAACGGAGCCCCTGCGCCGTACACCACCGCCGGATCGGTCGTCGAGAGGAGGGTCCACCCCGATTCACCGTGCTCCAACCCGCTCAGCGTCTCCTCCCGGGCGAACTGGGCCCCGGCCAGTCCCTCCACGAACAGGCCACGGGCGAGCTCGCCCCGCCACTCCATCCGGGTGAGGACGGGGTAGGGCGTGCCCCACGCCACGGCTGCCCCGTCCAGAGCCAGGATCTGGCGGGATACGATGCCGTATCGGGCGAGAAGCAGGCGCACCAGCGCCGGTAGCTCTTCCTCGCCAGGAGACTGGGACGGGGACGGGACGAGGGACCACCGGCCGCTTCCACCCTGCCAGATCCTGGTCTTGCCGGACTTGACGGGCGGAGGGCCGGCCTGGAGCGGGCCAGGCCGTCGTTCGTGACGAGCCCGGTCCGGGCGAGGTCCTACAGCAGCGCCGCGCACCGGGTCGCGGGGCGCCCGAGGTCGCCGGCGATCTCCACGAGGAAGCTTGCCCCCCGCGCCGTCAGCCGCTCTACCAATGCCTCCCCATTGGGGTGGAGGTTCGTCTCAGGCCGGGGATAGGCCTTGGCGAGCCAGGGGAGGTCGTCCCGCCCGGCGAACGCCACGGTCAGGTCTTTTCCTAATCGGGGTCGGCCCAGCCACAGGAACTCCCCGCTCCGCAGAAGTTCCTCGACAAGGACCGGGCGGTACCCCTCGACCCACGTCGGCAGGATCTCCCTGTCCCACAGCGCCCAGGGGACGGTGATCCCCTGGATCTGGGTCAGGACTGCGGCCACGCCCTCGGCCCCGGTGAGTTGGCGCAACCGCTCCGGGGTCTCCCGCCGCGTCCAGGCCTTCTCTCCGCGCCACGTCACGGCCACAAAGGGGGATGCATCCAGGGCGGACTCGATTTCGTGCTCGGGGAACGGGTAGCGCCGTCGGAGATCGGAACGTCGGGCCAGGGCTCGGCTCCCCACATGACGGCGCACCACCTCCGCTTGGGCCGCCCGGTACAGCGGGGCGTCCTCCCCGGGCACGATCCGCTCCGGCGGCTCGGCCCCGGTCAGATCGAGCTGGACCAGGGTCCCGGCGCCAAGCAGATCGGGCAGGGCGGCACGGGCCTCCGGGGATGCGACGAGGGCGACCTCGTCTAAGGTAACGTCCGCCAGGCGGTGCAGGTGGGCGAGGAGCTCGACCGCGGTGCGGGCTTGCCCCTCGCCGATCCCGCGGAGTCCGCGCTCCACCCGCTCCACAACGCTGAGGTCCAGCGACTCCGCGAGGTCTCGACCGTGGAAGGAAGCCAGCTCCTCCTCGGCCAGTCCCGCCGGCGGTCCCGGTTTGGGCTTGTCCCACTGGTAGAGGTACGCAGCCTGGAACTCCCACAGGAGCGACGCCGCGAACGGCGAGGGGACAACGCCCCGTCGCACGGCGACCTGGATTTCCTCGTGATCCACCGCTCGAAGCCACGTGCGCAGTTCGCCCATCGGTAGGAAGTCGGCGAGGATCTCCCGGTACGTCTCGGTGACGATTGGGAACCCGGGGCGGGCCCGGGCCGTCTCCAAAAGGTCGCGGGCCGTGAGCCTCCGCAGCCACAGCGGCGTCCGCCTCCCCGGCCGGTCCCGGGGGAGAAGGAGCGTCCGGCCCGCGTTCTCCCGGAACCGCAGGCCGAACAGGGGCGAGTTCGCCAGTTCCTTGAGGACGAGGCCCCCCACATCCTCAGCGCGGATCGCTCGGATCACCTGAACGGCGCGGTCGAAGGGCACTTGGGTGATCCGGAACAGGATCCCGCTGTTCCCGTGGAGGGAATCGGGCTGAATTCCAAGCTCCTCGCGGAACCGGGCGAGGATCGCTAGCCGCAGGGCAAGGTGGAACCGGCGCCCGTACGGGGTGAGGACCGCGAGGCGCGATCCGCCGGCCTCGTCGGGGAACCCCTCGATCACGAGCGTCCGGTCGGTGGGCAGATCCGCGCGCTCGTGCTGGTCGCCCACGTAGCGCACGAGATTCTCCGCCGCCGCGCGGTCGAGCGCGCATTCCGCTTGGAGCCAGGCGACGAGGTGTGGATCGTCGAGCCGGGCCTCGATCTCCCCGGCCAGTTCCCCGACCTTCCTCCCCAGCCCGACCTCCCGTCTGTAGGCCTCGCCCTTCCAGAACGGGATCTTGGCCGGACCTTCCCCCGGCCCGACCACGACCCAATCGTGGGTGATGTCGAGGATTCGCCACCGGTTCGTGCCGAGGACGAGCGTTTCGCCGACCCGCGCCTCGTACACGAACTCCTCGTCGAGCTCCCCGGTCCGTTCCCCGGCCTCGGTGTACACCCCGTACTGGCCGGTGTCGGGGATCGCCCCGCCGGAGATCACGGCGAGGCGGCGGCCCCCCGGAAGGGGATGGAGCATGTCGTGCACCCGGTCCCATGCGGTCCCGGCCTCGGACAGCATGCGCACCACGCCCTGAAGGGCGTCCCGGGGCAGATCGTGGAACGGGTACGCCCGGCGCACGAGCCGGAGCAGATCGTCCGTCCGGATCTCCCCGCCGGCGACGATCGCCACAATCTGCTGGGCGAGGATGTCCAGGCACCCCCGGGGGATGCGAACGTCCGCGATCTCCGTGTGGCGCATCGCCCGGGCCAGGGCCGCCATCTCCAGGAGATCGCCCCGCGTCTTGGGCAGCAGGCGGCCCCGCGACGGGGCCCGGTACAGGTGCCCGGCCCGCCCCACTCGCTGCAGCCCCCGCGCCACGCCGTGGGGAGACTCAACCTGGCACACGAGGTCCACGAGGCCCATGTCAATCCCCAGCTCGAGCGACGCCGTGGCCACGATCGCCGGGATTTC
>OMKS01004456.1_pt1 | contig 10543 bp, 4 predicted proteins | sample 1674721 | NCBI WGS metagenome assembly OMKS01 (sample SAMN06264996, study PRJEB25208) | sediment metagenome | isolation source: hot spring sediment | place: USA: California | collected 2014-09-02 | reverse complement strand
GACTGGCGGCTCAGCAGCAAAACCTCGCAGGGGAAACATCCCAGGCGGCGAACCAGGCGGCAGAACTTGCAACGCGGGAAAGCAAACTGGGAGAAGCTGCAAAGCAGTTGGGAGAGGCTCTAACTGCCCAGCAGAACGCCGTCGGCGCCTTGGTGCAGGGCGCAAGAAACACGGCCGTAACGGCAGCAGGACAAGCAGGCCAGTTGATTGAGCAGGCTGCTTCGGCGGCGCGCGAATCTCTCGAACGTTCCGCCCGCCAAGAGATGCTCGCCGCACTGCAAAACCTGAAGCAGGCGGCAGCACAAAGCGGCAGTCGCAGGGAACAAGGAGAGTGGCAACAGGCCGCAACTCACCAGCCGCCAACTGGGGGGGAAGAACAAGCAGGAGACAAAACGAGCACTGGAGAAGGGCGGGACAGCAGGACGGATGCGCTGGAAAAGGGAGAAACCGGGAAAGGCGAGCGCTCCGGAAAGGCATCGAAAGAAAGCGCCGCTGGCGGCCTTCCTGAAAAAGCTGAGGCGCTGGTGGCATCGGCATTGAAGCATCTGCAAAACGTGCCTGAAACACCCAAAATCCAGACAGCTGCGCTGGATTATATAAAACAGACCGCAATGGCCGCCGTGGGACAAAGCGAACAGCAGGCGGAAGGCAGCGGCAAACGTGGAAGAGGTGATGAAACGACAGTGGCGCCAAAAGAGACCGGAGGCAGGGACGAAGGGATTTCCAGCCGGGGCAACGCTGCAAAACCAGGACGGGATACCGCCGCAAACAATGTGGAACTTGCCACGAGGGCGCTGGCGCACGCCATAAGTTCGATGGGCGGCGACGGCACGGAAACGCTGGAACATCTCCGCAAACTCGCTTCTGCAATCGAGCAGTCGGCGGCGGGCAAAGGAATGACCGGGGAGCGCGGAGGACGGGAAGGGCTTGCCGCCGCGCTCGGATATCTCAAGGAAGCGCTCGCCAAAAGCAATCTCTCCGACGAAAGCCGCGACGCCGGGGAAGCCGCAAAAAGGCTGAAAGAGGCGGGCAGACTCCCGCAGGGAGATGCCCGGACATCAGGCCCGAACCTGCTTGCCGCCGGTGTGCAACAGGCGGCGCGCTCGGCCATGGAAGCCATAGACCGAGTGGTACGTGACCGGGACCTCCCGCGCGACACGCCGGAAAAAGCCGTCCCCGGCTTTGAAGACGTAACGCGCGAGTACTTCAAGGCGCTGAGCGAAAAATAAAATGGGCGGACGCGATATAGTTCTATACGCGGGGTGGCCATGGGGGGTTGCGGCGGCAATCGGCGGCATCGCCGTTGCGGCGGCGGGTATGTGGTGGGCAAACACCTGGCTGATGCGTCTGATAAGCCAGAAACGCCGCCGCCGGGTACTGTGGGCGCTGCGCGCCCCGGCCATGCTCCTGCTCGCCGCATACGTTGTTCAGCCGTTCGCAAGGGTATATACGAGCGTTGAGGACGCGGCGCCTGTAACCATCCTGGTGGACCGCACAGACTCGATGGAACTGCTGGGAACTGCCAGCGGCGCATCCAGGCGGGAAATAGCCGATAAGGCGGTAAAAAGGCTTACAGGAACGTTCAGGCAGAACAACATCGAGGTCCGGGTGGCGGATTTCGGAGATAAAACAGGCGGCACCGACCTCGCCGCAGCAGCGGAAGCCGCCGCCGGGGACGGCGCTGCAACAATAATAGTCACGGACGGGGGGCATAACAGCGCGTCGGATACCGTCGCCGCAGCCATATCGGCAAGAGGACGCGGAGCGGTGCTGTACGGCGTCCTGGCCGGCGATGAAAAGCTGTTCGACGTGGCCATAAGGAACGTAAGAGTTGACCGCCGCATCGGGATAAGGACGGAAGTGGAAGTGCGGGCAACGGTAAACATACAGGGCGGCGGAGACAGAACGTTCAGGCTGATGCTGAAGGACGCAGACAGCAGGATAGCGGCGGAAAAGGTCTTCCGTACAGCGGGAGCGGAAACGGAAGTATCGCTGCGCTTTACTCCCGCGGGAAAAGGACTGATGCTCTACCGGTTGGATGTGCCCGCAGAAGAAGGGGAACTGGTAAAGGAAAACAACAGTATACCGCTGGCGTTCGAGATAACCAACCGCAAACTGAAAGTGCTATACATGGAGGGGACGCAGTACCGGCGCGCCGGCAGAACTCTCTGGGAACACCAGTTCCTCGAACAGGCGCTGGGGGAAGACGCCGACATCGAGGTAACAACGCTTTTAAGAGACGAAAACACCCAGGCACATGCCGCAGGAGTGCCCTGGGTAAAGCATCCGGAAAAGGGATACCCGCGCAGCCGGAAAAAGCTCTTCGAGTACGACATAATAATATCAAGCGACATAGATATAGAGTACTTCAGCGAGGAACAGTTGAAGTGGACGGTGGAGTTCGTGGAAAGGCACGGCGGCGGTTTTGCCATGGTGGGAGGATGGACGGCATTCGGCCCGGGCGGCTATGACAACTCGCTGATAGACAGAATGCTGCCGGTGGACATGCTCGGACGTTACGAACACTACGTCGAAAACGAAGAATACCGCTGGCTATTGGCGCCGGAAGCGCTGCGGCATCCCATCATGATAATCGATACCGACCGGGCGAAGAACCGCGCCATATGGGACATGATGCCGCCGTTCTTCGGGCATAACCGCGTGGAGCGCGCCAAGCCAGGCGCCTCTGTGCTGGCCGTGCATCCCACCGACCGGAACATCTACGGCCCGGCGGTGCTTCTTGCAGTACAGGATTTCGGCAACGGACGCTCACTCGCACTGACAACCGACACCACAGCCGGCTGGGGGGAGCTGTTCGAGGAGGAATGGGGGGAGGGCGGCGATAATCGCTACTTCCGCGCTTTCTGGAAAAACGCTGTACGCTGGCTCGCGGCATACCGGATGAACGCCCCCGCCAAGCACCTTGTCATGGAGACGCCGCGCGTTACCGCTCATCCAGGGGAAAGACTCCCAGTAACGCTGCTGGCAAGGAACGAAGATTACGAAGCTACGGACAAAGTCGGCAAGGCAACGCTGACGTTCCGCCCGTTGAGCGGCGGCACCACTATAACAATTGAGAACCCCGGATGGCGGCGGATGGAAGGCGGGCTGCTAACCGACGTGGAAACTCCACCGCCGGGAAATTACATAATGACGGCAAAAGCAGATATTGCTGGAGTCGGCGAAACCTCAGACAGCATGGGACTGGCAGTGTCCGCAGTCAATGTGGAAAAAGCCAATCCAACCGTAAGACCGGAGCCTCTGGGAAAAATGACGGAAATAACGGGCGGACGGCTGGCCAGGGATATGGAAGCGGACGAACTGGCTCGCGGCATCATAAGACAGCCAATGTACAAGAGGCATTACGGGCATGTTGAGATATTGTACAAGTGGCCCGTGCTGGCCATAATCATGATTTTATTGTGCAGCGAATGGTGGCTGCGTAAAAGGTGGGGGGCGTCCTGAAATAATCTCACGAACCCGTGGCCACAATAACAGCGTGTACGATAGCGCTGAGCTCTTCGAGTTTGTAAGGCTTGGCGATAATGGCTTTAAAACCGGAGGCCAATAGCGCGGTTTCATTCATGTCGTCGGCGTAACCGCTGGACACAACGACTTTTGCGGCAGGGTTGATTCCGTGCAATTCGCGGAGCGCATCCCTGCCACCCATCCCTCCAGGTATGGTAAGGTCCAGCACAACGAGGTCGAAAGGCTTGTTGGCGTTCGCAGCTTCCAGGTAAGCGCGGATGGCCTGCGCACCGTCAGAGACAAGCACTGTCTTGTAGCCGAGGTAGCCGAGCATCGCTGCGGCGGTGTTCCTGACGCCCTCTTCATCATCCATCACGAGAATCCTGCCGGAACCGAAAAACAGTTCCTGGGCTTCCGACGGCGCCGGCTGCGGCTGCTCTGCTGAAGCGGGAAGATAGATGGTAAAGACAGCGCCTGCGCCGGGCTCGGATTGAACGGCGATATGCCCGCCATGACGTTTTACAAGGTAGTAGGCGGTGGCAAGCCCCAGGCCGCTACCCTCTTTCCTCGTGGTGAAATACGGGTCGAATATCTTTCGCAGGTGTTCTTTCGGAATGCCCGGCCCGTCGTCTTCGAAGGAAATACGGACATGGTTCCCCGCAGGAAGGTCCGCAATGGCATTAGCGGCAAGAACCACGTTTTCGGCAGTCACCCGGATGTCCCCCCCGAACGGCATGGCCTGTCTCGCGTTCATGACTATATTGTTGATGACCTGCCCTATTTGCGTTTTGTCGACGTCTGCCGGCCAGAGGTCGGAAGAAATTGATAAATCGGCGCGAACGCTGGAACCGCTGAGAACGAGACGAACAGTATCCGAGATAATTTCAGCCAGGTCCGCGGTCTCCTTGACGGGTACCCCTCCTCTCGAAAAAGCAAGCAGGCGCTGGGTGAGGTTCCTTGCCTGGACGGCCGCGTTCTCAGCAAGTTCCAGCCCGGATGCTACATTTTCATCCGTGGCCCGCCGTCTCGCAAGGCTGATATTTCCAAGTATGGCTGTGAGAATATTGTTGAAGTCATGGGCGACGCCCCCGGCGAGGATACCTATGGCTTCGAGCTTGCGTGCATTGAGCAGTTCCTGCTCCATCCTTTTGCGGTCGCTGATATCCCGAGTTACCCCCACAATGCCGACCGGACGTCCAGACTCGTCCCTGATGAATGACGCTGTTATTTCCGTCCAGACGATGTGGCCGTCCTTGTGATACTGCTCTATTTCGAGTGTCCTGCTGCGATGCGGGGCGACGTGCTCATCATCTTCAAGGGAAAGTTCTTCCCGTATGGCCTGCCGGATGCTGTCGGCGGCTTTAGGTGTCACGCGCTCGAAGACAGGTATCTTCATCGCTTCCTCGACGGTGTAGCCGAGAATTCGCTCGACCGCGGGAGTAGTGAAGGTAATGCGCCCATCGAGGTCCATGGACCATATGATGTCGACAGCGTTTTCGGCAAGGAGGCGGAGGCGCTGTTCATTTTCACGCAGGGACTGTTCCGCTACCTTCCTGCCGGTAATATCACGCAGGACGCCGACGAAACCAGCCGGCTTGCCATCAGCACCGAGATAGACGGAGACGCTAAGCTCCCCATCGTAGACGGCGCCATCCTTCCGGAGTATTTTATACTCAATATTCTCGATACGTCCGTCGCGCAAGGTCTTCTCAGCATAGCTGTTGGCGCGTTCCCTGTCGGCAGGAGCGATATAATCAAAAGCGGATGTACCAATGAATTCATCCTGCGACGCACAGCCATATAACTCGGCAGCCCTGCGGTTGGCCATGATGACCCTTGCGTTCATATCAGTGAGAGTAATGGCGTCCGGGGAGGTCTCGACGAGCGCGCGGTAAAGGCTTTCCGAAAGACGCAGGGCGTCCTCGGCGCGCCGGCGTTCCGCAATTTCCTGCTCCAGCCTGCGGTTGAGCGCGCTGAGTTCCCTCGTGCGCTCATCCACTCTGCGTTCAAGGTCATCCCGCGCCTTCTCCACGGCGCGCTCCATCCGTTTCCTGGCAATGGCGCCGGAAATTATCTGTACGGCATCCTCCAGAACCGTCCTGGCGGCATCCGACCATTCAGGACGCCCGGGATGGCTTTTGCATACGTCGATGGTAATCGTGCCTTCGGTGCGTCCATCGACGCGCCATGGAAGGGCGACAACGTAATCGATATCGAGCTCTTCTATCATCTCCTCAATAACGGGCTTGACGGCCTCGTGCATTTCCGCGGGGATGAATTCGAGCGCGTTCAGGACGTTGAGGCGGGTTGAAGCCGCATTTTCAAAAAGACGGACAACGGCAGCTGGCAAGGTATACCCTATTGATGGACGGACATCAGGCGCACGCCATTCGAGCGTACAGCGGACTTCTCCTCCAAGCATCTCATTGAAGCACGCCCTGCTAACATCAAGAGCACCGCCGACGGCATCTAAAACGCGCTGTATCAAATCAACCTCGGACAACGACTTGTCCGCAGCGAGTTTCCACATGTCCGCCCTCAGCCTGTTATATTCGTTGCGCCTGCGCAGCTCAGCCTCAGAACGCAGGATTTTCTCGATAAACCTGTGCCGGTCGGTTACATCAAGAGCGGTAACCTCAAAACCAACGTGCACCCCGTTCTTCCGCAAAGGAAGCACGTTTACCTCAAGACGCATCGGTGGCGCACCGCACAGGCCGGAAAAACTGTATTCGTGCGGCCCGCCTGCCGGACTGGTCAGAACTGCGGCAAAATCATCCAATGCGCGCTGGCGGTCTTCCGGAACAACAAAATCAATGAAGTTTTTCGGGGTGGGGTTGGTCATCTGGATGTCGAACAGCTTTTCGCCCCTGCGGTTGACAAACGTGATGCGCCCATCGAGGGTAAGTTCAAAATAGGCGTATGCCGAATTGGCTACGAACGTCCAGAACTTCTCTTCGCCTTCAGCAACGGCGTCGGCAGCAAGCCTGTGTCTTGAAGCGGATGCCACAAGGCCGGCAACAGTATCAAGGACGTCGAGAGGGAGCGACGACGCCTGCGGCGGCATGACAATGCCCAGCGTGCCGAGAATCCCCAGGCCGTCCCGCAGCGCAATGCCGTAAACGTCTCCGCCGCCGAAAACGGCGCCCACTTCGGCGGCAACCGCATCCGGAACGTCGTCGAACATGAACTCCCGCCATTCTGTAATTTTCACGGCCCCGGCACCCTCGATGCGCTTCATAAAAGCGGGAGCAAGAACGAAACCCTGGCGCAGTTTCTCATCGCCCAGGATGCGAATAGCCCGCTTCGCAATCTCTCCCGGCGCCGCAATGTACTTGGTGATTATTCTGCACAACTCCCTGTCGTACACGGAAACAAAAACGGCGGCGGCGCCAGTCATGTCCCTGATGCTTTCACCGACTACCCGGCACAAATCAGCCATGGAATGGATGTCGGCAAGGTTGACAGCAAAGGCGTTGACGGCGTTCAGGAGCCTTGTGCGTTCCACAATGCTTCGTTCAAGCTCGCGGCGCTTGTCATCGAGCATCTGTTCGGCGTGCTTCAGGTCGGTAATGTCGTAAGCGACGCCGATGACAGCAGGCTTGCCGTGGTATTCCCCAAGGCCGCCGGTGAAATCCATCCAGCGCTCGACCCCGTCCTTCCGCACCAGCTTAAGCTGGTAACGCTGCTGTACGTCCGCTCCCGCAAGCCGGGCAGGACCGCGTTCCTTCACAAGAGAACGGAAATCGGGATGCACGAAGTCCCAGAAATTCATGGAAAGCAACTCTTGCTCCGTGTATCCAAGCATCTTCTCGCACACGGGATTCACGTACACCAGCTTCGGGTCTTGGTACACGAATATGGCCGTGCCGATATTTTCGACAAGCCGCCTGAAAAGACTTTCCTGTCTTGCAAAATCCTCCGATGGGTTGGAATGACGCCCCGGCGGATTTCGCATATCTCCCGCGCCGCCGCATTTATCAGCGGCAGCGTCATCCTGAAAACTAGGCATGGCCGGTTCCATTCACATTCAGCCGCCTTGCAGGCTCAGCGTTCACCATGAAGCCGCCAGAGGTTCGCGTAGGTTGCAGAGGTCTCGATAAGCCGGCCATGGGTTCCGGAGGCTTCGACGGTGCCGCCGGAAACCACGTAAATCCTGTCCGCATTGCGAACGAGGGAAAGCCTGTGCGCAACGAGAACTATGGTCTTGCCGGAAAGATATTCCCGCACCCGCTGCCACAGATTAAGCTCGGTCTCCACGTCGAGCGAACTGGTAGGCTCATCAAACAGAAAAACGGATGCGCCGGTCTTGAGCAGGGCGCGGGCAAGCGCTATGCGCTGTTTCTGGCCGCCGGAAAGAGACGCCCCGGCTTCTCCTGCCCGAGTGTCATAACCGTGCTGGAAACGAACAATGTCGTCATGTACTCCCGCAAGCAGGCAGACTTCCTCTATGTCGGCGTCAGAGGCGCCGGGACGGCCTTTCCGGACGTTCTCCCTGATGGAAATATTGAAAAGCACCGCCTGCTGAGGTGCATAGGCGATTTGGTCGAGAAATCTGCCGCGGTCGTAATCGGAAACCGGCGTATCATCCCACGTTATAACGCCGCCGGAAGCCGAATAAAAACCGGCGATAAGGTCGAGAATGGTCGTTTTGCCGCCGCCGGTAGGGCCAACAAAGGCGCTAACGCTCCCCGCATCTATATCCGCCGACACGCCGCCCAAAACGCTTTCCCTCCCGTAACTGAAAGTAACGTCCCGGATGCTTATCCGCCGGGAAAGAGGCTGTGGCGTTTTTGTCCCGGATGCCACGAGTTGATGCGCGGCCTTTTCTCCATCCAGCATCTCGAAAAGCCGTTCCAATCCGGGCGTCATGTATTTCATCCTGTCGTATGCCCTGCTGACGGTCCAGGCGGCCTTGTGCGTGGCTATAAGCGCGATAATAAAGGTGAGCAGCTCATCCACCGTGATATGCCCGGCCTTCACCTGGTACCCTCCCCAGACAACAACCGCCACACCCCCTACTCCGTTCACAAACTGCACTACCGGACGTATCAGCGCCGCGGCCCTCGCCTGCGCCATGTTCTGATGGAAGATGTTCCCGGTGGTCGTGGAAAACTCCGCTATCGCCACGTCCTCCATGCGGAAGGCCTTCACAACCTTGGCGCCGGAAAAAAGTTGTACCATGGTATCCGCAAGGTCGGCGGTAAGCTCCCGCGCCTTCCGGCTGGCCTTCATAATCTTCCTCCCAAGCCAGGCTATTGGATAAACTGCAAGAGGAAAACCGACAAAGGCTACCAGGGCAAGGCGCCAGTTCATATATACGGTCGTGGCGACTATCAGGGCGATGGTGAGTGGTTCCCGTAAAAGGTGCAGCCCAAGCCCCACGGCCTCGTCGGCGGCAGCGGTGTCGGTCATAATGCGGCTGATAAGGTCCCCAGTGCGCGTCCCGGAAAAGTACGCAAACGGACGGCGAAGAATGGATGCTGCCACGTCGTTCACAAGGTCCGTAGTGCTCCGCCGGGAAAGAAACTGCGTCGCTATCTCCCGCCGCATCTCGAAGTACCCGATGAACATCCAGCAGCAGAATATCAGGCCGCCGAGCAGGAAAAGACGGCTGTAGTCACCGCCGCTGACGTTCAGCATCACCGCAAAGTAATTCCTGACAATAAGCAATGGAAGGCTCATGAATATGCTCAGCCCCACGCTGGCGTACACGAACATCACGACGCGCATCTTGTGGCGAAGGGCATAAGCAAACATCCGCCTGAACAGCCTTGCCGTCTGGGGTTTTCGGTCCTCAGGGCCCATGGGCGAATTCTACCGGCACAGCAGCCGGATATCCAGTCACGTCGGCATGCTCCAATAGGCATAGACGCCGATTAACAACAGCAGGAGCGCTGGGGCAAAGCCCAGGACTATGGCTGCCGAAGGCAACAATGCTCCAAGATGAACGCTTGTCGCCGCCGCTGCTCGTGCAAAAAATTCAACCGCAAGGTATGCCGCCACTCCTTTCCCTGCCGTTGCCCCTCCGCCGCTGCGCGCAATAAGTCCGGTAACCAGAAGAACTGCACCCGCCAGAATGAAGGGCGCACCAATTCGGGCGCCCAATTCGGCATGGGCTTTAGGCCCCCCAAGAGCAGCCAATTCGCGCGCCGCCACGGATGAAGAGCCGAGCAGTCTGAGTCTCATGGCCGCCGCCGGCGCCACGGTCATGTTCTCGACGGCATCCTGAATGCCCCCGCCCATGAGAACGATGGTTTCGCCCGACGGATACAGCCTCCCGCGTCCGTCCCACTGCGCCTCCGCTATCCGCACCATCCGAAAACCGCCGTCTTCTCGCTCTATCACGAGCATATCCCTGACGAAGCCGGACTCGGCGGCATATCCAACGGCCACTATTGAGCCTGCTCCCTCGGCTGGAAAAACCACTCCGGACATGGCCCTGCTGCCGACTATGCGCGCACGGTAAGACTCCTGCCGCGCTACGGCAAACGGCAGAAAAACATCGCCAGCAAGGAACTGCAGCGCCGCAAACAATGCGCAAACGACCACCATTGGCGCAAGCAACCGCTGAAGGCTCCTCCCCATCCCTTGAACCGCGGCTGCCGCTCCGCTCTTGAGAACCCCGACCGTCAGCGCCGCCGCCGCTCCCACAAACACAAGGTCGGGGAACTCAAGGATGTATCTCCCCACGGCAAGCATGTAGTACCCGCTCGTTATCCTTGCTGTTTCTCTCCACCCGCTGCGCCCGGCATTCTCGATGATATCGTCCACCCGTTGCGAAAGGTCTGCAACGAGGTAAAGACCGATTATCGTGAGCGCGGCGAGTAAAAGCGCAACAAGGTATTTTGCGAATATCCAGCGGTCGAGTCTGCCTGGCATCATGACAAACCCTCCGACGCTCGCCGCCATAGTGCAAGGCCGCACAACAATACAAGGATGTCCAACGTGTACGGAATGAACGCCGCAAAACCCCGCCCCATTTCCATCATGCCCCGCGCCAGCATAATGACCGGAAAATACACCAGCACCACTACGGCCACGGCAGCCATGAAGGCCGCTGAGCGCGAACGAAATC
>OMKS01004455.1_pt1 | contig 10545 bp, 8 predicted proteins | sample 1674721 | NCBI WGS metagenome assembly OMKS01 (sample SAMN06264996, study PRJEB25208) | sediment metagenome | isolation source: hot spring sediment | place: USA: California | collected 2014-09-02 | reverse complement strand
CTGTTTGGCAAAAAGCAGGTTTTTATTTCGGGAACAGCTTCCATCAGGGGCGAAAAAACGGTAGGCATTAACGATCCGGTAAAGCAAACCGAAATTACCATTCAAAACATGCAGAAGCTCTATTCCGAAGAGGTTCTTTCTGCCCTCCCCGGCCATTCCATTCAGCCCAAATACGGCCATGCCCGGGTGTATGTAAAAAACCGAAAAGACTTTTCCGCCATCAAAAAAACATTCAAAAACTACTACGACAACCTGCCGGTGGTCTATATCATCGCCGACATTTGCCGCGAAGATTTGCTGGTGGAGATAGAGGGGAAGGTGATTTTGGGATAGAATATGTTTAACAACATGCAATTTCTGCTTATCATATTGAATTATTTCAGCATTTAAAATTGAAATTATTTGAATGATTTGGCTAAATTTGGTCTCAGTTTGAGAAACGAATAAAAAGTCAAACCAAATGGACATAACTTTCGGAATACACTTCGATCAGGGCGTTTACATTGATTATTCAAATCCAAAAAACGCTGTTTCATTTAACAAATTGATAGCTGGCCCGCTTGGCTTGTTAAACATCATTGAGAGAGATCTGGGGCTTTCGGGATCTTTCCTTTCAGAGATGGAACGAAAAGTAAGGTACAGGGAAATTATTGCCCGCTATTTATCCGAAGATTCATCGGCATTGATTAAACATTCCTTCGAAATTGATCCGGAAGGCGTAACTTCTGAGTTATTGCAGTTTCGTGATCAACTCATACTGGCAGGATGGACCCCAAAAATTAAAGGTATTTCTACAATCATTGATTTCATTGCCCGGTTGGAGGAAACAGCCGATGTACCGGCAGGGACCGAAGACCGCTGGATGGCTGTTTTCCAAACGCTGCAAAACAACCAAAAGGTCCGTTTTTCTACTAAAGTCATTCAGTTGCATGATGATATGGAAGATATGCATCCGTTTTTTCAGAAACTGTTTGAACAATTACAGAAGCATGAAGTCAAGGTCGTCAGGTTAGAAAAAGTTTATAACACCTGGTGCGGCAGTAATCTGAAAAACCTGAAAACACATTTGCTGAAACAAACGCCAATTTCTGAGATTGATACAAATGACAGCGAAAGCATACAAATACTGCGGTTTAAATCGGATGCAGAAGCGGCTGCTTTTCTTGCCGCACAAACAAACGCAGAAACGTTGAAAAACACGGTGATAATTAACCGGGATAACCGTCTGCTGGATGAAACGTTTAACTGTTTCGGTCTGCCGGTATCCGGTTCAGATCAAATCAATGCCAATCCTTTACTAATTCAGCTGGTTAAACTGGTTGCCGTTTTATTGGTTAAACCACTTCATGTTTATAATTTCATGTCGTACCTTCAGGTTGAACCTCATCCTGTACCGGCTGCCCTGAGATTTAAACTGATGAAAGTTTTAAAAGACACTGGAGGGGTAAACAATGCAACGTGGAATGAAGATCTTGAAAAATTTGAATTCAAAAACGATGAAACCCGGATACGTGCAACTAATTTTTTAAAAATCCGAAATTTCAACGATGCCCAAATAAACAGACTGGAAGCCATACGGCTTTACCGGGCACTGGGTGACTGGGCGCAGAAACGCATGATGCTGGTCGAAAACCAGACCGGTATTGATGACCAGTTGAATTATCTGAAAGAATTGAGTAACGCTTTCGCAGATATTTTACGTGAGCATGCAGATGAATTCATTTCTGCCGGGAAGTTTAATTTGCTGCTTTCCGGAATCTATCAGCCAAAAACGTTTAAAAATTATTTGGCGCAGGTTGGGTCAAACCGTGTTATGGGCAATCCAGGGCAACTGAAAGACTTTCCCGAAACCCTTGTTTGGTTCGATTTTTACAACGAAAGCATGAAACCGGCATACTATGCATTTCTAAATTCTTTGGAAAGGGAAAAACTGCAAAAAGCAGGAATAGAAATCTGGAATGTTACCGACCAGGTGAATTCCCACCTGAAAATGCTGATGAACGGATTGCTGGCCCCAAACCGGAAAGTTGTCCTTTTACTAGTGGATAAGGCCAACGGGAAAGCAGTATCTGATCATCCGGTCTATTCGTATCTGAAAGCCAATATGGCCGGACTGGAAAAACTGATTACCGATGTAACTGATTTAGCAAACCCGCAATTGCCGGGATGGAACGTTCCGGAAACAAATCTGAAAGATACGGTTAAATTACCCGAGAAACACGAAGAATACCAAATTGCGACTGGGCCAAAAATACCACAGCGACAAACCGAAAGTGCCTCAAGCCTGGAATTGCTCATTCAGAATCCGTTTGACTGGGTATTTCAGTATGGTGCTAAAATTCAACCCGGAAACAGCACACAACTGGATGCTGTTCATACCACCATGGTTACGGTGGCGCATAAGTTCATTGAAACCCTTTTTGAGGATGCTCAAAATGACCTGCAAAAGGCAAAGGCACTTATGGAAGATTATCCTTCACGGCTTCAAACTGTGGTGGAAAACACCGGCATGATATTGCTCCTCGACGAAAACAAGTTTGAACTGGAATCTTTTAAGGGAAAACTTAAAAACGCTGTTGAAATTCTGATTCAGATTCTGGAAGACAACAATCTTTCGGTAGAAAAAACAGAACAGGAAGAAATGGCATCGATTCCCGCTTTAAACAACCAGGAAGTTACCGGCAAAATCGATCTGGTTTTAAGAACTTCAGAAGGGAAAAGAGCCATTTTCGATCTAAAATGGTCGCCGAAAGCGGGAAAGTACATCAGGAAGCTCACTGAAAACAGGCACATCCAGCTGGCCCTTTATCAGGAACTTTTAAAAGCCGCCGCTAATGCCGAAGTTGATTTTGTGGCTTACTACTTATTGCCGGATGCCCGGTTGATTTCAGCAAAAAATCTTTTAGGCAACGCAGTTAAGTTCGTCGATAACACAAAAAGTTCCGCAGAAATACTGCAGCAGGTGAATCAATCGGTACAATTCAGGAGAATGCAAATAGAAAAAGGAATTATTGAAGAGGGTGGCGGATTACCACTTGAAAAACTGGAATATTTCATTAATCAGAATGAAAAAGGGTTATTTCTGCTCGAAACAGAATACCAAAAACCGAAAATTAAAAACCCGAACTTTTACAGCAACTTCAAAACATTCAAAGGAGAAATCAGCTAAACATGAAAAATATTGAATTTATCAATGCAGGGGCCGGTAGTGGTAAAACTTACTTCTTATCGGAAAAACTGACCGAAGTGGTTTGCAGCGGTGAATGCAGCGCTGAGGAAATCATCCTGACCACCTTTACCGAAGTTGCGGCAGCTGAATTGAAAGACCGGGCAAGGGAATCGCTCCTGAAGAAAGGAAAAATGGAACAAGCCAACCTGCTAGAATCTGCCGCCATTGGTACCGTACATTCGGTAGCCCTGCAAATGATACAGAAATTCTGGGTTTACCTGGGTGTGGGAGTGAACTTGCGTGTAATGCCCGAAGAAGACAAAATCTTTTTTTTCAATCAGTCGCTGGCATTTATCCCAACCGCTGAAGAATCAAATATTTTGGATCGCATTGCCGCCTCGCTTGACTTTAAAATGCTTGAAAATAACATAAGCATATCCGACCCGGAACGGTGGAAAAAGGATTTAATTCAAGTTATTGATAAAGCCCTGAATAATCGTATTGTAAACCTGGCTGAATCAAAAAACAATTCAATACAAGAGCTGGAACAACTTTTCCCAATTGATCCCAACTGGAACATCGATACCGGTTTGGTAAATCAGGCTTTGGAAAATGCAAAATTGATACTTGAAGAAAAACCAAATGCAACCAATGAGAAAAAAATAAAAGAAATTGATGAGTTGTTGCCTTTTACCAAGGATTATTCATTGAATGGTTTATTGAACCTTGATAGTTTAATCGGTAAATTTCCTGGTTATGTTACAAAAAAACTTCCCGAACTGGAAAATATTCAAATTCCCCTTGCTCATCTTCATTCGTCGCCACTTATGGTGAATGATATGAAGGAGTACATCGAGCTGATTTTTCATCTGGCAGAAAGAAGCTTGCACAGGTATGCAGAATACAAAAAAGAGCGGAAACTGATTGACTATACCGATATGGAGGTTCTTTTTCTGAAACTGCTTGAAAACGAAGAGGCAAGAAATGAAATAAGCAGCCGCTATAAAATGGTGTTTGTGGATGAGTTTCAGGATTCCAATCCCATTCAGATTGACATTTTCTGTAAACTTTCTGATTTGGTGAAGCAAAGTTACTGGGTGGGCGATCCCAAACAAGCCATTTATGATTTCCGGGGTACCGATCCACGGCTCATCGAAGCTGTTATCCGAAAGCTAAGTTCTGAAAATACGGAAAACCTGACCATAGGCAAACCATTGGCCGATTCGTGGCGTTCAAGACCGCAGATTGTGGATTTCACCAACGAAGTGTTTACCAAAGCATTAGCAGAACAGGTGGACGCAAAGTCGGTGGCGCTGAACCCTGTTCGCACAGAAAATGAACTGCCCGGCAGCGAATGGCATAAACCGGTGCAATGCTGGAATTTTGTTTCGGATAAAAAGTTGACCAATGAAAAGTTATCACATCACCTTGCTAAGGGAATTACAGATTTCTTAAACAGAAATGATGTTTATGTGCTGGATAAACGAAAAAGTAAACTGGATAAATCAACCCAAAATCAGGTTATAAAAACCAGGCCGCTGAACCCCGAAGATGTGGCGGTGCTGTGGCGCACAAATCCCAAAGTCAGAAGCTTTTCCGATTCCCTGAAAAAATTTGGGTTTCAGGTGGCTGCCGAGCAGGATAACCTTACAGAAACTGCAGAGTTCAAACTGTTTCTGGCATTGGTTAATTATTACCTCGACAAAAACGACACACTGGCCAAAGCAACCGTCAAATTTCTGACCGAAAACGAAATTTCCGTAACAAAACTTCTGGACGACCGTTTGAATTTCCTTTACGGCGACAATGCGCCTGTTGAACCACTGACGAAAGAAATTGAAAACAGGGAAGAGTGGAATGTCTATTACCAGAATTTAAATGCCTGGGGATCCGGTAATCCGTTGCTGAAGAAAATGAACATCCTAAAAGAAAACGCCGGGCATCTTTCCGTCAGCAACCTGGTGGATAAAATCATTACCACAACCGGAATTTCAGATTTTGCATCGCTTTGGAACAATCCGTTACAGCGTAAAAATAACCTGGAAACCATAAAACAACTGGCGAAAGAATACGAAGACAGGTGCCTGATTTTAGACCTTGCATCCTCATTGCGCGGATTCATGGAATTCATTTCCAAAACCCGGAACCAGGATTTGAAACAGGGCGCAGCAGCGGGTACCGAAGCAGTGAATGTACTCACATACCACAGGTCGAAAGGGCTGGAGTGGCCGGTTGTAATTTTGAATGAGCTGGATTACGATCATTTGTCTGACCAAAAGCTAATCAATAACGAATTTTTTGGGGGAAATCTGTTCAGTGGCATTGAAACAGATTTGGAAAATCTTTTTTGGGGAAGAACCATTCACCTGCTTCCCTGGCCGTTTGGTGCAACGAATAAAAAAGTTCCCGAAGACCTAACTAACCGTATTCTTAAAAATAGTCGTTATGAGGCACAGATGGAAAATACAAAACGCGAACTCAAGCGATTATTGTATGTAGGAATGACCCGTGCAAGAGACATGCTTGTCCTGATCAATTACACCAGTAATCCGCTGAAATGGGTGAAAGACACACTGGATGCGGAAGAAATAAACATGAACCAAAACAATAACATGTTTGGTACCAGGCATGAAATTGCTGAAAAACACCTGGATTTCGGCAATGATGTTTCTTACCCTGAACTTGAAATGAAAGCTGTGGAGTTGTTGCAAAAAAACGGCCCCATGGAACAAAACAATCCGCTTTTCAGAAGTCCGAGCCATGAGCCGCCAATTGAAAATCAAGTTGTTTCGGTGGTGGAAGATTTTCAGTTTCGCATTCAGCGGAAATCGGGGAACAATACCGACGATAACGTGTTGGGTGACTGCCTGCACGATCTGTTTTACCATTTTTCTGAAGAGAACCGGGAGGAATTTCTGGAAAAGGGAAAACAAATTATTTCCGGGTATGGCCTGGCCGGCGATCTTACCCACGTGGAGCATATTTACCAATCGGCCAAAAATCTGTTCGGCTTTTTAACCTGTCAATATGGCCCGCCTGCAAAAATATGGAAAGAACTTCCCATGCAAATGGTTAAAGACGACGCAGTTTATAATGGAACCGCAGACCTGATCTGGGAAGCTGAGAATACACTCATTCTTGTCGATTACAAATCGTATTCAGGCAAAAAAGAGCACATTTTAAACCCGGAACACGATAAATTCTCGGGCAAGTATTCGGGGCAGCTTGCAACATACGCCCAAATGCTCGAACAGTGCCATCCCACCGGGAAAAAAGTAAGTGAAAGCCTTATTTACTATGCCATTATGGGGATGTTGGTGAGTGTAAACAAATAATTAATCTAAATAATTTATATCCATGAAAAATTTAAAACCTTACATCGATTGCACGCTTGAAATTTTTGACGAGTCCGGAAAGTCACTGGATAAAGTGGATGGCCCGGGAGACCAGCTTTTAATGTTTCAAAATCCTGATGCACCCCTGTTTTTTGCCATTCTTCCGGCTTCTTTTTCGGAAGTAACAAAAATGTGGGAGAAAAGTACGGTGTATAAAGTCAAAAGAACACCATTAGACGATGAATTTAATGAAATGTTGCCGAAAACTGATGAACTTGCCATGCTGTTCCCTGAATCGGCTGACGAGGCAAAAGCGTTGGCCAGGAAATTAAATTGCGATTACATGTACTGGTCGGAATGGGATCTTGAACGAATGTTGATGGTAACCGATACTCATTATAACGGTTCGGTGTGGAAAGACCCGTCGCTGGAATATTATTATGATGGTATAGATCAGTATGAATAAAATAAATCATGTAATATGCAAGTAATTGAACTGGAACTGAATCATTTTAATTTTTACAACCCGGCCAACGGGGTGCTGATTTGCAGCAACGAGCAAGGCTATAACCTGGAAGAAAAATCGTTTATTGGCTACTGGTTGGATGAAGTGATAAACGAACCTTTTGTAAAAGACGAAAAGCTGCTAAAAGCCTGGGAAGAGGTTTGGGAGAAAAGTCTTGATGCAGAGGAAGCAGCCGCAGAGGATGACCTTTTACCCGATAACGGGGAAATTCTGGATACATTTCTCGAAAATTACGAACACGAAGGGTGGTTTGCGTTTAAAATAATTACCGGACCCGAAGCAGGCGGCCCCGGTTATGAAACCGCATGGTTTGTCCTCAACCTTTTTGAATGAAAAAATAGTGACGATGGATAATTCAAACACAGAAAATTACGGGAAATGCCCCGGAAATCCGGTGCGACTGAACAGCATTCCCGCCTCGCGGTTATTCCTGAACAACCTGGTTACAACCGATGGAGATTACATCATTTACCACCGGAAGGGTTCGGTTATGGAAAACAGTGAAATAATCGACCATTACGAAATTTTTACAACGGCAAAACAGTACGACGACATTTACATCAGCATTTACAACCGCCGCAATAGCTGGGTGCCGCCGGCGGGTTACCTTTTCGAGGACGGAATTCTTTGCCCCGACCTTACCGAAGATGACGATGACATGGCGGAAATAATTGAAAGTGTTTTGCAGGGCATCGATAAAAAATATTTTTACGAAGATCAGAGAAATATTGAGGATTTTATGCTCAGTATTGCCGAAGGAGATGAGCTGAACAGCTTTATTGAATGTTCGGCAGGGGTGAACTTCGAATTGAAAAACTTCCCGGTTTCGTATTTTAAATCGTACCTGCACACATTTACGTTTCTTTCGGATGAAAAGCAATTTGAAATGCTGAAGAAGATACCGAAGCGGGAAAAAGGAAACCTGACAAATTAAAATAAAAACAAGAATAAACTGAAAAATGCCGCTAAAAAAATGAAACCATTTCAGCACCACTATAAATTTAAACTTTGGGAAAAACTCAGAGAAAAGGGTCTGGAAACTACACATCCGCAAAATGCCACCTTGTTTTTTAAAGGCCTCGGCGAAAATGCCAGTGAAAAAACTGCCCATGTGCTCTATTCCAAAACGGTAAAACCCTTTTCGGATCAGGGCAGCCAGCAAATCGAAATTCTTTCAACCGGTATTTTTACCCTCGAAACCAGTGCGTTGTTATTCAGGCCCGATTTTTACATTTTTATTTTCGGGCAGCATACTGATTCCATTCATTTTATAGTAATTCCCCGATCCGATTTCATTAAAAAACTGGAGCAGGGGAAAAAATATCCGGTATTCGATAAAAAATTGAAACTGAGATTCTGGTTGCTCCCCGGAAACAGGCTGTTGGAAACCAGCGACGTTGATGCAGAAGGTGAATGGTACTTTTTAAGCGGAGGAGGCTCAATGACCGAAGGCACCGGCATGGACTTTACTCCTTTTCTGGATCAATGGAACCTGCTGACAAAATAATTTGAATCAACATAAATACATAAAAAAATGACAAAAGAACAATTTGATAATTTCATCGCAAAAAATGATTTGTACGGTTTCAACGGGCTAATAAAGATAACCCTGGAAAACGGGCAGGCACACGAAGCCGTTTGGATAACCACACTGCCGCAACTGGAAAAATCAACCGACGGGAAATTCGGCGGCATTGCTGAAAAGGAGGTGTTTTTCTTGTTTGGCAAAAACGAATATCTGGTGTGTGGCGCCGAAGAAATAATAGATTTAGATTGTTTGCAAAAAAAATATTTAGGCGGGAAATGAAATGTTTCCTATGGAGCGATAGCAAGTTAACTGGATTTTAATTGCCCAATCAGGAACTTTTAACAAAATCTGTTCATCATGAAAAACGAATCAAAAATTACCTGTCCGAACTGCCAAACCGAAATCGATGTTCAGGATGTTTTGGCTCACCAGGTGGAAGTTGAAATTAAAAAAGTGTATGATGCAAAAATGGCTGCTACTCAGGAGCAGTATAAAGCCGAATTGAAAAAACTGTCGGATGAAAAAGCCGAGTTTGAAGAAAAGAAAAGAAAGGAGAATGTGCTTTTTCAGCAGAGACTTGAAGCAAAACTCAGTGAAGAAAGAAAACAAATTGCAGCTTCGTTAAAATCCAGAATTGAAAAGGAAACTTCAGAGCAATTCGATAGCCTTCAGAAAGAACTCAACGAAAAGTCTGAAAAGCTAAAAGAGCTGAATAAAAGTAAAGCTGAAATTGAAAGGTTGAAAAGGGAAAAAGAGGAGCAGAGAGAAGCTATTGAAGCCGAATCGCAAAAGAAACTGAACCAGCTTTTAACCGAAGAAAAAGAGAGAATCCGTCGCCAGGAACAGGAAAACAATGAACTGAAAATGAAAGAGCTTCAGAAAAAGCTGGACGACCAGGTTAAGCTGACTGAAGAAATGAAACGCAAGCAGGAACAGGGCTCTATGCAGTTGCAGGGCGAAGTTCAGGAATTGGCAATTGAGGAGTGGTTGTCAAACAGCTTTCCGCTCGATACCATCGAAGAAATCAAGAAGGGAGCACGTGGCGCAGATTGTCTTCAAACTGTGCATACACGAACACGGCAAAACTGTGGCACAATTTATTACGAAAGCAAACGGACCAAAGATTTTCAGGCGGGTTGGATTGAAAAGTTCAAAAACGACATGCGCGACAAAGGTGCCACCATCGGAGTTTTAGTAACGGAAGCAATGCCTTCTGACATGGAAAGGATGGGAATGAGAGAAGGCATTTGGATTTGCTCTTTTGAAGAATTCAAAGGGTTATGTTTTGTACTCCGCGAAACTGTAGTTCAATTGAGTAACGCAGTTGCTTCTCAGGAAAACAAAGGCGATAAAATGAGCTTGCTGTATGACTTTCTCACCAGTAACACCTTCCGCATGCAGGTTGAAGCGATTGTAGAAGGCTTTTCGCAAATGAAAGCTGATTTGGAAAAAGAAAAAAACGCGATGCAACGCATTTGGAAGCAGCGCGACAAACAAATTGAAAAGGTAATTACCAATACCATCGACATGTATGGCTCCATAAAAGGAATAGCCGGAAATGCCATTCAGGATGTAAAAGCACTGGAATTACCCGGAGTTGAACTGGAAGAAAATGAGGAAAACGACATGTTGTGAAAAATGTTTCACTATTAGATACATGAAAATAACAACAATTTTTTATTAATTTTGGATTCAACTGTTCAACAGATATTTTCGTTTTGCAAAATGATGTTCTTTGACATATTTTATTTTTATAATTGTTTGTACTTTTGCACTCCCTAAAAAAGACCTGTTTTTTAGTTAAATTTTGTTAAAACAATGAAATTTTAAGCCGGAAATTATTTGTTTACAGAAAGTTACAAAAAGGGCTGTCAGAGACCATATTCCAGAAAAAGTAGGATTAAGACGAAACCGACACTGTTGTTAGCCTGTCTCTTATACACATCTCCGAGCCCACGAGACCGTACTAGATCTCGTATGCCGTCTT
>OMKS01004454.1_pt1 | contig 10547 bp, 12 predicted proteins | sample 1674721 | NCBI WGS metagenome assembly OMKS01 (sample SAMN06264996, study PRJEB25208) | sediment metagenome | isolation source: hot spring sediment | place: USA: California | collected 2014-09-02 | reverse complement strand
CCATGTGGAAAGGACTTAACTTTATCACAATATTACGCAACGAGTAATTGTAATAGTTGGCAGTATTTGACAATACGCGAAGCCACTGGTATAAGCTTGCGCAGCATTTTAGAATTTTCTCTTGCTGATTTGCCATCCGGCACAACAATAGACACAGCAAGCCTCAGTCTATATTACTATGATAAGTATTCTGAACCCAGCGGTGATGTCGCTGATGCAATGCTATTGCGGAGAACTAACTGGGTAGAAACAGAAGCAACTTGGAATATTTATAAAACGGGTAGTAATTGGGGAACGGCAGGATGCGCCGACACTTCAACAGATATAAATCCAGACTATAAGGCGACTGTTTCAATGCCAGGAAGTTATGGCTGGGTGACTTGGGATGTAAAATCTCATGTTGAATACCATATCAACGAGTCTATTACAGTAATTGGGTGGAGATTATATTTAAACAATGCAGTGAATCACATAGTCTACTTCTATGACAGAACCGCCACCGACACCTCCCTGCGCCCGAAACTGGTGCTTGAATATACGGCAGCGGCAAGCGGCTTAGCAGCAAAACATCACTACTATCAAAAAATGATGGGGTAAAATTATGGGTTACATATTAAAAACAAACACAGCAGTTAGGATTCCAGTCGGCCCGTTGGTTGACCCGACAGACGGAATTACCGCCGAAACAGGATTAACCGTCACCGGACTATCCGTCCAGCTTTACAAAATGGTGAATGATGGGGGCGCGGTGGTCAGGACACAATTTGCGCCAACCGCTTCCGGCGGCGATAACGACATGGCACTGGTGGCCTCATCGACTGATGGAATGTATGACCTTGAACTTACCGCCGCACAGTTAAACTTTCTCGGCAACGCCCGCGTATCGTTCTATGACGTTGACGGATTCTGCGTCCACTGGATTGACATCCAGGTTGTGAGCGCGGCTTACTTTAACTGGATATTTGGCTCGACAATACCAGAAGTTAATCTCGCCCAGATACTCGGCACGGCGCTGACGGAAACACCAGGACAGATAGCCGCCGCGTTTAAAAAATTCTTTGATAAGCCAACGCCGACCGGCACGATTAACAGCCTGCCTGATGCGGTAGCTGGCGCGAATGGTGGGTTGCCGACGACTGACGGCACGAAAGTCAGCCAAACGGTTGACCTGACCGCGGGGCAAAGTATCGCCTGTTCGGACAAAACAGGATTCTCACTATCGGCAACTGGTGCGGATTTGATTCTCAAATCATCGACGTTTATCCAGGAGATTGTCGCGGCAATCAATGAATTGGCAACTTACGGCTTAACGGCGCTGAACACTCTGCTGGTAACGACCGGCATAAAAACAGCATCAACTGCCGCGCCGGCCGATATGGCGAAAGACAGCACAGTAGCAAAAGAGACGACGCTTCAAACAGTAGCGGGCTATATTGACACGGAAGTTGCGTCTATTCTTGAAGATACCGGCACGACAATCCCTGCTTCGCTTGCAGCGGTTGATGCGAAGATTGACACAATAGATGCGAATGTGGACGCGGTGCTTGAAGATACCGGCACGACCTTGCCCGCTTCTATCGCAGGTATAGCGGCGACGGTATGGGATTACCTTATATCGGCCATGACGACCGTAGGCTCTATCGGTGCCTGGTTCTCTGCGTGGTTTGATTCCACGCCCGCGGGCGCAACGGCATTTGGCGCGAGCGATCTGGAAGTTTGCAATAATGCCCTGATGCTTTTGGGGCATGACCCGCTGACTGACCTTACCGGCACAGACAAGGCGACAAAGCTTGTTGTTCAATTCTACGAGCAGGCCTGCCATGGAACGCTCCGCGCTTATCCGTGGAACTGCGCATTGAAGAGGTCTGCCGCGTTGACCGCGGACTCCACGGCACCGGAATTTGACTATAACTACCGATTCCCATTACCGGAAGGATGCCTGCGTGTTTTGCGCATGAGCAAAAAAAGCTACGAGTTCAAAGTGGAAGGTGACTGGCTTTTGACCAACGAGTCAGAGGCGCAGATACTTTACATCAATGACATAGATGCTACCGACATGGATCAACTTTTAATTGAAGCAATATCCGCACGGCTGGCGGCGACGATAGCATTCCCGCTGACCAACAGTGACCGGACAGCGGAAGCCATGTGGAAACTGTATTTGATGAAGCTCGACGAGGCGCAGAACATTGACGCATTCGAGGGGACGGCGGACAGAATAGAAGCCGATGACTGGGTAAATACGAGGTTATAAAATGCGCGTATCTCCAATTATAAATTCGCTCAATTCCGGCGAGTGGTCAGAAAAGATGTGGGGCAGAACAGACCTCGCGCAATATCCTTCCGCGTGCAGGAAGATGCGCAACTTTGTGATGCTGGTGCATGGCGGCGCGACACGGACGCCCGGCACTGAATACATCGCGGAAACCAAAGACAGCCAGGCGGGGCGGGATAAGAAAGCGCGGCTGATACCTTTTCAGTTCAACACTGAACAGGCCTACGTTATGGAAGTGGGCGACCAATACGCACGCTTATACAAAGATAAAGCGCAGATACTTAATGACGATGATAGCCCGGTGCAAGTGGGTATGAACTTCAGGGAAGATGAATTATTTGATTTCCGTTATGTTCAGGATAAGGACTTGATGTATTTTTTCCATCGCTCTTATCCGACGACGCAACTCACCCGGACAAGCCATACCATCTGGCAGATGGAAGATGTGGACTTTGAAGATGGGCCGTATCTGCCGCCACAACGCATTCTGGACAGTTCAGTAAATCTGCTGACCAACGGCGACATGGAAGATGATAGCAACTGGACGGAAGTTGGCACGACGCTGCTCTGCGAGCAGTCGAACTTTAGAGCTTTTGAGCAATCTTATAGTTGGCACATCTTATCGGAAACGGGTGATGACGGCGTTCAGTCAGATGCCTTTACCACGGAAACAGGAAAAACTTACCGCCTGCGCCTGCGCATATACACAGCGGCGGGGACGTTCAAACTGAAGATACATCAGGGCAACGACTCCGGAACGTGGTCATTAGAAGAAACAATCGAAAACGTGCCGCTGAGTGAATGGACGGAATACGAACGTTATTGGGAAGAAGCGGCTGGCGGGACGGGCGCTTATATCCAAGTGCTGACGGCATTGACGGCGGTGATTGAGGGTTACGAATCACAATATCCGCCTGCATATTCGGCCAATTATGTAAAGGCGACAAGTATATCTTCCTCTATCCGTCAGGCGGCGTATGCGACTGACCCCTCGACCTTGTTAACGGGCGATGCGAACAATAGGTCATGGACTTCTAACTCCGCAACAAATCAACGATTTCATATTGACGTTGGCGAAAAGAAACTCATTCGGCGCATTTATTATGAAAATTATCATCATTTCGGCACCTACAACATCGTCGGTGTTAAAAATTTTACTTTTTGGGGTTCAAATGACCCAGACTCTTTTGCTGAACTAACTTATGGCACAGATACAGGCTGGACAGAAATAGTCGTCGGGCAGAATACCTTTGACAAGCACGTTAACGCAAACCAGACCGACCCGAAATATATTGCGGTCACACCTACAACCAAATACCGCTATTATGCGTTCAAGTTTGCGGATAATTATGGCTACGGCGGCGGCCTGGGCGTCCGGCGCATTGAACTCCAAGAAGCCAAATACGAAGATGACGCGAATATCTGGGTCGATAAAGTAGAAGTCAATAATGTTGAGGCAACAACCTTAACCCCTTCGGTGAAAACCGGGCATGACATTACCCTGACCGCTGGCGCGGACTTATTTACCGCCGGGCATATCGGGGCTTTCTTCCGCCTGACGCATGGCGAAACTACGGGTTATGTCAGGATCATAGCGGTCAATTCAGCGACAGAAGCGGTTGCAGATGTAATTAGTGACCTGGGCGACACTACCGCGACAATTGACTGGCTGGAAGGTGCGTGGTCAACTAAAAACGGATTCCCCGCCTGCGGAACATTCTACGAGCAAAGGTTAATCGCGGCATCGACTAACAACGATCCCGACGGCGTGTGGGGAAGTAAGCCTACTGAATATGAAGATTTTGCTCCCGGCTCTTTAGCCACGGACGCATTCGGCTATAAACTTCAATCAGACATTATAAGGTGGGTTTGCCCGATGGGACAGCTTGTCGTCGGCACGGTGCGAAACGAGTATATGCTCGGCAGTCCTGACTCCGGTGCCCTTGATGCGCGTGACGTTAAGCTCACGCAGCGCAGTCGCAAGGGGACGGCGAACATTGAGCCTATCAGCATGGGAAACGCTGTTTTATTTGTTCAGCGATACGGCGATTCGGAAAACTACGGGCGCAAGGTGCGCGAACTCAATTACGACCTTGCCACTGAGAGCTATGTTGGTAACGACCTGACAATCTTTGCTGAACACATTACCGGATCGGGAATAGTTGACTGGGCTTATATGGATTCGCCCTTTCCGATTCTCTGGTGCGCGACTGCCGACGGCGACCTAATTGGCATGACCTATGATAAAGAGCAGAAAGTAATCGGCTGGCATAAACACCCGACCAATGGCGACGTGGAAAGCGTCTGCGTTATTCCCGGAGAAAAGCAGGATCAGCTCTGGATGATCGTTAAGCGGACGATCAACGGAGCCACAAAACGATTTATTGAAGTCATGGCGGACTTTGAATTTGACACGCTGGCGGATGCGTTCTTTGTTGACTGCGGCCTGACATACAGCGGTCCGGCAACAACAACAATAAGCGGACTGGATCACCTGGAAGGTGAAGCCTTGGACGTGCTGGCTGACGGGGTTGTCGTTACCGGGAAAACGGTTGAGAGCGGAGCCATAACCCTGGACACTGCCGCGTCAAAGGTTCATGCCGGACTGCCGAAATCACGGACGTATATTGAAACGGTGGACTTTGACGAAGGGTCTAGGGAAGGAACTGGCCAGGGGAAACAGAAAAGAATGCACAGCCTCGCCTTACGCCTGTATCAGACAGTCGGCGGCAAAGTTGGAATATCCGAGGGAACGCTGGAAGATATTAAATACCCGCCAGGAACGGCCGGCCTATATACCGGACTGACCCAGGATATGTTTGCGCTTGGCGGCTGGCAGAAAGATGTCTGCGCCGTAGTGGAACAGCCCGATCCTTTGCCGATGACTGTTTTAACAATAATGCCACGCTACCGGCTCGAGGATAAATAATGGACGAGATCACTTTAAAACAAAAAGAGAAGTTTGAAAATATCTGGGGGCCGGAAGGCGATTACCGGCAGGAAACCAGAATTATCTTTGTGGCACGAAAGGGGAGATGACTATGGAAAAACGGCGATCAGGCGACAACGGAAAATATCCAACATGGAAATCAATAGGTGCGTTAGCAATTAGTATTATTATTTTGCTAATCGGCTTTTTTGTTGGCGGTAATATGAGCGACACGAAAGCGGACGCAAAGGAAATGAGAAACAAGCTGGAAGCGACTTGTGATAGGGTGACGAAACTCGAAGCAAACTACGAGCATATTGTTGCCGCGACTACACGGATAGAAAAAAAGCTTGATGCTTTGAATGGCAGGAAATAATGACACTAGGACAAAAACAAAGAAAGTTTACAAGAATGGTTGCGGATTTAATTATCTACGCCTACGACAATGGGCATGAGCTTACTTTCGGTGACGCTTGGGCGCGGACGGGCCACAAACCAAACTCCAATCACTATATAAGATTGGCGATAGATTTAAACCTTTTTAAAGACGGAATATATTTAACTACCACAGAAGCTCATAGGTTTTTAGGCGAAAAATGGGAATCAATGGGCGGCGCGTGGGGTGGCCGGTTTAATGACGGAAACCATTACAGTTTAGAATATCAAGGGAGGAAGTAATGGGAATTGAAGCAATTTTAGCATTAGCGGGTTTAGTAATACCACCCGCCGTAGATTTTCTAAAAAAGAAATTCATCAAGGGGAATGATACGCCCGAAGCCACATTATCTACTTTGGCAACCACAAAACCAGAAGTAATGCCAGCTTATATTGAGGCACAGAGCAAACTTCTGGTGGCGCAAAAAGAACATTTTAACCGTGATATCTGCGGAATACCTAGCCAATGGATTGTTGATTTGAGGGCGGCAATTAGACCAATAGGCGTAATTATTTCCTTTGGTATTTTAATCGGAATGGGAATTGCCTACTACGGTGAAGTAGTTATTACAGAAGCGGCAAAGCCCATGATTGAAGGAACGAAATACGCGGCAATCTTGATATTGTCGAGTTGGTTTGGCGATAGATTGGCACATTAGAAGCGTTTAAACGCTTGTTCAAGGGGTTAATATGGACAAGGTGACTATCTGCACAAGTTGGGACGGAAACGGCGTATATACGGCGGATTTTGTTAATAGATTGCATAGCTCCTGCCTGCGGAATACTACCTATGATTTTGACTTTGTGCTGTTTGCCGGTGCGGGCGTAGAAGGGAAGCAAAGCCTGCTCAACAAGGAAATTAAGATTGTGCAGACAGGTTTAAACTACTGGTGGCAGGGGATGCTATTCTGGATGAAGCGGCCGCCACGGGTGAAAACGGCGACTAAACTTTTTCTTGACCTTGACCTCGTTATTACCGGCTCGCTGGATGTGTTGTTAAACTGGCCGTCTGATTATTGCTACTCTCGCGACTGGCACGGCGACAATATTCCTGCCGGTGGGGAGACAGATGCAAACCCAGGCGTTACGCTGATCCGTAACGGCGAGGGCTCTTATGTATGGGAAGAATACGTTCGGGCAGGGATGCCAAACTGGAATCATATCATAGATAAAAAAAGAGGGTCGTTACCGATGGCGGCGCAGGGGATCATCAACGAAAAGAAAAAAGAGCATCCGTTTGATTTATTCCCGGCGAACCTATGCACGTCATATAAATTGAAAGCAAAAAACGGACTGCCGCCGGAGAGCGTGACCGTGCACTTCCACGGCAGGCCGAAGCAAAATGAAGTCAATGACGAATGGGTAAAGGAAAACTGGCGATGAGCAGGGAAGTATTTTTATCAAACATGGCGATTAAGCACGGTTGGAAAATCGGCGCGGAGATTGGCATTTGGTATGGCCGGACTTTCTTTCATCTCCTGATGAACGTGCCTGACCTTATCCTTTACGGCGTAGATATTTGGAAGCCGGGCGATAAGTTCATTCACCACAAAGATCAGGAGCAGAACAAAAAAGACGTTCTGGAAAACGCGGCCATGTTCAGCAATCGCGCCATTGTTTTAAATATGCCGTCCGTGGAAGCGGCGGCTACGATAGCAAACAACTCTCTGGATTTTGTTTTTATTGATGCGGATCATTCCTTTGACGCGGTATGCGCCGACATCGAGGCGTGGATATTAAAAGTAAAGAGCGGCGGTTATGTTACTGGGCATGATTGGGACTGGGACAGCGTGAGGCAGGCGGTAGGAATAATGCTGCCGGAAGCGACACCGGGAACGAAAGGAAATGATTTTGTCTGGGTATGGAGAAAACCATGATTAACAAACGGGCGGTTATATACAACGAAGAAAACCTTACCATCGGCGACAATGTGCGCATTGATGACTTTTGTATATTGTCCTGCGGGGCTGGTTTGATTATCGGATCGAATGTGCATATCGCTGCATATACGATTATCGTTGCGTCATCGGCCAGAATTATAATCGAAGATCATGTGGGTATATCCGCGCACTGCGCTTTCTATTCGGGGAGCGATGATTACAACGGTGGCGGGATGCTTGCATGGAATCCGGCAGTGCCGGACAAGTTTAAAAACGTGACAAAAGGCGATATCATTATCGGCAGGCATACGCTGATCGGTCATTCGGTTACAGTAATGCCGGGCGTGAAGATGGGTGAGGGCGTGGCAATCGGAGCGCGTTCATTCGTCAGTAAAGATTGTGAGCCGTGGAGCATTTACGCGGGAGTGCCCGCTAAAAAAATAAAAGAACGGAAGCGTGATTTGCTACGATTGGAGGAATGGTGGCTGAAGGAATCTACAAAATAACCGAACAGTTTGAAAAAGCATTATGCGATTATACTTGTGCGCCGTATGCGGTGGTCGTGGATAACTGCTCAAACGCCCTTTTTCTTGCCCTGCTGTATGAGGGAGTTAAGGGCAAGGTGGTAAAAATCCCGGCTAGAACTTATCCATCCGTGCCGTGTTCTATCATCCACGCGGGCGGAATCGTGCAGTTTTACCCGATGGCGAAAAAAACATTGACCGGCGCGTATAACCTCGAAGGAACACGCACCTGGGACAGTGCCCTAAAGTTCACGCACAATATGTATATACCGGGGACTTTCATGTGCCTGTCATTTACCGGGCCGCGAAAGCATTTGAAACTTGGCAAGGGCGGGGCGATCCTGACTGACAACAAAGAGGCTTACGAATGGTTCAAGCGGGCGCGTTTCTCCGGACGGCGCGAGAAGGATTATCATCTTGATACATTTGATATGTTGGGCTTTAACTTTTACATGATGCCGGAAATTGCGGCGCGAGGGTTGCTGCTGATTCAGCAGTTTTATGATTTAAAAGGTGAGCCGATCCATAACGCGGATTTGACTATACCTTACCCTGACCTGTCAAAAAGTGAGGTTTATGAATATCGTGACATTTGAAAGCGATCATGTGGCTGCCCTCGGTGGTAACATCGAGAGATACACAGGCCTGGCGGAAAAGGGAATCGCCTATACTGCCATGAACGGCAAGCCGGTATTCTGCGGCGGCGCGGTGACTATCTGGCCAGGTGTAGCCGAGGTGTGGTTCCTGGCAGGGCCGGATTTAAAAAGTCATGTGGTCAGCGGAATCAAGGCGGCGCGGGCGATGATTGCTGATGGTTGGGCTAGATTGAATTTACACAGATTGCAGGCGACGGTTAAAGCGTCTGATAAGGTGGCGGTAAATTTTGCACAGCATTTCGGGTTTGAATATGAGGGATTGCTGAAACAATACAATCCGGCAAAAGAAGATTTTATTATGTTTGCGAGGCTAAAACAATGGATTTAACCGGCATTGGCAATATTGCGTTCCAGGGCATATCGGCAGGGATGGGAATCGGCGGGTCACTGTCGGCAGCCGAGGAAGAATACTATAACTATCTCACACGGGCAAACCTGACCTACCGCGAGAAGCAGGAAGCACTTAACGCCATTGAACTGAAACGGCGCGAGGCTGCGCTGATGAAAACACAAGCGAAAGAGGCGGAAATCGAAGCGGGCTACGTTAAGAAGATCGGGGAGATTGTTCTGCGCGAGCAACAATACGAATCAGAGGAACTGCTGGCCGAGGCATTCAGTAAGCAGGCGAAGTCAGGCGTAGCGATGAACTTTGGCTCGCCCCTGGATTACATGGGACATTTAGCAGACCGCCGGGCGTTCGCTTACGGCGTGACGAAATTTGAACGTGATACTGACACATGGAAAGCCCAGAGGCAGGCGCGGAACCTTAAAGAAAAAGCGACCATAATGATCGGCGAAGTGGACGCGGCACAGCAAAATATCGGAATGTATGACTACCAGGCGGAACTGTATAAAAAGGCGGCAAAAGACAGCAAAAAGAAGGGCGTTGTCGATGCGCTGGGCTACGGATTAAAGGGATTGGGAAAATCGCTCGGATCATTTTAAGGAGATAGTATTATGAATATAGTAATCCCGAAAAGCGGATTGCCACAGGCGGCTCAAAAACTGGCAGGTGATGTCAGCGAGTTTGGCGATGTCATCAAAACTTTCGAGGATCAGAAAAACCTTATATCAGCGCAGAGGATTGAAAACGACCTCAAAGTGCACCTGGATAAATTTGACGCGAATGTATTACAGAACACGGACGGCACAGAGGAAGGATTGTTTGACAAAATTCGCGCCGGGCATGAAGAGATAAAAAACACTTACACGAAGCAGGCACCTAACTTTGCCGTGTCCCGATACCTTGACCGCGCTTATGGTGCGGATCAGCAGGTTAGACTCCGAAACGTCCAGAGGGTATTGGATGATAAACTATTCAAAACCTCACTTGAGGCAGTGCAGATTAAAGTTGACGACGAGATACGCTCCGCGTTGCAGACCGGAGAGTTCGGGACGGGATTACAGAACATCGAGGAATACATGACCGCGCAGTCGGCTTTCTTCGGCGCAGATGCAGACAAGATCACGACAGGTGCGAAAGGACGTTACGCTGAAAACTTTTTGAAAGCTGGTCTGACCAATCCGCAGACCGCGCCGATGCTTGTTCAGAGGCTCTCCGATCCGGCACAAAAGCAATTGTTTTTTTCACTGCTGCCGGTGGAGAAAATTGATGAGGTAGAGCGGATGCTAACCAGAGCAAAAGAGGGCGTCGGCGAGCAGCAGGCTTTCTGGGAGATTTCCGAGAAGTTCGGCTCGAACTATCAGGGCGCGTATAAGTATGTTTTGGGTGCGGCGGCCGGAAAGAAATATGGCTTGACTGTCGGGCAGCAGCAGAACCTGTCTCTTATACACATCTCCGAGCCCACGAGACCGTACTAGATCTCGTATGCCGTCTTCTGCTTGAAA
>OMKS01004453.1_pt1 | contig 10554 bp, 11 predicted proteins | sample 1674721 | NCBI WGS metagenome assembly OMKS01 (sample SAMN06264996, study PRJEB25208) | sediment metagenome | isolation source: hot spring sediment | place: USA: California | collected 2014-09-02 | reverse complement strand
ACTTATATTCAATCCTAATTACGTTCTATCCAAACAACAAGCGCTCTTCGCTGCAAAAATGGCAATGAAGGCCATAGAAAATAATCAAAACATCGCTAACAAACTGCCAATCGAGTTCCTTGTACGGTTGTCAGGAAAAAAACAAATAGCAAAGGCGCTTGAGTTCGGCCCAAAGGGTATTGAGGATGTCGTAGGCATAATAGTGTTAGATGGCACCTTACGAGATAATATACAGGAAATATCATTCGTTGCAGACAAACAAAAGGTAATGAGGGCCTATGACATAAGCCCCCATGAAGATCTTCAACGCGCAGTCTACGAAAAGATGGCGCTCGTGGATCTCTAATTCCCTCTTTTTCTTAACATTGCCACAACTATTGCACCAAACACGACGATGATCACAATCAACCCGACATACACCATGGGGAACGAATCATCTTCCATAGACAATTCGACTGCTTCTTCATAGACTGAGTCTATCATCACGTTCGCTTGGTGCGCATAGGAATGTGCAGCATTCGCGGTAGTATACGTTTCACGGTAATACTCGTTAGCATACTTGGTCCGCGCTAATTCGAGGTTCTCATGTGCGTCGCCAAGGGTCTCTTCTGCATTCTCGAGCATAGAGAAGTATGCATCCATGTCACGTCCCTTTTCTTCAAGTGTTTCACAAAGCTGCCTTGTTTTATGGAGGTCCTCATGTGTAGTGTTATACATCTCTTCTGCTTCTGTGAGCCGGTTGCTTGCACGCTCCATCGTGTAGAGGGGAGATGTGACCTTTACCACCTCGTGCGTTATCTCATGCCCCTCAACCGAAACGACGGTATAATGGAAAAACCCTCCTTCTTCCTCGTCGGCATAAAGGGGGGCTCCGGCGCCAGCCGTGACGATATAGTCAACGCCTTTGATGACAGTATGATCGTACATGTGGATGTGACCTGCAAGTACGAGGTCGACATCATGATCTGCCATGAAGGTTTCAAATCGTAGAGCATCTGCTTCGTTGAGGCAATGGTCTTCGCCTTCCCGCGGATCGTAAGGTGGTATGTGCGCAGAGACGATGATGTTTTCCTTCGTCGTTGATGCTATCACGCCATCCATCCATTCATATTGTCCATCAGATATGGTGTAATCCGAGTCATCGAGTATGACAAAGAGCGTGTTCCCGTATTCGAACGAATAATTCACCTCGCCAAGAAACTCCATAGCATGTTCGGGAGAGTTGTTGTAGAGCTCATGGTTGCCTATGGAAACATACAGAGGTATGGCAAGATCATCTACCATGTCCATGAACTCTTGGAACTGATCTCGTCTGCCAGATGATATGATGTCGCCAGTATTGATGCAGAATGCATAGGAATCTGCGTTTATCTCCTCGAGAATCGTGGTAAACGTCTCAGGGCCGTCACGATTGTCGCCAACGACGACAAATTTGAAAGAATCGGTATCGGGCGCGGTGTTCCAGATCTTAATTGATGTGGTAGTAGCGGGGGCCACCACGAACGATATCGATGTCGAAGACACAGGTACATACTCCTGCACCCCCTCGACGTCCAGGCCATCAACACGCACATTACGTACCGTGAAGGTGTATTCCCTATCTGTAACGCTAGCATCGATCTCAACAACGTTTGAGTATGCGCGTATCGTTATGTCTGTCTCGTCCACATTGGTTATGATGGCGCCTTCCACGACAATATCGGCATCGGGAAGGTCTACTTCTTTTACTGGCGGTGCAGAAACCATACCAGCACATAGCAGAAGCAGTATCACTGCCATACCGCCTATTCTTGAAGATGAATACATTGTTCTACCTCATAGTCCTGTCATTACCGCTGCACGATTCTTGAGCAGATAGTTTGTCGTGACGATAGACACGGTCTGAATGACCATCAACAACACACCAAGCGCTGCAGCCTCGTTGAAGTCGGCATGGAAGAACAGCTCCTTGATCTTCCACGTGATGGGGGCGAGTTCAGGGTTGGTCGCACCAAGCAGTATGCTTGTTGACACCTCCGATACCACATATACGAACGATAGCATGGCGCCTGCTACGATGCTCATGGATATGAGCGGCAACGTGATCTTAATTAACGTCTTGATCTTCGAAGCACCCACATTCAATGATGCTTCTTCGAGAGCCTCGTGTGTTTGTTGCAGGCCAGCATACGCGGCCCGCACAGCAAATGGGATTTTCCTCACCACATATGCGGCAACGATCACGAATGCCGGATTCTCTGGTCTGAATATCCCCGTGCCGTAAAACACCACGAACATTCCGATGCCCAGCACGATGCCAGGTATGGCGAGTGGCATCGTCACAAGCATGTCAAGAGCCAAGATGCCCGGCAACTTCTTTCGAGCGATTATATATGCCGCCATTGTACCAAGGATGATGATAATGAAGACGGCTGAAAACGCATAAATAAGACTATTTTTAATATGTGTATACATATGCACATTTGAGAACATATATTTATAATTGGCGAGGGTTAACCCTCCAATGCCTCCTTGTGTAAGCGACAGTTTGAGGATGCCGATATGTGGCATCAGGGCAAACGACAACAGGCCGGCGATGAATACGCCGAAGAGGACGAGCTGCTTCCTGCTCGGTTTGATGGTCACTGGTTGCCAGGTTCCGCCTTTGGACATCATCGCATATTGTTTCAAGCTGATGTACTTACGTATGATCACGAAACACGTCAACGCCATGACAAGCAACAACACGCACAGGGCCATGACCTTGAAGTTGTATTGACCTATGTACTGTGGCGCCCAGTTGTTCAGGATATACAACGTGATCGTGTGGCGGGCCGGATAACTGTAGGCTCCCTGGGAGAAGATGATGGGCGTGCCAAGGTCCTCGAGCGAGAGGATGAACGTCAAAATGGCGCCAGCCTCAATGCCGGGCATTGCAAGTGGTAGCGTTACAGAACGGAACTTGAAAAATCCCCGCGCGCCCATGTTCTCTGCTTGTTCCTCAAGGGAGGGATCGATATTGACAAACGAAGAATATGCATTCAGATAGACGAGCGTATAGAAGTGTAGTGTTTCGACAAGGATGATCGCTGGCAGGCCAGTGATCCATATAGCCTGCGGCAAGATGTGGAGCTGTTCGAACAGTACTTGATTGATGATGCCGTTTTGGGATATGAACTCACGTACGCCCAGGGCGCCAACAAAAGGTGGCGCGATGAGCGGAATGAGGATAAGACCTTTCAGTATGCCTTTTCCACGAAACTCATACTTGTACATGATGTATGCAAGCATCACGCCGATAACGGTGGAAAAGATGGTGGTGAACAGGGCAATGAAAAGAGAGTTAAATATGGCGCCGCAGTCGACAAGTCCTATGATGAGGACCCGTTCTGTACTACGAAAGAGCGTAAGCTCCCACTCGTTGGGCATCCTCCATAACTCTGGGTCATCAAAGACCGCGGACATGTGACGAGTGGTGAAAAAACCATCATCAATGAATGCGCCACCGATTATAGAAAGCAGTGGCCAGATCATGAAAACGAGGAAAACGACGAGGATAAGTGTGAGCTGAAAGGTAGTGAGCTTATCCAGTTCCTGTCTCAAGCCGGATATGAATCTCAGTACCCTGTCACGCCCTCGCATCTGATCCCGCCATCAAAAGATATGAGCTCTACCCAAATGGGGTAGAGCAATCGGCTTTAAAGGTTTTCTATCTCTTCTTCAATCTGTGAATACAATTGTCGCTTTGCCTCTGCCCACTCTACCGATTTTTCGTTTGCAAATGCTGAATCGGTAAGCATCTGGTCATTGAGCGATTGGGCGTCTTCGAGCGTGATGAGCGGTTGGCCCAGCTCTGCAATATACTGGTTCCATTCCTGCTCAGTGATCTTTCCCGCATCCCGGGCGATTATAAGCGCATCCCAAGCGTCTCTTAATCTCTGGTGAGGCTTGTCAAGCACTGCTTCCCAGTACGGCACGACGGTACCCTCATACGAGTTGGCTAGCTCATCAGAGAACTCGATGCCCTGATTGTTTATCGTCTCGATGAACAGTTCGTGGAGCTGCGTACGCGTTTTTCCGAACTCCGTCTCGAATGCATCCTCCCTAACGGGCATCCTATTGATATTCTCATCAAGCCAGACCGATTGACCCTCCGGAGAGAGCACGTACTCCACGAATGCCTCTGCGGCATCGAGTTTTTCGGTGTTGCTCACTATCGCTATTGGATCGCCGTTGAGCAGCGATTGGCCCTGTGGAATGATATATTCGGTCTCCGGGTAGTCCTGCATGGAGGAATATCCATAAAAGTCAATGGTGGTCGCTATGGCAACGTTTCCTGTCTCGACCGCATTGAGCACATCAACGGAGCCGTAATAGATTGCAGAGTTGGCAGCGATCTCCGTGAGCTTGATCCAACCTTCCTCCCAACCGTAATTTTGAAGAATGATTTCGTATATGCGTGTATTAGACGTTGTGTCGGGCGCATTGCCAATCCCGATTATCGGTGGGTCCTTGTAGTATTCGGGATTGGCCAGGTCATCCCATGTCTGCGGTGTGTCAACACCATATGCATCAAGCACCGTGTGATTGACCGTGAAGCCAAACGACGATATGGCGGCTGCCACCCATACAGGCTCTTGAGCATCATTGTAACGTTTCATCGGCGCGCCGCCAATACTGTCCTGAATTTCTGCAAGTGTGGACTGCATAGTGTCGCTTGTAAGCGGTTCAAGATAGTCGAGGTCAGACAACTGATCGAATAGGGTGGGCCCTCCTCCCCATGCAACGTCAATGCCCCCCTGATCAATGGCACGTGGCCAGAGTCCGGGCACTGGTTGCATGAAACGCACCTTCGTGACATTGGCCTCTTCGGCATACGTAGAATTAAGGAACGGACCTTCAAATGCTTCTTGTATAGAAGTATCATGACGTGTTATGACAGTAAGGGTCACTCCTTCCTCCCCGTCTCCATCGCCCCCTATGCAGCCTGAAGATGCCAATGCAACGGAAACAAGCAGGAAGCACAAAAAAAGCGAGAATAATTGTTTATAATTGCCCAATCTTTTTGGTTGGTTACTCATGAGCAAACACCACATTCTCATCTTATGTAAAGTATTTATAATTTTTGGAGTAGAAGGCTTTGCACGAGAACGCTCTCCGCACTAAGCAAAAAAATGAAAAGGAAGTTCTAACTTTAAATGTTGGGCCCAGGTAATGATTGATGTGTCGATCTCTGCGCGATTAATTGATAGAAATTTCTGTAAAAGGATGATAATAATATTAATAATATACATTATACATTATTTTAAGCGAAATATAATAAATTACAAGTATATATCACGAATGAGGATATATGGCACGAACAGGATATGAAGAAAAATTTATATAACTTTCAATCGAGAGTAACGTGGGATATTTTTTAATAATGTCTCAACGAGGTGAAAGCAGTTGAACTTGAAAAGATTGGCATCCTTGTTCGTATTATTTGCCCTGCTTTTCTCAATGGTGGCTTCGGCCAGTGCACAGTACGGCACAGAGGCTCACAAGGTCGTAGTGGACCTGGCGCATGAGACTGCTCATGCGGGAGACTTCGAGAATGTGCCAGAGATACTGGAAGCGATGGGATATACCGTCGAAGTGGTCACTGATGAGATTACGGCAGATGTACTGTCAGACGCTGATATGATACTTATACCGGTACCGATGGGCGTATCATACTCCGAAGCGGAGCTCAATGCCCTAGAAACATGGTTTGACAGCGGTAACAAGGCTGTATGGATAGCCGGCGATAGCGATTTTGATGGCGCTGACTACATCCCTGCAACGAACACCATCTTGCATAAACTGGGATCCCACATCATGCTTGAAAACAACAGTGTCGAGGAACCAAACGAGGCATACAACGATGGTGCGGCCTACCGTGTGGTCGCTTCGAACTGGAACAGCGCCCACCCCATTACGGAGGGAGTGGCATATGAAACGTTCCACGGCCCCACGTTCCTCTATGGTGTCAAGGACGGCAATCCAGTAAACCTATACACAGAAAGCATTGACAACGTTGATTGGATAGCGGCCTCTAGCGACTCCTCTGTAGCCGTTGACGCACAACTGACAGGATTCGAGACACCCGGTGTCGAGGCAGGATCAAACGGACCTTTCGTGCTTATGGCTGTAGAGGAGAGGACAGGTGCAGACGAATCTTCTAAGATCGTCGTGAGTGCCGAGGCAATCTTCTCTTCATACAAGAACATGAACATGGACGGACCTTCTGAAAAGGAGAACTTCACCATCGATGGCGGAACGCTTCTCGAGAACACGCTTACATGGATGGGACAGGAATCCGAGGAAGAAAGTTCGAACACGATGCTCTATCTCGGCGTTGGCGTTGTCGTCATCATAATAATCGTAGGTGCTGCCTACGCGATGATGAAGAAGTAATCTTTTTTTCTTTTTTTCTTTTTTTATTGCTTCACAAGGTGTGACAATGCAACTTTCTGTGATCTTGAAAAATATTGAAAAGGATGATATTGAAACGCTCTACGAAGTTGTCAACAAGAAGAAATCCCCACAAACAGGGATAGCTTCGATGGAGAAGATCAAGACGTTTTATAACCTTTTCAAACGCGAATATAGGCAAAAACATACTGACAAGACGCTTCATCATTCCTACGTTTCACTCACGCAAGAGTTCGAAAGAATAGCCGAGATGCTCGATCTGCATCTGCGTGCACTATATGAAGATAACGAATCACCATACAAAAATAAAGCCAGTGAGATGGTATCACACCTGCATCTTCATATCAACTGCATTCTAGACCTTGCGCAAACGTATGACAAGAAGTACCCGGAGTGATCCGATGAATCGCAAGGAAGCACTTCGAGAGGCACTGGACCTCGACCCAGCGGATTCCATTCTTGAGACCGATGATCCCCGGACGTTCATGGTCGAAACGAGGGCCCGCGGCGTGCCGGGCATATGCAACGGAGTACCCGCCGATACGCTTCATGTGTATCTTGTGCTCAAGGCAGACGAAAATGAACTATACGACGAGGTGCCTGCCAGTCCGTGTGCCACACACAAGCAGTATCAAATATACCTCCTCTAACAACTGTGGCTTCGACTGTTTTCTATCTCCTCTCTTTCTTCCTTGAGATGTTCGATCAACTCTCTGAATGGCCATGTAACGTTCGTTTCAGTAGGGCAGCAAAAGAGCGGGCTCACCGGCGGGGGAAACTCGACGGAGCGCAGCACCTTTTGTATCTCGCTCCCCTCGAATCCCACAAACATCACACACCTGTCAGGCGCGTCTTCGAACTGGCCCTCGACGGTCTCTTCGAGTATGGGAAGCACGGTCTCGTCATCAGGTGGGGCGCCCCATGCCGTCACAGGTGATGCAATTGCGTGTTCGATCTGTGTTTTTAGGTCTTCGGCGTCACGATTGCCGAATCCGTAGAGAAGAACTCCTTTTTTCATGACTACACTTTGTACATAATATATTTTTATTTTTGCATTGTTATAGAAAAATATTATCATATTCTATTATAAAATAAATTATTACAATCCATGCACCACAGGAGGACTAATTATGAACCAAAAGACATACACTGCTGCAGGACTCATGGTATGTGTCTTGATGGCAATGGCAATGCCGTCGATGATGGCTGATTCGAACGATGTCACCACTTCAGTACAGGTGGGGGCCTTTGAACCATCGATCGAAACGGTAGTGATCGAGGACGATTCTGGAATGACCCAGTCAAGCCTCGATGTGAACAGGGAATATTATGTCGTAGCATCATTTGTCGAGAAGAATGGATTGCAGGACCTGGACTACGTGAGCGTCGACCTCTATTTTTCCGGGAATGGGACGATAGAACCCAGCACCCACGACAAGCGCTGCAACTACACGCTTACATGGTCCAAGGCTACAGGCGACTGGACCAGCCAACCGGCAGGGTACATAAATCCATCGAACTCGTCAATCGTGGCCACTGCGCCTAGCGTCATCGAGGCAACGTTTGCGTTCTCGCTTGACAAGGTGGCCATGCCCTCAGGGATGCAAAATGCATGGACGGCAGGAGTGACGGTGTGTGACTCCTACGGGCTCTTAAACACCGATCTGACAACGAGCTTCGACGTCAACGATTATATCGAATGGAGCGGACTTCCATCGAGCGTAGCGCTCGGTTCGTCGGAATTGGTGCCTGAGGAGTCGTGGACCCTTGATGCACCCATCGTCGTCACTCCCACGATCACCGCGAATACGCATATCACCGTATCGTTTGAGGCAACGGACCTTGTCAACGGCGATGCATCGATCGATGCATCATCATACATCTCCGCGCAGGCAGCGACCACGCCTGCGGGCGGTACCGTTGCGGCAGGATACGACACTCCGCAACCGGTGCCTGAATCCACGACGCCATTCTTTGAGGACGTATATGCGACGGCGTGTACGCTCGACCCCTCGGTGTCGGGATACACGGACAACGATGATACGATGATCTCATTTTCCGTTGACATACTGCAGGGTTCAACGGTACCGTGCTTGCCAGCCGGAACGTATGCCGGGGCTTGCACGTTCACGTTTGAGAGAGGATCTGGCTCGACTGCCTGATCTTCCTTTTTTTATTTTTGGTGATCCTATGGTAAATAAAGTAGCACACCTTCTTGCAGTTCTGCTCCTGCTCGCGAGCGTGTCCCTTGTCCATTGCGACATTGGCATCGGCATTTCTGGCAACAACCACGAGATAGATATAGATGCATTTCCGTTCGCTTACTCTAGCTCGTTTAGCATACACAATCCCGGCAACGAAGATGCACTTTTTTCGATCAGGGCGACTGGCCCGTATGAGGATGTGACATCGTGGGTATCGATAGAGCCGGCCATCGTTTCCGTGAAAGCTGGCGGATATTCGGACATATCATACGCAATCGAAGCTGATGAGGGGTATGGCGGTGCGTATGAACTCTATCTCGTAGCTACGTGTTATGGCGATGGTGAAACGGAGCAAACGCCTTCAACACCTGTATCTTATCTCCAGACAAGTGGCACGATCAAGCTGACAATCAATGTCAGCGAGTCTGCGGGTGCAATGTCAAGGGGGCTAGGCCACCCGAAGCCACCTCTTGTCGATGATGAGAACACAGGGGATGCGGACACGAACGAGAGTGCCAATAATGTAGAGGCAAACACATTCGAAGCCCCACCCTACATCAACATACCAAAGGAAGTACGATGCGGAACAACAGTGCCCATAGAGGGCGGGTGTCTCCATGGGGAAACGCCGCACGCACTTCACTTTATCATACATACCCCTAGCGGCGATACGTACGAGAGACCGCTTGAGACCAGCATTGAGTTTGACGACGTGGGCGAGTGGCACGCCCTATTGGCTCTTGACAAACAAACGATCATAGGTAAACAGATCATGGTGGTCGAGGGATGTAACGATGCCAGCACCATGCCCTTAATACTGATCGGGGCGGCCATCTGCGTCTGTTGCATAGTGGCATATAGAAGGAAACGGTCCTCCGATTGACACCGGCGATGAGACGGGTGGTAATGCCATACGCATTTTTTCCAAAGAGGAAGAAGACAAAAAATATACCAAAAAGTTTTAAACAGAAATCTGAAAGAAGATACAGCCGAGCTGCAGGGGTAGTGAGATGGTTACAGTACGTTTTGAGCATGTCACGAAAAAATTTACCGAAGTAGTTGCCGTCAATGACGTTTCTATTGAAATAGAGGACGGAGAACTTTTCACACTGCTGGGCCCAAGCGGGTGTGGCAAGACGACACTACTCCGATGCGTTGCCGGATTCTATGTTCCGGAAAATGGCAAGATCTTCTTCGATGATCTCGAAGTGACCCGTATCCCCCCCAATCTCAGGGAGACGGGCATGGTATTCCAGAACTACGCATTATGGCCTCACATGTCTGTCTTTGACAACATCTCGTACGGTCTCAAGATACGCAAGATGGCTAAAAAGGACATCGACGAGAACGTCAATGAGATCCTTGAGCTCGTGCGCCTGAAGGGCATGGAGGAGCGGTATCCATACCAACTCTCTGGCGGACAGCAACAACGCGTCGCACTTGCACGCGCGCTTGTTATCGAACCGAAGGTGCTGCTGCTTGACGAGCCGCTCTCCAACCTTGATGCGAAGCTGCGTATCGAGATGCGTAACGAGATCTCGCGCATCCAGAAACGGCTAGGCATAACGACGATCTATGTGACCCATGATCAGGAGGAGGCGCTTGCCATCTCCGACAGGCTTAGCGTCATGGACAAGGGCGTCGTGCAGCAGGTGGGCACTCCCGTCGAGATCTACTCAGTACCGAACAATCTGTTCGTCGCAGACTTCATCGGAGAATGTAACATCATCAAGGGTACGATCCGGAGCATCGACGACTACATCGAGCTCGAGACGGAGTCAGGACATAGGTTCGTTGGCGTCGCCGAAGAGGGAAAGAAAAGCTCGTTCTCCGTGGGACAGACTGCCTATGCGGCCATACGCCCGGAGAACTTGGAGCTAAAAGAGGAGTCAAGCGAGTCCAATCATATCCAAGG
>OMKS01004452.1_pt1 | contig 10556 bp, 11 predicted proteins | sample 1674721 | NCBI WGS metagenome assembly OMKS01 (sample SAMN06264996, study PRJEB25208) | sediment metagenome | isolation source: hot spring sediment | place: USA: California | collected 2014-09-02 | reverse complement strand
CCGCCAGACCTCCCTGCGTGATAAGCGGATCGTGCGAACAGATCAGGTGGGTCCTCTTTTCCTTCTCTTTCAGTTCGCGGAATATTTCCACGACCTCTTCGGAAAGTTTGCTGTCGAGATGGGCCGTCGGTTCGTCAATCAGGATAATCTCGGGGTCAGCGATAAGCGCCCTGGCAAGGGCGAGTCGCTGCTTTTCACCGCCCGACATGGTCGCCGTCACCGAATCGGCCTTTTCCATTATTCTGAACCGTTCAAGAAGCTCGTGACTTCGATGTATCATGCGCCGGTAGGGCGGCCCCATGGGATACTGCACGACGTTCATATTCTCCATGACGGTGAGGTCCGGGATCAGGTTGAATTCCTGGAACATGACGCCGATGTTGCTTCGGCGGAACAACGTGCGGAAGCGCTCCGACATCAGCGTTGTTTCCTTGCCGAGCACTTTCACCCTTCCCGCGGTCGGCCGGCTCATGAGACCGATAATGGACAGCAGCGTCGTTTTACCCGAACCGCTGGGGCCGGCGATAACCGTGATCGTTCCGGCCTCGATCTCCAGCGAAATATCGGACAACGCCCTGTAATAGGCTCCGTCGCCATTAAGATAAAATATTTTTTCTACAGACTCCAGGCTGAGAACATTCATTTTCTGAAAACCACCTCCGGGTCTATAATGCAGGAACGCCAGACGGGCACAATTCCCACGGCAATGTAGGGAATCACCGTCAGAAACAGGAGCGATACCAATTCCGTGATATTCACCGACGGTGTCAACGGATAGGTCGGGTAAATGGCCGACCACCCGGTCAGCGCCAGCCTGAGACCGGGCGCCCCGAAATAATATACGTAAATATAGGCGCCGATAACCCCGGCAAGGAACGCCGTCAGTGATATCACCACCGACTGAAGCATGTTGACGCGAATAACGTCTCTCGTTTCCCATCCCAGTGCTTTCAGAATGGCGATCTCCATCTGCTCCTCCCGGGGCAGCCCGGCGGCGCGGTCATAGGCCAGGATGAAAAAGGCCAGCAGACAGCTCAGAGAAATCGTTATAAGAAGCCCGTTACGAAATCCGAACATGGTTCCGTAACTGCTGATAAGCTGGTCTTTCACAACTATCCTGGCCCCGGGGAACATGTTCAGCACTTTCTGCGATACATTCGCCACTTCCACCGGGTTGGGAACATACACGGCTATATCCCAGGCTTCGTCTTCCGGCAAATCGAAAAGATCACGGGCATCGGACGAAGGCATGGCGACAAGGTCATAGGTCCAGAGTACAACATCCGAAATGAACGATTGTGTCGCGGTAAACCGTATGGGGGTACCGTCGGGACGTTCCAGTTGAATTCTTCCCCCGACTTCGAGACCGCGGGAAGTCATGACGCCTTCTCCAACCGCGACCTCCCGGGCACCCAGCGACGGGACCAGGCAGCCGAGGGACGGATCTTCTTCCTCCATCAACTCCGGCGGAATCCCAACGATTGTGTAGTTTGCTCCGGTATATCGGTCAAAATAAAAACCCCACACGCGGGGTCTCGCCTCGCTGACGCCGATAATCTCGCCGATGTCTTCTGCCCAGGAAAGGGGCAGCGGCAATTGCCTGCCCGCCTTCAGGTTCTGCACGATGATTTCCGGCTGGTACTCCAGCGCCGTGTCCGTCTCCCTGTTCAGAGAACCCGAAAGGAAATGGATACTGGCGAAAATCAACACCACCAGCGCGAACATCAGGATAATCGAAATATTCTTGATTTTCCGGCGCAGGAGCGCGCGGATGGCAAAGTTGAACTGGTATAAAAAAACTCTCATGGCGTTTCCTTCTGCCCCGACGCCGGCACACCTTCAATTTCCAGCCGCGTGTTCACGCCGGGAAAATCGATAATCGTCCAGGCCATGCCCGACGGCAGATAATCAGGCTGGCCCGGGTAGTCGGGGAAAGGCGATCCGGGATAGGTCAGGCTCCGGTGCCGTATGTACCGGGCACTGTTGTTCACGGCGGTATCGGCGGTCATCATCAATGGCGCGAGCACGCGCAGATCACCCTTGAGGCGGTTTATTTCGATAGTGCCCCTGATTCCGTTATCGACAATGATTCCCACCGCCATGAGCACGAGCATGCCCAGCACGGTCAGATATACCTTTATGTAAATCATGTGTAATCAGTCATTCCGGACGATGCCCGTCCCGGAGAAGATCCATGGAAGCCTTTCCTCCGGAACGTCGTTTGGCCCCCGTTGCCGTGTGTTTGCAGTCGTCCCTTCCCTAGTATTTCGTTTTTCTTCCGCCGCCTTTCCGCGCGCGTTCGATGTGATCCGGGGTCACGTCGTCCAGGCGAAGAATCTCCTCACCGAAGTAATCCCTCTTCAGGGTTTCGGCAGCATCCACGCCTTTTACCGGAACGACGTCCCATCCCATCGGACCGACCAGCGTTGAACCGGCCACGTATCTCATGTCGGGATCTTCCGCGTTGACCGGTTTTGCCGTGTAGTAATCAGTTACCCAAATAAGCTCAAGGTCATCCCTTGTTTTTCCGGGCTGATACTTGTCCATATTGAAAAGATTATGAAAGAAACACTTGGGCGAACAGAAAAACACCTTGGTGCCGTCTTTAAAAACATAGCCCGCCATCCAGTGTGGATACTTGTACGCGAACATACCGCAAACAGGGCAACGGTCATCTTTTGTCGGCCGCGGAATAGATCCCGCCAGCACGCTGACGGGCGCTGCTATCCCGCCGCCCGTCGCAAGAAGTACGACCGCGCACCCGGTCCCCGCCTGCCTGATGAATTCTCTCCTGCTGATGTTCATCTTCCCGCTCCTTTCGGAGACGGGGATCGCTCCGTAAACAACCGAACGACCCCGTCATTCACGAACCTTTTCTTATTTCGCGCGTTCCTTGACGCCCCAGACATAAATCATCAACGCCTGAAGTTCTTTCGGGGATATCTTGTCCTGGAACGCATCTTTCGCATGGCCATCCCGCATGATCGCGTCTTTCAGGACCGGTTTGCTGTTCATCTCTTTGACAAATCGGGGCGAAATGAAAGCCGTCGCCTTTCCGCATCCACGGCCGTCTTGTCCGTGACACTCGAAACAGCCGTATTTTGTCGCCACTTTTTTGCCCATGACTTCCATGGTGCCCATTTTCTTCATCAGCATCTTTTGATCCCTGTCAATACCAGCGTACACGACGGCAAGTGTTTCTTTGAACGACAGGATGTCTCCGCCGTGTTCTTTCTGAAACTTCTTCGCGTCATCAAGGGAGGCAAAGGCCTTCTTGCTGACGACGGACATGACGCCGGGCAGATCGCTTCCCACGAGGTAATGGGCGGTTTCCGCCGGAATGAATTCCCCCGTCGCGAAGTCCGCCACGTCGATTTTCGCCACCTGGTCCCGGTATTTCCGGTAGTCCTTGGCCGCGCAATGAATGCTGCAATACCCCACGATTCTGCCGTCGTTGAAAAAGAGCCGGTGACAGGTAGAATGAAAGACGTCAAGGTCCATGCCACAAAGGGGGCACCATTTCTGATCCCACCCCTCAACGTTCCATTGGCCTTTGTCCCCGCTTCCCGACACGTGCATGCACGAAACGACGAGGAATGCCGCCAGGAGCACCATGACGGCGACGATTGCGAATGTTGTGTAGTATTGTTTCAGTTTCATTGTTGCCTCCTTCTTTCTGTGTCTGAAATACTTATACGTAATCTGAAAAACCTAAGAAGCAACGGAAGAACTCGACATCGAGACAACTCCGGGACGCCCCCCCGCTTCATCCTGCTCTCCTATTCCAGCTTCCTGAGGCTTTCTTTCATATATTCTTCATTGACCCATCCCAGGAGCACGTCCTTGATTTTTCCGTCCCTGCCGACAAGAAAATTACAGGGAATTCCTTTAAGCCCGTATGCCCGCGCCACTTTCGAACCCACGTCGAGAAGAATGGGAAACTCGACCTGGTGCTTTTTGATAAACTCTTCAACGTGGACGGTCGGCTGATCGACGTTGACTCCGAGTATTTCAAAGTCCGGGTATTTCTTTTTGAGTTCCTTGTAGACATTGCCCATGTCCTCAAATTCCTTGTGACACAACGGGCACCAGTCCGCCCAGAAATGGAGGTGTATTCTCCGCCCCCGGTAATCGCTCAGCCGGTGCATCGTGCCGTCCAGGTCCCGCAGCTCGAAATCAATGGCTTTCTGGCCGACGCGGAGGGTGCCGTCGCCGCCGCCCTTGCAGGCGACGACGACGAACACGGCGGTGGCGATGAGCAGAACCAGCAGAACCCCGCGTTTGATGTTGCGTGTCTGTTTCATCATCCGGCTACACAATATCTCGTTTTTTGAATACTAACGTCGCGAGTCCCAGCGGAACTATGTTCCAGAGCAGAATAAGCGCCGCGCTCAGACTTATGCCCGTCCAGACTCCCCCGAACTGGCGTATCAGGCCCGCACCGGCCGGCCCCAGCGCCGACTCGCCTCCTATAATCATCAGCGTAAGCACCCTGATGATGTCGATGGGATTCGCGATCAGTGAAAAATACAACATCGTGCGAAGGTACCGTTCATTCACCACGTAGTATGATATGGCGAACACGATCATGTCATAGAAAAGAATGAAAAACACCCATAGCAGCAGGGAGATGACCAGCGCCCTCGTCCTGCCGCGCACGATGACCGACACGAGCGTCGACACCGACACGAACATGGTCGCCATTGCGAGGCACAGCACCACGAAGATCACGTATTTCCAGATTCCCTCGTACCCGCTCTGCACGCCGATCACAATGCCCGGCGTCCCGAGTCCGATCGCCGTGGTAACGAACATCGCGATGAAAAGACCGCCTATTTTCCCGAGAAACACCTGCGATCGCGATACAGGCTGGGCCAGCATCATGTCGAAGGACGACCGTTCCTGGCACATGCTGTTCACCCCCATGACCAGCGCCACGACGGGAATCAGGTAAATCACCAAGTTTAACAGGCTCGCCACAGTCCTGTAAAAATCCTGAAACTCAACCATATAACCTATCAGGGCCATTCCGAAATAGGATATCCCCAACGCAAGCAGGGCGAACCCTATACTGAACCCGAGCACCCACTTGCTCCGGATATTCATGAGCAGTTCATACCGCATAACATAACCGATAGTTTGTATCTTCGACATGACAGCTACCGCCTCTTCTGTTCCTCTCTAAAGTGGCCCCCCTCAACCCAGAATTTTCCAAGCGCCTCGCCGGTATCCATGTCGATGAAGGCAAAATCCCGCCCCGGCCTCGTCGCCTCAAACCGTATCTGCCGTGGGTGTCCTTTCCTGATTTCCGAAAACGTTGCCACGTCCTCGTATCCCTTGACCGTTATCCTGTATGTCCGATCGTCGTTTGTCTCGGCAAGTATTTCAACGATATCGTTATTCTGCACCTGGACTACGTCGGGTTTCATTGTCCCGTGGCTTATAACGATCCGCTCCATGACGTTGGGTTCCTTGTACATGTCCCAGAGATCGTCGAAAACATACAGCGTCCCGTTGTATTTCTCGGCGAAGTCCTCCGCGTCTTTCCTCTCCTTGAAACAGACAACGCCGTACCCCATCACCGTCACGATATTCGCCCTGACAATGGTCGCCTCCGCCGCCGGGACCCATTCCCGTGTATAATAATCCTTTACGTATATAGCCAGAATATCGTCTCTGGTGAACCCAAGATCGAGCTTCCTGCAAAGATCGAAATACTTCACCAGGCAAATGGGATCATCGAATTTCAGCGCCTTGCCTTCTTTGGGAATGATCTCCGCGGCGAATCTCGTGTCGGTAATCAGCATGCGACAGGTTTCACAGACGTCTTCTTCTGAATATATGTCGACGGGCAGGTCGCTCTGTGTACAGGAACAACACAAGCAGGCAATCGCTATTATGTGCCCAAGCCTCCTTAACATTCCTTTTTAGGCCTCTCTGTCCTGAAGAATTTTCATGTACACTTCCTCGAGCGGCGGTTCGATGGTACCGAACCGTTCTATCAGTCCGCCTTCTGCCTGCACGGCGTTGACGATCCTGAGCCGGTCCTCCGGTTTTTCCGTCGAAATAATCAAGGCCCTGTCTATACTCTCAACCTCCGAGGCCCCGTTCTTCCGCGCCACCTCTTCGAATCGCTCTTCCATCTGTCCCAGGGAAATATAGAACTTGAACGTCTTTAGTATCTCTTCTTTCATTTCTTTCATGGATTTGAGTGTCACTATCTTTCCGGTCCGCATGATCGCAACCCGGTCCGCCAGTCCCTCCGATTCCGAAAGAAGGTGCGTCGCCAGGATTACCGTCGTGCCCTGTTGACAGAGCTCGCGCACGGCCTGCCGGAATTCGTACACCGCCTCCGGATCGAGACTCGCCGTCGGTTCGTCCATGATCAATATCTCGCTTCGCGGCAGAAGGGTAATGGCCAGGGCAAGCCGCTGCTGCATGCCGCCTGAATATTCACCGACGGGCCTTGAGAGGAAATCTTCCATGCCCTTCAGGCTGAACACCCGGTCTATGCCGTCCATTTTCATCCTTCGAAGACGACAGTAAAAATGGAGTATTTCCTTTCCGGTGAGCGTGTCGGGAAACACCACCTGCTGCGGCAGGTAACTGATCTTTTCGCGGATGCCGACGGATCCCTTTTCCACATCACGGCCTTCTATCTTTATCGCGCCCGATGTCCGTTTCAGCAGGCCCATCATCACCCTGATTATCGTCGTCTTGCCGCACCCGTTCGGGCCGAGCAGCGCGAAGACTTCGCCTTTCGGCACGGTAAACGAGACATCATTCACCGCCGTAAAATTCCCGTACTTTTTCACCAGGTTCTGAATATCAATCATCGCATCCATGGTATATCCGGCTCTTTCGTTTCTAATGTTCATAATATATACAAAGCGTCCACCGGCCGTGCCGCCAGCATGGCGCCCTCATATCCTTTTATAATTCCTCGCTATGATAACAAGCGCACCCCCCATCATGAGCAGGGAAAATGTTATTATTATAGCTCTTCCGGACCAGCCGAATCCTCCTCTTCTGTCCCTGATCTCACCCAGCTTTTCAAAAAGCCTTTCCTGCTCGAATATCTCCACCTGCCGCATGAGGGGGTAGGGGTCTATTCCCGTGCTCCCCACCTCGATAATGGGAAATACCTTTTCGGCCGTGGCTATCGCCTTCCCCACGGGACTGAACAGAAAGAGACGGTAGGCCGGTTCGTACACGAGAACATATTCGAAAATATTCTGAAGCATGTGCGGATGGTCGCCGATACCGTCTCCGTTCAGGTCGTATCCCCGGTGATCGTCCCAGAAATTCCCGCGGCCGTCCTTGTAAAACTTGTTGTTTCGCCCCTTTTGCGTTCCACCGCGCAGCTGCACGTTGGAAAGGTTGTTGACGAAGTTGTTGTCGAACAGCGTGTTGAGCTCCGAATTTTCAAGTATAATGGCCGCTATGTCGTTCCAGACGACCAGATTATCGCTCACCTCTGAATAACCCGCCTGGTCGAAGTAGAGACCTATGGTGTTATCGACGACCAGATTATGCCGACACTCGCTGTATCTCACGTCCTGCCACAGAATGCCGTAGGCGCGAAATCCCCTGTTATGGGCGAAAATATTCCGGTTCCATTCCATGTGCTCGGAATACATAACCGCTGCTCCGGCCACGTTATCGGTAAGCACGTTTTCATTAAAAATATTCTCTTTTGAATACATGTAGTGAAGGCCGTAACGCGTGTGGTGAATCCAGTTGTCCCTGATCTCGCCGTAATTGGCAAATGATATGTAGATACCGTCCCTGGCCTGGCGTATTTCATTTCCCTCGATAAGGTAATAGGCGGCGTCCCACAGGTGTATGCCGTTCCCTCGGTCTTCCTGGACTTCGTATTCCCTTCCTTCTATCAGGTTATTGCGGAACACACACTTATCGCACTGGTAGAAATAGCATCCGAACAGATTGTCTAAAAACTCGCACTCTTCGACGAGACATTCCGTGCAATCCTTGAACATAACACCCGAATCGTCCTTGCACAGGTTGTATCCGCCTCCCTTCACGGTGAATCCTTTGAACTCCACACGTTTCCCCGTAAGGGTCACAACCGTGCCTTCATCTTCCCCCTGGATCACGGGATCATTCTTGCCGATGATGCGTATATCCTCGGCGTTGATGAGCATGTTGCCCTTGTACACCCCGGATCCCACTTCAATCGTGTCCCCCGGCGCAGCGGCCTCGACGGCCTCGAGTATCGTTTTAAAATCTCCGTTATCCGGGGATACGTGTATCGTCCTCGCGACCGCAATTTCAGCAAAAAAAAGAACCGCGAGTCCGACGATTATCACGATCCCGCAGTTTCGACCGATGTTCATGGCATGTCTTTCTTTGAGCTTCCTGCTCATCCTTCACATTAGCAATGTCGTTAATATTCACCGATGCTCGCATTGTTTTCCGGCATCGGCGCCCGTCGCTCGCGGGCCCGGCGTTCTCCATCCTTACACCGCGCCGGGCCCACGAACAAACGTCTTTTTTATTCCTGCATTCCGGCGCGGGTTATCGCCGAACCGCTCTTTATAAACCACTGCCACGCGAGGCCCAGATCAATGGCGATATCCTTCGTGTACTCGCCGTTGTCCATCTTGGCCTTGTTCTCGTTCAGGAGCGCGTCGGCCTTTTCGAACCACTCCTTGCCGTCCTTGAATTCGCCGATTTTCAGGTCAGATGAATCTTCCGTGATTTCAGCTTCGACAGTTTTCATTCCGTTGGCCACGATATCCCTTGTCTGCGAGGCATTGAGATATGCTTCCTCGCAGAGGCCTTTCACGTCACTCATATCTTGCTGGGCGTAGCCCGTAACTGCTACACACAGCAGGACAGCCAGCATGACTCCTATTGTAAGCATGATTTTATTTTTCATGTCTCTCTCCTTGTCTAAGAGGTTACACTGCTTCAAGCCTTCTTCTCATGCTGCTGCTTTCTCGCCATCCACCATTCCGCGCCCGCAACTATCAGCACGAGCATCGTTGACAGTATCAGGAAGAACGTCCCGTTTTCGAACTGCGACCAGGAAGTAAACTGGGCAAGGTTTTTCTCCCCGATTATTCCCGGCATGAACGGTTCGATTGTTATGGCGGCGTTCGGGTCCAGGTCGTGTCCATACTGGTACATATAGTAAAAGAATGACCCCATACCATACATACCCAGCAGGATACCCGCACCCGCGACGCCGTACAGGAATTTTCTCTTCCGCCAGAAGGCCGCGACGATGAACAATACGCCCATGAGGACAGTCGCTTTCGGCAGAATCTTGAAGATCAGCAGATCTTTCGTAATGGGCTTCATGCCGATAAAGTGATTCAGCACTTCAAGCTCGTCGACTCCACCGTCAAGCTGGTCAACATCGACCGGATCTCCCGGCTTGTTCTGATACACTGACATCCCGATACCGTTGGGGTACGAGAAGCTCCACAGATAAATACTCCACATGGGATAGCTCAGGCTGGCAAGCATCAAGGCACCCGCCAACAGCAGCATAATCATACGTCCTATCCCCCACCAGCCTTTCATTGCATCCACTCCTTTCCCGAGTTACTTTCTCGGCTTTACGAGCAGGTAGCCCTGCATTTCCTGGTGAAGCGCCGAGCAGAAGTTAACACAGTAGTAAGGCCACACTCCCACGCGATCCGCGATGAACTCGAAGGTCTGCGTCTCGCCCGGCGTCGGCACGCCGATGACGTTGTGTTCACAGATACCGAAACCGTGGATCTCGTCGCGCATGGTCTCCATGTTGGTCAGATGGAAAATGACCCTGTCGCCTTCCATGACTTCGACCACGTTGGGATAAATCGCGCTTCGAATTTCGCCGGCGAACACCTCGACCGTGTGGTCGTCAATTCTCTCGTACCGCCCGTCTTCAGGCTTGTAAACAGCGAACTCCTCTTCGGGATTGAGTTCCGGCGTGTACACTTCGAAGACATTCGGTTCAATGATGTCAGCTTCGCAAACGCAGGCGTAGTGAGGCTCCGGTTCCGGGAATGCCTGGTAAATAATCCGCATCTTTTCGCCGCTGAGATCGATCAACTGCATGGACTCGGGCTGATCGGGACCGACCTTGAGGTGCGTGCCCTTGGACAGCTTGTTCAGCGAAAGGACCCATTCGCCGCGCGGTTTTGTCGTCAGGCCGTGAGGCGCAGCGATGTGGCCGATATTGTACTGAATGGGAACCTTGTCGACCATCTTCCATCGATCGGGACCTTCCTGCCACCGCCACTTCGCGACGGCGCTTTCCACGAAGAGCGACGTGTAGGCGAATCCGTCGGGATCAAAGGTGGTGTGCAACGGTCCCAGTCCCACGGTAACTTCGGCGACCTTGGTGGTTTTTTCGTTCAGAACGGTGATGCCCGCGTCTTTGCCGGCAAAGTCCTTGTTTTCGATCGCCTTGAGCATTCCCTTGAAAGAATGAATGACGACAACCGGGGCCAGCTTTCCGTTTCCTATAATGTATTCACCGTCGGGCGTTACATCAACGCCGTGGGGGCTTTTCTTGGTGGGCATGGCGTAAACAATTCCGT
>OMKS01004450.1_pt1 | contig 10561 bp, 8 predicted proteins | sample 1674721 | NCBI WGS metagenome assembly OMKS01 (sample SAMN06264996, study PRJEB25208) | sediment metagenome | isolation source: hot spring sediment | place: USA: California | collected 2014-09-02 | reverse complement strand
CAAAGATCAAAAATAGACTGGTCAAAAGTCTGTGTTCCATAGATATCTTTCCCTTCAGCTAAAGCATCTGGAATCTCTAAATCTCTATTTTCAGCGATTAGTTGCTTGATACGAGCAGTCTTTTTTAATACCTCTATTGCTGCAACCCTTGTTCCATCAACTGTCGGAAGAAGTCTTTGTGAGATAACACCTTCAAGTACAGAAGCTAAAGACATCCTCACTCTGTTTTGCTCCTCTTTTGTAAACATCCCCACAATTCTATCTATCGTCTCTTTGGCATCAAGTGTATGGAGTGTCGAAAAGACAAGGTGTCCTGTATTTGCAGCATGCAAAGCTATATCTATCGTCTCTAAATCTCGCATCTCCCCAACTAGTATGATATCAGGATCTTCCCTAAGTGCCGCACGAAGAGCATCAGAAAATGAGTGGGCATCAGAGCCTATAGAGCGTTGATTTATGAGGCATTTATTATCACGATGGATAAACTCAATTGGATCTTCGATGGTGATGATATGTTTTCTTTGTTCTGCGTTTATTTTGTCTAAGAGTGCTGCTAGAGTTGTTGACTTACCACTTCCAGTAACTCCAGTTACCAACACAAGCCCTCTAGAAATTTGCGTAAAAGTCTCAATAGTCTTTGGCAGAGATAATTTATCAAGGGGTGTGATATCATTAGGTATGATACGAAAAACACCACTCAACCCATCCATCTGATAGAAGAAATTTACACGAAATCTATGTGTTTCGCTAAATGTGTAAGCAAAATCCAAAGAGCGATTTTTTTGTAATTTTTCAAACTCCTCTGGAGTTGTAATCTCTTTTGCTAACTGTGTAACCTCGTCACTAGAAAACTGATGTGATCCAAACACCTGCAAGATACCATTTATTCGAACACGGATATTTGCATTTGACTTGATATGCAAATCACTCCCTTTGTGTTTTATCATATTTTGCAGATAAAAATTAAGTTTTTTTTTCATTGCAATATTGCTCCTTTTGTTGACTGATGCCTACAACTACACCAAAGCATCAAGCATTTGTGAAAATGAACTCTCAAATGCACTCAACCCCTCTTGCAAAAGTTGCTCATATATGGCATCCATATCTATCCCTTTGTCAGCTAGTGTTTGGAAATATTGGTCAATCACTTCATTGCGAATAGGCAATTTAAAATTCTCTTTTGGTAGAGATCTATATGCATTGATAGTCTCTAGTGGTGCTGTATTGACACTGTGTGGTGCTAACAGTTCAGAGATATAATAAGCTTGGGGGAGATTTATCCCCTCTTTAACCCCTGTACTAGCAAAAAGTGTGCGAACACTTGGAGTGCGGCTCTCTTCTATCATGTTATAAATTTTTGCTGCATTATAAATACCAATTTTAGCTGGCTCTAGACCCAAAGATGTAAGTTTTGCATCCAAAAGCCTATCAAAACGGCTAACAAATACAGATATCACCCCTTGAGCCCTTCTGCCACCACTGTTTTCAAAAACACTCAACCCTTCTTTCATCGCTTTTAATGAACGCATCGCTTGTTTGGGAGAAAAGATGAGTGTTGCATTGACAGAAATACCAGTACTTAGAAGCTCTCCCATAGCACTGTATCCCGACTCGGTTGCTGGAATCTTGATCATCACATTTGGCTCACCAATAGCCTCGAACAATCTTTTTGCTTCTTTTACAGTTGCATTTGTGTCGTTGGACAAAAATGGATCAACTTCAAGGCTGATATACCCATCATTCCCCTCATTATATGCTTTACGCAAAGCTTTTGCTGCAAGCTTTATATCCTCTATGGCAAGTGCCTCGTATTTCTCCTTGGGAGTTTTATCACCCAAAGATGCCAATTGCTCCTTATAAGCAGGCGACTTAGTAATAGCAGCAGAGAAAATAGATGGATTGCTTGTCGCTCCATTAATCACACCTTGTGCCAATAATTTTGAAAAATCGTTTTTTAGAAAATCTCTCTCTATAAAATCCAACCACAAAGAGAATGCACTATCTCTATCGATCATCCTTATACTCCCACGAAAAATGTTGCCACAAACCCAAATCAGTCGGCTTTGCTAGGGTATCTTGAAGCCTATCAAGAAATATATCTCTTGAAACTTCAAATGCCCCTAACGAAACCAAATATTCTGTTTTCAGCTGACAATCGATAAAATCATAGCCTCTATGAGCTAAAACATCACTTAGTGCTTTGAGTGCTATTTTTGAACCGTTACTAACATGCGAAAACATCGACTCTCCAAAAAATCCTTTCCCTATAGCAACACCGTACAATCCCCCTACCAAAACACCATCTTGAAGCACCTCTACACTATGGGCAAACCCCATCTCATGAAGGTTAGCATATGCCTCTTGCATAGCTGGCAAAAGCCATGTTCCATGTTGATTTTTTCTAGGAGTATTAGCACATGCAAAAAGGACTTCACGAAATCGTCTATCAAACTGCACTTCAAATGCCGATTTTTTAAGTATTTTGCGAAAAGATTTTGATACTTTAAATGATTTTGGCTCAAGTAACAATCTAGGATCAGGAGACCACCAAAGTATTGGATCCCCTTGGCTATACCACGGAAATATCCCTTTTCGATATGCCATCAACAAACGATTAGGAGACAAGTCTCCCCCGTATGCCAACAGCCCTTCTTTTGATGCAAAACGGGGATTTGGAAATATATAATCAGCCCCCAAAGGGGGGATAAAGATTCTCTCCTCTTGACTCATATCACAAACACAAGATTATTATTTTTAAAACTCACTTTGACCTCTCCACCATTTTTTAGTTTGCCAAAAAGTATCTCATCGCTTAATTGCTCTTTGATTTTTTCATCAATCACTCTACTGATATGTCTAGCTCCATATTTGATATCATAACTCTCTTTTGCTATATAAGCTATGGCTTTTTTATCGAGTACAACTTTGATATTTTTTGGCTCTAAGGTGTGGTTGAGTTTTGTTATCTCCAAAGCTACTATACGCTCAAGGCTCTTTAGTGATAATGGCGAAAACTCTACGACTTTATTGAGGCGATTTCTAAATTCTGGTGAGAAAAAGCCCTTAAGGGCAGTATCTGTTTTGGAGCTATCAGCTTTGGCAAATCCCATTACATTTGCCTCTTTTGTCCCCAAATTTGATGTCATCACAAGCACTACATGGCTAAAATCACTAACAACTCCATTATTATCTGTAAGCTTAGCAGCATCCATCACTTGAAGCAGGATATTCATGATATCAGGATGTGCTTTTTCTATCTCATCAAGAAGAAGTACGGTGTGTGGATGTTTTTTGACAATCTCGGTCAAAATCCCCCCTTGCTCAAAGCCAACATATCCTGGAGGCGCCCCAACTAAGCGACTAACAGCATGCTTTTCCATATACTCACTCATATCGATTCTAGCAAAATGTACACCCATACTTTTTGCAAGTTCAATTGCTAGTGCTGTTTTACCAACCCCTGTTGGACCAACAAACAAAAAATTGCCTATAGTTTTTTGGCTCTCTTTCAATCCTGCGTATGATCTTTTGATAGCTTTTACCAAAGTCTCAACAGCTTTATCTTGGTCTATGATTTTAGATTTTAACTCTTGCTCAAGTGTTGCTAAACGACTCACATCATCACTCGCTACCATAGCAGAAGGAAGAGATAATGCTTTTGATACACTCTCTTCAATCTCTGTGGGGGTGATAACTATACCTTTTTGACCTCTGAGCATACATCCTGCACCAACCTCATCGATGATATCCATTGCCTTGTCTGGTAAAAATCTATCGTGTATGTATCTAACAGAGAGATCGATAGCCCTTTGCAATGCCTCTTGAGTAAAAGTGATACCGTGAAATGCTTCATATTTCTCTTTCGCCCCTTTTAAAATCATCAATGTATCTTCTATACTTGGCTCTACTACATCTATCTTGGAAAAACGGCGAGAGAGTGCTTTGTCCTTGTCAAAAAAATTGCGATACTCAGCGTAAGTTGTCGCCCCGATACACTTGAGGTCTCCTCTAGCAAGAGCGGGCTTGAGTAAGTTTGAAGCATCCATACTCCCTCCACTTGTTGCCCCTGCCCCAACTAGCATATGAATCTCATCTATAAAAAGAATTGCATCTTGTGTTGCCTCAACTTCCTTTATGATACCTTTGAGCCGTTTTTCAAAATCACCCCTATATTTAGTCCCTGCTACAAGTGAACCCATATCAAGCGCATATATTTTGCTATTTGTGAGTATTTCTGGAGCCTCACCACCCACTATCTTGAGTGCTAACCCCTCAACAATAGCTGTTTTGCCAACTCCTGCTTCTCCAACTAAAAGTGGATTATTTTTTTTACGACGACATAGTGTTTGCATCACCCTCTCAATCTCTGCTGTTCTGCCGATAACTGGGTCGATTTTCCCTTTTTTTGCTAAACTTGTAAGCTCTATAGTGTATTGTGCCAACAAAGAGTCTTCCTCATCTTCAAGCTCCTCTTTCACCGGGGCTTCATCGTCACTAATACCATGAGAGATAACCTCTAAGATATCTATCCTCTCTATCCCTTTTTGTTGCAATAGCAAAACACTATAAACCTCTTCTTGCAAAAAAATAGCAGCTAACATATCCCCTATACCTGCTTTGTTTCTGCCGCTACTTACCACTTGAGAGAACATATCATTGATAGTTTTTTTAAGTACTGTAGTCTCTATAGGATTTGCTTGGCTTGTCACTACAGGGGTGTATTCATTGATATATGAATCGAGCTTTTCGACATACCACGGCAAATCAACTTCTAACATCTCAAATATCTCTTGCCCCTCTTGGCTATTGGCGATAAATAACATGATATGATCAACAGTAATGTACTCATGATTATTACCCATGGCGTATGCGTGAGCATAACTCATAACATCTCTCAAAGATTCAGTGGTGTACATATTTACTCCTTATGCCTCTTCTAGCGTTGACAAAAGTGGATATTTGTTCTCTTTTGCTATTTTTGTAACTTGAGACACCTTAGTAGATGCTATCTCATAGGTATATATACCACAAATTGCTTTACCTTGTTTATGCACTTGCAACATTAACTGTTGAGACTCAATGGAGCTTTTATGAAAAATCTCCATGAGTATTTGTACGACAAACTCCATAGGGGTGTAGTCATCATTGTGCAAAATAACTTTATATTGTTTAGGCTCATCAAGGGCATACTCTGTTTCAACTGAAGTGTCTATATGCGGCACTACCGATTCCTTTTTTATGTTAAAATATTGGGCTAGATTCTATTATACTCAAATTTAAATTACTCTTTACAGTTGTTAATTTACCTAAAACCTATGCCTTTATAGACTACACTATGCATTGAACTCGTATAGAAATATTGTTATTAATCTTTTAAAACAACAAAAAACCTATGCGCATATCCATAACAATCCGATATGGACAGATTACAACCGATTTTGATTCATACAACACACTATGTTGGATTACACCATGATAGTGACGATATCAAAGAGGTTGTTGTCTCTATGCTTGGTGTTCTTTATTCACTTGAAGCAGGTGGGATCAAATACTTTTTTATCTCTTTGCTCTCACCTCTATAGCTGCCTACACCATCCTAAAGGCTTTTGCGTAGCTTTCATGCCATGAAGTTTCATTTACCTGACATTCACTTTTATTGGATATAGTTTCTCATTATAAGGAGGATATCTTTGCATTTTATTAAACAATTATTAAAAATCTACGCCCTCTTTGCCCTCGTTTTTTTTCTTGGGCGTTTTAGCCTTTGGGTTATCTACTTCGATAGATTTGATGATATAACTTTTTTTGAATCACTTCTGACTTTTGTCTATGGGCTTCGTATGGATACGATTGTCATAAGCATAGTGCTCGTTATACCGACACTTCTTTTAGCTCTTACGCCACAGCTTCTAGCTAAGACAACAAGCAAAGTTCTTCGCGCCTATTTTGTCGCTTGGCTTCTTTTGTTTATCTTCATAGAAAACGCTACCATTCCTTTTTTCGCACAGTACGATGTGCGTCCAAACTATCTTTTTATAGCCTATTTGGAGTATCCAAAAGAGGTTGTTTCATTGATGCTCAAAGATTATCTTTTAGAACTTATCATCTCTTTTGTGATGATGCTCTCTTTGGGATACTGGTTTGTAAAGTCCCGTTTTTCAGATTTTAATAGCGCTTATGAGACACCCTATATAGTGCGTTTGGCACTCCTCTTACCACTTTTGGTAGTGCTTTTTATCGGTATTCGCTCCTCTTTTGGACACCGTGGGGCAAATATCTCAGATGCGATGTACTCAAAAAATAGAATCATCAATGAAGTGACAAAAAACTCTCTCCATGCCATAGGATTTGCCTACTACAGCAACAAAAAAAATGGTGCAAATCTTGTGAAAAAGTATGGAAAAATCTCTCTAGAAGATGCCTATACAACTGCAAAAGAGATTTTAAACATTGACTTTAGCGACACAAAACGGCCTTTTTATAGAGCAGAGAAAACACATTTTGCAGTGCCAAACTCTAAAAATTTGGTTATTTTTATCCAAGAAAGTATGGGAGCTCAATTTGTTGGTTTTAGTGGAGGAGAGCGTGGTCTTACACCTAACATGAATGAGCTTGGTCGTGAGTATTTGGCATTTTCAAATCTCTACTCTAATGGAACACGAAGTATTCGCGGGTTAGCTGGCATGACATCAGGAACTTTAGCAATCGCAGGCAAGGGTGTCGTAAAACGCACAAAATCCCAAAATGACTTCTTTACCGTGGCATCACTCTTGAAGCCTTATGGGTATAAATCAAGCTTTATTTATGGAGGAGAAGCGCGTTTTGACAATATGAAAAGCTGGTATCTAGGCAATGGTTTTGATGAAGTGATTGAGCAAAAAGATTTCGCAAATCCGACATTTGAGAGTACTTGGGGTGTTTGTGATGAAGACTTAGTGATAGAAGCAAATGAACGCTTCAAGCAACATGCCATGAAAAATGAGAAGTTTGTCTCTGTCATGTTTTCTCAATCCAATCATGCACCTTTTGAACTCCCTGAAAACAAAATCGAGTATGTAGAAGGTGTGCCAAAACAGAGTGTCAAAAATGCTATCCGTTATGCTGACTTCGCCATCGGACGATTTTTTGAGCTAGCAAAAAAAGAGAGCTACTTTAAAGATACAGTTTTTGTTGTGGTAGCTGATCACAATGTTCGTGTTTATGGTGATGCGAGAGTTCCTGTAGATATGTTTCAAATTCCTGCAGTGATTGTCGCTGATGGCATAAAACCACAAGTCTACGACAAACTTGCCACCCAGCCTGATGTCTTAGCTACGGCACTTGATCTCATCGGCTTAGATTTGCACTATCCGATTCTTGGACATAGTATCTTTAGTGATACAAAAACAGATGTTGCACTTATGAAGTTTAACGATACCTATGCACTTAGAAAAAGGGATAAAATTGCCATCATAGAGCCAAATGTAGCACCACAAAGCTATATCTATAAAGATAAAAAACTCCTCCCAACAGAACATGATACAAACCTAGAAAAAGCGGCCTTAGCTTTAATAACTATTTTGGAAGATATGTATGATAAAAAACTTTACAGATAAATTGCCACAACTCTCACAATACAAACTCATCTTTAGTGTTGCTGTTTTTATGACAGCGGCTATGAACTTCTCGTTTTATAAACATGTTTTAGAGGTCTATGCTTTTGATGGTATTGGAATTCTTCATTTTATCTCTTTGCCTTTGCTACTCATCGCTTTTTGTACTTTTTTGTTCACACTGCTGAGTTCACGCTATACAACAAAACCACTCCTTATTTTTGTCCTTATTGCCTCATCTTTTGCTGCGTACTTTATGGATACCTTTGATGTCGTTATCGATGATAGCATGTTGCGTAATGCTTTGCAAACAAACTTGAATGAATCTTCTGATCTTTTTACACTTAAACTTGTTTTTTATGTTTTGCTTTTAGGTCTCTTGCCCTCTTTTCTTCTCTACAAAATGCCACTTGCGTATGGTTCTAACAAGAGTGAGTTTTTTGCAAAACTCAAGGTTTTGAGCATAACACTTGGAGTGATTTTGCTTATAGTTTTTAGTTTGAGTAAATTTTATACATCTTTTTTTAGAGAACATAAGCCACTTCGTTACTACACAAATCCAACCTACTGGATCTACAGTGTAGGAAACTATATAAGCAAAAATGCCAACCCACAAAACTTTGTTCTCCAAGAGCTAGGTCGTGATGCGCACTACACTCCAGAGCGACTAGCACAAAAAGCCAAAGAGCGTCGCATTATGGTCGTTGTCGTCGGTGAAGCAGCAAGAGCTGATAGATTTTCACTCAATGGATACGAGAGAGACACAAATCCGCTCTTAAAACAAGAAGATATCTTTAATCTCTCAAATGTAAGTTCATGTGGGACTTCTACAGCTGAGTCTGTACCGTGTATGTTTTCTGTTTTTGGTCGTAAAGATTTTAACTACAAAAAGGGAGTCTCTGTCGAAAACGCGTTAGATGTTTTAGCACATACAAATGAGATTGCCGTTTTATGGAGAGATAACAACTCAGACTCTAAAGCGGTTGCTCTTCGTGTTGCTTTTGAAGACTTTAAAAAACCTCAAACAAATACAATCTGCGATGAAGAGTGTCGTGATGAGGGAATGCTTGTAGGGCTTGATACATTTATCCAAAATAATCCAGATAAAGACATTATGATCGTACTGCATCAGATGGGCAATCATGGACCAGCATACTATAAACGGTATCCTAAAGAGTTTGAAAAGTTTACACCTGCATGCCAAACCAATCAGCTTGAGTCTTGTACGCAAGAGGAGGTGAGCAACGCCTATGACAATGCGATTTTATACACAGACTATTTCCTCTCTAAAGTCATAGCATTTTTAAAACCCTACTCAAAAGAGTATGCGACAACCATGCTTTATATGAGTGATCATGGTGAAAGCTTAGGAGAAAATGGATTGTATCTGCATGGGATTCCCTACTTTATGGCACCCGAGGCACAAACACATGTAGGTGCGCTTCTTTGGCTTGGTGAGCGTGCAAAAAATGAGATAAATATGCCACTTTTAGAGAAAAAAGCTGCAGAGCCACTCTCTCATGACAATATATTTGACACGATTTTAGGAACATTTGGCATAACAACTACGGTTTATAAACAAGAGAGGGATATTTTCAATGGTGTTAGAAAAAACAAATAGACAAATAGCACTAACGATTCTTCTCATTGTGTTGTCTCTACTATTTTTTCAGTTTACGAGTGCAGATATATGGATAGAAGATTTTTTTTATAATGCACAAACACATAAATGGTTCTTGGATAAACATGAGCCTTTTTGGAAGTTTATTTTTTATGATGGAATTAAAAAAGCTCTTCTTCTTTTGGGTGTAGCCATTTTGCTGACACTTCTTTTTTTAAGAAAAAAGCCTTTAGTTCAAGAGTATAAAAAAGGTCTGATGATAGTCCTTTTGGCAGGAATTTTTGTTCCAGTTTTTATTGGTTCACTCAAGGCTGTAACAAATACACCTTGCCCATGTGATTTAAAAATTTACAATGGCAAATACCCTGATGTAAAGGTTTTTGAGAGTTATCCTGAAGATTTTGTACAAAAGTCAAGAATCAGATGCTGGCCAGCTGGCCATGCAAGTGGTGGTTTTGCTTTGATGGCTTTTTTCTTTTTCTTTAAAACACAAACAAATAGAAATAGGGCACTTGTTTTTGGACTCGTTACGGGATGGAGTATGGGAAGCTACAAGATGATTATAGGGGATCACTTTTTTAGTCACACTCTCATGACGATGCTTTTTGCTTGGCTGATTATTTTAATCATTGCAAAATTCTTTAAAATTAACTCATTGTTAGTAGATACAAGATAAACTACATGCCATGAAAAGATATTGATGACAGAAGACGACTTAGAACTTGCAAGGATTTTTAAAACTTAAATTGGCTTAAATTGTGAGTTATTTGTAGGGATTTACAAGTGGCTCTTTATACAATATTTTGGAGAAAACAGATGAAACCTCTCTTTGTTGTCGCAACTGGTACAAATGTAGGTAAAAGTTATACATCGAAAAAACTCATAGAGGCACTCTCAAAAAAGGGGCTTCGTGTTGGTGCCTATAAACCGATCGAAACAGGCGTTAAAGATAATAAACCTTTAGACGCGATAGAACTTTTAGATAGTGTCAACCTCTACAACAAAGCATTTACACATCTATCTGCAAAAAATATCACAGCATATACTTTTGAGCTTCCTGCTGCACCTTTTGTGGCAGATGTAAACAAGACAATCGATATTGACACTATAGTAAGAAAAAAGGCTCAACTACAAGAGCTTTGTGATATCCTTATCATAGAGAGTGCCGGCGGACTTATGACACCAATTAATGCCTCGCACATGATGATTGATCTTATCGAACCTCTTAATGCAAAAACACTTCTAGTTACATCGTCAAAACTTGGATGCATCAGTGATACACTCCTTGCAATGGAAGCACTCCAAAAGAGAGATATAGAGTATGATCTGTCTCTTATACACATCTCCG
>OMKS01004449.1_pt1 | contig 10561 bp, 12 predicted proteins | sample 1674721 | NCBI WGS metagenome assembly OMKS01 (sample SAMN06264996, study PRJEB25208) | sediment metagenome | isolation source: hot spring sediment | place: USA: California | collected 2014-09-02 | reverse complement strand
ATCTCGGTGGCGTTCTCCTCGATCGAGGCCAGCATCTCGTTCAGCGTCACGACCGTCGCGTTGAAATCATGGCGCAACTGCTCGTATTCCGGCGCGAAAGCCTCGTCCAGACGATGCGTCAGATCGCCGGAGGACAGAGCCGTCAGACCCCGCCCCAGCCGCTCCACCGCAACCGCCTGCTCCGCGCGCGACCGCTCGCGCTCGGCATCGGCCTCCGACGCCGCCTTCAGCCGGACTCGAAGCGCCTCGAGACTGCGCGCGATCATGCCGATTTCGTCGGATTTATGGGTCATCGGGATTTCGTCGTCATAGGCACCTGATGTGATCCGCGCCATGGCCCCGCTGACCTGCCGAAGTGGCTGGCCGATCGTCTTGCGCAGCATCTGTGTCGATATGGCGAGCAGGACGAGGAACAGAAGTCCCGCCAATGACATCGCAGGCAGGGCGTCAAGAAGCATTTCGCCCATCAGCCCGTCGGCCGTCCAGACGGCGCCCAAAGCGCCAACCGACGCATCTCCGTAAATCACGGGCACGCCAACGATCAGCGCCCCGCTGTCCAGCGCGATCTGGCCGGTTTCGAGCGCGCGGCGTGCAAGTTCGTCCATGCGGGCAGATTGTGCCGGTGTCGCCGTGCCCAACTGGACAACGCGTTCCCCGTTGCCCGACCAGACCCCGACCTGAACGAAATTGTCCCCCGCGCGCTCGGCGTAGAGGCCCAGTTGGGCCTGCACTGCATCGAGCTTGCCGAACCTCAGATGGCCCGAGACGGCATCCGCGCCGGAGACCGTCATCTCGGCCATCAGGTTGCCAAGATGCCGGTGAACGATTTCATAGGCGCTGCGCGTCGAGGCGGTCAGCACCATCGCCGCGACAAGAATGGTCGTGATCGCAACGAGTGCCGCGCCCTTGACGAACACCGAGGTTCCGGCTCCGTTGCGAGCCGTCGTACCAGAAATGCCTTGCATCTTTCGTCTCCTTCTCCAGACGGCTCGCGTTTCGGTGCCTTACATGAAGGCTTCGCCATCGACCCCGACGGTCATCGCGCCGATCGGGGTGCCGGTCTCGGGATCGGCGATGGTGAACGAGACCTCGACCTGGTAGCGCTGGCTCGATTGGTCGAACTCGACCTCGCCGAAATGGATTGCATCGGGACCAATGGCATGGGTGAGGAAGTGCTTTTCCTCGTCGCCCTGCCAGTAGTCAGAGGTCACTTCCGAGACCGCGACGTTCAGCCCCTTGGCGTCCATCAGGATGATCTCGGTCACCTGACCGTTGGTCGCGGCGGACTGTTCGCGCAGGTACCCGGACACGGGGCTGGCCAGCATCGGCGAGATCATCGGGCTGTCGGCCGCGCCCACCTGCGCGCGCCAGACAAGGTCAAGCTCGTCGATCCGGGCCTGATCGTAGCCTTCGGTACGGGCATTCTGCGCCTTGATGGCGTCGATGATGATCGGCGCCGTCGCCCGGGGGCGCACCGACTCCTCGAGACAGGCGGTCAACTGGGCGTCGAAATCGCCGGCATGGGCAACCGGGGCGGTCACGACGGCAAGAAGGGGAGCAAGTCTGGTGATCGAGCGAAACATGGGGGGTCTTTCCTTGATCTGTGGACGCGTCGTTTCAGGGGATGCAGACGGGATTCACTGATAGGGCGAATTACCTATAGAAGGTTTAACACCCTCGGCCGCGGCCGGCGCGTGATCGGGCGTCGAGGGTGCCCCATGGCGACGGGCGGCGGCCCAGCCGTCTTCGGCCCCGACCGATGAAAGGGTCCGGAAAACAGGTTCAACATTTTGAGAAGACGTTGCTTTTCTGCTCACGCGCGGTCTTGGTCCACGCCTTCCGGCCGGAAGGCGGATTTGACCCGCGATCCCTCCGTCCGGCGGACGGCCACAGGGATTGTTAACCGTGCAGACGGATTTCCACCCTGCGGCGCGGTCTATCCGCCCAGGTGAGTCCCCGCCCAGACCAGGCCGATCAGCACCGGCTGGTGCAGTAGGTAGATCGCCAGGCTATGGCGTCCGGGCCAGGCAAGCCAGCGTATTGGCGGCGCTGCGGCCCGGCGGCGTTCGAGCTGTGCCCAGAGTCCGGCGCGCGCCATCAGCCCGGCCAGCCCGAGCCCGGCCAGGAAGGGGGCAAGCCAAGGGACGAGGGGCACATAGTCGACACTGGGCCGCGGGCTGGCGGTGAGGCCCGTCCAGTCGAGCCAGATCCCGCGGAGCGAGGGCGCAAGGCCGAGGCCGGTTTGTGCCACCAGCAGCAGGCCGCCCGCCGCGGCCAGCGTCAGCACGGCGGGCAGGCGCAGGAAAGCCAGCCCCAGTATGCTGGCCACGGCGATGGAATGCAGGATGCCGAAATAGACGAAGCTGGCCGGGAACATGACCCAGGTGCCAAGGCTGACCAGGCCCGCCGCCCCGGTGATCGTCAGGAGGCGGCGCAGGTAGGCGCGCCAGCGCAGCCCTTGCCCGTGGGCAAGTTGCAGGCTGACCCCGGCAAGGAACAGGAAGGACCCGGCGACGGCATAGGACAGGATGCGCCAGCCGCCGGTGACCGCGGTGCCGGGGGGCAGGTGGCCGAACATCTCGAGGTCATAGACCAGATGGAACAGCCCCATCCCGACCAGAGCCACTGTCCGGGCCAGGTCGATGGCGTCGATCCGACCGGCAGGGGGGGCAGGCGCGCTCAATCGGGCTGGAACCCGGCGATCAGGCGCTTTAGCCCCAGGAACGCGCCCGCATAGATCGCCATAAGCGTCACCGGCGCCGAATAGGCCAGCGTGGAGAAGCCGGTCGCGCCCTGGCCGATCGAGCAGCCCATCGCGACCACGCCGCCGATGCCCATCAGCGCCGCGCCGCCCACCTGGCGGCCAAGCTCGCGCGGGTCCTCGCAGGCCTCCCAACGGAAGCTGCCCTTATGCCATGACCCGAGCCAGGCGCCCAGCAGCACGCCCAGAACCGAGCCCACGGAGAAGGACAGCCCCCCCGCCGAAGCGGTCATCAGCCATATCAGCGTGCGCCCGAGCGGCGCGGTGAAGGTATGGCCCTCGACCTCGACCGCGCCGAAGCTGAGTTCGTTCAGATGGCTCATTCCCCAGAGCGCGCCTGCAATGGACAGCCCCACCGCCATGCCCCAGACGATCCGGCGCGGCTCGGCCCTGAGCGGGGCATGCACGACGCCCCAGGCGATGAAACCGGCCGCGATGGCCAGCGCGACGGCTAGCACCGGCAGGCCGAACAGCCCGCCCAGCAGATGCGCGATGCCCTGCATGCCCTCGGAGGGTTCCTGCGGGAAGGCCCAGTCGCGCAGGGGCGCAAGCGGCCCCGACAGCGTGACGAAACCCATGATCGAGATCACGACGACCACCACCAGCGAGCGCAGGTCGCCGCCGCCGAAGCGCGCCAGCGCGCCGAAGCCGCAATTGCCTGCAAGCGCCATGCCATAACCGAAAAGCCCGCCGCCCAGGATCGAGGCCAGTGGGTTCCAGGCGATGGAATGATAGGGCGTCAGCGAGAGGTCGATCCGCCCCGTCCCGGCCAGCAGGAAGGTTGCCGCGATGCCCGTGCCCAGCACCACGCCCCACGTCCTGAGCCGCCGCTGGTCCTCGCCATAGACTGCGCTTTCCACCGCGCCCAGGGTGCAGAAATCACCCAGCCGGGCGGCAAGGCCCAGGATGCAGCCCGTGACAAGGCCGATCAGCGCCGCCCAGGCGCCTGCGGGAATGCTGTCCATCCGTCCTCCCCGCCCCGGGCCGTGATTGGTGCGGCCCCGGATCCTATCTTCTTACGTGTCCGCCGACCAGACGCGGCGGCGGGTTCTGTGCGTTGCAGAACATGTCGTGCATCAACTCCAGAACGCGCCGGGCGCGTTCGTCGGCCAGCGAATAATAGATCGCCTTGCCCTCGCGCCGGTAATTCACCAGCCCTTCGAGCCTGAGCCGGGCCAGTTGCTGGCTGACCGCGGCCTGGCGCGAAGCGAGGAGCGTTTCCAGTTCGGTCACCGATTTCTCGCCGGTGGTCAGGTGGCACAGGATCATCAGCCGTCCCTCATGCGAGAGCGCCTTCAGAAAGCTCGATGCGGTTTGTGCATGCTGGACCATGTCCTTGACCGGAAGGCCGCCTTCTTCCGGATCATGCGTGCCGCTATGGGCGATGTCTGCTGCCATTGGCCTCCTGCGGCTTCCTCAGAAGCCCATCGTTTCCTCGATCGTGGCGATGCCCTCTCGCGCGCAGGTGTCGTCGAGATCGGGGCTTGGGGCGCCCGAGACGCCGATCGCGCCGACAATGGCGCCTGCATGCTCGATCGTCACCCCGCCGCCAAGCGCCAGCGCCTGGTCGAGATCGCGGATTCCGGCATAGATCGTGCCCGGCGCGGTCAACTCGCCCAGCTCCAGCGTGCTGGTGCGAAAGCTGGCCGCCGTCCAGGCCTTGCGCCGGGCGGTCTCCTCGACATGGGCGCCCGCGAAGCGGTCGCGCACGAAAGCCTGCAGCGTGCCCGAGCGGTCCGTGACGGCCACGCCGACCTGATAGCCCTCGCCCCGGCAATGCTCCATCGCGGCCATCGCCGCCTGCATCGCCAGTTCCGGCTTGAGCGTCCGGAACTCGACAAAGGCATCCTCGGCCGCCAGCGCGCTCCCCGTCGGCAGCACCAGCGCCGCCGTCAAAATCAGCGTTCTCATCATCCCTCGACTCCTCCCTTTTCGTCGTTCTCGGCCCATTCTGGCTGTTTGCGCAGGATCTCCCCGATCAGCCCCCAGAAGAAATCCTCCCCTGGATAGCCTTCCAGACGCGCCACCTCCACCCCGTCGCGCAACAGCACGAAGGTCGGCGTGAAGACCGGGCGGCTGGCAAGCCGGATGTCGTCGGGCAGCCGCCGGTCCAGGTCGATCCGGCGCAGGGGCGCAATTGCGCCTTCGGCCGTCCGCGGCCAGATCGGTGCGATCTGGTCGTCCCAAATCCTGCAATAGATGCAGCCCGCCCGCTCGAACATTGCCAGCACAAGCTCGGCGCGCGCAACGCCCAGCGGCGCGGAAGCAAAAAGCCCCGCGCAAAGCAATGCGGGAAATACTCGTTTCATTTGCGGCCGCCCCGCTACATATAAAGATCGTAATGTGTTTTCGCATCCACGGCAAGGGAGGGCCTTGATGCTGGACATTTCCTTCGGCGGCGCCGCCATCGCGGGCATCCTGTCCTTCCTGTCGCCCTGCATCCTGCCGATCGTGCCCTTCTATCTGTGCTACATGGCCGGGATCTCGATGAGCGAGTTGCGCAGCGAGGATCATATCCCCGCGGGCGCGGTGCGCCGTCTGGTCGTCTCGGCGGTCTTCTTCGCGCTGGGGGTCACGACGATTTTCGTGCTGCTGGGGATGGGGGCGACGGCGCTGGGCAAGGGCTTTGCCGCCTGGCGGCAGGAACTGTCCTATGTCGCCGCCGCGATCCTGTTCCTGTTCGGGCTGCATTTCCTGGGCGTGCTGCGCATTCCGTTCCTCTATCGCGAGGCGCGGATCGAATCGAAGGCCGAACCCACGACGATCCTGGGCGCCTATCTGATGGGGCTGGCCTTCGGCTTCGGCTGGACGCCCTGCGTGGGCCCGGCGCTCGCCGCGATCCTGATGGTGGCCAGCGGCATGGGCGATGTGGTCAAGGGCGGCGCGCTGCTGCTGGTCTACGGGTTGGCGATGACGTTGCCCTTCGTGATCGCGGCGGCCTTTGCCCGGCCGTTCCTGCGCTGGATGCAGCGCAACCGGAAATATCTGGGCCATGTCGAGAAGGTCATGGGCGGCATGCTGATCCTGTTCGCTGTGCTGATCGCCACCAATTCCGTGGCCTATATCGCGCAGTTCATGATCGATCATGTGCCGTGGTTCTCGCGGATCGGCTGACACTCTGGAAAGGGAGGAAAGACATGAGACTGACCACGCTTATTGCCGCCGGGTTCTTGGCGCTTGCGGCGCCCGTGCTGGCCGGGCCACCCCTTGGCGATGACGGTCTGCACAAGCCCGACTGGCTGCGCGACACGTTCAAGGACATGTCCGAGGATATCGCCGAGGCCAATGCCGAGGGCAAGCGCATGCTGGTCATCTGGGAACAGCGCGGCTGCATCTACTGCACCAAGATGCACGAGGAGGTGTTTTCAGATCCCGGGATCGAGGCGCTTATTCGCGAGAACTATTTCGTCGTGCAGATGAACCTGTTCGGGGATGTCCAGGTCACCGATCTGGACGGCACGACGCGCGCCGAAAAGGACATGGCCTCGCGCTGGGGCATCGTGTTCACGCCGACGCTGATGTTCATGCCGGAAAAGGCGCCCGAAAGCGGCACCGCGGGGCAGGCGGCGGTCGCAACGATGCCGGGCGCCTTCGGCAAGGGCACCACGCGGGCCTTGCTGCAATGGGTCCTGGAAAAGGGTTACGAAGGCGACGAGCATTTCCAGAAATACGTTGCGCGCGTTCTCGCCGAAGGTGAAAACTGACATCACCAATATGAGTTATTCTTCACGGAAGCGCCTGAAATCCCTGAGAATTTGCCATATGCAAAAAACCTAATTCGTTGTTGCATGCGATGGTGCACTTCCGTTACCTTTCTCGTCAGGGAGAAGATGCGGGAGGATTCTTTGAAATGAGAAAGGTGGCACTGGGCGTGTTCGGCTTTGCGGCGGGCCTGACGTCTGCGCATGCGGCAGAGGTGGCGCCTCTGGACGTCATGTTTGACGAGTCTGGCTATGTCGCGACGCCCCTGACCGATACGCCCGGCGACCCGGAGGCGGGGCGCAAGCTGATGTCGAACCGTACAAATGCCAATTGCGTTGCCTGCCATGCGGCGACGGATCTTGCTGATGTGCCGTTCCACGGCAACGTGGGACCAACCCTAGATGGTGTGGCCTCGCGCTATCCCGAGGCGATGATCCGCGGCATTCTGGTGAATGCCAAGAACGTGTTCGAGGGCACGGTCATGCCGTCCTTCTACAAGGTGGACGGGTTCAACCGTATCGCGGACGGTTTCACCACCAAGCCGCTTGAGGGCGAAGTAGGGCCGCTGCTGACCGCGCAGGAAATCGAGAATGCGGTGGCCTACCTGATGACGCTGACCGACTAGGTGTCCGACATGGGCGATCCGACAGCAGAAAGGAGTCGACATATGGAATTCACGAGACGAGGAGCAATCGCGATCAGCGCAGGCTTCGCCGCTGCTCTGATGCTGCCGACCCGGGCGGCCCGCGCGGCGATTGACGAGCAGATCGCAGCGTTCACGGGCGGTGCCGAGGTAGGGTCGGGCGGGATCACGCTGACCACACCCGAGATCGCCGAGAACGGCAACACCGTGCCGATCGAGGTCGACGCCCCCGGCGCCGAGGAAATCCTGGTATTGGCCTCGAACAACCCGACCCCGGAGGTGGCCACCTTCAGGTTCGGCCCGCTGGCCGGCAAGCAGAAGGCAGCGACGCGCGTCCGTCTGGCCGGTACGCAGGATGTCATCGCCATTGCCCGGATGGGCGACGGCAGCTTCGTTCAGGCGGCAAATGAAGTGAAGGTCACCATCGGCGGCTGCGGCGGCTGAGGATAAAGGAGGACACAGGACATGGCACAGGATGTCAAACCCCGCGTGCGGGTTCCGAAGACGGCGTCGGCGGGCGGGTCCGTGACAATCAAGACGCTGATCAGCCACCGGATGGAATCCGGTCAGCGCAAGGACAGCGATGGCAATCTGATCCCGCGGTCGATCATCAATCGCTTCACTGTCGAGTTCAACGGCCAGAACGTGATCGACGTGGATCTGGCGCCGGCGATCTCGACCAACCCGTATTTCGAGTTCGAGGCGATCGTTCCGGAAACGGGGGACATGAAGTTCACCTGGTACGACGACGACGGATCGGTCTACGAGGACGTCCAGTCGATCACGGTCGCCTGACGCGCATCGTCGTTTCAAGGGAGGGAAACGCATGAATACCGCGCCGATCAGGCTGACCACGTCATTTTCCGCGGGCCTGGCGATCCTCGCCGGGGCCGCGGCGGCGGACCCGGACGCGGAGCTGGTGATCAATGACGAGATCCAGATCATTACCCGCGCCGAAGCCCCTGCGCATCTTGAGGGTGCCTTGCCCGAAATCCGGTCTGGCTGGACCTTCCGCACGCGGGAAACCCAGGCGTTGCAGATGGATGATTTCGAGAATCCGGGCCTCAGCGCCGCTGAAATGGCCATCGAGACTTGGGAAACCGCCGAGGGCAGCGCAGGTAAATCATGCGCCGATTGCCACGGAACGGTCGAGGAAGGCATGCGGGGCGTGCGCGCGGTCTATCCGAAATGGGTGGAAAGCGCGGGCGAGGTGCGAACGATCGAGATGCAGATCAACGATTGCCGCACCAACCGGATGGGCGCCGAGGAGTGGAAATACATCGGCAGCGACATGGTCAACATGACCGCTCTGATCGCCTCCGTCTCGCGCGGCCTGCCGATGAACGTGGCGATCGACGGCCCGGCCCGCGAGATGTGGGAGAAGGGCAAGGAGATCTACTATACTCGCGTCGGGCAACTCGATCTGTCTTGCGCAAGTTGCCACGAAGAGAATTACGACAACTACATCCGGGCCGACCACCTCAGCATGGGGATGACCAACGGCTTCCCGACCTACCGGCTGAAGAACACCAGGCTCATCGCCGTGCATGACCGCTTCAAAGGCTGCATGCGCGACACCCGCGGCGTGCCCTTCGACATCGGCTTGCCCGAATTCGTGGCGCTGGAGCTTTACGTCGCCTCGCGCGGCAACGGTCTGTCGGTCGAGGGCCCCGCGGTCCGCAACTGAAACCGAAAACCCGCGCCGGTCGGCTGGCGCGGGTTTTTTTTCGGCCTGAAATATTCAGTTTCGCGCATGTGAGAATGTGTGGAACTTGCCAGAAAGGATGCTGAGACGATGATTTCACGCAGAGATTTCCTGCAGGCGGCGGTGGCGGCCTCGGCTGTCTACGGGGCTTCCGGTATCGGCAACTGGGCGAAACTCGTCGCGCAGCAGGCGCTGGGCCAGGACCAGTTGCTGCAATTCGACACCTTCGGCAATGTCACGCTGATCCACATCACCGACATCCATGGCCAGCTCAAGCCGATCTGGTTCCGCGAACCCGAGATCAACCTTGGCGTAGGCGCGGCGACCAGCAAGCCGCCGCATGTCACGGGCGAAGATTTCCTGAAGATGTTCGACATCACGCCCGGCACGCCCGAAGCCTATGCGCTGACCCATGTGGATTTCGTCTCGCTGGCCAGGGGCTATGGCCGGATGGGCGGGCTTGACCGGGTGGCGACGGTGCTTGACGCGATCCGCGCCGACCGGCCCGAGGCGCTGCTTCTGGATGGCGGCGACACCTGGCACGGGTCCTATACCTGCCTCAAGACGAATGCGCAGGACATGGTCAACGTGATGAACCGGCTCAAACCGGATGCGATGACCAGCCACTGGGAATTCACCCTTGGCGTCGACCGCGTGAACGAGATCGTCGAGGGGCTGGATTTCCCCTTCCTCGGCGCCAACATCTTCGATGCCGAATGGGACGAACCCGCCTACGAACCCTACCAGATGTTCGAGCGGGGCGGCGCGCAGATCGCGGTGATCGGCCAGGCCTTCCCCTACATGCCCATCGCCAACCCGGGCTGGATGTTCCCCGGCCTGTCCTTCGGCGTGCGCGAGGAACGCATGGCCGCCGTTGTCGCCGAGGTGCGCGAGGCCGGTGCCGATCTGGTCGTGGTGCTGTCGCATAACGGCTTCGACACGGATCGCCAGATGGCCGCCCGCGTGCCGGGCATCGACGTGATCCTGACCGGGCACACCCATGACGCCCTGCCCGAACCGGTGCTGGTCGGCCAGACCCTGCTGATCGCCTCGGGCTCGAACGGCAAGTTCGTCACGAGGCTGGACCTCGATGTGCAGGGCGGCCGGGTGCTGGGCTTCCGCCACAAGCTGATCCCGATCTTCTCGGACGTGATCGCCCCCGACCCGGAGGTCGCCGCGCTGATCGACGCGGAGCGCGCGCCCTACAAAGCGGACCTGGAAGAGGTGCTGGGCACCACCGACAGCCTGCTTTACCGGCGGGGGAATTTCAACGGCACCTGGGACGACCTTATCTGCAACGCGCTGATCGAGGAACGCGAGGCCGATATCGCGCTGAGCCCCGGCTTCCGCTGGGGGCCGAGCCTGGTCCCCGGCGATCCGATCACCCGCGAGGATGTCTTCAACGTCACCTCGATGAGCTATCCGAACGCCTACCGGTCCGAGATGAGCGGCGAGATGTTGCACGTCATCCTCGAGGACGTGGCCGACAACCTGTTCAACCCCGACCCCTACTACCAGCAGGGCGGCGACATGGTTCGGGTGGGTGGCATGGGCTATCATATCGACGTGTCCAAACCGCGGGGCAGCCGGATCACGAACATGACCCTGCTGAAGACCGGTGAGGCGATCGACCCGGCCAGGACCTATGTCGTCTCGGGCTGGGCCAGCGTCACTGAGGGCACCGAAGGTCCGCCGATCTGGGACGTGGTCGAAGCCTATATCCGACGCAAGGGAACGGTCAGTGTCGACC
>OMKS01004448.1_pt1 | contig 10562 bp, 6 predicted proteins | sample 1674721 | NCBI WGS metagenome assembly OMKS01 (sample SAMN06264996, study PRJEB25208) | sediment metagenome | isolation source: hot spring sediment | place: USA: California | collected 2014-09-02 | reverse complement strand
TCGCCACCCGCTGCCCGCCAGCGTAGTAATAACTGCGCCGCACCTGCCCCATCGGCGGCGCCCCGGTGGTGGTCGCTTTTTCAGTAGAGTCATTTGGTAATTCGTGGCAGAGAAAGCCTCAACGGCGTAACTCCTACTTCTTATTGACTACGCATATCGGGTAGTCAATTGACAGATTGAGAAGTTGGACTATAATTGTGTTTAATTGACACGAAGGGAGGCAGTATGGCGTTATCCGATTATGAACGTCCGTCGGTGACGACCGACGTCGTCATCTTTACCCTGCAGGACGAAGACCTGCAGGTCTTGTTGATCCGCCGGAAGCACCCGCCGTTCGAGGGCATGTGGGCGACACCGGGGGGCTTCGTGAACGTCGACGAATCGTTGGAGGAGGCGGCGTTGCGGGAACTGGAGGAGGAGACCGGCGTCCGGGACGTCTACCTGGAGCAGCTTTACACCTTCGGTGCCGTGGACCGGGACCCCCGGGGCCGGGTGATCACGGTGGCCTATTTTGCGCTGATTCCCGCCCCGGACATCGATCCCCGCGCCGGTTCCGACGCGGCCGAGACCCGCTGGTGGTCGATATACGACCTGCCGCCCCTGGCCTTCGATCACGACGCGATCCTGTCTTACGCGCTGGAAAGGCTGCGCTACAAGCTGGAGTACAGCGCCGTCGGTTTCGAGCTGCTGCCCGAGACCTTTACCCTCAGCGAATTACAGGCGGCCTACGAGATCGTCCTGGGAGAGGCGTTGGACAAGCGCAATTTCCGCCGCAAGATCCTCCGGGCGGACGTGATCGAGGAGACGGGCGACTACCGGACCGGCGAAGGGCGTCCGGCGCGCCTGTATCGCTTCCGGGACGACGCCGTGGCCGAGGTCAAGGCTAGAAGGCTATTTCCTTAACAAAATGATGGAGGTGTAAAATGTCTGTAGTGGATCAAATTGCGGCCTGGCTGCGCGATCGACTGGGCGACGCCGGTGCCGAGGGGTTTGTGTTCGGTCTGAGCGGCGGGGTCGATTCGGCCGCCGCGGCCGGGGTGGCGGTGCAGGCGGTGGGGGCCGGGCGGACGCTGGCGGCATTGATGCCGTGCCATTCGGTGCCGGAGGATGCGGCGTTGGCCCAATCGGTGGCGGATACCTTTGGGATCGAGACGGTGACCGTCGATCTCGGCGACCCGTACGATGCACTGGTTTCGGTGCTCCCGCCCTCGGAGCACCGTGCCCGGCACGCACTGGCCAGCGCCAACGTCAAACCCCGTCTCCGGATGACGACCCTATACTACCTGGCCCAGACGCACGGTTACCTGGTGCTCGGCTCGGGGAACAAGACGGAACTGATGGTGGGCTATTTTACCAAGCATGGTGATGGCGGGGTCGATCTCCTGCCGCTGGGCGACCTGTACAAGACCCAGGTGTGGGCGCTGGCCAGGGAGTTGGGCGTGCCGGAGGCGGTCGTCGAACGGGCCCCCTCGGCCGGGTTGTGGCCTGGACAGACCGACGAGGGGGAGATGGGGATCACGTACGAGGCATTGGATCGGGTATTGATGGCGATAGAAGAGGGGGACACGGATCACATCGAGCCCGTCACCCTGGCCAAGGTCGAGGAGATGATCGACCGCTCGGCCCATAAGCGGACTATGCCACCCATCTTCAAGCTGGACGAGGAGTAGATCTATGAAGATAGAAGACGTGCTCGTAGCGGCTCAACCATTGATTGAGCGGACGATTGAGGAGGACCTGGGGCCGGGTGACGCGACCTCGGAGGCGGTGTTGCCGGCCGATCTGATGCTGCGGGGCTGTGTGCTGGCCAAGGCGCCCGGCGTCGTCGCCGGGCTGCCGGTGCTCGAGGCGGTCTTCGCCCGGGTCGACCCGGCGTTGCAGTTCCGGGCGCTGGTGCAGGATGGGGACCGGGTCGTGCCGGGCACCGTCGTGGCCGAGGTCGAGGGCCCGGCTCGCTCGATGCTGGCGGCGGAACGGATCGCGCTCAATTTCTTGCAGCACCTCTCGGGCGTGGCGACGCTGACGCGCGCCTTCGTCGACCGGGTGCAAGCCATAGGCGCGGGGGCAGCGATCCTTGATACCCGCAAGACGCTGCCGGGATACCGGGCGCTGGAAAAGTACGCCGTGCGGATGGGCGGCGGGCAGAACCACCGCATGGGCCTGTACGACATGGTGCTGATCAAGGACAATCACGTCGACGCGGCCGCTTCGATCACGGCGGCGGTCGAGCGCTGCCGGGCGACCGGGCTGCCGATCGAGGTCGAAGTCCGGGACCTGGCGGAACTGCGCGAGGCGCTGACCCTGGGCGTGGATCAAATCATGTTGGACAATATGAGCCTGGACGAGATGCGGGAGGCGGTCCGGTTGGCGGATGGACAGGTGCCGCTGGAGGCCTCCGGCGGCGTCGACCTGGACACCGTCGCCGACATCGCCGCGACGGGCGTGGACTACATCTCGGTGGGGGCGCTGACCCATTCGGCGCCAGCCCTGGACCTGAGCATGAAGATCGGCGAGCAGGAGATCCAGCAGGTGGTCTCCCAGGCCCGGGAGGCGGATGCAGCGCTCGCATCCCGCGCCGCATCCCGCGCCGCATCCCGCGCCGCATCCCGTGCCGCATCCCGCGCCGCAGCCCGCGTCACGGCCCTCAAGGCCGAGTTAGGCGACCGGGTAGTCGTCCTGGGACACCATTACCAGCGGGACGCGGTGATTGCCTTCGCCGACTTCCGGGGGGATTCGCTCAAGCTGGCCCGCGAGGCGACCCGGCAGCAGGAGGCGAAGTACATCGTCTTCTGCGGCGTGCACTTCATGGCCGAGACGGCGGCGATGTTGGCCCAGCCGGATCAAGTCGTGCTCCTGCCCGATCTCGAGGCTGGTTGTCCGCTGGCCGAGATGGCCCGCCTTGAGGACGTCGAGGCGGCGTGGGCGGCGTTGGGCCAGGTGATGGACGTGGGGAACGTGGAGAACGTGGAGAATGAGGTGATGCCCATCACCTACGTCAATTCCTCGGCGGCGTTGAAGGCCTTCTGCGGACGACACGGCGGGTCGGTCTGCACCTCGTCCAACGCGGCCGACGTCCTGGCATGGGCGCTGGCGCGGCGGCCGCGGGTGCTCTTCTTCCCCGACCAGCACCTGGGGCGCAACACGGCCAAGGGGATGGGGATCCCCCTGACGGAGATGTGCCTGTGGAACCCCAGCCGCGATTTCGGCGGGCACGACGTCGAGACCCTGCGGGATGCGCGAGTCTTCCTCTGGCGCGGGTGGTGCAACGTGCACCAGCGCTTCCGCCCGGAGCACGTGCTGGCGTGGCGCGAGCGGGAGCCGGATATAAACGTCATCGTCCATCCGGAGTGTTCTATGGAGGTCGTGGATCTGGCCGACGAGGCGGGATCGACGGCCTACATCATCCGGCGCGTGGAGGAGGCGGAACCCGGCACCAAGTGGGCCATCGGGACGGAGTTCAACCTGGTCAACCGATTGAAGGCCGAACTCCCGGAGCAGTTCATCGCCTCGCTGGCCCCGGAACCGAGCTACTGCCGGACGATGAACCTGATCACGGTGGAGAAGTTGGCGCGGGTGTTGGAGGGGCTGACGCGGGGCGAGTTGGTCAACCAGGTGATGGTGCCCGATGACGTGGCCCGGGACGCGCGGATCGCCCTGGAGCGCATGCTGGAGGTGGGATCGTGACCGGCGCGACCCGTGCTACGCAGGAACACGCTCACGAGACCGACGTGCTCATCATCGGCTGTGGGATCGCTGGGGCGGCGGCGGCGCTCCGCCTGTCGCGCAATCACCAGCGGCAGATCACCATCGTGACCCGGGCCAGGGAGCCGGAGGAGAGCAACACCCGCTACGCCCAGGGCGGGATCGTCACCCGGGGAGAGGATGACAGCGCCGAGCGCCTGGTCGAGGACATCCTGGCCGCCGGCGCGGGGTTGAGCCTGCCCTTGGCGGCCAGGATCCTGGCGGAAGATGGGCCAGAACTGGTGCGCGAGGTGCTCATCGAGCAGGCCGGCGTCGAATTCGACCGGCGGCCCAACGGCGAACTGGCCTACGGGCGGGAGGGGGCCCACTCACGGGCCCGGGTCTTGCACGTGGGCGACGCGACGGGACGGGCGATCATCAAGCGGCTCATCGCGCTGTTGCAAGAGCGGCCCAACGTGCGGATCGTCACCCGGGCCACGGCGGTCGACCTGATCACGTTCCCGCACCACGCCAACGACCCGCTGAAGGTCTACGAACCCATCGCGTGTCACGGTGCTTACGTGTTCGAGCAGGATGGCGCGGCGCGGGTGCGGCGGTACCTGGCCGGGGCCACGATCCTGGCGGCGGGCGGGCTGGGGCGGATTTTTCGCTACACGAGCAACCCGCCGGGCGCCCGGGGAGATGGCCTAGCGATGGCCTACCGGGCCGGCGCCCGCGTCATCAATGCCGAGTACGTGCAGTTCCACCCGACGACGTTGGCCGTGACGGATGGAGAGGGCTTTCTCATCTCGGAGGCGGTGCGGGGCGAGGGCGGGCGCCTGTACACGCCGGACGGCCGGCATTTTATGGATGAGTACGCGCCGGAGTGGGGCGACCTGGCCCCCCGCGACGTGGTGGCGCGGGCCATTCATCACGAGATGGTCGAGCACGGCTATCCCCACGTCCTGTTGGACATCCATTCGGCCATGTCGGCCGAACGCATCCAGGAGCGGTTCCCGACCATCTACGCCAAGTGCCTGGATCTGGGCATCGACATCACCCGCCAGCCGATTCCGGTCGTCCCGGCCGCCCATTACTTCTGCGGCGGCGTGTGGGCTGACGCATGGGGGCACACGACGGTCGAGAATCTCTACGCTGTGGGCGAGGTCGCCTGCACCGGCATTCATGGGGCCAATCGCCTGGCCAGCACGTCACTCCTGGAGGGGCTGGCCTGGGGCGACCGGGCAGCGCGCGACATCGTCCGGGCGGGAGCGGACGGACGTTGTTTGTCCGCCTCTGTAGTTCGGGCCGATGACGTGCCGCGCTGGGAGGAGGCGGGGACGGAAGAGGCGGCCGACCCAGCGCTCATCTGGCGCGATATGCGCACCATCCAGCATACGATGTGGCATTACGTGGGGTTGGTGCGCTCGGCCCGGCGCCTGGCCCGGGCCCTGCGGGATTTGACCCACCTGAACCAGGACATCGACAGCTTCTACCGGGTGACCCGCCTGAACGACGCCCTGATCGGCCTGCGTCACAGTGTGCAGGCGGCGCTCATCGTAGCCGAAGCGGCGCAACACAACCGCCAGAGCCGGGGGTGCCACTACCGCGACAACGAGAAGGGAGCGGCAGTGGTCTGGTCGGCCGGGGACTTACCGGCGTTGTGAGGGAGCGTATGGACCGTCGTTTCGTCAAGCTGAGTAAATTTTTGTCCCTGATCCTGCGTCACCAGCCGGAGCGTTTCGCGGTGGAACTGGACGAGGCGGGCTGGACGTCTTTCGCGGAGGTGATGGAGATCTTGCAGGGGTTGCCGAATTTCCGCTGGGCCACCCAGGCGGACGTGATGAAGGTAGTGGCGGGAGAGACCGGCGACGGGAAGCGGCGTTTCGAGGTCGAGGGTGGGCGCATCCGGGCGCGCTACGGTCACACGATCTCGCAGGCCATCGCTTACGAACCGTGTGAGCCGCCGCCCTTGCTGTACCACGGGACGTCGCCTGCCGCGGTAGCCAGGATTCGCGCCGAGGGACTGCGGCCGATGGAGCGGCAGTACGTCCATCTCTCGCCAGATACGAAGACGGCCGTCAACGTCGGCGGGCGTCACACCCAGAAGCCAATCGTCCTGACCGTTCGGGCAACCGAGGCCTGGGCGGCCGGCGTCCCATTTTACCGGGCGGACGAGACAGTCTACCTGGCCCGGCGCGTGCCGGCGGCCTACATCGACTTCCCATTGTGATCGAGCGCATACAAAACTTGAGGGAGAACATTTGCCGCCGCTCCGCCGATGATTGAAATCACCACCAAGTGCGTGCGGACAACATACGTCCGACCAACGCATTGGAATAACCTATTTTGAACAGGTTTTGGATATCAGCGCCGCTACAGGTAGTCGACAGCCGATAAAGCATCCCACATATAGTAGCGAGATAAGGAAATTTGTGTTTTTTGAAACTATTGAGTATAATAATTGACGTCATACTTTGAACGGGAAGCGCCGGTTTCAATGTCATAAGGTCATAAGGTCACGACGCGATAACCCGATCCTTGCGAGCCAGTTTCCATACCCCCTTGAGCGATTTTACAGGTAATTTTTGTGATTTGGGGTTAAATGTTTGAACCTCTTGATGCCTGCGCCAGTATAATAGGTGAAAGCTTGGCTGGTTTCATCTTCTGTACCACCCCCCCCATGCGTTGACTCGCTTTAGGTCGTTTGTGGGTGCGTACCGTGTAATAGAAAGGAGGTGTCTACTGGAGTATTCAAGTGAGAGGTGCTGATTGGAGTGTACACCGTTTTGTTGTATGAGACGCTAACCCGGGATGAGCTGGAATCAAGGATCTCGTCACAATGGTCAAATGCCCGCTCGATAAGGGTTAGGCCCTATAGGAGGAGAAAAAATGCTTAGCAAGAGGTTGTTTTGCCTTACTACCCTGATCGTGGTAGCGAGTATGTTGATGGTATCCTGCACGCCAGAACCGGAGATCATCGAAAGAACGGTTGAGGTGGTCAAGGAGGTAGAGGTTGAGGTACCGGTTGAGGTGATCAAGGAGGTAGAGGTTGAGGTACCGGTAGATGTTGAGGTGCCGGTAGAGCCCGAGCCTGTAGACCGTATGGGGACGTGGGTGGACACAGTCATCATGTCCGAGGAGCCTTCGTCTGATTCGGCAGTCACACGACTCGAGACGGGCGACATCGACGTGTACGCGTACGCTATCTCTGAAGCTACGCTCGCCCAACGGATCTTCGATTCCAACGTGCTCGATTATGCGACGTCGTATGGCAGCTATAACGAGCTCACCTTCAACACGTCTGGCCCCGAGTTCGACGATGGCCGGCTCAATCCTTTCTCGGTGCCGCGCATCCGTGAGGCGATGAACTGGCTGGTGGATCGCACCTATATCGTGGGGGAGATCCAGGGCGGCATGGCTGTGCCGCGATACACACCCATCGGCTTTGCCTCGAATGATACGGGTCTTCTGGCGGACGTCATTTCAGCCATCGAGTTGACGTACGCATACGATATGGCTAGGGCAGAGGAGATCGTCACCGAGGAAATGGAGGCCCTGGGGGCCGAGATGGTGGATGGTTTGTGGCTTTACAACGGCGAGCCGGTTGAGGTCATCGGCCTCATTCGTATAGAGGATGAGCGGCTGGAGATCGGCGATTACTTCGGCAACCAGTTGGAGGATATCGGCTTTACCGTGCGGCGCGACTACAAGACGTCGGGCGAAGCCAGCCCCTGCTGGATCAGCACCCACCCGGACGAGGGGTGCTTCAGCTACTACACCGGCGGTTGGGTGAGCACCGCCATCAACCGTGACGCGGGTGGCAACTTCTCGTTCTTCTACACGCCGGATGGTTACGTCGGTGTGCCGCTGTGGGACAACTACACCCCCACCGAGGAGTTTTACCAGCTAGCGCGCGATTTGGACAACAACAATTTCGAGAGTATGGAAGAGCGTCGAGAGATGATGGCCCAGGCGCTCGATTGGGCCATGGAGGACTCGGCGCGGGTGTGGCTGACCGACCGGACGGGCGTGTCGCCCATCAGGTCAGAACTCTCGGTAGCCAGCGACCTGTCTGGGTCGGTCTACGGCGTGCACCTGTGGGCGCAGACGCTGCGCTACAAGGATCAGGTCGGGGGCTCGGTGAACATCGCCATGCCCAGCATGATGACCCAGCCGTGGAACCCGGTCGCCGGCTCCAACTGGGTCTACGACATGATGCCGATGCGCGGCATGGGGAGCTCGGCCGTGGTGCCCGATCCCTACACCGGGTTGCTCTTACCGATGCGGCTCGAGCGGGCCGATGTCTACGTCAAGGAAGGTCAACCGGTTGGGCAGACGCTGGATTGGGCCAACCTGGAATTCGTGAGTGAGAACGTCGTTCCAGACGACGCCTGGGTGGATTGGGACGCCGAGAACCAGGTCTTTATCACGGCGGGCGAGAAGTACACGGAGACGGAGACCGCCAGGGCCAAGATCGTCATGTACTTCCCCGACGACTTCCTGGACGTCGTGAAGTGGCACGATGGAAGCCCCTTCAGCCTGGCGGACATGGTCTTCTCTGCAGCCTTCTACTTCGACCGGGCCAACGAGGCCAGCCCCATCTTCGACCAGGGCGCGGTGGGTTCCTTCCAGTCGTTCATGCAGGCCTTCAAAGGTTGGCGCATCGCGTCGGAGGACCCGGTGGTGATCGAGTATTACACCGACGCCGTCGGGCTCGACGTCGAAAACAACGTCACGAACTTCCGCGCCATGTACCCCTGCTTGGGCGGTATGTATAATCAGGGAGAGGGCGCCTGGCACAACATGGCGCTGGCGTGGCTGGCGGAGGAGAACGACGAGTTGGCCTTCTCGGACAGCAAGTCGGCGGATCTCGAGGTCGAGCATACCAGCTTCATCGGTGGACCAAGTCTCACGATCCTGAAGAGCAAGCTTGATCAAGCCCAGGAAGAGGGCTTCATCCCGTACGCCCCCACCATGAGCCAGTATATCTCGGCTGACGAGGTTGAGGCGCGTTACGCGAACCTGCAAGAGTGGTACCGCCGGCGCAACCACTTCTATATCGCCACCGGCCCCTTCTTCTTGCAGCAGGTCTTCCCCGTCGAGGGGACGCTGATCCTGCAGCGTAATCCGGATTACCCCGACAGGGCAGACCGGTGGGCGCGCTTCGTCGAGGCGCCCATTCCGGAGGTCGTGGTCGATGGGCCGGGGCAGGTGGGCATCGGTGACGAGGCCGTGTATGACGTGTTCGTCGATCTCGAGGAGGGGGTCCCCTATCCGGTTGAGGACATCTCCATGGTCAAGTTCCTGGTCTTCGATGCCGTTGGTGAGCTCGTTTACACGGGCGACGGCGAGGCGGTCGAGGACGGTTACTGGCAGGCGGTGCTCGACGCGGATTTGACGGGCGAACTCGAGGCTGGTTCTAACCGGCTGGTGGTCATCGCCGTCTCGAAGAACGCGCTGATCCCGGTGCGCCGGACTGTCGACTTCATAACCCAGTAATGTGGGCTGCTTTGTTCCGGAGGGGGACGTGTATCGCTCTCCGGGGTGCTTTGGCAGCCGCACAACGTACGTGACGTGAGTTGCTCTGCTGGGAGGCGGGTCTCACTCGCCTCCCAGCATTTTGTTCGGATGGATGGATGACACTTCACGTGTTACGACTCAGTTGCGAGGTACGTCGCATCTGAGTGGCAACCTCTGATTGACTGAAAATCTTTTGAAACCACGGATTCACACAGATGAAAGTCGAATTTGATCGAAAGAAAAGAAAAATCCGTGTTTATCTGCGGTTAATTTGGACATCTGTAGTTTTGTCAGTCAACCAGACGGCAACCTTCATCAGACTTCCGAAGTCAAAGGGGTCTGGAAACGTGCGAAAAGTTGGCTTTCAAAAGGACTCAGCCGATACAAGGGCCTGTCGAAGACTTTGGAAGTTTAATGTGACATTGCCGAATAAATCATAATGGAAAGCGAGAACTAGGATGAGTGATACCGCATTGGTTGGGGCCAGTGAGGGGGTGGGGCTGGAGAAGACGAGATCCCTCTTTGAAACCCTCTCTCGGGTGGCCAAATACACGCTTGTCAGGTTAGTATTTCTGTTCCTTACCGTGGTGGTGGGCGTCTATCTGGTCGTAATCGTCGCCAACATGGGGGGCTACGTCGACGAGATACGGCGGGGGAATATCCACCAGATGATATCGTTAGAGATCTCCCAGGACGAGAGCCCAGAGATGAGGGCGTTGAGCACCGAGGCGAAACAGGCGCTCATCAGGGAACGGGTCGCGATTGAGGTGAAGCGTCAGGGTCTGGACAGGCCCTTCATCGTGCGCAGTTTCGATTTCCTCAGACAGGCCCTCACGCTCAACCTGGGCTTTGCCTCAGATATGGTGAGCGACACCGGATCGAAACAGGTGAAGTTGATTCTCCTGGAACGGCTGCCGCCCACCTTGCTCCTGTGGGGAGCGGCGAATGTCACCCTTTTCTTCGCCAGTCTTTTCTTTGGCCTGTTTCTCTCCAGGAAGTATGGGAGTTGGTTGGACAGGTTTGTCGTCGCTATGGCCCCGACGTCCTCCGCGCCGGCCTGGTTCTATGGCCTTTTCTTGATCCTCGTCTTCGCCGCCCTGCTACAGATCCTGCCCTTTGGGGGGATGGTAGCTGCCCCGCCGCCGGAATCGAAGATCCTGTACGCGCTTAGTGTGTTGAAGCATTTGATTCTACCGACCTCCGCGATCGTGATCAGCTCTGTCTTCCTGCAGACGTTTAACTTCCGCACCTTCTTCTTGATCTACTCGAGCGAGGACTACGTGGAAATGGCGAAGGCGAAGGGGCTCTCGGACAGGGAGATTGAGCGGCGTTACGTGCTCAGACCGGTGCTGCCTCTG
>OMKS01004446.1_pt1 | contig 10567 bp, 10 predicted proteins | sample 1674721 | NCBI WGS metagenome assembly OMKS01 (sample SAMN06264996, study PRJEB25208) | sediment metagenome | isolation source: hot spring sediment | place: USA: California | collected 2014-09-02 | reverse complement strand
AAGACGGCATACGAGATCTAGTACGGTCTCGTGGGCTCGGAGATGTGTATAAGAGACAGGCCGAAAGATAACAGCAGACCACCCCGATGACGCAGGTGACCCCGAAGTCGGCGATCATCGGGATAGGGGCGAAAAACATGGCGATAAAACCGAGCGAGGTCGCAAGCATGGCGATCAGCACGGAAGGCCCGGAATTGGCGACGGTCGCCCGCACGGCGTCGGGGATGGTGCCGTGCTGCATCTCCTCGTCAAACCGGGTATGGAACTGGATCGCATAGTCGATCCCGATCCCGATGAGCACCGGGAACGCCCCGATGACGGTCATGGAGATCGGGATCCCGAAGAGCCCCATCAGCCCGAAGGTCAGGATCACCCCGACGGCAACGATTGCGACCGGGAGGAGGCGGTACCTGACATGGGAGAAGAGGGTGGAGACGGCAAGGAGCATCAGGAGCATCGCTGCCATGATGAGGATGCCCATCGAAGACCCCATCTCCTGCCCCATCTCCTGTGAAAATGCCGGCGTGCCCGACACGGTGACGGTGAGACCGGGCGGGGGGCTGGAGATGCTGATGATCGTCCTGATGTTGTCCAGCACCTGCTGCTGGACGCTGCTCTGGATGCCCGGTTCCAGGGTGACGCCCGTAATGGTCATCATCGAGGACGGAAGATACCGTTCAAGCGTTGCCGCAGGGATCGCGCTCTTGATCGCACTCACCTCGGCGATGGAGGCGGGCAGGACGCCGCCGTTGATCTGCTTCATCATATCGGTGATGCCCGAGGCCGAGTCGATATACCGCTCCCGCCTGATCGTCTCTTCAAGCCGGTCGATATAGTTCAGGACAGCAGGATCGGTGACGTCGTCGCACTCGAAGATGAGCATGATGGCGTCTGAGCCATAGGTGTCTTTGTAGTGGGAGAGCAGTGCGCCTCTTGGTGTGTCTTTGTCGATATAGGTGTCGTCCCCGGTCTCCATCGTCACCATCGAGAGGCCGAAGAGGGCGATGAGAAATACAGCCATAGCCACACCGAACACGACGGCGGTATGTGCGTTGATAGCGTCTGCAAGGCGTTCGTAGGGTGTTTTCATGGAAATCTCCTGATGATATGAAGTATTTGTGTGATCCCCGTGATCACTGATCGGGAAGATAATCGGCGATGATCACCCCGGTGATCGCCCGCGCCACGTCTTCCGGTCTCCTGCCGGCGACAGGAACGCCATAGGCGATCGCTGTCCTGATCATCTCTTCCTGATCGGTAATGACACATTCCTCTCGCGACGTGCAGGTCCCCTGCAGCCTGGCAAGCATCTCAGACGCAAGGGATCTGAGGGTGTCGCCACCGGTGTCCTCGGCCATGCTGAGACGATGGAGCAGTTCGATGCCCAGAGCCAGAGATCCTGGCGGCCAGAATCCGGATTCGTCCCAGATAGCGCATGTCTCAAGAGGTATAGCCGATAGCGGATACATTGCCGCACCCGGTTGGCAGACCCCTGTCCCGCGGATTGCTCTGTGCAGAGTATTAATCCTTCTATCTCTGTTCCCAAATAGGTCATTCGCCTCAGCCTGTGAAGATCAGATCTGAGGGTCTTTCATATATGGTTGGTGCAACTCACAGGAGGATTAATCGTCGGTTTCATGGGATATGGACGCGAGAATCCCGAGGTGACAGATCATTCTGCCAGATGGCATACCAGACCCGCCTGTTTCTGTACAGAGAAGATGTGGCGCCCTGCCAGCAGCGAGGGCGACAGAATCATGACAGAAAGGATCCCCCTGCACCTTCTGCAACGTCAGGTGATTGCGCAGAAAACGGTTGACGCGGTTCTCCAGAGCGATATTCCGGGGATCCTCTGTGCCGATCTCATCTCGGCGCCGCCCTCCATAAATATGGTGCAACCGGATGAGGTTGCAGTCGGCAGAATTATCGACGCCGTCTTCCCATGATGATCGATGACAGAAGATATCGTCCCCCTGCTCAAGAACCTCGGGCTCAATGAGTACGAGGCGAAGGTGTATTCCACTCTTGTCGGCCTGAGAAAGGCCACCGCACGGGACATCCACGAGATCAGCGGGGTGCCGAGAGGGAGGATTTACGAGATCCTGCACGACCTGGCACAGCGGGGTTTTATCGGCGTTGAAGAAGGGTCACCGACCTGCTATTACCTGCTCGACCCCGATGAGGTGATCGACCACCTCAAAGAGGAGTATCTCTGCACCCTTGAGAAGACGCGGCGGGCGATCCGGGAGATTTCGTTCGCGCTTCCAAGGCCGCCCCCCTCGGTGTATATGCTGAGGAGTGACTGGGCGATCGATAACCATGTGAGATCCCTGTTAAAGAGAGCGAAGAAACAGGTGCTTCTTGTCTGTCGCGACAGACAGTTCCTGAAACGCTATTTAAAAGAGTTGAAAGCAGCCGAGAAGAGAGTGGACCTCTGCATCCTCGTTCGCAATCCCGATGACTTTGACGGGCTGGATATCCCGTTTGTTCAGGCAAAGGGATTTGTTGCCGAACTGCTGGACGATGCTGCGAACAGCCACCCTCAGTTTGACGGAACGGTCGTATTCGTCGATTACGGCGAGTTTTTTATCACCTCTCTCGGCGGTCCAGAAACCCTGGCGATGACCGGATCAGATGCCCCCATGATGCGATACCTGCAGCATTCGCTGATGGCGAGCCTGGACCGCTGAAGCGTGTTCGGATACTTTTATCTTCGACACCTTCCAAAGGCAGCACCATCACATAAGGGGGGAAACAGTAATATGGAAGACGGACCAAGAGGCGCGATTCTCCAGCGCGACCGGGAGACCTATGCGATTGTGCCGAGGACGCCGGCTGGCATCGTCGCACCCGAAGACCTGGAGAACATCGCCAGGGTGGCGCGACGCTACGAGATCCCGGTGATCAAGATCACCTCAGGGCAGCGGATGGCCCTTGTCGGGATCAAGGCAGAAGATGTCGAGAAGATCTGGAACGAGATCGGGATGACGGTCGGAGAGGCGACCGCACCGTGCGTCCATTATGTGCAGGCGTGCCCGGGCACGGCGGTCTGCAAGTACGGCGTGCAGGATTCGCTCGGTCTCGGGCTCGAGCTTGAGAAGGTGTATCAGGACCTGAACCTCCCGGCGAAACTGAAGATGGGGGTCTCGGGCTGCCCGCGGTGCTGCGGCGAGAGTTATGTGCGGGACATCGGGGTGCTCGGGACGACGAAGGGCTGGACCGTGACCTTCGGCGGGAACTCGGGGGGGCGGCCCCGCATCGGCGACGTGATCGCAAAAGACCTCGCAAAAGAAGACGTGATCGCTCTTGTCAAACTTCTTCTCGATTATTATATTGAGAACGGAAAGCCCGGGGAGCGGACGGCGAGGCTGGTCGATCGGGTTGGGATCGACGCGGTAAAGGCTGCGGTCCGTAGTTAGTCGGTGAGAGGGGGCGGGCGGTTCCGGCCCTCGCCTCTCTCGTGAGGCGGAGCCTTATCTATATGCCGCGTCTAATAGTTCCCTGATGAGGGACGGTGACGACGACAGCACCCTCGCCCCGGGACAGGACCTGGACTTTGTCGATGAACTCTCCGAGTATCTCGACGTTCTCAGCAGCCCGACCCGCCTGCGCATCCTGAAGATCATCGAGCGCCGACCCAGGGACGCGAAGGAGATCTCCCGCGCCGTAGGAACGAGTTACGAGAACACGAAAAAACACCTCAACAGACTTCTTCTTGCCGGTCTTATCAGGAAAGAGGCAGGCAGTTCGGCCGAGACGGTGACCGGCGTTCACCCGGTCTGGAAATACTCCCTTGTTCAGGGAGGCCTTGAGATGGTGATCCAGAACCTCGGGATCTTCGGGAACCTCGGGATCGCCGCGGACGGGTCAGGCGTTTCCCTCAGGCTGCGCGAGATGAAAGACCGTCTTTCCTCAGCTTTTTTCGGAGGGACGCCCATCATCCTCGTGGTGGGCGGCGAGGAGGACGGCCGCGCCGTTCCCCTCAGGTGTGAGCAGTACGCCGTCGGCAGGGCCGATGCCGCCGGCAGCCCTGCCGACGCCGAAACGATCGCGCTCGCCCCCTCATATGCGGCGGTAAGCCGCGTCTCACGCCCCCACTGCCTGCTGAAGCGCCTCGGCGGCATCTGGCATGTCAGGGACGCCGGGAGCACCGGCGGCACGATGGTGAACACGGTGCCGCTGAGAAAGAACGAGATGCGCCCTCTCCAGGACGGCGACCTGATCGACCTCGCTCGCGGGCCGCAGGGGGCGCGCTTCCTCTTCTCTGTGCCGCCGCCCGAGTCCGGAGAGGATGGATTGGATGAGACGTAGCGCGCTCTTCGGGTCGTTCGCCGCGGTCATCCTCGCGGTCGCCCTCATAACCGTGCCGGCGGCAGCGGCGCAGGGTCAGGAGATGAAGGACGCTCACGGCATGGCGAATAAGAGCGCTCCTGCATATGGGAACGACCGGGCGGCATGGCAGGTTCCGATCACGCTCCCGGAGACGGTGGCCGTCGATGATCCCCCTGTGACAACGACAATCGCCGCTGCATCGGAGAGCACGGCGATCCCGGAGGCGGCGAGCACACCGTCGGTCACGGAGCAGGCCCGCTTCATGGGACCGAATGGCACCGGGATGCAGGGCGGCAGCGGCGACCGGACCGATCTGATCGTGCTCGTCTTCATCGTCGTCGCCGGGATCGTCGCCGCCCTGTACGGCTATTTCCACCTCTCCGCCAGGCGTGCGTCCATCGATCTCGACCATACCGTCATCGTCGGAGGAGAAGAGCCGCGTTCTGGCGACAGCGGATTCCCTCCGGCCCTTTCAGCACGCTACACCGGCATCGTCCCCGTCGGGAGCGGCGGGACCGCCCGTGTGTTTCTGGCGACGAGGGTAAGAAACGGGCAGACCGTCGCCGTCAAGGTGCCGCTCAGGACGGACGAGGCGACCGGGCGATCGTTTCTGAAAGAGATCGGCATCTGGCGGGGACTCGTCCACCAGAACATCGTCAGGGTATATGCAGTGAACATCCTTCCTTCCCCGTACGTGGAGATGGAGTACTTCGACCGTTCGCTCAAAGACCTCGAAAAACCGCTCTCGCCGGCAATGGCCTGCAGTATCGTCGCCGGGATCGCCGAAGGGCTCGCCTACGCCCATGAAAAAGGCGTGATCCACCGCGATCTCAAGCCGGGAAACATCCTGCTCGCCCCGGACGGCACCCCGAAGATCGCCGACTGGGGGCTCGGCCGGGTGCTTGCGGACGGCGACGAGACGACCGCTCCCGGGTTCTCTCTCCACTATGCCGCCCCCGAACAGCTTGCTCCGGCCCGCTACGGCCATGCCGGTGCAGGGACCGATCTCTTCCAGCTCGGCGTGGTGCTGTACGAACTCCTGACCGGGGCGTTCCCGTATAATGGGGTCGGTCCGGGGGAGTATGCGGCAGCCGTCCTCAGCGACGATCCGGTCCCGCCCTCGGCCGTCGAACCTGCCCTTGCACCCTTTGATCAGATCGTCCTCCGCTGCCTGGAGAAGGATCCCGCAACGCGCTATGCTTCGGCAGAGGCGTTTCTCGCCGACCTCCGGGCGATCGAATGCTGAACCTCCGGGTTATCCTCTGGAACCCGGATCATGACCGTTTCTTATCTTCTCCCGTGCGGACGTTCTGATCAGACCGCCCGGCAGGACGCCGGGGCGGCAGTGAGGAAAGAACCATATGAAAAGGAATTATGTCTCTATCGGGGCCGCCTGTCTTCTCTGCCTGGCCCTTGTGGCAGTGGTCCCGGCCGCCGCCCTTGGTGGATGGGAGAATGCAGGCGGGCAGCAGGCGACCTCTCAGTCAGGATGCACCGAAAACCCGCAGGGAGAACTCTGCCGCGGGCCGGCGGCCGGGGCCTGCCAGCACGGCGCCGCCGCAGGTGCCTGCGCATGCAACCGGGGCTGCGATCAGATCCGTAACCGAACCTGCCAGGCATAACCTGCCCACAGGCCCAAAACACCATTTTTCATCTCAGGCGCGTCCGGCGAAAGTTCAATATCTCCGACCTGCCATTCTCCACCATGACCGAACCCAGACCATTCCTGGTCGGCGGGGAGTGGCGGCGGAGCGAGACGGTAGAAGAGGTCCGTTTTCCCTACGACCACTCGCCTGTCGACACCTTCTGCCTCGCCGGGGCAACCGACCTCGAGGACGCTGTCCGCGCTGCGCAGGAGGGCTTCGGACGGACACGGCGGCTTCCTGCCCACGAGCGCATCAGGATCCTCAAAAGATTCGCCTGGCTGATCGAGGAGCGAAAAGAGGATCTTTCACGGCTCATCACCCTTGAGGCCGGAAAGACGTCAGCCCTCGCCCGTGCCGAGGTGGACCGGGCGAAAGAGACGATCCTCCTTTCAGCCGAAGAGGCAGGGCGGATCTACGGCGAGATCCTCCCCCTCGACCTGACTCCCGCGGCCGGGGGCCGGACCGGCTACCTCCGCCGGTTCCCGATCGGCACGGTGCTGGCGATCACCCCGTTCAACTTTCCTTTCAACCTTGCCTGCCACAAGATCGGCCCGGCCGTGGCGGCGGGAAACGCCATCATTCTGAAGCCGGCCACAAAGACCCCACTCTCAAGCCTCCTCCTCGGATCGCTTCTGATTGAGGCCGGGTATCCTGCAGAGGCGGTATCGGTCCTCCCCTGCACCCCGGACCTTGCCGAATGGCTGGTGCGGGACGAGCGGATCGCCTACCTCTCGTTCACCGGGAGCCCTGGCGTCGGCTGGCGGCTCAAAGAGATCGCCGGGCGAAAACGGGTCGGGCTGGAGCTCGGCGGCAATGCGGCGGCGATCGTCCATGCCGATGCCGACCTTCCCTATGCGGCCGAGCGCATCGTCCAGGGCGGGTTCTCCAACGCCGGGCAGGTCTGCATCTCGGTCCAGCGGGTCTTCCTCCACCGCGATGTCTATGACGACTGCCTTGCGATGATCCTCGAGCGCACCGGCGCCCTTGCGGTGGGCGACCCCCGCGATTCCCGGACCGATATCGGGCCGATGATCTCCGAGGCGGCGGCGGCAGAGGCAGAGGAAAAGGTGCGGGAGGCGGTCTTCGAGGGGGCAAGCGTCCTTGCCGGCGGAAAGCGCGAAGGGACGCTCTTTTTCCCGACGGTGCTTGCCGACACCGTCCCGACGATGCGGGTGAACGCCACCGAAGTCTTCGCCCCGGTGATCACGGTGACACCGTACGACACCTTCGAGGAGGCGCTCACCATGGCAAACGACTCAGTCTTCGGTCTTCAGACCGGCATCTTCACCGATGGCCTCGACCGGGTCTTCACCGCCTTTGAGGAATGCGAGGCCGGGGCGCTGATGGTGAACGACGTCCCGACGTTCAGGGCTGACGCCATGCCCTACGGCGGGGCAAAAGCCTCCGGCCTCGGGAGGGAGGGGCCGCGGTATGCGATCGAGGAGATGACGGCGATGCGGCTGATGGTCCTGAACCGCCGGCGGCAAGAACCTTCAGGGCGCTGAACGGCCATGGACAGACCGGGCATGATCCTCTGCCGCGCTTCTGGCGTCGGCAGAGCACCGGTACCTGCCCCGGGGAATATGGATCTCGAAGCGTGCGCCTTTCCCGAACTCTCCGGTTTCCCTGATGCCAAGGCCGGTGATCGCCAGGATCTCTTTTGAGAGGAACATCCCGAGGCCGCTGTTTTTCCCGAACCCACGCGTGAAGATCCGCTCCTTGTCCTCAGGCCTCACCCCGACGCCGTTGTCCTCCCAGAGGATCATCGCCCCGTCGTCGCTCTGACGCCATTCGACCCTGATCTCGGTCGCCTTCTCACCATGACGCTCGGTATTGTCGAACAGGTTATAGAAGACCTTCTCAAAGAGGGGATCGGCGTAGACCTCAAGACCGCCGACCCCGGAGGTGATCCTGACACCGCACAGGCCAAGGTGACCGATCGCCCGCTGCACATCGCACCACTGCGGCTCGCGCACCCCGAGGTCCTGATAGTCGCGGGTGAACTCGATCAAATCTTTGATATTCAGGGCAGAGCGCTTCACCTGGTGGAGGTAGGTGAGCACCGGCAGCCCTTCGGCCTCCTCCCCGGCGATCTCGAGGTAGCCGAGGAGCACGGTGAGCTGGTTGAGGATGTCGTGGCGGGTGACCGAACTCATGATCTGAAGTTTTTCATTGATCAGGTTGAGCGACTCGGAAAAGTGCTTGAGTTCTGCGGCATGGTATTCGAGTTCTTTCTCCAGGACCGTCCGTTCGGTGATGTCGGTGAGCACCAGGAGGACGGCGTCTTCGTTCTGGTAGGTGAGGGGAGCCGCCCGGAGTATGACCGGCAATTCAACATCCCTGCCAGCGATCGTGATCTCAACAGGCGTGGCCTTATTTCCACCAATGGCGCTTTCAACATAGGTGGTGAAATCTGCACGGGACGCTGGCTTCACAATCGAGGAGATTTGCTGGTCGGCAAGTGCGCCCGCCGTGCACCCGAGCGCGCCTTCGACCGCAGGGTTTGCAAAAACGATCCTGCCGTCCCTCGTATGGACGAGGATGTACTCCGGCATGCCGGCGATCAGCTCCCGGTTCAGTCTCTCCTGCTCCCGTGCCCCGGCACTGGCGCGTTTCAGGTCGGTGACGTCCCGCAACGAGAGGGCAATGGCTTTCTCCCCATGAAACTCGATGATCCTGCCGTGGGATTCGACCGTCCGTATCTCGCCGGTGGCGACACACAGGGTGTACTCTGCCGGAAAACGGTCGGTGCCTTCACGAACGGTCTGCAGGTCCCTGAGGACGTCCCCGACCGAGTCCTGATGAATGAAATCCAGCACGTTCCTCCCAATGGCATCAGCGCGACTCCTGAAGCTGACCATCTCGCAGGCGACGCCATTCAGGTACAGCACCGTCCCCTCCATGTCGATGATGACGACGCTGTCCCTGAGGGCGTCGAGGAGAGTGGAGAAAGAGCGTTCCTGTTCCCTGAGGATCTGCTCGGTCCGGTGCCTCTCGGTGATGTCGACGGCGGTCACGATGATGGCGGGGCTGCCGGCAATCAGGGTAATATCTGCGCAGATGTCGAGGATACGCTCGCTGCCGTCTTTCCTCAGGACGCGCATGAGAGAGCGCTCAGGCTGGATCTCGCCCAGGAGTCTTTTCCCGGCTCGGGCCCGCACTGCGGCCCGCTCATCAGGGTGGACAAAACCCCACACATCCATGGAGGTCAACTCCTCCAGTGAATACCCGGATATCTCTTCGGCAGCCGGATTTGCGTAGATGATCCGGTCTCCCCTGTGCATCCAGATGCCGACCGCGGTCTTATCGGTGATCGCCCTGAAGATACCCTCGCGCTCTTCAAGGGCGCAGGTGAAGCGGTGCCGCTCGACCGCCACTTCGATCTTGTGGGCGAGGTCGGCAAACTGTGCGCGGGGATCGCCGCCTTTCTGGACATAGAAGTCGGCACCGCCGTTCATCGCCGCAACGGCGACCTCTTCCCGCCCTCTGCCGGTAAAGAGAATGAAGGGGGTGGTGTTGCCCTGCCCCCTGAGTCTGCCGAGGAACTCGATCCCGTCCTGACCTTCCATCTCGTAGTCCGAAACGATGGCGTCGAAGGAACGATCCCTGAACATATCGAGCGCTTCGGCTGCGGATGAGGCCGTCGTAACGGCAAACTCGCCGTAGCGTTCGAGATAGAGTTTGATGAGATCGAGCATTGCAGGCTCATCATCAACACAGAGCAGAGAGATCATGCTGGCCAGGGGGAGACGCGTGTATTTACTTTTTTTATGATCTGAGCGTGGATTAATATTCCCTTTTCTTTTAGCAATTGTAAAAAAACAGATAATTTCATCCAGATGCCTCTGCAGAGGCGGCACACCCCATCATATCTCCAGAAACGCTCTCGCCGGTCGATCCCTCCCGTCACATGAGGATCCGTCATCGCAGGGTATTTTCTCTGCAGGCGTCTGAAGATGGATCGTATGGTCTGTCCGTTCTGCAATCCCCACCCCGACTGCATCGTCACAAAAAACGCTCTGGCATACGCACGCTTTGACGCCTTCCCGGTCACGCAGGGACATATCCTGATCATCCCGTTCCGCCACGTCTCCTCATTTTTCGATGCCACCGATGAGGAGAGGGCAGCGCTCTTCGATCTCGTCGCCCGCTGCCGCACCATCATTGAGGAGCGCTACCGTCCGGACGGCTGGAACATCGGGGTGAACGTCGGCGTTGCCGCCGGGCAGACGGTGATGCACCTGCACCTCCACCTCATCCCGCGCTATGGCGGGGACGTCCCCGACCCCAGGGGAGGGGTGCGCGGGGTGATCCCGGAGAGAAGAGTGTACTGAGGGGGATCAGGAGATCTGTGAGATCTGCGAAGCGATCTGGCCCTCTGGAAACAGGGTGATGGACACAATGGATGAAGTCACCGCCATCTGCTGGCACGAGAGAAGAATCATATCAGGGCAGTACACCACGCTTCGCACAGAGGAGACCTGAGATGAGAGTCGTCGCATTCAATGGGAGTCCGAGCTGTCTCTTATACACATCTCCGAGCCCACGAGACCGTACTAGATCTCGTATGCCGTCTTCTGCTTGAAAAA
>OMKS01004444.1_pt1 | contig 10569 bp, 4 predicted proteins | sample 1674721 | NCBI WGS metagenome assembly OMKS01 (sample SAMN06264996, study PRJEB25208) | sediment metagenome | isolation source: hot spring sediment | place: USA: California | collected 2014-09-02 | reverse complement strand
CCTCACGGGAGAGGGATGACGCGGCGATGAAGGATCTGCCATCTGGATAGATCTCGAGGATGGTCGTGCCCGGCGACGGCCCTCCCAGGAGCGGCGCCACGTAGAGATCGGCTGCTTCGAGGGTGTCCAGCGCGTCCTCGACCAGGATGAGATCCACTCCCGGCCTGTAGCGGACCTCGAAGCGCCCCCGCCTGACGGAGGTGAACCCATCTACCGCAGGCGCCCCGGAGACGTCCGGTGGAGGTATCTCTCCGGCGCCGGTTCGGGCGATGTGAGGCTCGAGCTATGGCCGGTTGTCGGCGACAAGGTTATGGAGCGCGACTATGGTTCAAACGTGATTCTCTATACAGCGGTGGCGCCCGGCGGCAGTTACTCCGCTGTTTATGGCAATATGTTCGACATACTCGATTCAACCGGCGCCATAATCCACGACCACATGCCTCACCGCATCTCCTCTGTAAACAACCTGCGCTTTACCGGCGACGGGAACTTTCTTGTATACCGCGACGCCGAATTCCTCAACCCCAACTGGCAATACCACCTGGTAACGCTTGAAATGGGCACGTGGAACTCCTGGAGTGTGACAATCCCCGACACGGTGAACCAGTTAATTGCTGTGCCCGGCACCGGTGATTTCATTGTGGCCTTGAACGACGTTTGCCAGTTGAGGCGCTACCATAAGAATACACTGGTACAGTCGTACGCGAACGGGCCGGACACGTACCCCTGGAGGATGGCGGCACACTCGGATGGCTCCGTTATTGTCAGCCTGCTCAACGGCGAAGTCCACTGCTGGAACGGCAACGGCACCAAGCGTTGGGGTGTATCGCTGGCGGCTACAGGCATGGATTGCAGGAGTGCGACCATCTCCAGTGACGGCGCAAAATTTGCAGTCATTTCCAAAAATCCCAACAAAATCCATATTGGCAGCATGAGCGACGGCAGCGTTTTATACGGCCTTGACGACGGCGTTCTGATGGGCGACATCAGGTTCCTTTCGGACAATACCCGTCTGGCCGTTGCAGGAAACAGAACCGTAAGCGTTTACGGGCCGGCCGGGGCTTCCGCCCTGCAGAAGATGTTCGAAGTGGCATTGCAGCCGGGCAGTGAATGGTATCCCAGTGCGACCTTGACGAGCGATGTGAAAGGAGTGCTGGTCAGTTACGGCGCTTCAGGACACCCATACGGCGTGGAATACTGGGACATAGCCACCGACGTAATCGACGGCGCCGCGCCCAACACGGGGACGTACGAATGGACGCCTCAAACGGCATGGGACCACGGACGCATCGTGCTGCAGGAGAACGCCCGCCCCGAATACTATGCTTATTCCCCTGTTCTCGACTTTGCCGACCCAGGCGACCTCATAATCACCATATCCCCTCAAGACCCGCAGGTGCTGCCCGGCGCGACGCAGCAGTTCACGGCGACAGTGGTTGACAGTCTATCGGGTATAGATTACACGCACTGCGGGGTCAACTGGTACACGTCGACATCTCCGTCCAACTATCAGACCGGTTCCATAGATGGTGCCGGTCTTTATACTGCGACTCGCCCGGGTACCAACAGGGTCATAGCGTCCAGCGCCCTCGAACCTGGTTATGCTTACAGCGCGACCTACGTTCAGGTGGCTTCGCAGCTTACTCTCAACGTCCCCAACGGCGGCGAAACGTGGAAAATAACGGCGACCGAAACCGCCGAATGGACGAGCGCCGGGATTGTCGGCGACATCGGCCTGGCGTTGTGGCGCGATGAGGTCGTCCGTTCCGTTGCCCAGAACGGCACAGCCCTGGACTTCGCTCACGATTCCGGCAACGGCTGGCTGGTCGGCACCGTGCAGGACGGGGACTTTGTAATGACGGACATCGCTGACGGATCCGTCTTCCAGGTTATTGATATCGGCGCCGCCGAACCTGTATACGCTGACAACAACGGCATGTGGCTCGCAATCGCCGGGGACGATAACCGCATCTACATCTATTCGATGGCCGACTATACCCTCGCCAACATCCTTGGCCCGCTGTCCGGTAGCATTTACAATGTGGCCATGTGCGGCCCCGGTGACCGGCTCCTGGCGGCGGACGCCTCGCACAATGTCACCCTGTGGAACGTTCAGACTTCAACAACTGCCCCGGAAGATGTTCTGTCGGGAGGCGGTTTTGATTTTACTCCCTACGTTGCGATGTCGCCGGACGGCAGCTACGGCGTCATCGGTACATGGTATGGTTTGTGCTTAATACATCTTGAAGGGAACAGCATCGTCCTCGACGACTATTTCAGCGAATTCCCGACCGGTTCGATGAAGACGGCCGTGGCCGCCGACACCCATTACGCCTATGCCAGCGGCAGCGACGTGTGGGTCTATGAAAAAGCCGCATCCATAGGCTCCCCCGCCGCTTATTTCGATACCCTTGGCACAGGTATCGGCATCGGCATTCACGGCGGCTACGTCGTCACGGCCGGCAGCGCCGGCTTCGTCGAATACTGGCGCCTGGAAAACGCGTTCAATGTGAAACCCTGGCCTGGAAACCCTTCCAACCGACCGTTGTTCACCAGGGATATGAGTAAGCCCCTGTCTCGCATGAGATGCTCCGACGATGGCATGTTCCTTGCCCTGAACGACGGCGCAGGCGCCGCGGATGTCTGGCAGGGACTGTTCGATTTTGCTCCAGGCGGCACTGCCGACGACGGCTCACACGGTTGGACGGTCAATCACGTGTTGCCGTCGGGAAAATACAAGGCCGTCGTATATGACCGGGAGTATTCCGGTCATACCCGAGACTGGTCGGACGCGTATTTCACCGTTGGGGCGGCGCCTGTCCCGCAAGCACTGCTCATTGTGCCGGATTCCCGCAGCGTTGAACTGGATGCATCATGCACTTTCCAGGCCGTTGTCCACGACCAGTACGGGGACCGTATTTTCGGCGCGGACGTGTCGTGGTCGGTATCAGGCGGCGGAACGATTAATTCTTCCGGCGTGTTCACGGCGAACGCGGTCGGCGGCCCGTTCACCGTAACGGCGACGGCGGGTGCAGCGTCCGACACGGCGGAAGTAACGGTCACCGAAAAAAAGCCCATAGCGCGCATATCCGCCGCCCCCGCCTATTCGATTGCCGCTCCGGTTACCGTTGTTTTCGATGCCGGCGCTTCTACCAGTCCAGGCGGGCGGCCCATGTCTTTCTCCTGGGACTTCGACTACACTGGCGCGTTCGTCGCCGATGAACACACTGGCGCCGTGCCGACCGCGTCGCACGAATACACGGCGCCGGGGACTTACATCGCCGCGGTCCTTGTTGACGACGGCGAAATGGCCATTGCGACCGTGCAGGTTTTTGTAGGGGACGGCACGGATACCGTGCCTCCGGATGTGGCGGTTTCGAGGGTCGAGCTTTCCGGAACGGTCGAAGACGACATGCATACTCCGGCCTCGCTCAGCGTCGGCGGAACGCTGGTGGCGGTGACCGGGACCAATCCGGGGACATGGTCGGCGGAAATGGATATCATGCTGCCCGCAGCGATAACGGTTTCGGCACAGGACGCGTCGGGAAATCTGGCGGAATGCGTTATTGGTTTGACCGACTGACGCTGCCAACATCCAGGGGAGCCTGTGGTCGGCCAACCGTGAATGGCCGCTCCGCCTGGGCATCCGACCAGTCTTCCAACCGGCAAACCGGCCTTGCGCATGCAGAACGGCTCGCCGGCGCTATATTCACCCTGGCGCTCCGGCGTGAAAGGGCTTTGCCGTGGATTATCCCGCAGGGTTCCCTATTGTGAACGTCCATTCCCACTACCACGACTGGGAAACCATCGACGAAGTACGCCAGCGGGCGCACAGGTGGGGCGTGTGCCGTTACGTGATGAGCGCGCTTGGAGCGCCAGGCGGCGTGCCCGGAAACGAAGTGATGGAACGCATGCTTGCCGACCACGGCGATTTCATCGTCGCACTGTTCCATCTCGACCCCGACGCCCATCCCGTCGACGCCGTCTACCGGGCGAAGGAAGCCGGGTTTGGAGGCGTAAAAATTATCGGCACGCTGAAGCCCTACGATGCGGAAGCCTATTACCCCTTCTACGACGCCGTCGAAAAAACCGGCCTGCCTGTCCTTTTCCATACCGGCTTCCTGTCAATCTCCCCTTCGCAGCGCCGTAGAACTGTCAGCATGATGAACATGCGTCCAGGCATGCTCGACACACTCGGCCGCGCCTTCCCCGACATGAAGATGATAGGCGCCCACCTCGGCTCCCCCTGGTTCCTCGAAGCCATGGCCACTGCAAATTTCCACAAGAACGTGTACTTCGACGTGTCCGGCGGCGCAGTAAGGGCCAACTCCCTGCCGTTTTTCAGGCGGCTTTTTGCTTTCCGTGACGCTTCCACTGCCGATGTGAAGGACATGCCCCTGCCGCCGGACGACGACGCGCCCAACATGGAGCTTGTCCGCAAGCTCATGTTCGGCACTGACAATCCGCCGCCGGAACGCATCGTGCCGTTCGCCGTCAAACTCCTCGACGGCCTCGGCGCAGACGCCGAAACACGCGCCCGCTTCTGGTACAGGAACGCGGCTGAAGTATTCTCACTGGACATCTGACGGCGCGGCGGCCCCGCCGGCGCGGAGCAGTTCGGGGTGCGCTATGGCTTCAAGTGCCCCCTGAAGATGAGCTTTCCATCCACGCGCCAGGCAGCGTCGAAAAATCCCGCCTCGAGGTACTCATCCGACCCCTGAAACCCTTCCCCCCCGCGCCGGAATATCGTTATATCCGGCACAAAGTCGAACTTGTGGTTCACGGAAAGCCTCTCCCCCCATGAAACCGTCCCGCAGAAGGCGACGTAGGCTGAGCGGGCGAAAGGACTGGGATACGTGATGATATACCCGTCGTCCGGCCCAAGAGCGCGCCGGACGTCCCCGATTGCGACAATGTTGTTCCGCACGGAGAACGGAACGCACGGCGCGGCGCGGGCGGCCCACAGGTTTTCCGCAGCCTCCCCGAACAGTATCAGGCTGCGGCTGCGCTCCATCCCCGCCGGCAGAGCGTTGTCGGCGAACACGAGCGCCGGGCTGTCCGTAAAGTCCTTCCAGGCGGCGGCGAACCGGCACGCCGCGGCTTCAAGCTCCCCCGCACGCCGGCCGGACGTGCCGTAGACCAGCGCGAACGGGCGGGACGTAAGGTCGCGGAAAGTCCCGGAAAACCCCGGCTGCCTGTAACGGTACGGGCTTTTGCCGCCGTTCGTCCATTCCCCGGACGCCCAGAACGCCGCTCCCTCCGCCTCCCCCACTCGCTCCATCCCGGCCACGCTCATCCCGGCGGGCGTCTTCACGAAGAGCGCATTGGCGGCAGAGACCGCGCCGGCGTCGAAATCGGCGGAAACCGCTATGGGGGCAAGAACGTCCCGCGGCGCAAGCACTTCTATCCCGCGCCAGGACGCGTACTTGGTAAGATACGCCTTTCTCGTTATTTTCGCCGGGCGCGCACGGGTGAAGGATAGCAGTCTTTTCATCACCTCGTCGTTGTAAAGCACGACCCCGGCCCGCCAGTGGTCGGCCCCACGTATCCAGTGAAACTCCGCAGGCGCACCCAGCGCTTTCAGTTTGTCGAACATGCGCGTCGAATGCCCGCTCTTGACCACCCAGTCGGCGTCGCCGTGAAAGATGAGCACGGGCAGGTGGGCGATGTTCTCGGCCAGGTCGATGGGATTGTCGGACAAAATCATGGCGTTGAGCCAGGGGGAGAGGCCGGCGCGGTCGAGGTTCTGCCAATAGTAGTAATCCGTTCTGCCGGAAAGCACAAGGGCAGCCGCCCATATGTCCGGATAATGGGTGGTAAGCGTCCAGACGCCGCTGCCGCCCATGGAGTAGCCCATGAGGTAAACGCGTTCCTCGTCCACAGGGAAGCGCCGCTTTATCTCATCGATTACGTCCAGCACGTCCGTCTCTCCAACGGTCAGAAAATCCGTGTTCGAACGCGCGAACGGCGCCGCATATATCGCCCCGGCTTCTTCGCACGGCAGGTAGTCCATCGGACGCGGACCTATCCAGTCGGCCCGCCGGTAATCGGGGACGTAACCGTGAAGATAGACGACGAGCGGGTATCTGGCAGGCGCTTTTGCTGGGACGTAAAGCAGATAGGGCTGGGGGGAAAGGTCTACTTCGGACACGTAGGCTTCTTCCCGGAAGCCCGGCTTTGTACCGTAGAAATCCCCCGGACCCGCCTCCCAGGCGGCCTTAGCTTCTTCCAGCCGCCCAAGCACGCGCTTCCAGTCGGAGATGAAAACGGAGGCTGTTTCATCGGCAAGTTGGTCGACGCGAAGCAGGAAAAGAGCGTGCCTCTTCCGTTCATGCAGGGGGATTGTCTCGGCAATACCGCGCAGCCGTTCTATTTCAGCGGTTATGCCGGCGCGGTGGGGGATAAGCACTTCGCGCCGCGCCGCGCCGAAGTGAAATACCGTCCTGAAGGCCGTTCCCGCAAACGGTCTTGCAGGCAGCCCGACGCGCACCGCCGCAGCCCCCCGCGCGACGCGCTGCTCCGCGCCGTCGGGAGCTTCCACGCGGATTTCGCCGCTGCCCGGCGCGTCGGCAGGCCATTCGATGGCCAGGGTGACGGCGCCGCGCACGCCGGCTTCGTCAATCACTTTTTGCTCAGGCGTGATGCGCATTGCGTCGAGTACGGCCTGTTCCACGGAGCCGCTGACAATCAGCTCGTCCCCTTCGGCGCCGCTCCACGTTATCGCCGCGGAACAGGAGCTGAAAAGCGGGGTGGTCTCGATGTATATCGTCAGCGGCGTGTCTTTGCGCCCCGCCAGCCGGAACGTGTTCGCCCGCGAGCGTGTCACGTCGTCAATCTGGCGCCACGTCCCCCCGTCAAGTACTGATGCAGCCTTGTGATACGACGATACGGCCAGCGTGCGTTCGCCGTCTGAAACCGGCAGCACGCGGACGCGAAGGTAGAGCCTGCCGGTGACCGGCAGGAACCGCCCGGAAAGGTCGAAGACCGGCCCGGAAGCGAAATAATAGGACTCGTTGCCGCCCGCAGGCGCGCCGGCGGCCTGCGGACGCCAGTCCGTTCCGGCAAGCGTCTCCTGCGAAACGCGCCCGGAGAACGGCCCGGCGGCCTCTACCAATGGGAGCTTCTGCGTCTCCCTCAATTGGATGCGCGTCTCGCCGGCGTGTCCGGCGGCGGCGAAGAGCAGGAAAGCGAGCGCAGCGACGCCCTTTTTCACGCCGCTACCTTCCCACGAGCAGTTCCATGGACCGTATTACTTTTTCGAACAGCGGGCGGTACCGGTCGAAGTATTTTATGTCGCATTCGCCTTCCACTTCCACGTAGTAGCCCGCTTCCTGCCGGTGGAGCACGCCGCAGGCGAGCATCCTTCCCCTGCCGTCCCTTTCCATTACCGTCGTGTAGGCCACGGCGAACGCACCCTGGCTGAAATCCTTGCTCTGTTCCACCGCCACGTTCTTGATGCGCTGGCGTGTCAGCATGTCGAAAGTGTAGCGGCTTACGGCGTTCAGGAGCATTTCCCTGGCCGAGGGGAAGCGGCGGGTATTCAGCGGGTTGCGGTCTTCCTGCCTGCCGGTGCGGATGATGGGGTCGCCGGGGAGCCTTTTCGCCACGTATCTTCCGACGCCCTGCTCATCCCAGCCCGTCGGTACAAGCATGGCCATGGTGCCGCCGATGGTCATTTTGACAAGCACCTCGTCGTTTATGTCGTACTTTTCGGGGGCGAGCGCTTTAAAGCTGTCCTGCCAGGCCGTCCCTATGTCTTCGCCGCAGATTTTCCGGGCCACCGTGCGCACGTCCACGACGAACTCGTTGTTGTCCTTGTTCGCCTTCAGCAGCTCGGCAAGCGTCTCCTTGAACTCTTCGTTCTGCACGCCGATATCCGCAAGCAGGTACAGAGCGGTTTTGCGTTCCTGCGGGGAGCCGGTTTTAACGACGTTCACCAGGGTAGGGTAGGCGTCCTGCGCCAGGGACTTGAAGGCGAGGGACAGCGACGGCGTCATGCGCGGCGAGATGTCCTTCAACACCGGTGCCAGCGCCTCGACCATCCCGGGCGGTTTGTCCTGCGCCAGCATCGCCCCCAGGAACACGCCGGTGTAGTGCGAGTCCCTCGAATACAGCGAAAACATGGCGCTCAGCGCCCCACGGTCGCCCGCCGAACCCGCCCTGAACAGAAAATAGGCGGCAAGCAGGTCGGAATCGATGGGGCGGACGTCGGCAGTCATGTTCACAAGCTCGTCGGCGGCGCCAGCTTCCCCGGCAAGCACCAGTCCCGCCTGGGCGAACAGCGCCGGAAGCGTCTTCGGCCTGGCGCGTTTGAGCATGTTCCTGACGTCTTTCACCCCATCCTCGTCGCCGGAACCGGCCAGCAGAGCGGCAAGGAATGCGGCTACAGTGTCATTGATGCTGCCGGAACGCAGGGCCTTGCGGCAGCCTTCCAGTCCCTGTGAACGGCCGGCCAGGTAAGCCGCCGCCGATGCAAGCGCCCTTTCCTGCGGGTCGCCGGAAACCATCAGTTTGTCCAATACGGACAGCACGGCGCCGCGCTCCTGCCGGGAAAGCGCTATAGCAGCGGTTATGGCGGTCGCCGGCACCGCGTCCCCCAGGCAGGATGCAAGGGCGAAGGGGGCGGCGTCCGAGCGCCACACCCAGAGGGTGGAGGCGGAGACGCGGTTGGCGTCCGAACTGGGCGACTTGAGCCACATCGCGGATATATCCCCGTAACCCTGCGGACGCGGGTGCTTGAGGAAGAATTCCATGTACAGGGAACGCCGGGATTCGGGCGTCGCGTTGAAGAGCAGCGTCTTTATGCGCTCACGCAAATCGTCCGGCATGGCGGTAAGCGCCAGGCCGACGCGTTCTTCGAGGGCGGTCATGGCCTGGGAGTTGCGTATCTTCCCCACTGCCTGCATCAGCAGGAAGAAGCGCTCTCGCGGGAAGTTCTTTATCTCCTCCCCAAGAAGCTCGACGTTCTCCTTGCCGGCGCGGACGTATATCACTTCGCTTATGGCGGCGGCGACAGCGGGGTCGGGCGTGGAACCTGCAAGCCGGACGAGCTTCCGGAAGGTCTCGTTCGATATGGGGACGTTTTTGAAGAAGCCGGCGGCGCGGATGACGAGGAGCGGGTCGGGGTCGTCGAAGAGCTTTTCGATGTCCGCGGCGTGTTCTTTGGCTCTCAGCCGCGCCAGCACGTCGGCGGCGCCGCGGCGCACGTCCGCCTTCTTGCTTCCCAGCGCCTTGGCGGCTTCCGGAGCGAGCACGCCGCGCCTGACGCGCTGAATCTCTTCGGCGGCAATCTCTGAAACCCGGCGGTCGTCGTCCGCCATCAGGGAGAACATCAGGGAAGCGGCGCCGGCGTCGCCGACGCCGCCGAGCGCCTTTGCGAGCGCCATCCTTATCATCGGGTCGCTTTCGAGCATCACGCGTGCAGCCTGCCCCGTGTCGTCCCTGATGATGTTCGTCAGGCGCGACACGCCGGACGTCCATTCCCCCGGATTCGCGCACAACACCAGCGCCGCAGAAAGCTCGTCGGCGGTGGTGGGCGTCCGGCGCGCCGGAGGCGCGGCTGAACGGGACTGAGCCGCCTGCTGCGTCTCCTGCCGGGACGGCGCCGGGGACGGGGTGGCGGCCTGCGCCGCCGCGCCTTCAACCTTCGCGGCGGTCTGCTGCTGGTAGAGCGTCCAGCCGTAGTAACCGATGGCCGCGAGAATGGCAAGATAGACCACCACCTTTACAAGCGACACCACCCGGCTCCAGTCGAACGCGTCCGGCTGCATGAAAGACGGCGGCAGCCGCTCCCCCGTGCGCAGGTCCACGCCGCACTTGGTGCACAGTATCACCCCCGGCGGATATTCTTCGCCGCATATCGGGCAGACATGCGCCTGCTCCCCCATGGTCTCCTCCTAACCGTATGGCCGAATCGGACAACAACCGACACACTTCAATTATCGCATCATCCCCGCCTCACGGCAAGGGAAACGCCGGGCGCAGCCGGGGCTGGCGGACGTTCGGCGTCCGGGCAGTGTTTCCGGCATGGTGCGCGCGGCAGCGAGGCGGATAGCGGGCACGTCGTCCTCCCTGAACGCGTAGCCGCCGGCAAGCACGGTTACCGCCGGGATGCGGATATCCGCTGCCGCCGCAGACGCGCCCGCCGCGTTCGGCAAGCCCTTCCATCGTAACCACTTTGGGGCTGGGGAGGTCACATTCGGGCGACGCCCCGGTTCCGGCGTATTTTTTGCGAAACGAAGCCAACCAACCTGCCGGTTGCTGGGCCGAAGGCCCAGATGAGGCGGTCTTTCACGGTTCGCGTACCCCAAGCCCCCTTGCTGCGCAACGGGGGTGTCTACCATATCAATCTCCAGCCGCGAAACGAAGCCAACCAACCTACCGGTTGGAAGGAGCGGTCTTTTCACGGTTCGCGTACCCCAAGCCCCCTTGCTGCGCAACGGGGGTGTTCGCTCTATCAAGACCCCAAACTGGGCCGAAGGCCCAGACCCAGCGGTCTTTCACGGTTTGCCTACCCCAAGCCCCCTTGCTGCGCAACGGGGGGGTCGCTCTATCAAGACCCCAAAACGG
>OMKS01004442.1_pt1 | contig 10570 bp, 10 predicted proteins | sample 1674721 | NCBI WGS metagenome assembly OMKS01 (sample SAMN06264996, study PRJEB25208) | sediment metagenome | isolation source: hot spring sediment | place: USA: California | collected 2014-09-02 | reverse complement strand
AAATACAATAATGTTACTATGTGGATAACCCTTCTTTTATTATAAATTGTTACTAAAACGAACAAAAATATTTATATAAAATGTTGACATTATATTAACAAGAGATAGTTATTGTAGATTGCTTCAGCAACCCCAACTTATTAACATGTTCTCAATATTCAATTAACAATATATCAACACGTTTTTCGATGGAGTAAGTTTGGAAAAGAAAAAAAATATTTCCTGAATAAATTATTTTTTTTGTTGAGATTATTAAAGATGCGGATAATTGTAAAAGGAGAATAGAGACTAAATACTCATTTCAATTTTGTTTTTTAACTCTTCTATCGACTGCTTTAACCGAGAATCTTTTTTTATCATTTCTTCAATTGTGTTGTGGGCATGAATAACGGTTGAGTGATCTCTCCCCCCGAAATGTAAACCGATTGTTTTTAGAGAAGATTTAGTAAGTATTTTGGATAAAAACATTGCTGTTTGACGGGCTAAGACAACTTCTTTCTTGCGATTTTTTTCACGGACTTTGTTTTCGTCTACTTTAAAATGATCACAAACAACATTTGTTATGTATTCTATTGAAATATTAACATGTCTCTTGGTTGAAATTTCTTTAACGGTCTGCTTGGTTAATTCGTAATCAATTTCTTTTCCGTTTAAAGAAGAGTTTGCAAGGAGCTTAATTAAGCAGCCCTCTAACTCTCTGATGTTGGACGTTATGTTATATGCTATATATTCAAAAATTTCATTGGAAAGATTAATACCGAAACTATTGCTTTTATTTTTTAGAATAGCAATTCTTGTTTCGAAATCCGGTGGCTGAATGTCTGTTGTTAATCCCCACGAAAACCTTGAAATTAATCTTTCATTTAGCCCCTTAAGTTCTTTTGGGGGTTTATCGCTGGAAAGAATGATTTGTTTACCGGATTGATGAAGCGTATTAAAAATATGAAAAAACAAATCTTGTGTTTTTTCTTTGCCTATTAAAAATTGAATATCGTCTATTATCAAACAATCCATTGATTTGTATCTGTTAGAAAAATCGTTAACATTGTTTGATTGAATAGCCTCAACAAACTCCACCGTAAACAGATCAGAAGAGAGATAAATAACTTTTTTGTTCGGATAATGTTCTAAAACTTTATTTCCTATTGCCTGAATCAAGTGTGTTTTTCCTAAACCAACGCCTCCGTAAATAAACAACGGATTAAATGAAGTCTCACCCGGGTTTTCGCCCACAGCATACGCGGCAGCTCGTGCAAGTTGGTTTCCCTCGCCTTTAATAAAATTCTCAAATCGATATCTTGGGTTTAAGGAAGTTTCATGAGGTTTTTCGGTTGCCGAAACATCGTGTTGATTGGAGATTTCAACTATTGTTTTATTCTTTTTTTCTTCTTTTATAATTACATCTATTTCATCATCATTTTTTTTATCATCTAAAACAGTATAAATTAGTTTACCGTTGTCACCCAAAACATCATTTATGGTTTTGTTAATGAGAGTGTTATAATGCTCGTCTATCCATTCAACAAAAAAGCCGTTAGGTACTTGTACTTTAAGGGTGTTGTTAGAAAGTTCAACCGGTTTAATAGGCAAAAACCAGGTGTTGTAAGTAATATGAGGTACGCTTTTTTTTATAATTGACAAGCAATCTTTCCATGCGGTGGTGCAATCGGTATGAATGTTGATGGTTCTTAAAAAAGATTTGTTGTTAAGCTTATCCACAATTATTATTTCAGAAAGAGGTTTTATAATTTGATAAAATAATTAACTAATTTACGCCTGCAAAACTTTTTCAACAACTTGTTAACATTAAACAAAAGCAGTAAAGCGTTACAAAATAAGCTGTTATAAAAAAAAACCGTTTCTTACCAACAGAAGAAGGAGCCCGTAAATCAAAAAACCAAAAACAAAGCCCAACGTGAAACGTTTCACAAAAACAAGTTATCAACAAGTTATCAACAAGCAAGAAGACTCTCTTAGGCGAGTCAATAATATGATATTGAAATCATATCTGCAAATTAAATCTTTCGCTTTTTTGTAAGTTGTTAGTAAAAAACAAAATAAAATTTTTGCATAAAGAAAATTCTTCAACAAGAGATAATTTTGTAAAGAGTAAAAAGAAAAATTAATAAGGAAATATAAAAAGATGAAAAATATTCTTATTGTATTTGCAGGCGGTACTTTTTCTATGAAGATAGACAAAGAAACAGGAGGAGCTGTTCCGTTTTTTCATGGAGATCAATTACTTGAAATGATTCCCGAGGCAAAACAGCTTGCCGAAATTTCTATTTATGATTTTGGAATGTATCCCGGACCCCATATGACACCGGAATTGATGTTAGAGCTTTCCAAAGAGGTGATGAAAAGAATCAATCAAGATAATATAGACGGTGTTATTATAACTCACGGAACAGACACTCTCGAAGAGACAGCTTATCTTTTGGATCTTACAATCAAAACGGATAAGCCGATAGTTGTAATCGGCGCAATGAAAACATCATCCGAGCCGGATTGGGACGGACCAAAAAATTTATTAGACGCCATTCACATTATTAATTCACCCAATAGTTTAGGAATGGGGGTGTTGGTGTGTTTAAATGGTGAGATTAACGCCGCGAGCGAAGTAACAAAAACACATACCGAAGATATTGAAACATTTCACAGTCTTGATTTTGGCGCTCTCGGTTTTATTGATCGAGGAAGAGTAATATTTAATAGAATGCCACGAAAACTTGAAACAATAGAGACGGACAAAATAAACTCAAACGTTGATTTGATAAAAATTCATGCAGGGATGGGTGATAAGTTTTTTAAGTTTTCTGCTGATTCCGGTGCCGAGGGAATTGTAATCGAGGCAATGGGAGTCGGAAATGTTCCACCAGCATCTTTTGAAGGAATAAAATATGCAGTTGAAAAAGGAATTCCGGTGGTTTTAACTTCACGTTGTCCGTCCGGGGAAACTCTTGATATTTATAGTTATCCCGGTGCAGGCAAGTGGTTAAAAAAACTTGGAGTTATTTTTACCGACTATTTAAATGGACAGAAAGCCAGAATAAAACTGATGCTCTGTCTCGGCTTAACAAAGGATATTAATAAACTTCGCGAACTAATTGAAGAGTAACTTGGAAAACTTAAAACCTTGGATCGGCTCGATTGCTCTGCTTCCAATAGTTATTTGGCTTTCAATAAACGCGGGGGATTTTATTTTTTTACTCGATCACTTTAATCTATTAATTCATGAAGGCGGACACGGAATATTTAGTTTATTCGGGAGCTTCATTTATACTTTGGGCGGAACATTAATGCAAATTATTTTACCGCTTCTATTAGTTTACTATTTTGTGTCGCACCGAAAAAATTTTGGAACACAAATCTCGCTAGTTTGGCTTGGACAAAACTTAATGAATATTAGTGTTTACGCGGCAGATGCACAAGAAAGAGCTCTTCCACTCCTTGGGGGAAATAAAGTTTATCACGATTGGCATTTTCTTTTAGGCAGCACCGGTCTTTTAGAATACGATAATCAAATAGGAATGGGATTCTATCTTATAGGGATAATCTTTTTCATTATTGCTTTGTTGATCCCATTGTTTATAAAAGAATATAACGAAGCAAAAATTGAATTAAACCTCTGAAAAAGTTATTACAGAAAAAATGAGTATCGGTGAATACGGATTTGTTGGACAAATTGAAGACATTGCCGGTAATAGAATTGGACTCCACTCAACAAAGTAATTTTTTAACCATTCGTAGAGACGCAGCAATGTTGTGCCTCTACATGTTACCAACGCAAATATAAATCTTATAATTAGCTATCTTTGCTTATTGTAAACAAAGAGCAAATCAATGAAAAAATACAGAAATCTCTCTCCCGAAGAATCAATAAAAGCCGTAACAATAGAAATTATTAAACGAGCAATTAAACTCGGAAGAAAAAAGAACCGGGAGATTTTTATAAGCAAAACATCAGGAGGCAAAGGAACCAGCGTATTTGACCTCGATCCCAAAACAAGAGATGGAAAAGAAAACTTAGAGAAATTTTTAACTCCTGTTAGAAGACATTATACATTCAGCGGACTCGGTTCACCCGAAGAAAAGAATGCTATAAACTGGCGGGTGCTAAACCTACCATTTAGAAGAAGATTGCTTCTGCAGTTTCAAATAGAGGCATCGTTTTTTATGAAAGGTGTTCCTTTCAAAAATAAATTTTACAGATGGATGGGATTTCATATTGGTTACGGAACCGAAATTATGCAGCTTGTTTGGCTCGATCACTTTAGACCGGAATTGATATTTATAGGCGACAACTGCGTGCTGGGCGCATTTACAAGACTTACAGTCCATGCATACGAAGGGGCGGGAAAGTTTAGGTATGGGCTAATCACAATCGGAGATAACTGCATGTTGGGAGCAGGAACCGGAATGGGCCCGATAGATATTGAAAACAACTCACGTACACTTCCCGGCGCAACACTTTCTCCGTATCTTTCAAAAATTAAATCGGGCTCAATTGTTGGGTGGAATCCGCCGAATGTGAAAGAACCGAAAGAAGAAAACGCAGAATGAAGAGTCAAGGAATTAAAAAATGATTTACCCATCAAACCTCTCAACAATCTTCATATTCTGATGATTGTAAATATCTTTTCCATCCGGCGTGTATAAATAATCAATTCTAGTTTGATAAAATTCTGTGATCTTTCCGCGGACCATTTTTAATGTACTGTTCATAAATTGATTCTGTTCGGTAAATCCTTCGCCAAGCAAGGCAAATGATGCCGGAAGCCACCTTTCGGGAAACTCGTTTTCATATTCCCCGCCGGACTTAAATTCGTCAATTTCTTTTTGAACAAATTCTATAGCCTTTGTTTGCCCTTCTTTGGTTTGAATTTTTAACGAGTGTTTTTTCAATTCATTTTTTATCGCTTCTTTATTCGGCACAATCAAAGCAATAGTGTATGGATTTTGATTATTATGAAGCATTACCTGTTCAATAAAATATGATTTCTCAATAAGTGCTTCTTCAATTCCTTCGGGAGAATATTTTTCACCGTCGCTTGCAATCAGCAAACTTTTAAATCTTCCGAGAACGAATAAATATCCGTCTTCATCGATGTAACCCATGTCGCCGGTATAAAGCCAGCCGTCTTTAATTGCTTCGTTCGTTGCTCTTTCGTTTTTCCAATAACCCTTCATTACGTTCTCACCTTTACAGACAATTTCTCCTTTTTGTCCGACTGGGACTTCGATACCGTCTTCATTGCAAATTTTTACATCAAGATGAACGACTATCTTGCCTGAAGAACCAAGCTTGTGCTGTGCTGGAACATTTGCCGAAATAATAGGAGCGGCTTCGGTTAATCCATATCCCTGAAACATTGGCATACCAAGAGCATAAAAGAATTTCTGCAGTTCTATATCAAGCAAAGCACCGCCACCGATAAAGAACTCTAATCTTCCGCCGAAACCCTGTCGTATTTTACTAAAGAGAATTTTATCATAAAGAGCAATCAATGGTTTTTTTAATTTTTTTAATCCCCTTCCTTTATCGCAGCCGAGACCGTTATAATCACAAGCTGTTTCCAAAGCTTTGTTGAAAAGCTTTTCAACTTTCTCTCCTTTCGCGCGTATACCTGCTTCAATATTCTTTCTGAAGTTTTTTGCAAGCGCCGGAACGCTTAATAAAAATGTCGGCTTTATCTCTTTAATATTTTGCGGTATGTTACGAAGTGTTTCAATAGGTGTGCTGCCGACTTGTATTGACGCCATCGAAGCACCGTTTTTCATTAAAGTATAAATTCCAGCAGTATGTGCAAAGGAATGATCCCAAGGAAGTATTAATAACGAAATATAACTTTCCGGGATCAGAAGAAGAGCAGTTGCTTGTTCAATATTTGCCGTGTAATTGCGATGAGTTAAAATTATTCCCTTCGGATCGGCGGTTGTGCCGGAAGTATAACATATGTTTGCGTTGTCATTTTCGTTTATTGATTGCCAAGTTTGATTAAAGAATTCTTCGTTATCTCGTAAATATTCTTCTCCAATTTTAAAAACAGCATCCTTGGTAATTTCATCATCGTGTAGATCGGTTACGTTATCTAAAACTATTACCATTTCTAAATCGGGCAGATCTTTTTTAATGCGTTGAATTTTCTGCAGATGGTTTTTTGAAACAACCACAAACTTAGATTCGGAATGAGCTATGCGAAATTTTAAATCATTCGGCTCGTCAATTTTTACGGATATGGGAACACTTACTCCGCCACAATAGAGAATAGAAAGCTCACTCATCACCCAATCATTTCTTCCTTCCGAAATTAAAGTGATGCGATCACCTTTTTGCAAACCGAGTTTTATCAATCCGGCGGCAAACTTATAAACATGCGATTTCATCTCGCCGTAAGTTAGCGGCTCATACTTGTCGGTTTTCTTTTCCCACATCAATGGATTGTTGGAATACTTTTTTACGCTTTCTTCAAATAAGTTTGGGAGAGTTCGTTCCGCCACATCTGCCTCGATTTTGTGGATATGTTTGTCTCAAAATTAGTTGTTTTTATATTTAGATTCATTAATGTAAAAATATAGTTGCACTATCGGACAACCGTTTGTATTTTACAAATAGAATGAAAAATCAAAAAGTCAGAAGTGTAGTTTTTTATAAAAACTATTTTTCTAATTTTTTTATAAGACAAAGAAAAAAAGTTAAAGATAAAATACTCTGGACCCTCAGACTTATCGAGAATATAAAGCATATTCCAGTCGAGTATTTTAAACATGTTGAAGGAACCGATGGACTTTATGAAATAAGAGTTAAACAAAGAAATGATATTTTTCGCATATTCTGCTTCTTTGATGAGACCAATATTATTGTAATTATTAACGGGTTTCAGAAAAAGTCGCAGCGGACACCAAAGATTGAAATCGAAAAAGCAATTAAAGTTAAGAGAGAGTATTATGAAGAAAAAACATCTTAAAAACCTTGATGAATTTATTGATGAGCAATACGGAAAAAAGGGAACAGCTAAACGCGATGAATTTGAAAAAGGTTATGACGCGTTTAAGGTTGGTTTTCTCATAAGGCAAGCACGGCGTAAACGCGGAATGACGCAAGAAGAGCTTGCAATAAAATGCGGTACAAACAAGGGCTATATTTCAAAAATTGAAAATGATCTTAAGGAAGTGCGTATATCTACTTTACAAAAAATAGTTGAAGCCGGTCTAGACGGTCAGCTTGATGTTTCAATTAAACTCTAATGTTAGTAATAAGTCACTTTAAATTGTGATAAACTTTTCCAATTGATCGTCATCAAAATTTGTTTCTACTACTATGAGCTTGTTTGACGAAACACTTTTCACTTGCTGAAAATTGTAGAGAGAGATTTTCTTTGAGAATCTTTCCGCATCTTCATCCGAACTAAAATCAATTAATGCAATATTTATAAACCCCTCTTCGGCTTTAATTGGAATCAGAATAATTTCATAATCGTTAAAACCGCTAAAGTATTTTTCCCATATAGGAAATCCATTTTGTAAACCAAGCTTTCCTTTCATTAACTTAATTTGATTTTGATACTGTTCAAATTGTGGTTGTTGAAAATATTCCGGGACAATAAAGTTTTTCAATTCAATTTTAGACAACAATTTTTCAAATAAATGAAGAGAATACTTTTGAGCTTTTCTATCACCGGATTGATTAGAAATAGAAAAATAAAATCTTCCAACCGCTGCTTGTAATTGGTAGGGTGTAATACAAATATATTTTACGAGAGAGTCGGTTATGTCACAATTAAATTTATTGATAGAAAAAATTCCGTAAGCGGCATCCACATCAGTCATTCCATAAAGTTCTACGCGAAAACTTTTTTCTTCATATACCACTTCTTGAAGCAAAGTTCTATCAAGTCCATATTCTAGATAAAGATCGGCACCGCCGTTTATTAATCCCCAAAGCTCTTCGCCCACATAAAATTCAGTTCTTGTAATCTCTCCGCCGTCTACATCTTCTTGATAAAGTTGAGGAAACACGTTTTGTTGCGCAATTAATAACGAGTTTATAAGCAATACCAGAAATACGAGAATAAAAGTTTTTTTGTTCTTCATAATTAAGTTAGATCAATTTTGTTGAAGTGTATTTTGCTGTTGTCGGCAACACCGAGTTTTAAATTTTCCGCCATAGCTAAGAAAGCCGAACCACGTGGCGATTCTTCTTCTTGCAACCCTTCTTCAATTCTTTTCTTTGTAACAATATTTAATCCGATTCTATCAACAGCAACGGGATCGGTTCCGATTAATATCGTATTATAATTTGTGAAGAATTGTGGAACCGCACCGGGACCGCCGTTAAAACAGCCTTTTATTCCGTCAACAACATTTAACACAACTTTATCACGCAAAGGAGGAAAAGCGCAGACTTCTGCAACCGTTTCCGACCAAAGTTTTTCGTGAAGTCTCCCGGTATTTGTAATCGCCCCGTACGATAAATTTTTCATGCATAAAGTAACCGACGTACCCGCATTCTTTAGTATGGGTATGTTGATTATTTTATCACACATTTCGGTAACAATTTTCGTGAAGTAAGAATATTTTCCGATGTTTACCATGTAAGGTAAAGTTTCCGGACGGTAATCCCCTTCAACATCAGCCCAGTAATACCAATCTTTGTCGATCATTCTAAGAGAATAAAGTTCGTTGTTTTCGTCATACATAGTTCCGTTTTCGCCGATCCTCTCCGTGCCGATTATTTTTATTCCGGGGAAAAGTTCTTCCGTAATTCCCGATTCAAAAATTTGTTCTTCTCGTCTATCCCAAATAATTAAGTTGCTTCTCGGTATTCCTGCTTCTTCAAGTTGATTAACAATTGCAAGAGTAACTTCAACCGAGGTTGATAATGTTGGTCCCGCAACAGGATTAACTTTCAATCCAATTTTTTCGTTCACGTTTACAAATTGAAGCCATGCTTCCTTGAGAGAAGCAGCTCCGGTAAGACTTAACATTCCTTCGGCGATCATTTTATAAACCGCATCGTAAACAATTTTGGTTTCAACTACCGGGTTGGGATGATTTACCTGCACAACTTTTCCGGGATATTTGCCCGGAATTGAATTTTCGTTGCGCGGATATTTTAGTGCATCTTCAATGTTTGTTTTCGGCTTGTCTTCTTCTTGTAAAGTCTTAGCAATTTTATTATTCGTAAGTATCGGTGATAAAGCAAAGCCCGCGCCTGTTAATGATGAAATTTTGAAAAAGTTTCGTCTGGTAAGTTTGTTCGATTTCATTTTCGATTCCCTGTTTGTAGTAGAACGAAAAGTTGAGACGTTTAATTTAATTATTAGTTTGATAATTTATTTGTAAAGAAACGGGGCGTGATGTCCGAATAAAAATGATTTTAAATTTTGTTAATAAGGCACTTTTGTAGGTGATGAAGTAAAAATTATTTACTTACTCACCTTACGCAAAGATGTTATTACCTTAAAGGTCACTGTTTTCAGACCTTTCAGGTAACTTAATTTTAGCCTATTAATGCAACATTGAAGGTTAAAAACAAGCAACCTTCAATGTTTGTGCGTAAGGTGACTTACTTATTCATACTCTTTTTGAATGTTGCTTTCAATCCTGCGATAAATTTTTGCTTTTGCTCATTATCTAACTTTGCCTCAGGATGTAACGGCAAATAAATTGGTAAAGGCATTTCTCCTTTTTCTACTTTTTCGTATGCTTCGTCAGCTTCTTTCATACCCTCGGCTATGGAAATGTTGAAATGTCTTCTCCCTTTTTCAACGTCGTTCTGTATTAACCATGAAACCGGAGCAATGTGGCTGTACCAAGTCCATTTTGTTTCGTTGCTATGGCAATCTGCACAAGCATTGTAAAACGTTTCTTTTGTGAAATCACTATCCCATTGAACTTGATAAGTAACCGGTGGATTATCATGATTTCTACCATAAGGATAAAACTGAATGGCAACAAATACCACAGCCATTCCAAGAAATAATTTATTCCAAAGTTTATTCTTCATATTTTTCCCCTCAGTTATTATGAAAGCGAATTGCTAATAATTCAGTCCTAAAATATTTTCGGGCGGGTATTGAGATAATATTTTAGATACCGAATCACTAATTTTTTCTTCTAAATTCTGTGAAGTTAAAACTTCTTTTGCCCAGCCGCGCCAGATCACATTGCCGCTCTCTAAATCAACAATGTCAATGATTAACATGCCGGCTTCATCGTCACTAAAATTTGATTCCCAATTAGTCAGCGAATTAACATTTTTATAAACTTTTTCATCTAATGAGGTGTGCCAATCAATTCCGAAATTAGCAAGCAGTTCATTTTTGCCAATGCCGCGTTTAGACATTTCTAAATCGACAGCGCTTGCAATTAAGTTATAAGTTAAAGAAGGCATTTGAGAGCCATCGGGAAGTTTCGGAAGTTCTTTTAAAATTTTATATGTTGAGAGTTTTGTGAAATCAAACGACTTATTGTGATCGTTGTTTACATTAACAGAAGAACAGGAAACTAAGAAAAAAGTGAAGATAAAAATCAAAAATATAAAATTAGACTTCATTATGTATTCCGC
>OMKS01004440.1_pt1 | contig 10574 bp, 8 predicted proteins | sample 1674721 | NCBI WGS metagenome assembly OMKS01 (sample SAMN06264996, study PRJEB25208) | sediment metagenome | isolation source: hot spring sediment | place: USA: California | collected 2014-09-02 | reverse complement strand
GAAATAATCTAATGGATGTTCTCAATGATGTGGAAAGAAAAAAGAGTCTATCAAATAGCAACATTAAGACAGCGAACCTCTTTGATCTGACTGCGAAATGGCTTGCAGAGTTCCATATAGCTACCGAATCCAAGTTGACACGGGGAGATGCCATTCTAAAGAATTTCATAATATCAGACAAGCAAATTTTCGGCATAGATTTCGAGGAATCTCTACATGACGATGCTCTACAGGATTTGGGAAAGGCCTGCGCATTTATTCTATCTCTAAATCCAATTTTTTCTCGAAATAGATTCGAAGAGGCAAGATTTTTTTCAAATAGATATTGGCATTATTTTGGATCGAATAGATCTGATGAATTGCCAAATATCATTTCGAATGCGCTGAGGGATATCTCACTGTATAGAGATAAACCAGACCAGCTTAATGTTTGGGCTGATAAAATCAAAAAAATGAAGGAGTTCTAAAGTAGATCGGAGAGCTCAAGAATCATCTCTTGATCGATGAGAAAAATCATCGTGGCAAGAAGTATGCATATTGCGATGAATATCGCATCCGAAATTGATGGGGGGTTCGGATGCAACAATGTTCTGTTCTTATGGACGCCGAAGCCTCTGCCTTCCATTGAAGAAACTAGTGAATTTACCCTTGAAATCGCGGAAAAAAGCATCGGGAACATTGTGTATCTGACAGTCTTTATCAGTCCTCTCAGATGGCCTTCCAAACGAAGACCACGGATCATCTGCGCCTCTTTGACAGTAGCGAATTCGAATTGAAATGTCGGTACGAATCTCATCGACAGTGCTGGCAGGAATGCAAACCGATATGGAAAGCCCGCACTTATTAATGCGGTTGAGAGATCGGAAGCGGTCGTCGTAGATATGAAGATCCAAGACATCATTACCAGGCAGAAGAATCTCCCGGCAATTAGGAGGCCGGAGCTAACACCGCCGGTAGTGAATCTGAGCATCGATACTTCATACAATAATTCCCCTGAATGGTTGAAAAATATCTGTGCCATGAATATTGCCACTGCGAAAAGAAATATCCCTTTGGAAATAAGACCAAACGCGTGGAAATATATCTTTAGGAGCCAAATGACGATTACGGTCACAAGCATGACAAAAGGATTCACGATAAGAAGTACAAGTATCGAGAATATGACGAGGAGGAGGACCTTGGTAATCGGGTTAAGCCCGTTTTTCTTGGGCTTTTCAAAGCCGTCCATCATCATGTCTCCATCCGAAATAAATCCTCATGCTTTTCAAATAGCTCAACAGATGGTTTGGCAGCAAGCAACCTGCCGTTCCTTAGCAAAATGATATCTGTGCAAAACCGCCGGGCAAAATCCAGATCGTGAGTGACGACGATTACAGTTTTACCATTTTTCTGAAGATCTGCGAGAAGATCCACGATAAGGCTAGTATTTCTTCTATCCTGTCCGGCAAATGGTTCATCGAGCAAAATAAGAGATGGGTTATGAGACGAAGAGGTTGAGATGTTCAGTCTTCGTTTTTGCCCGAAACTGAGGCAGTGAGGATGTAAACCCCTACCGACTTTTTCTGCCTTTTCGTATTCCTCTACTGATAATCTGGCTTTTTCAAGATCGGTTTTGAAATTCTTAGAAGAAAACAACATCTCATCCTCGATGCTGTTCTCAAATATCTGATGGTTTGGGTTCTGAAACACAAGGCCTATGTCACGGCCAAGTACCCATGGCTCGATTATGCTCTTTTCTGAGAGATCATGACATAAGATCCGAATTTTGCCATGCTCAATCCCTATCAGCCCAGCTATTTGTCTGAGAAGCGTCGTTTTTCCAGCGCCGTTCTCCCCCATCAAAGCGACAATCGAACCGGCACATATGTCAAAGCTAATATTTTCAAGAATCGAATTGTCATCTATATGATAGCTGAGGTTTCTAACGGAGATTATTTTTTCAACTCCTTTTCGTGCTATTTCCGGATATTCCGAAGGTAACGAAGCATACGATTGAAGCCGTTCAAACTCCCTGGAATTTCTTTCAGCGTTCGTATTGACCGCTCCGTTCTCCATAACCACAATTCTGGAAGCAAGACCGATGAAATCGCGTATCCTGTGCTCGACTACCACCGTAGTAATATTGCCAGATTTCCGAAGATTGGATATGGCATCGATGACCTCGGATACCGACCGTGGATCAAGGCTTGATGTCGGTTCATCAAGTATTATCATCGATGGTTCGATCGCCAGCATTGAGGCGATTGCCACCTTCTGTTTCTCACCGCCTGAAAGGGTAGAGAGCTTTCGATATCTGAGGTGGGATGCGTTAACGCTCCTCAGGGCAGAATGTACGGATTTCTCTATCCTATCCCTCGAGAATCTGAAATTCTCCGGACCGAACGCCACCTCCTCCTCCACGATCTCGGTGCAGAATTGCGTTTCTGGGTCCTGTTGCACCATGCAGACGATCCTGGCAATGTCCGCTGGATCCGAATGAATTTGCCCTCGGAGCCTGATCTCCCCCGATATTTCCGCCGGGATAATATTTGGTATGAAGCCACAGACTGCCTGCATCAGAGTCGACTTTCCGGAAGCGCTATCGCCAATTAGGAGGACAAACTCGTTCTCCCTGACGTTCAGGGAAAGTCTTGAAACAGCTGGCTTCGACCTATTAAAATATCGGACGCTGAGATCGCGAATGTCCAGCATTTATTTCACTTCAATTTTTGAGACGTACTTTACCCAATACGCCCCATCGTAATTTGCGGCCACTATTGTGTAAGAGCCCTCGTCAAACACAATAATCAGCTGATCGTCGTTGATTATATCCGAAAGCTGGAAGACAGCACTGTATCCATCATTTGCACTTACAACGACGCTTTCCGATCCATCCAAAGGATTTGCCACACCAACAACAATCGACAAAGGTATCCCAGTATAATTCCTCGGTGAGACATATGTGACGGAACCTATCAGCTCCGCGTTTATGGTAACCTCGTGTTCCGAGAGATCTCCGTAGTAAAAATCGTAGCTATTCTCCACATGGCCATATATTTCAACAGTGTCATTTCCAGGAAGGGAATAGACCGACGTAAAATAATATGCTCCTCCGATCGTAAATAAACCCAGAAACATAACGGATGATATCACCGCAATTCTCCTTCGTCTCAGTGCATGAGCCCCTTGGGTCCTATCGTAATCGCCCTTGGGCTGATCGACGATTATTCCGTTTCGACTCGGGACTACACCAGACCCCTCCAAGGATTCCAGCAGCTGTATTGTCAGCAATCCTCCGAAGATAATACCGGATGCAAAAGCCAGCATTGAGAGCATAACAATGAGCAATACCGGGACCCCTGCAAAGAAAAATATCTGGAATATTACGACATTTGAGGCTGCGGATATCCCGCCCGCGACCGAGTATCTGACGAAGCTCCTTTGCTCCTTCGCCCTGTCGCTAAAAAGAAAGACATCTGCGAGCAGCCCCTGGACGGAGGAAACGATAACAATTACGACCCCATGGGTCCCGCCGAGGAACAGCTCAATCGTTCCTTTCAGGAACCCGGCGAGTATACCGGTGCCCTTCTTTTTTGTAATACCAAGCACGAGCATAATCCAGATGATGTGAAGCCCGGCCAGGAACTGCCCGGCACCGAACGGCACGCCTATGACATGGTTTACCAGGTTCCCGAGATAGCCGACATATGTGGAGAGCGCACCGCCGAGAGCGGAGAGAAGCGCTATTATTGCGAGGTCCTTTGTCGAGAAGTAATATTTCCGCTTTGTCAATTCGAAGCCTCCACAGCTATTGACAGGACGTTCTTGATCCATCTGGCTCCGGCGGACTCGTACACGAAGTATCCCTGACCGTCATATGAGGTCCTCTCGCAATCTTCATTGCTGTAGAGCTCGTCCTGCGAGAGCATGATGATTCTAGGACCGTCGGGCCACTCCGGAACGGGCTCCCCGTCACATTCGAGCGCGATGACCATATCCCCCTGGATCGAGCGCCACTCCTCATCGGGATATATATTCAGGTATCCGAACTCCTGGGAGTACCCGTCTGCTGAGGTTATGGTCACGACGTCACCCTCTTCCATCCCTCCAACGAGGGCGAGCAGGTCCCCGACCAATATCCCGTCATAGAGACCGTATCCGACTGTGTTGCCGAAATTGTTCTCGAAGGATGAGTATCCGCCAGTCGTTGACATTCGATATAATTCATCGAGAGTCAAATGAAGCGAAGTCTGCTTCCCAATCAAGACTATTCCCGACGATTCACCCGGATCCCCGTCGATATCGACTTTCTCGTACTCAATGGATTGATTTGAAACGCTTACGGAAACGAAGTGGTGCGTTCCTTCATCGTAGAGAGACGCTCCTCCCCCGCCAGTTATGATTATGTCCGTCTCCCCGACCCTAATGCTATCAAATGTGTGGATGTGTCCCGAGAAAATCGCAGTCACAGCGTTTTCGACTGCGAATTCACGCAGGGCTTGGCATGACCGTTCATCAAGCGTGTGGTTGGTCCCGAGAGGATCGTAAATGGGCGCATGCGTAATTATGACCTTCCTGGCTGCCCTTTCGAATACCTGCCACAACCAGTCCAACTCGACGCTTGAAACGTTGAGGTCCGAGGAGTCGATGAAGGCGAAGGTTATGTCGGAATAAACGAAGGAATACATCGAAGGACCGAACCTCTTCGCAAACTCAATCCGACCTTCGGACTTGACATCGTGGTTCCCGGGAGTGATGTGAAACGGGACGGTAATGTCATCGATCACTGCCATGGCCTCATCATACTGATCTTCTGATCCCGATGGCACAAGATCGCCACAATGGATTACAAACTCGTATTCTCGGAGTTGATCGACCGCCGAGGAGAATATGCTGTTCATCCCCTGAGTGTCTCCGATCACGGCAAATTTGAACGTGCTTTTTTCATCCGTGACCAATCTGTACTCTCCACTCTCACCGGTGCAATCGAATGCCATCCTATTGCCGGTCCTTGAGAATTGACCGTCATATCCATCCAAAAATGATCCGGGAAAGAGGTTGGTAAGAACCACAGAGCCCTTGAACCCATCTATTGAGATGTGCATATCCGGTGCAAGGCATCGAATCGTATATTGGCCCGATTCCTGTTCCAGTACCAATCCGCCCTCTACGAAAATCGAGCGGTCATCGGAGAGGGGTCCGAAAAACGTGATTGCGGAGAAAATGAGCAAGACTACAACGGTAATGGAAAAAATCGATTTATAAACCAACAGATCGCGCTCTCTCTCGGTCAGATGAATCAGGCCCCGTTATGTATGTTTCAGCATATCGGTAGTACTGACACTAGAATAAAAATCTAGCGAATATTCTCTGGCAGATGAAAGCAAAAAATGAGAGAGAGCTGGACCGCATCGACGCATACGAGACCAGCCGATTCCGTTCCTCACTCCGGGAGATCTACCAGCATTATGTCTGATATGTTCTTGATCTTCATGCTGCCCGAGATATCCCCCTCGATCTTCAGCGGAAAGCCTTCATCGATCGTCAGGTACTCACCGTTCAACTTGTAGGCCACGATTATGCTGTCGTTCCCCGCGACATCCGCGGATGTGAAGGTCTTGTTGTATCCATCGCTGGCCATGACGGTGACGTTGTATCCTGTAACTGCCAGAGAGATGTTGAATTCATAGTGTCCGGCTGGGTCATCACCCCCATCGACAATTGCAATCAGAATCCAAAGCGGGATGCCCAGATAGACGTCCTCCGTCTCCGCCTCCTCATCTATGTCGATATACTCGGTCTGATGCCATTCGCAAGTCGCCAAAGACTCGAATGTCTGACGGTCAAGGACATAATCGGTCAGCCCCGAAATGCTCACGGTCCAGTCCTGAACGTACTGGATGACATTCATACTCCGGACATATTTGCTCCAGAAATGGCCGTCAGTTATCGGTGACTCAGTGTCGTCGACAATGACAATTCTCAACCGCATATCCTCGAGTGGCTCCCCCTCCTCCTCATACGCGAGGAGCAGTGTGAAGTCATCGACACCCGTGACGTTTCCAGTCGAGTCATAATAGGCAAATGTGCCGTTGATCACCTGCGAAGAGCTGAACGTCATCGTGTATCCGTCTGTAGCCACGACCTCGAGGCTGTAGTTGTCTGACCCGTAGACCATCTCAACCAGGTCTCTTACCGGCGCCCCCGTGTAGTTGTTCGGACCGACTATTGCCCCCGTCGATTTGACAAGGGCTCCTGAGCCAGAGTACGAAGGAAGCGCCATGAGCTGCTCTATAGTGAAGGTCAGCGAAGTGTCCCCATTGACAGTGAGAACGTATCTTATCTCTATCTTCTGCACATTCTTGACCCAGATCGAACCGGCCGATGTGCTCCCGGAGAACTCGACTCCATATGGCTTCGTCGCATTGAGATCATCATTGCTGAAGGCTCCATCGGGCGCCAGCACGGCGATCATCGGTCCGCTGTCCCAGTCCGGAATCGAGGTGCCGTTGAACTGATAAGCGAGCACGATTTCGCCCTGAATCGCCTCATCGTCCTCATTGGGGACCACCTGCGAATAGGATAGATTCTGGGAGTATCCGTCCGAGGCGATGACTGTCATGACATCCCCCTGAGACATCCCGCCGACCAGTCCGGCCAGAGTACTAAGCGGCACACCCACATAAGTACCGAATCCTCTCCAGTTATTGAACCGGTTCTGGTACGAGGAAACGGCCTCGAGATAAGAGAGGTCCTTAAGCTCGGCAAAGGTCAGCTCTGCCTCGTTACCGTCGTTCCCGCTTATCTCCAGTACGACGGTGTCGTCGAAATCGCCCGTATCGTCCTCTCCTCCCTGCATCGTCAGGTAGACCAGCGGGACGGAGATCAGCAGTATGACGACCACGGCCATGACTGCGATTGTGCTCTTCTTGGATAGACCGCTTTTCTTTGGAGGTCGATTATCGCTAGCCTCCTCGCTCTTCATATCATCTGATCCGTAATTTTCCGATTCGTCTGGCATATTCAACTCTCCGATATGTTGAAATGAGCATATTGGCGGTGCAAATAGCGTGGGATTATTTATAGATTCCCCGGCATTTTAAACGGGAAAGAGCAAAAGAGGATTTGAGAAAAGTGAAAAGGGTGGAATTACCCCGTGGTTTTTTCACCGCCAGGAGGTGGTGGCATCAGCGGTAGAACGGGGATTCTGGCACTGAGCTCCGTATCAATCATGAGCAGCCCGCCCTCCGTCTTGTCTACCAAACGGAGTTTCTCGAGCACCTCGCTTGCGGAGGCCTCCTCCTCCACCTGCTCGCTCACGAACCACTGTAGGAATTGATTGGTGGCGTGATCCTTCTCTTGAATACTGAGATTGACGAAGTCGTTGATCATGCCCGTGACCTTCTGCTCGTGCTTGAGCACGTGCTCGAAAGCGGCCATGGGCGATTTCCACTTCGTCGGAGGAGACTCCATCGAGCCAACGAGGGCATCTCCGCCCCGTTCTCCAATATGGTTGAAGAACTTCATTCCGTGGACGTGCTCCTCCTGCGCCTGGCACTTCATCCAATGCGTGAAGCCCGTCAGGCTCATCGACTGGAAGTAGGCGGCCATGGACAGGTAGAGATACTCCGAGTAGAACTCCGCGTTCATCTGTTTGTTGAGCGCGTTCAAAACGGCTTTTTTCAGCATTTCAATAACCTCCCCCGTTATTTCTTCCTCCGGTATCATTACCTATGTTTTGTTATCCGGAATCGAATGTCTTAACGGATATATTTGCAGGAACTAATAATTAATTTATGTGTCCGGAGAGTGCTCCCGCCGGGATTCGAACCCGGGTAACTGGCTTTCCCCTGTCCCTTCGGACATCGAAAGGCCAGTATGATTGACCGGACTACACTACGGGAGCATGAGTGTGCTGGTCGCGAGTTATGAGTAGCCTTTATTTATCCTTTTGTTCCACCGCTGTCACATATTGAATGCAGATGAGCTTATGGCTTTGACTCGGCAGAAAAGTTTATCCACGAATGTCCGATATTGGACACGATGAAGCCTGAGCAGAAGCCGCCTAGCAACGCTGAATTGACCCGGGAGTACATCGACTCCCACCCGAGCATAAGGGACTGCATCAGCAAGGACCTGATCAACTACTCCTCTCTGGCCAGGCAGATCATGCGGGAGGCAGGGCTGAAGAACGAGGAGGCGATCCTCGCGGCCTGCAGGAGATACGCCCTGAAGCTCTCCAAATCCGATTTCGAGGGGCAGATCATCTCGCTGCTCAACGAGAGCAACCTCGAGATCAAGAACAGAATCTGCATCGTAATCGCGAAAAACGAGTGGACCGTCCTAAAGAACCTCGAGGGGATCGTCAAGAGGATCCTGGAGGAGAAGAGCGCGCTGCAGATCATCCAGAGCTCCAACGCGATCACTGTAATGAGCGAGGAAAAACATCTGCCCGCGATCCAGAAGGCGATCGGCGAGCAGAACATCGTCAGGATTCGCGAGGGGCTGGCGGAGATCACCGTCAAGAGCCCGAGCAGGATAGAGGACATCCCGGGAGCGTTCGCCTACATCTGCTCGATGCTTTCCGAACACGATATCAACCTCGTCGAGGCGGTCAGCTGCTACACGGACACCATTTTCGTAGTGGAAAAAGATGTGGTGATGAGGGCCTTTGAGATACTCTCGAAGATAATCGAGGTAGCTTCAGAGTATTAGCTCATCTCAGAAGCTGCAGGACCGGCTTTTCGACATCGTCCCGTATTTTTCGGATGACCGAACTTTCCTCCTTTGCCAGAGCATCTACGAGAGAGATGCTCTCGCCGACCGATTTCTCGGAGGTGCCCCCGTATACTTCCCTCCGGTTCATGACATTTTTCAGCTCGAGATATCCCTTCACATCGTCCTTGAACAGAGTGCTGTATTTCTGGAAATCCTTGATCGTCCATTCGTCAATGGAGCTTCCGCTTCCAGAGGAGTCTTCGATCATTTTCTTGACAAGTGAATACGCTTCCCTGAACGGCATGCCCATTCCGACGAGGTAGTCGGCGAGGTCGGTCGCATGGAGGTTCGACGATTTGCACGCCTCCTCCATTCTAATGCTGTCGAACTTGGCCGTGCTCAGCAGGTTCCGCATCGCCCAGAGTGAGTCGACAGCGGTGTCGAACGCATCAAAGACGGGCTCCTTGTCCTCCTGAAGGTCGCGGTTGTAGGTAAGGGGCAGCCCTTTCAAGACAGTCAATAGGGAGACGAGGTCTCCCGCCACCCTTCCCACCTTGCCGCGGGTGAGCTCGGCGATATCAGGATTCCTCTTCTGAGGCATCATGCTGCTGCCGGTCGTGAAGTCCGGAGACAGGTGGATGAAGCCGAACTGCGGTGAGTTCCACAGTATGATCTCCTCGGCTAGCGAGGACAGATGCTCCATAATGAGCGAGAGGCAGAACACGCTCTCAACGGCGAAATCGCGGTCGCTGACGGAATCCATCGAATTATCGGTCGGTCCCCTGAAGTTCAGGGATTTCGCGAGCTCGAACCGGTCTATACCGTAGCTGCTGCCCGAGAGCGCTCCGGAGCCCAGAGGGCAGAAGTTGAGCCGCTCGTAGCAGCCGACCAGGCGATCGAAGTCCCGCTTCATCTTGAACCAGTAAGCCATCAGGTGATGCGCAAGCGAGACCGGCTGTGCCGGCTGCAGGTGCGTCATCCCGGGCATGATCGTCCCCAGATTCTTCTTGGCGATTCGGATCAGGACCTTTTGGAACTCCATCAGCTCCTCGAGCGTCTCGAGCACCCTCTCGCGGACATACAGACGCAGGTCGAGCGCCCCCTGGTCATTCCTGCTCCTGCCGGTGTGCAGCTTCCCGGCCAGAGCGCCGATCTCCTCGGACAGAAGCGACTCCACGTTCATGTGTATGTCCTCAAGCTCCAGAAGTAGTTCGGCCTCGCCTTCCTGGATAGACTTCAGCACCGATTTGAGGCCGGATTTCAGCGATTTCTGCTCCTTCTGCGTGACGATCCCTGCTTCCGCTAGAGCGTCGACATGGGCGAGGCTGCCCACGATGTCCCAGAAGTAGAGTTCGCGATCGAACGGGAGCGAGCTGGTGAACTCCGTGATTACCTCATTTTGCGGCGACTGTAACGGATTCTTCGGCTGCTTTTTTCCCGAGGGCAATTTTCTTACCTGCCTTCTTATTGTTGACTATGCTGCTGACCTTGCTCGGCAATCCCCAGACATATATGAATCCCTTGGCGGCCGAGTGATCGAACTGGTCCCCGGTCTCGTACGTCGAGAGCGCCTCATCGTAAAGCGAGTGGGGGGATTTCCTGCCGACTACCACCGCGCTTCCCTTGTGCATCTTCACTTTGACGGTGCCCGTGACGTTTTCCTGGGTATGGTCCATGAACGAATCGAGAGATTCCTTGAGCGGGGAGAACCAAAGGCCGTTGTACAGCAGATCGGAGTAATCCATCTCGATCTGCCTCTTATAATGCAGGAGGTCCTTTGGCATTACCAGGGTTTCCAGGTCTTTGTGGGCCTTGACGAGCAGAATGGCCTGTCTCTTATACACATCTGACGCTGCCGACGAAGAGGATAGTGTAGA
>OMKS01004439.1_pt1 | contig 10575 bp, 8 predicted proteins | sample 1674721 | NCBI WGS metagenome assembly OMKS01 (sample SAMN06264996, study PRJEB25208) | sediment metagenome | isolation source: hot spring sediment | place: USA: California | collected 2014-09-02 | reverse complement strand
TGCAGGTTCATCAATTTGTAACCGCCGTACCGGACGAGCTCCTTTTGTTCCGTCTCATTATTAACGATGATTGCAAAGGAGTCCGCCTGCGCCTGCCAGGCAAAATCCGCCACTTTGTCACCGCTGGATTTTTGATAGAGTTCCACCGTGAAGGTGGAGTCATGCAGTTGACCAATGATCTCATCAACCTCATCAATATGCGGTTCACCCGGCGTCGGCAGACCGTCGCCTTCGCCCTCATCGGGTGTCATATATTCATTGTCCACACTGGGATAGCCGTCGGCGCCCACATCATCGTTCAACGGCTCACCTGTGTCCCATTTCCCATTACCATTCAGGTCGGTGAAGCCGATCCAGTCGCCGTCATCGTCCCGTTTATTGAAAATGGTCGTATCGGTAACCGGGATGCTGTAATCAATACGCACCACCGTCTGCTCCGGAAATTCGGTATTCAGGATCGCTTCGATGCGGATTTCCGGCTGATAGTCGAATTCATAATCGGTAAATTCGGTCAGCAGCATCTCCCTTTCGCAGCCGCCCAGCCCGATCAGGATTATCATATAAATTATTCGGGTTAATATCGAAAATCGTTTCATGGCGTCTCTCTTATTCTCCTAAAGTTCAAATTCCAATCCCAGCGAGGGGATGATTGGAAACATACTGAATGCCCGGATGCGCGTCGGATTGGTGTTGCGCAGGGTCTGGGCAAACAGGACATTGAAATGGTTCGTGGCGTTGATGACCTGAAATTTGAATTTACCGTTGATTCCGAACGGCTGGATTGTGCGGACATAACTCAGGTCCATACGAAAATAGCTCGGGTAACGGGCGCCGTTCTTCTCCCCGGGAATCGGCTGTAAAGCGGCATAGGGCGCCAGCGGACTGGCATAGTTCGTACCTGCATAGACCATGCCTTCGTTGACCGTAAAGGGTTGCCCGCTGTTGGCAGAGAGTGTTATTCCGAAGCTGTTTTTATCGTTCAATTTAAAACTGAGAACAGCATTGAAGGAGTGGGGAATATCGTTTTTGACATAATAGACCTCACCCTCCCGTTTGGACAATTTCCCGTCGCTGTTAAAATCAATCTCCTTCCGAATACGACTGTAGCTGTAGCCCAGCCAGCCGTTGAAGCGTCCCAGCGATTTTTTTAGCAGCAGCTCCACGCCCCAGGCTTTTCCGGTTCCAGCGACAAAATCGTCCTTGTCAGTCACCGGATCGTTGTTCGGATTGAGCTCCAGCATATTGTCATAGGGCTTGTAATAGGCTTCAACGCTGAAGAAGATATTGTTGCGCAAGCGCTGTTCGATGCCGGCGATGAAATGCTGGCAGGACTGGGCGTCGTACTCTTTGGGCACCGGTAGCCAGAAATCCACAAAATCAATGATCTCTTCATCACTGTTATTGGTAAACATATACTGCTTATATATTCCCCAGCTGCCTTTCAGGGCGGTATTTTCCGTGAGCAGGTACTTGAAACCGATGCGGGGTTCGAGATACAGCTGTTTATGGAGTTCGTACCGGCTGATCCGCAGACCGGGCTAAATATTCAGCAGGTTCAAGGTTTTCCATTTATCCTGCAAATAGATGGAGAAGATATAGGGACTCTGGGTGCGGTCAAGAAACTCAATTCCGGCAATTTCCTGCAGGATCGCCATTTCCAAAACTTTATACTCGAAGCCGCCGGTGACTGTGTGTCGGTTGGAGATGAACCAATCCAGCTCCTCCTTGACAGTCCAGTCCCGGAGGTCAACATTTTCGGCGATTTCGGTGGTCACCTTGCCGACCGCCGAGTCAATTTCCGTAAAGGCAAAGCCGAAATCCCAGTCGTAGACCGTGCGGGCGACAGAGAACAGCGAGTGGATTTTCGATGAGGGGACTGCCCGCCATTGCAGGCTGGTGGTATAGTTGCCCCAATCCAAACCAATCTTGAACCCGTTTTCATCGTCTTCGTAGTCGAAGGTCAAGAAATCCCGCCCGTAATAGCCGGCGACGGTGAGCCGGTTGCGCTCGTTGATATCGAAGAAGGTTTTCCAGTGGGAATCCCAGAAGAAATAGGCGCCGGGCGAATCGGTACCGTCCTTGATCCGGAAGTACAATTTTGCCAGCTGGTCGTAATAGGTCCGCCGGGCGGCAATCATCCAGGTACCCCATTTATGCGGTCCCTCGGCGAGAATCTTGCTGCTGAGCATACTGACTTCCCCCTTCAGCCCGCTCATATCAAAGTAGTTCGCCATCCGCCCCTCTTTGAACAGAATGCTGCGCCGGGAATTGCCCTCCCGTGAAGTAATGTTCAGCACGGCGGAGTTCCGGTTACCGAACTTTGCCGGATAGCCGCCGGCGAGAAATTCCGCATCCGCCAGCGCTTCGGCATTGAAGGTCGAAAAGACACCACCCAGATGATAGGGATTGTAGACCTCGATTCCGTCAAGCAGAATCAGATTTTCGTCGGAACCACCACCCCGCACAATCAATGCCGAGGAGAAGTCGTTTTTAGCGGTCACGCTGGGCATCATCTGCAGCGTGCGAAACAGATCGGCTTCCACCATCGCCGGTGTATTGACGATCTGCTCCATGGAGAGGTTCATCCGACTGATTTCCACCTTCTCTTCAAAGCGGGTGCGCTCCGCGGTCACCTCTACGGCTTCCCCTTCAATGGCTTTGACCGTCAGCTCCAGGTCCAGCCGAATATCCTGATCCGCCGCAATCGTGACCGCTCTGGTACGGGATTCATAACCCATCATCATGGCTTTGAGGGTGTATTTACCGGGTGGAATGTTGACAATGACGTAATGTCCGTGCACGTCCGAAGCGGCGCCCAGATAGGTGCCTTCGAGAACAACATTGGCGTACATGATCGGCTCACCGGTAGCGGCATTGCGCAGGTAGCCGGAAATCCGTCCGGTCTCTCTGGCAAATGCAGAAACTACCAGCAAAAAACACATTAATAAAATAGGGGTCTTCAGTTTTTTCCGGTTCATCGAAATTCCATTTAAAGGGTTGCCAAAGTTACAACAAACAAAAGACATTTTCGAAAAAAAGTTGCGCGGAGAGTCGCCATTCAGATTACTATCATCCAGAAAAGTTGTCAATACCGGAAAATGGTCTATCGAGATGTGAGAGTTATCACATTCATTTTTTTGTAGTGAATATGGATAAGCGTTGGTTGAGATTCCCTATTTGTCGTCATTAATCATTGTATTAAACCTTCGTAATGATTATACTTTGACCGTATTTTAAAAATGAATGGGAATGGAAAATGATATATAGAAATATTCTGCAGACGATCGGACGAACCCCCATGGTTCAGATCAATAAACTCAATCCCAACCCCCATGTAGCGATTTATGCCAAGCTGGAAGGCTTTAATCCCTCTGGTTCCATCAAAGACCGAATTGCGCTGAAAATGATCGAGCAGGCGGAAAACTCCGGTGAACTGAAAAAGGGTCAGACGATCATCGAGGCTACCTCGGGCAATACCGGCATCGGACTAGCGATGATCGGCGCCGTCAAAGGGTACAAGGTGGAAATCGTCATGAGCGAGGCGGTTTCGGTGGAGCGGCGCAAAATGATCGCAGCCTTCGGCGGTAAGGTCACCCTCACTCCCGCCGAAAAGGGAACGGACGGCTCAATCTGCTACGCCCGCGAACTGGTCAAGGAGCAGCCGGAGCGCTATTTTTTACCCGATCAATTCACCAATAAATATAATAAAATCGCCCATTATAAGGCGACCGGTCAGGAAATCTGGGAGCAGACTAACGGCGATATTGATTACTTTGTGTCCGCCATTGGCACGTCGGGCACGATCATGGGGGTCGGCAAGGCTCTGCGGGAAAACAGACCGGCGATCAAGGTCGTCTGCGCCTACCCGGAAAAGGGGCATTATATTCAGGGCTTGAAAAACATGGAAGAGGCGATTATTCCCTCGATATACGATCCCTCGAAAATAGATTGCATGGTTAATATCCAGACCGAAGAAGCCTTCGAAATGGCGCGGCGCATTATCCGGGAAGAGGGCATTTTTGTCGGCATGAGCAGCGGCGCCGCCATGCTGGCGGCACAGGAAATCGCAGGGCAAATTGATACGGGCACGATTGTAGTCATTTTTCCCGACCGCGGCGAAAAGTATCTCAGTACGACACTGTTCGGATAATAAGGTATTCTGTTACTCCACTAACTTACCACTTCTCGTCGTACTTTGTCCAGAGTTCGTCGCCCAATCGCCAGGCGCGCTGAACAATTTGATTTCCCCACTCAATGGAATAGTCGGTCAGAAACCGGCGGGCTTTTTTGGGATTTTTCTGCAATAGTTGTAACGCCTGCTGTTCCGCTTCCGCCTGGTTTTTAAAAAGCTCTGCCTGAAGCGGTTTCCAGACCGCCCAGACATCCTTGTGCATATCGCCCCAGCGCTGCGCCGCCAGAGTCGCCAGCCGGTTAAATGCCCACCAGGCGGATTCGCGGTTAAAGCCGTTGACCCGACCGGGCGTTTTAAAGGATTCGGGGACATCGGTAATAGAGCAGTAAAGCGGCACATAGATCGAGGCAGCGACATTGTCAAACGCCAGCCAGACCACGCCGCCGATTTCATCAGGCAGCCAGTCCCGGGATTGGGTAATCGTGGCATACATGGTGTACCAGCGGGCAATCTGGCGTTCGCCGCGCCAGCCCCAGCCGCCATTAATATTGAACAGGGGCAGCATATCGTAGGGCATCCAGGGATTTGCCAGCGGTGAGATTTCGTATTTGCCGGTTTCAGGATTTTCCCACCTGATATTTTTTACGATGTCAAAATCCGTGTCCTGGTACCAGTCCTGAAAGAGCGCCACCATTTTCGCCAGCGTAATCAGTGTATCCGGTTTCACAGAGAAGGGATAATTTTCCGAGTCGGGATGCAGGTTCAGCGAGGGAGCCACCAGATCGAAGACGCGCCATTCCCGCCGCCGGGCGGCATAGGATTGACGGCTTTCCGGCGCATAGGCATAGACGAATTCAAAGGGTCCGGACCGGGGATTCCACCAGCCGCTGTCCTGCGCCACCTGAAATACATTCTCCGAAGCCCTGAAGTAATCCGGTTCATCAAGGTCAATTTGCCGGATACGGCTACCGTTGGCATTGACGGAAACGTGACCATCCGGGACACGCCGGGCAACCCAGATCGCGCCGCTGTTGCCCTTTCCCGGACCCACGACTTCAAAATGCCAGACCTCTTTCGGGTCGGCAATGGTCAGGCATTCACCCTCGTCACTCCAGCCGTATTTTTGCAGTAATTCCGCCGCCAGCTCCAGCGCCTCCCGGGCGGTGGCACAGCGTTCCAGCATCAACCGCACCAGCATCTGGCAGTCAATCAGATTCAAGTCCGGTTCGTGCAGAGATTGGCGCCCGCCGAACGTAGACTCGCCGATCGCCAGCTGCTTCTCATTCATACAGGGATAGGCGGTATTGATATAGGCGTAGGTATGTTCCACCTGGGGAATCTCTCCCACCGGTAAATGCTGATAGGTCGGCATTGCCAGCGAATCGCAGGGCGTGCGCTTTACCAGCGTCACCATATCGCCTTTTTTATGGTCTTTCGCCGGGATAATGTCCAGCCAGCTGCGCGTCCGGTGACTATCGCAGGTGTGGGAGGTCATCACCGACCCGTCGGCGCTGGCAGCTTTGCCAACCGTAATGGTCGTACAGCCTTCCGGAACACCGCCCTCCCAGTCGGGTTTCTCCCCGGCTGTCGCCGGGTTGATTGTCACTATCAGTCCAAAAATCAGTGCGGTTTTTACTAAACAGTGCATTTTCGCTCCTTCGAAATTATTCAGTAATCTCAATTGCCAATGTCATTTGAATTTGGGCATCAGAGATAGAAATTGCAATCGGAAAATTGCCGGAGGGCGACTGCACCATGTTTGCAAAAAAAAGAGGACTTTTCCGGCAACGGAAAAGTCCTCTCTATGACGGGAATTAATTATTGTTTCCAATAAGCGAATTTATTAAATTTCGCCGCTTATTGAATGGCGGAGTAGCTCAGTCGGTTAGAGCAGCGGAATCATAATCCGCGTGTCCGGGGTTCGAGTCCCTGCTCCGCTACATTCACATAAAACTCATTTATTGGTGAAAAGTACCTCAGCCGCCCTGAGCGACCGTATGAGATTATCTGCATGTCCGCCCGAATGGCACCTGACGGGATTTTCCCTGACTCTTAACAGGATTTCAGAAGTCCGACCGCCTGCTGGTACTACTTTTCATAATCCCGAACAAAGAAACGCATCAGAATATTTGTATCAACAGCAATCACGAATTTTCCTTTCAGTTCAATTCTTCCTGTATGACTTTATCCATCTCTTCTGGCGTTAAAGCCCAATCAGAATCATAGGGAGCAAGCATTCCGGCATATTGAACAACACTATTTTGGGGTACTCGATATAGACTTTTCTCGATGCGGTTAACATTCGTGATTTTTATCTCAAGCCGGCCAGATCTTCCGACCTTTACCCGGCGCTACAATATGATTGATCGCGTCCATTTCCTGATCGGTGAGGAGCCCCGCATCACCGGCATGGAAATTTGACTCTAACTGTGAAACGCGTTTCGCTCCGGGAATTATTACCGAAACAGCCGGATTGGAAATGATGAAACGGATGGCGAGTTCAGCCAGGTTTTGGGAAGGAAAGGCATCTTTCAGCTTGTCAACGACTCTCAGATCCTCCAGAAACTGCTCTTTTTGATCCGGATTCTCGATCCAGCTTCTTCTGAAATCACCTTCCGGAAAGGTGGTTTCCGGATTGAATTTTCCGGTCAGGATTCCCATTGCCAGACCGCCCCGAACAATCACACCTAAATTTTCATCCCGGCAAAAGGGAAATATCTCCTTTTCGGCGGTCCGGTTAAGAATACTGTAATCAATCTGCAACGTATCCGGACCACCGGTGGAAACAAAAGACCGTAAATAATCAATATCGCTGGTGCTGACTCCATAACCGCGAATTTTACCCTGCTTTTTTAATCGTTCACAGCCTATGATAAAGTTTTCCGTTGTCGGGTCCTGAAAATTCACATGCCACTGCAGAATATCAATGTAATCCGTGTGTAATCGCTTCAGATTATCCTCAACCCCTACGATAATCTTTTCGGGAGAAGTATAGGCGGATGCATTTTCTTCACCATCAAAACCAATCCAGCCGATTTTCGTCCCGACAATGAATTTATCCCGGCGTCCCTGCATTGCTCTGCCCAACAGTTCCTCGCTATGACCATCGCCATAAATATCAGCCGTATCAAAAAAGGTGACCCCCAGGTCCAAAGCCCTGCTGATTGTATCCAGAGATTCTCTGTCGCTGGTAGGTCCCCAGGTTTTTCCACCGATAGCCCACAATCCTATCCCGATGGGGTAAACCGATATTCCTGATTTTCCCAGTTTGCGTTCTTTTAACATATTCCGTTCCTTCTTTTACTATACAAATTAGGTCCGTTTCAGTCCGACCGGTTACAATGTTGACTTTTATCAACCACGAATTAAAACCGTCCCGGCGTTTATGCTGTTAGCCGATGCTGAGGATAAAGCATCCAATCGGCAATTATGATTATTTTTTCAATGCGTTACTCCTCTTCTTTAAAAGATGAATAACTCCATTCTCCAGAATGTAACGCTAAATAAAGATTATTATCAACATAATCATCATCGGGAAACTGGACATAAATCAGCTGCACAGTTATTGTGCCGTCTTCAGGAATATAATATCTACCTACCTGAGTCAATTCTGCTTCCTCGACTCCAGGAATATCAGATGAAAATACAAAAGTACAACAAACAGACAAGAGAATGAAAACCTTAAATAATTCAGTCGGTTTCATAATCGCCTCCATTGTCTTTATTATTTCTGAAAAATCATTTTTTTACAAATCATTTTTTGATTTGCAATCAATTGGTAAATATATATTCCGTTGGGAATATCGCGCGCGGGGTTCCAAGTAACAAAATAATATCCTGCTAATTTGTTTTCATTAATCAATGTAGCAACTTCATGGCCGCCAAGGTCATAGACAATCAATTTTACATGGCTATCACAAGGTAGATTTAATCTAATAGTGGTACTTGGGTTAAAAGGATTAGGATAATTTTGGAAAAGTTTGACTTTTGGATTTACTAATGCCGGTTCAGATATTGTTATTGTGGAATTAGTTATTTGAAATTCAATCAATTGAGGTATTTGTTCCCTATCATATCCCACACAAACAACATTGTTGTTTGTGGCACTCAAATATACTGCGTCAAGGGTTGTTCCATCTGCTTTTTGCTGCCATTGTATTTTTCCATCACAATCTATTTTTACAACAAAAGTCGTCGCAGTGGTATATAGTGAATTGGAGTTAAAAACAACAATATACTCGTTTTTATTTATTTCCCAAAACTTTTTTATCCGTCCGGGAAAATAAACCAAGGAGTCGGAATTATATTCAAATTCTTTGAACCAATATAAATTCTCCATTTTACTATCGATTAAAGCCATCGCAGGATTACCACTATTTGAAGCGAATCCCCCCATTAAATATCCAATACTGACCGCCTGGTTAATCTGATGATTGAAATAAGAAAGACTTGAGTCAGATAAGGTTTTTTCCCAAGCAACCGCATCATTTTCAATTTTTAAAAACCATAATGATTTCCATGGATCACGAAAGCCATAAGGCCCAGCAAAAAGAAAACCAGTTTTGTCTGAGCAAAAAGAGCTAGGGAAACGGATTTGTTCCTTACTGAAGTACCATTTTCTTCTTTGTTTTTCAGAAACCATCTCTAATTCATTATTTAAAAAAGCAGTATAGAGGCAAGATAAATAGTCATTATTTTCAATGTCTTCAAAACGAGCTCGATATCCTGCCATCAAACCATCTTCCAAGAGAATAAAATCAACTAGAAGAGAGGATCGGCTTCCTTTGGCTTGCCAGACAATTTCTTTAATTAAGTTTCCTGAGTTATCTAGTTTTATTATATACCAGACAAGATTGTCATAGTCATCATCAGAATGAGTGGTACCACCAATATAAAAGAATCCTTCGTTATCCTGAAAGATATTTATACTGGTTGTTTGTCGTGGTCGGGCATAGACTTGGCGGTGCCATTTAATTTCGTATTCAGAATTGAGTTTTACCATATATACATTATTACTGGCAGATAAACCAACAATGGCGAATCCATTATCATTGGTTTTACAAAAATTGTCCGGACAATAAATGACGTTTTTTAGCTCAGGGTATTTTTTGATGGTCTGAGCAGAAATTTGAGCACAAGAAGATACTGCAATTATAAATAATAATTCCCTAAATAACCTTTTAAAATAAAACATTTTTTCCTCCTTTTTGTAAAGAACCATTTGTGTTAATATGACAATATCATAGCATTTTTTAATTTTTTTGTCAATAAGATATAAAATCGCTAAACCTCAAATTCATCCCAGAGCTGGTAAAATAGAAAGGGCGGGTGTCCCTCTCAGTGTTTAAATTGTGATGTGCTAATAAACCCTTAACCAAGGAAGACACCCTATGAAGTACATCGGTTTGGACGTTCACAGCGATAACATCTATTGTGCCGTTATCGATGAGCAAGGGAATTTGATCCATCATGATTGTTTTCCAACTTCTCTCCAGAATCTAATCAATCTCAGCGAGAAATTAAAGCATCCTCTGTCATTAGTCTTTCTCCGAAGGAGTCCCTACGGGAGAGGAAGGCGAACTGGCTGACTGGCTTTACCAGGGACTTCGTTCTCATTTTGAGGAGATCACTGTCGCTGACCCCATGGAAAACCGTATGATCTATGCCAGTGATTATAAAAGTGATACCATCGATCCCTTAAAATTAGCCACATTCCTAAGAGGCGGTTTTATCCATCCTGTTCACCACACCTGGGACCATCACCGTTCCCAATTCAAACAAATGGTCTTTGCCTACCATGATATGGCCAAACAGGTCACCCGAACCAAAAACAAAATCAAAGCCTACTACCGTAAACAGGGAATCATCATTAAAACCGATTCTGTATATTATCCTGACAAACGAATGAATTTCATTAAGCAAAGCCGTCACCCCGAAATCATTCTTAAGTATTACCAACTCCTGGATCTCTTCCAAAAGGAAAAAGACCACTTTGAACGATCCCTGGCAAAAGAGTCCCGAAAATATCCAATCATCAGCCGCTTCATGAAAATTCCCGGTGTCGGTATCGTCACCGCAACAACCTTCTTTACAGTTGTCGATGACCCGCATCGATTTGATCGCAGACAGCAACTCTGGTCATATGCTCATTTAGGTAAAGCAATCCACCAAACCAGTACTTTCGAAATCACCAAGCATCAACGTAAAGGAAACCGACTCCTCAAATATGTTATCAAAATCGCTGCCGGGGATGCCGTCCGCCAAAAAACCAATGAGTTCACTCAAGCCTATATCCGTATGGTCAATATTCAGCAGAAGGAGCCTAAAATGGCTTATCGAATGATCGCCCGGAAACTGGCTACCATTATGTGGACCATGTGCCTGCCTGTTGCCTGCCGTCAGGCATGGCAGACAGGGAAAAACAATCAGCCTTATATTCCCAG
>OMKS01004437.1_pt1 | contig 10578 bp, 18 predicted proteins | sample 1674721 | NCBI WGS metagenome assembly OMKS01 (sample SAMN06264996, study PRJEB25208) | sediment metagenome | isolation source: hot spring sediment | place: USA: California | collected 2014-09-02 | reverse complement strand
CTCACGGTCCTTTTCCGCCTTAGACGGAGTAATCCTGTCCAAAACCTCATTCAGAACCTTGTCCACAAGAATTAATTAAGAAGACAAGGTTTAAAGCCGGAATTCCGAAAGCCGGATTGAAACCCTGAAAAACCGGGCTTAGACTCTTCCAGGCCTGTCTTTGGGATTCAGTTTCCTCACGCAAACACTTTCAGCAAAAACGCCGAGGCAAACGAGGCGAACACAATCCCGGCCGCCAAAATGAATGCCGTGAAACCGTCAAACTCCATAAAAAAAACTACGGTACTAAACGGTATAAAAAACGGGGTTTTTCTTCGGCCAAAAACGAAAAACCGTTTTTTATTCGGAGTTCATAAATACTTGAGCATGGATTCGAAAACACTTTTCACCCTGCTTACAGTACTCTTGTTGTCCGCGAGTTTTGCCTCCGCCGACGGCGGTTTTTTTGAAGGCATACTCAACGCCATAAAATCAGTCTTCAACTCTGTTGTCGAAATGTTCGCCGGCGCCGCGTCCGCGGGCGAGGTCACGCTACGTCACGGCGATTTGATGGATTTTTCTTCCGGAAAACTATCTTCCGGCGACGTCTATCCTGAATGCGATTTGGAGGAGACTCCGTTCGCCGAAAACGGGAGGATACAGGGGGCGGGCATTAGGACTTGCATGATGAAAGACAACATCGCAAACATCGGCCTTCACGATTTCAGCAAGATAACAAGCGTCCCTCAGGACGCGGTTTATTCGAGCAATCCGCAGGCGGTGAAAAACCACGTCTACATAGTCAAGACCCGCATGCACGGTTATGTGAAACTCAAGGTTACCGGAGTCCCAGGCGAGGATACCGTCAAGTTCGTGTGGGCGCATCTTCCGGGAACATGGAGCGACTCTCCCACAACAACCGGCACGACATTTCCATCTGTCTGCGATTCGACTAAAACCAGCAATGAACTGTATCAAGACTATATTTCCGCATATGGCAAGTTGTCTGAACACATGAAGGCGGGAACCGGCGACAGCCCGCAAGCGCAGGAGGATTATCAGAAGTTTGTTGAGGCGAAAATGTGCTATGAAGCGAGCTTAAGATAAGGCTTTTACCCGCCGTAGAGTATCCGCATTATCGCCCGCAGAAGCTTTTCCAGGTTGCTCTCGCAGGTCGTGCAGTCTGAAAAGCAGTTGTAGCACCGCCCCCCCTCGGATTCAGCGCAAACTCCGTCGCCGCAGTATCCAGAAGGCCTTGGAGTGCAACCCCAGTTGCCCGGAAAATAATGTCCGCCGTAGGCCCCCTCCATGTCGCAAATGTAGTCGCCGAAATGCGCGCAATCGCAGTCTTGCGGGTGAGTCCTACAATTCTCTTTCATCAGGCACAGTTTTTGGTAGTTGTAATCCTCGCATTCCCCGTTTCCAGTCTTCCTATCAGCCACGCACTCGCACATAAGCGCTCTTGCCGTGGAAAAACAGTTTGACTCGCAAAACCCGCCCTGGAGCGGCCGGCATTTTTTTATGCACGACAATGCATGGGGGAAATATACTGTGTCTATGCAGTATCCTATGTCGCCGTCTATCTGGTGTCCGTAAACGTTCCTGCATCCGCGGACGCATTCATCGTAGATGAACTGGCCGCACCAGCTCCCGCAGGCGTGGCCGGGCGGACACTGGGTTTCAAGGCAATACTTGTGGAGAGGGTCGCAGTGGGTTTTCACGCAGTTTGAAATATTGTCCTCATGCGACTGGCCGCAGGAAAAAACGGACAATGCGATTACGCAGGAAAACAGGATGAACAGTTTTTTCATCAAAACAAATTAAACCCGCGGGCTTAAAACCATTACTTTACCGCGGTAATCTGATACAACTTGCTTCCAGCCATGGTTTTAGTCCAGTACGTCCTTCTGCATTCGACTTCAGTGAGGGGGCGCGTCTCCACCGCCTCAAACTCGGATTCACGCAGTTTTTCCACAGTTCCGTTAACCATACCTCTTCCTACAACCATCATGATTTTCCCGCCGGAGGCGAGTTTTCTTCTGGCGAGCTTCAAAACTTCGAGGTTATACTGGTTCCTCTTGTTCAGATAAACGCCCTTTCCGTCCTCCCCGCTCCAGCCGAGAGCCATTTCAGAAGATATTATGCTCACACTCCCGTCTTTCAGTTTCTCCAAACCCTCCAAAAAATCCGCCTTAATCTGAATCCAATTTACCCCGTCCTTTTCCGGCAGTTCCTTCAAGTCAATGCCGACAAACTGGAATCCGGGGAAAAACTTGGCGTACCTCCTCGTCTTGTCGGCGGGCGCCTCCGTCTCATTGCCCTCGCCCACGTTCCCCAAATGAACTATAATCCTCTTCCCTCCGGCCTGCATCAAATCCTCAAGCGCGTCCGGCGAAGGCTTTTGAACTGGATGTTTGACTTTGGGTCTGGGCATGTTAACCTACTTCACTCATTTTTTGCCGGCGGTGCTGAATCCCAAAAGACTGTACGGCAGGCAGTGGCGGGTCAAGGCGGTGTAGAGTCCGATGAACGCGAAAAAACCCACCAGATAACTGTAGGTGTCCGGCACAAGCCCAAGAGAAAGCGCGACAACACCCAAAGAACCTATCAGGCTCCTAGCCAAAAGGTCTATTCCACCAACGTTTTCCGAAGTCAGAACGTCAAGTCCGGCCATAACTAACAATTTAACCCCCAATCCTATTAATAAGCCGTGGAACTGGTGATATACGCACATCCCGCCACTGGCGGACACTGCGCGGAAATGACGGGCGGAACAAGGCTCAGGACTGCCGACAATCTACGACTCTGGAAGGATTACGGCAAACCTGATAACAGAAGACTTGGCGTGAAAAACTACTTCAGGCCTTCACGCTTTCTCTTGAGTTCAGCCTCTTTTTCCGATAATGGAAGCGTCAGGTTGAATACTTCATTCACAATCTGGTTTAACGTGTGCCTTGCAATCCGGTATCGGCCACGCCGGCCCTCCCACTCATACGAGTCCGGATACTTTTCAATCTCGCGGGAAATACCTGTCAAAGCATGGTTTTGAGCCCTCACAACACTCTCCGGATTCTCACCGCACTTCACTACATACTTCTCCAGGGAAATGTCGTCCAAATCCCCGGCTTCAGACCTTGTCACACTCCCAGACTCCGACACCAAAGCCTTAATCAGGGAAAAAACCCTGACATCATCCTTACACCCCAAACCCGAAATACGGGCCCGAAACTCCTCCAAAAACTTTGGCGTAACAGCCGGGCGCACGCCAAGATTAGGCAGCCCGCCGCCAGACACAGTCTTGTCCAAACGCTTTTCACGCATAAAAAACAATAAGAACAATAAACCTAAAAAAACGAAATGAAGGAAAAACGCTTCCAATTCTGCCCGAAATGCCTGAGCAAGGATATTAGCAACGACTTGTCGGTCGACTCGATTGCGGGCGGACAAGTATTCAACAAACACAAATGCAACAAATGCGGGTATAACGCCCTCCTATTCCCAGAAATGACCGAAAAAGAATATTCCGAACTGAAAGAAAAGATTGATGAGAAGTCTTAGTAGTTGAATCTTCTCTCATAGTTCTTGTGATCCATCCACTCTAATACTATTGATATTACTATGACTTGGCTGCTCTCAATGCTGTAGATCAGCCTCCACGCGTTTGGCAAATCGTATTTCCAAAGGTTTCTGACCCCATACTTTTTCAGATATTCTTTTGGAATCTGTTTTTTCGGAATCTGGATTCCGCAAAAAGCGTTCTCCTCAATGTCTTCAAAAGCGCGCACCAGTAAGTCGAAAAGCCGTCTCTCATCGCCTTTAGCGTCTTCCAACTGTTGGAAGGCTTTCTGGATTCTCTTGTCGGCGAACTGGATTCTTGAGCTTACCTTCATTTCCAAAACAGTTCCCTGTTCTTAATCCGCCCGTCAGCCTTTTCAGGGTAGTATATCCACCCTACCTTTCCCTCACCGTCAATAGAAATCTTTTTCGAATACAACAAGTAGTCTATGACAAGATTGAATGTCTGATACATCATACTCTTCGGAAGACTCTCCCAAAGCCTCCTCTTCTTGAACTCGCCGTCATGATTCTGGATGAAAGACTCGACCATCAAGACCGTATCCAAACGCGGATAATGCAAAACACCAGACGCCATCTTGTTATATATACTTATACAACAAAGGTTAATAAATTCCACAAGGAAAAAACAAGGAATTCCAATAAAAACCATTCTCCCAAGAGGGGGGGAAAAATAATCTAGTTCGCCCTCTTGTACGCGTTCTTCCTATGTCTTACGGTCAGGACTTCGATGGTCTTTTCCTTGTGGTCGAGGTCTATGAAAATCCTGTAGTCACCGGCACGCAATTTGTGGACGCGATACTTTTTGATGTAGTCGAGGAAACGCTCGGGCTTTACGACGATTGAAGTGATCTTTTCAACAATCTGTTTCTGAAACCTCTTGTCCAAACCCTTCACGTCATCAACAGCCTGGGGCTTCCACACGATCTGATACTTCATTTCAGGCCGAGCAACCCCTCAACCTCGCCGTGTGGAATAGAATTTTGCTTTCTCGCCCTCTCAATTGATTTGACAGTATCATCTGAGAGGTCAAGATAACTCTCACTCATAACCCTCAAAGCCTGACGGATATACTCGGAACGCGAAGAAAAATGATGCTTCCTAACCTGCCCATCCATCTCCTCCAACTGATCCTTTGTGAGCCTAACATTAATATTCTCCATACAATGTAATGCGCACGCATTACATAAAAATGGCTTGTCCCCCATGCCAAAAACAAGGCAAAACACATAAAAACCATTAATCCAAGAGTACGAGAAAAATAATACAATGACCTACACAGTCTACATGCTAAAGTGCCGTGATGGAAGCCTCTACACAGGCTACACCAACAACATCAGGCGAAGACTCACAGAACACGAAAACGGGAGGGGAAGCAAATACGTAAGAAGCAGACGCCCCACACAACTAGTATACGCTGAAGAAATCGTTGGACTAAAAGAAGCCATGAGGCGTGAAAGAGAAATCAAAAAACTTTCACGGAAAGAGAAGATGGAGGTGGCGGGAAAGACATGACTAAAGAAAAAAGCTTCCAATTCTGCCCCAAATGCCTGAGCAAGGACGTGAGCAACGACCCGTCTTTGGAGTCTATTGCGGGCGGGCAATTATTCAACAAACACAAATGCAACAAATGCGGATATTCCGCGCTGCTCTTCCCCGAGATGACGGAGGAAGAATACGAGAAACTAAAAGAAAAAATTGGGGAGAAATAAATCCTAAGAGCTTAACGGTATCTCAAGCTTCTCTATCAACGGCTTCCCACTCTTTCCCTTGAGTATCTCCAACTCCACGTCCAAGACCCCCTTTTTAGCGAGACTTTGGACTCCGATAATCTCAAAACCCAAGACATTCCCCTCCCTGTCCAAATCCAAGACGGTATTCTCGTCAAGCTCCCTGTTGGAGTGAAACTTTCCCTCCTTGATCTCCACATACAATGCGTCCGCCTGCTGGTCAAACAAAATCCTCATCTACGCCACACTCTCACAGTTATAATAACAATTCTACCTTTTTCCCGCTTATAAATGACCTCCAACTCCCGCCCGCCAAACCTTTTAATGCCCTTAAACCTTCCGCCACACGCATCCTCACACCAATCCGGATCACCAACAATCTCACGAACATGCCGTTCAGAAACACCCCTCAACACCATCCTATCCCTGGCATGCCTTGTGAAAACAATCCCTGCCACACACAAGACAAAGAAAAACACATAAAAACAGATTTCCCAAGAGAAGGGGAAAAATAAGAGGTCGGGCGCTTATTTTACCCCAAATCCAATGGTTTTACAGTCATGGCCAAGATAACGTTTTTCGGGGGAGCCGGCGAGATCGGGGGCAACAAATTTTTGTTGGAGGATGGCGGGGCGAAAGTGTATCTGGATTTCGGCCAAAGCTTCGATTTCGGGGAAGACTACTTTTTCGAGTGGCTTCAGCCCAGAAACGTGAACGGCCTGGAATGTTATTTCGAGTTCGGCATGGTGCCTGAAGTCGAGCGGTTGTATTCGGAGAAGATGCTTCGTTTCACCGGCATGGAATACAAAAAGCCGGACGCGGACGGAGTCTTCATAACACACCACCACAGCGACCATACGGGACATTTGACTTTTTTGGACGAGAACATTCCAGTCCACATGGGACACGGGACATACAGGATACTCGACACCTACCGCAAACTCTACCCCCAGTTCACATCACTTGGAGACAACAAGCTCGAACTCTTCAAATCAGGCGACGAGATACCCGTCAAAGACTTAGTGTTCAAGCCCACGCACGTCGAGCACTCAACGCCCGGCGCCTACGGATACGTGATAGAAGCGCCCGAAGGAAACATCGTGTTCACAGGGGATTTTAGGATGCACGGGCCCATGCGCAAGATGAGCGAGGAATTCATAAAAAAAGCAGTGAAATCCAAGCCCAAGATAATGCTATGCGAGGGGACGCGGATGACGCCTGATGCCCAAACCCAATACACTGAACAACAAGTTTATGAGAAGGTGAAGGGCATAATACAGGATTCCAAAGGACTGGTATTCACTGAATTCTCGATGTGCAACATAGACCGGTTCCAAAGCATATACAAGGCGACGGTAGAAGAAGGCAGAAAACTCGTAATCGACACAAGATACGCCTACATACTCGAAAACCTCGCCGACAAAATCAAGCTGCCAGACCCGCTGGCCGACGAAAACCTCAAGATATACTTTAGGATGTGCAAAAGCTGCAAATACCGGGAAAAAGACTACTACAAGCATGAAAGACCGTATCTCGCCAATAAAATCACGCAAGACGAAATACAAAAAAACCAAAAAGACTACGTAATGTTCACAGGATTCACAAAACTCATGGAACTCGTCTACATCCAACCCGAAAAAGCAGACTACATCTACTCATCCTCAGAACACTTTTTAGAAGGAGAAGACAACAAGAAAAAACGAACAGTACTTGAGAACTGGCTCAACCACTTTGGGATAAAATACCACCACGCCCACTGCTCAGGACACGCATCAAAAAAAGACCTGGAAGACACAATCAAAAAAATCAAACCAGATGTTTTAATTCCTATTCACACCCAAAACCCGGAAGAATTCAAAAAAATACATGAGAACGTCATGATTCCAAAGGAAGGGGACACACTCAACATAAAATGATGGGAGATGCATTGTATGCGCCGGACTTTCCCAAAAACAATCGTTTTTTTAAAAAAACAACTGTTTTTATATGAGAACGTCCTATTTGTTTTTGATGGATTTCGGCGAAATCTTCGGGGAGGGACCTATGAGGGTGCTCGGATTCTTCATCAAACACCCCCACAATGAATTCTATCTGCGCGAGATTTCAAGAAAAACAGGGCTTTCCGCCTCGGCCGTCAAAAAATACTGCGACCTTCTGGTTGGAGAAAAACTTTTGGAGGAATCCCGCAAAGGAAACCTCAGATACTTCAAGCCCAACCTTGAAAGCCGGCTCTACCTTGGGATAAAATCAAGCCTCAACGCCCAGGCGGTAATAAAGGCGGGGATAGTCGACTACATCCTGGAAAACATTCCAAACACCTCCTCGATAACCCTCTTCGGCTCCATGGCCCAAGGCTTGGACGACGAAAACAGCGACATAGACCTGCTCGTGATAGGGAAAAGGCCGGCCAAAAGACCGGACTACCCGGAAAAACTCGGAAGAGAACTGAACGTCCACACATACAGCTGGCAGCAGTGGAAGAAGAAGGCGGGGGAAGACCCGGCATTCTACAACGAAGTAGTCTCCAAAGGAACAAGCCTCTATGGGGAAAAACCGACGATAACATGAAAAACCAGACGATAAACGAATGCATGCAGGAACGCCTGCTAAGGCAAATACCCAAAGACCCGGCCAAAAGCCGAAAATCCATCAAGGTAGCGGAAAAAAGACTTCGGGAAGCCGAAAAAGCAGTCAAACTCGAAATACCCCCATACGCGATAATGCAAGCCTACACCGCAATGTTCCACGCCGCAAGAGCCCTACTCTACCAAGACGGAATACAAGAAAAAAGCCACTGGGCAACATACATCTACCTAAAAGAAAAATACGCCGACAAAATACCCGCAAACCTCCTAAACATCCACAGGATAGAACGACACGAAACACTCTACGGCCTCGAATACAACCCCACACAAAAAGAAGCACAAACCGCAATAGACGACGCCAAAAAACTCATAAACACAATAAAAAAACAACTACAAACAAAATGATCAAAGCAGTCCTCTTCGACCTGGATAACACCCTGATTGATTTCATCTCGATGAAGCGTAGTGCTTCGAGGGCTGCCGCCAAGGCGATGGTCAAGGCGGGACTAAATGCTAAGCCAAAAGAGCTTTCCAAGGAACTGTTCGATTTCTATCTGGATTATGGGATTGAATCGGACGACGCATTCACCAAATTCTTAGAAAAAAAGGTGGGGGTGGCAGAACCGAAGATTCTGGCGGCCGGCTTGAACGCGTATTTGAAGGAAAAATACCTGCATTTGAAGCCCTATCCCGGCGTCCTAGAAACACTTGCGAAATTACAGAAAAAAGGCCTCAAAATAGGGCTTGTTTCAGATGGATTACGGCTTAAGGCCTGGATGCGGTTGAATGAGGCCGGACTCGACAAATACTTTGATACTGTCATTACGTATGAAGATACGGGAGAGAAAAAACCCTCAAAAAAACCTTTTCTGAATGCTTGTAAAGCCCTAAACGTGAAGCCTAACGAGTGTTTAATGGTGGGGGACTGGCCAGAGAAGGATATTGAAGGGGCGAAAGCTTTAGGGATGACGACTGTATTGGCGGGATATGGAGGACGAAGCACAAAACAAGTAAAAGCGGACTATAAGATAAAAATGATAAACGAACTCGAGGATATAGTATAATTTGAACACTTTATGAACATCATAATCTAATTATTATTTGGGGATTTCATGGATAAAGAAGCCGCTAAACTAGAAATCAAAAAACTTGTTGAAAAATATGATAAGGATAAGGTTAAGTGGCACAAAATTAGCGAGTCAGAAACAAAATCCAAGTTTTTAGAGCCTCTTCTTAAGGATCTTGGGTGGGATGTTGAGGGTAAAGAACATCCGGATGAAGTCATTAAAGAAGAGCGTATCCAACAGAAACGAGCTGATTATACCTTACGAATTAATGGAATTTCAAAATTAATTGTTGAGGCAAAAGCAATCAAAGAGGATTTAGATAAAGAAGACTATGCAAAACAGGCAATAAAATACGCATACAATAAAAAAGTAAGTTGGGCCGTATTAACTGATTTTGAAGGTCTAAAAATATTCTATGCAGAAGAAGATAGCATTAACCCATTTAGAAACATACAGCTTTGGGATATTGAGTTATTCGATGATAATTTTGAAGATATTTGGCTTCTATCAAAAGATGCATTTATTGCAGGGGAATTAGATAAAAAAGCAGAAAGAGAAGGACGAAAGAAAAGAAGTATTCCCATAGATGAACAATTATTCCAGGACCTGAACAAATGGCGTGAATTACTGTCAAATGATATTGCTAAAAGATATGGCGCTAAATATCACGATTACGAGATAGATGAAATAGTCCAGCGAATTATTGACAGATTAATATTCATACGGAAAACCGAAGATATTGGTATCGAAGAAAATCAATTAATGAAGTTGATTAGAACTTCAAATAAGAATTATTACACTAAGCTAAAAGACATTTTTTCTGATTATAACCAGAGTTATAATAGCAAATTATTCGGTGAAACAGAAGAACAACATCACGAATGTGATGAAATAGAAGTTAATGATGATGTTATTCTCCAAGTAATTCACGGTTTATACAGCTCTCCAGGTCGTTTCATTGAATATGATTTTGGCGTTATAGATGCCGACATCCTTGGAAACATCTATGAACAATATCTTAGCCACATACTCAGGAAAACACCAAAACGCGCTAAACTAAAAGAAGGCAGAGCACACAGAAAAGAGCAAGGAATATACTATACTCCCACATACATTGTTGACTACATAATACGGAATACAGTTGGAGAACTACTAAAAGACAAAAAAGTCAAGCCAGAAAAAATACGTATACTCGATCCTGCATGTGGGAGCGGCAGCTTTCTCCTAAAAGCATTCGATTTCATGAATGAATATTACAATAAAAAAGAAGGGACAGCTCACCAAGCCCAACTTGATGAAAATGGAATCTTTACACGGCAAGCACACATACTCAAACAAAATATTTTCGGTGTAGACCTAGATCCAAAAGCAGTAGAAATAGCACAATTAAACTTACTACTCAAACTTGCAGAAAGAAAACACAGACTTCCTACACTCAAAGAAAATATTAGGTGTGGAAACTCTCTAATTGATGATACTACTATTGCAAAGGATACTGCTTTTATGTGGGGTGACAAATTTAAAGAAATAATTGAACAAGGAGGTTTTGATGTTATAATCGGGAATCCGCCTTACATACGAAACAGAGACTTGGATAAAAACCAAAAAGAATTTTTTAAAAAAAGATATGGCAGAACAAGA
>OMKS01004435.1_pt1 | contig 10580 bp, 11 predicted proteins | sample 1674721 | NCBI WGS metagenome assembly OMKS01 (sample SAMN06264996, study PRJEB25208) | sediment metagenome | isolation source: hot spring sediment | place: USA: California | collected 2014-09-02 | reverse complement strand
TTCAAGCAGAAGACGGCATACGAGATCTAGTACGGTCTCGTGGGCTCGGAGATGTGTATAAGAGACAGGTTCCTGACCGGCTACCCGCCCATGGACCTGCTCGACCGGCCCGGATTCGTGGACCGGGCCGAGGCCGCGCTGGGACGGGTCGTCGAGCTGTCCGGGCGTCTGCCCGGAACCGGGATCGTCGTCGGGGCCGCGGTGCGGACCGGCCTGGCGACGGGCAAGCCCCTGCACAACGTTGCGGTGCTGGCGGCCGGCGGCAGCGAACTCTGCCGTCAGCCCAAGACGCTCCTGCCCGGTTACGACGTCTTCGACGAGTCCCGCTGGTTCGAGCCCGCGCGCCAGGTCCGCCGCGTCGCCTTCCGCGACCGCAGTCTCGGGCTCACCGTTTGCGAGGACGCCTGGAACGGCCCCGAGAACGAGGCGCGCCGGCCCGCCGATACCGACCCGGTCGAAACGGTCGCCCGCGCGGGTGCCGACATCATCATCAACATCGCGGCCTCGCCCTTTGCCGCGGGCCGGGAGAAACTGCGCCGCCGCCTGCTGGCCGGCCACGCCCGGCGCTACCGTCTGCCGCTGGTGTTCGTCAACCAGGTCGGCGGGAGCGACGAACTGGTCTTCGACGGCCGGAGCATGGTGCTGGACCGGGCCGGCGAACCGGTCCGGGTGCTGGCTTCGTTCGCCGAGGAACTGGCGATGGTCGAGACCGGTGACGTCGGCGGTGAGTACCCGGTCGAGGAGGAGATCGCGACGGTGCACGACGCGCTCGTGCTCGGGGTGCGCGACTACTTCGCCAAGACCGGCTTCCGGCGGGCGGTCATCGGTCTCTCCGGCGGCATTGACTCAGCGGTCGTCGCCTGCCTGGCGGTCCGCGCACTGGGAGCGGAGAACGTGCTGGGCGTGACCCTGCCCTCGCGCTACTCGTCGCGGGGGAGCGTCCGGGACGCGGCGGCGCTGGCCGCGAACCTCGGCATCGAGTTCCGCCGGATTCCCATCAACCGCGTGCACAATGCCGGGCTGGCGGCGGTGCGTGACGAACCGGCCGGCGCGGACCCGGGCGTGACCGACGAGAACATCCAGGCCCGGGTCCGGGGCATGATCCTGATGGCGCTGGCGAACCAGGGCGGCCGGCTGTTGCTTGCGACCGGCAACAAGAGCGAGTTGGCGGTTGGTTACTGCACGCTCTACGGCGATATGTGCGGCGGGCTTGCGCCCCTGGCCGACCTGTTCAAGACCAGGGTCTTCGAGCTCGCCCGCTTCATCAACCGCGAAGGGCAGAAGATCCCGGGGGCGACCCTCACCAAGCCGCCGTCGGCCGAACTCAGGCCCGGCCAGCTTGACCAGGACACTTTGCCGCCTTACGAGGTTCTCGACGCGATTCTTGCCCGTCTCATCGAAGCCGGGTCGGATGCGGAGGCGATTGCCGCCGAAGGATTCGACCGCGCGACGGTGGAATGGGCTTGCCGTGCGGTCGCCCTGAGCGAACACAAGCGTCGCCAGGCTCCGCCCGGTATCCGGGTCACGACCAAGGCATTCGGCATCGGTCGGCGCCTGCCGGTCGCGGCCCGGTGGCCGGGTTGCTGAGGCGGTCGGTCGGCTAGTCCTGTCCCGAAAGCAGGTGGTAGAGCTCGGCAATGGCTTCGACGTCGGGACGGAGCCGCCAGGCCCGCTCGGCAAGCCGGACCGCGGCGGCCGTGTCGCCTCGCGCGGCGGTAAGTATCGCCTGGTTGAACAGCGCCGGGATGAAGTCCCGGTTCAGGGTCAAAGCCCGCGCGTAGTGGTCGGCGGCCGCGGTCGTGTCCCCGAGCATGACCAGCACGGTGCCGAGCCGGTTGTGATGCTCGGGCCGGTTCGGTTCCAGTTCCAGCACCGAGCGGAGGTAGTGGAGCGTCGAGTCATACCGGCCGCGGCGCTCGAACCGGTCCGCGAAGACGAGCCGGGCCGGGACGAAGCGGGGCGCGTGTTCGACGAGCCGGCGCAGTTCCGCGTCGGCGCTGTCCGGGTAGCCGACCGCATCGAGCGCGACCGAACGGTTGAGCATGATGCCGGTCGGGTCGGCCTCCCGGTGTGCGTCGGCCGCGACCGCGCGGTTGAGATAGACGAGCGCGCTGTCGGCCCGGCCGGCGGCCAGAAAGGCGAGCCCGAGGTTATTGAGAATCTGGCGCGAGTTCGGCCGCAGTTCGTTGGCAATCCGGAAGTGGTGTACCGACTGGCGGTGGTCGCCGAGCCGGCTCTGGAGAATGCCGACGTTGATGTGGGCGCGGATGTGTCCCTGGTCACGGGAGAGAGCCTTGTAGTACAGCACCAGCGCGGAGTCGGGGTCGGTCGGCGCGATGACGTTGGCGAGGTTGGCGTAAGGGCTCGGGGCGCCGGGGGCCTCGGCGACCATCGTCGAGAACAGCCGGAGCTCGTTGCGCCAGACTCGTGAGCGCAGGATGCCGTCGGTCGCGAAGGCGAGCGACAGCAGTACCAGGAACGCGGCCGAGGCCGTGCGCAGGCGGGCTCGGCCGGGCAGGCCGCGGGCGGCGAGAGTGATGAGGATGATGATCAGCCCGGCTGATGGCAGGTAGAGCAGTCGTTCGGCCGCCTCGGGACCGAGCGGGACGATGTTGACAACCGGCAGGAGGAAGAGTAGGGCCCAGAGGAAGCCGACCGAGACGACCCGGTAACGCCGGCGGACGGCCAGCAGGGGCATCGTCACCAGGAAGAGCAGGGCGGCGATGGCCAGCGGTGTGAGGTTGGCGAAGGACGGGTCGGCCGGGTACTTGACCCGGTGGACGAAGGGCCAGATGAACATGCGCAGGTAAAGCCCGAGGTCGTTGGCCACAACGGTGAGCCGGGCGAGCGGCGACACCCCGGCCGGGAAGGGCAGTCCCGGGCCGACCGCCTGGGCGCGCAGGAACAGCCAGCCCAGCCCGACGAGCAGGCAGGCGCCGGTCGTCAGCCAGTGGCGGCGGGTGTAGGCACCGCCGGTCAGCAGTGGGGCGAGGGCGACAAGTACCGGGAAGAGGATGGCGGTTTCCTTGCTCAGCAGGGCGAACAGGTAGCCGACCGGGACGACGAAGTACCAGCCGGGTTCGCCCCGGCGCAGGGCCCGGAACAGGCCGAATGCGGCGACGGTCATGAACAGCGTGAGCAGGAGGTCGGTGCGCCCGGAGATGAAAGCGACCGCTTCGACGTGACTCGAGTGGGTTGCGAAGAGCAGACCGGCGATGCCGCCCCAGATGGTCGAGTTGAGCAGTTCCCGGACGATGAGCACGACGAGCAGGGCGACGAGGGTGTTGAGGATGGCGTTGACAAGATGGAACCAGCCGGGGTTGGTGCCGGCCAGTTTGAGGTCGGCCCAGAAGGAGAGCGTCGCAAGCGGCCGGTAGTAGAAGGCGGCCGGGCCCTCGGGCGCATCGGTAGCGCCGTGCCAGAATCCCTGGCCCAGCAAATCCCAGGGTCGGGCCGACACCAGGGAGGGGTTCTCGACAATGAGCGAGACGTCATCCCAGACGAAGCCGTATTCGATGGTCGGGAGGTAGATGGCAACGGCGATGAGCGCGACCGCAGTCAGGACCAGGCTCAGCCCGGCCGGCGTCTTGAGGAAAGGCCCGGCCGCGGCCGCGAACCGTGACAGGCCGCCATTCTCGGGCCCGGACCGCGAAGTGAACCGATGCACCCGGTCAGTTTGACAAAGGCAGTCGCGGAGTCAAGCTGCGCGGTGCCGGGCCGGGCCGGGTCAGTTTCGGATCAGGGCCGAGTAGAGCGGGAAAAGCTGTTCTTCCTCGCGCCTAAGGCGGATGCGGAGGATGGTCAGCAGGGCGCCGTGGTCGGTCGCGAACTCGATCAGCCGCGCATTGCCCAGGGCGAGTGATTCCGCGGTTTCCTTCGCCGTGTACTTGTTGACGAACTCCTCGGCAAGGTCGCTGACGATGCGCAGGTCATCACCGAGCAGGCGGAGCCGGTCGGCCAGTTCCGCGTTCTCCCGGGCGGCGGCCTCGAGCGGCGGGTAGAGGCGCTCTCGCTCCCGGCTGATGTGACGGCGCAGGAGTTCGCGTACCCGGCGAAGCCGAGCCGGTCCTTCCCCGGCCCGGAATGACCGCGGCCTGACGCCGGCCAGGGCCTGTTGCAGTTCGTTATGCTCACTGTGAAGGTGGTCTATCAGTTCCTGCACTTGCTTGCTACTCCTTCCCAAAGGATAAGTATACCAGAATCACCGTCCGTGCGCAACTCTTCGAGGAAGGGACGGCGGGTTCGGTTCAGTAGACGATGACGACGCCGGAGCGGATGACCCGTACCCGGATACGCCGCACGCCGCCGTTCTGGCGGACGTAGGCCCGGATGCGGTAGTGGTAGCCGGTTTCCGGCTCCCAGGCGACAATCGTCTTCGGTGTCGGGCGCAGGGTCTTGCGCCGGCCGGCCCAGACCGAAACCAGCGTCTCGACCAATGCCTCGCGGTCGGCGCGGAAGCTCGCCCGGTCGTCGGCCGATATGCCGCGCGAGACGAAGCCGGCAACCTCGACGTGGGAGTGGAAACTGCCGAGGAAGCGCTGGTGGAGTTCGCGGGCGAGCCCACGGCGGCGGCGGAGCATCTCGCGTTCGTCGAGGGTGACCCGGTAGCGCGTCTTGGTGCCGCCGCGGTAGTAGCGGGCGTGGCGGACGACGAGGCGGCGGAGCGGCGCCCGCCCGGCCGGGCCGGTCTCGTTGACGATGTTGCCGTAGAGGAAGCCGAAGGTCTCGCGCTTGTTGCGGGTCTCGTAGCCCTGCCGGGCGAGCCGGCAGAGCTCGCGCACCGCCTCCTCGTTGAAAAGGACGGGCGGACCGAAGACCGGCGGGCGATTCGGCACGGGGCGAAGGATAGGCCGTGGCGACCCGGAGTCAAGCCGCGGCTTGACACGAGCCTGTGTTCGACTAGAAGTATCTCCGTGACAAACACAGTACCGGGTTCCCTCGCGGCCGGCGACAAGGCCGGGATGGAGGCGGCGATTGCCGCGGCCCGGGCCGGCATCGAGTCCGGCCAGACGCCGTTCGGCTGTGCGGTCGTGCTCGAGGGCCGACTGCTGGCCGCGCGGCACAACACCGTCTGGCGGGACGGCGACCCGACCCGGCACGCCGAGGTCATCGCGATCGGTGTCGCCTGCCGTGAGCTCGGCAGTCTCGACCTTTCGGGCGCGACGCTGTGCGCGACCTGCGAGCCGTGCCCGATGTGCTTCTCGGCCGCGCACTGGGCCCGGGTCAGCCGGGTCGTCTACGGCGCGACCATCGCCGACGCGGCGGCGGCCGGGTTCAACGAGCTGGCGATACCGGCGGAGCGGATGAACGCGGACGGCGGCGGCCGGGTCGAGCTGGTCGCCGGGTTCATGGCCGATGCCTGTCGGGACCTGTTTCTCTACTGGCGGGAACTCGGCCGCAGCCTGCCCTACTGACCGGGTTCGGTTTGACAGCCGCCCGCCCGGCGGGCAGAGTCTAGACAGGACGAACCGCAACTGAGAAAGGAGCTATCGTGAAAGTCAGGTTGATTTCGGCACGTCAGTGGAAGGGTCGTTTCCGGGCCGCGTTCGCGTTTGAAGACCGGCCCGGCATCGCCGGCCTCACCCGGACCGAGGCGGCCGCCTTCCGGGCGGTGGCCGAAGAAGAGGGCTTCCGGGGCCAGCACAAGCGGGTCGCGCTCCTGCGCTCGGACCGGGGGAAACAGCGGCTGATTCTGGTCGGACTCGGCAAGAAGAAAGACTACGCGCCCGACCGGGTCCGGGCCGCGGCCGCCAGGGCCCTGAAGGCGGCGGAGGAGATGGGCGTGGAAGAACTCGGCCTGCTCCTGCCCGGGGCCGGGTTTGCGCCCGGGCCAGCGGCGGGTTTCGCCGCGGCCGCGGTCGAAGGCGTCCTGCTCGGCAGTTACCGCTACATCGAGCATCGCCGCGTCGGGGTGGACGAGAACCGCCCCCCGGTCCGGTTCAGCCTGCTGGTACCGGCGAAGCCGAAGCCGGAACTGGAACGCGCGGCGCGCGCGGCGACCGCGGTTGCCGAGGCGGCCTGCTATGTCCGCGACCTCGTCAACGAACCGCCGAGCCAGAAGTCGCCGGAGATGATGGCCGAGCTCGCCAACTGGCTGGCCAAGCCGGACCGAATCACGGTCGAAGTGATGCGCAAGGACGACCTCATCCGGCAGGGGATGAACGGCGTGCTTAGGGTCGGGGCCGGCTCGCAGGAGCCGCCCTGTTTCGTGCACATGGTCTACCGACCGGCGCGCCGGCCCGGGAAGCGGGTGGTCGTGGTCGGTAAGGGCGTCACTTTCGACTCCGGCGGACTCAACTTGAAGCCCGGGCCGTCAATGGACGGGATGAAGCAGGACATGGCGGGCGCGGCCGCGGTATTCGGTCTGTTCAGACTGCTGGGCGAGCTGGACCTGCCGCACGAGGTGCACGGCCTCACGCCGCTGGCCGAGAACCTGCCCTCGGGCAGTGCCCAGAAGCCGGGTGACGTCATCCGTCACTTCGGCGGCAAGACCTCGGAGGTGCTGAACACCGACGCCGAGGGCCGGCTGATTCTCGCCGACGCGCTGGCGTACGGCTCGACGCTCAAGCCGGACCTGATGATTGACATCGCGACGCTGACCGGCGCGGCGGTGGTCGCGGTCGGGGACGAATACACCGCCCTGCTTGGCACCGACCAGGCGATGATGGACCGCATCATCCGGCTCGGCCGGGAGCAGGGCGAGTTGTGCTGGCAACTGCCGCTGGCCGAGCGGTACCGGACGCACATCAAGAGCAAGGTCGCCGACATCAAGAACATCGGCAAGCCGATGAACGCCGGTACGATCATCGCCGCTCTCTTCCTCAAGGAGTTCGTCGGCGCGGGCATTCCCTGGGTGCACATGGACATTGCCGGACCGGCGTTCACCAAGGAAGGCTGGGATTATGCGCCGGCGGGTGGAACCGGCGTTCCGCTTCGGACCCTGTTCGCCTGCCTGCGCTCGCTTTAGAGCGGCCACGAATACGGCCCCGGCGCTTGACGCCGGGGCCTTCCTGGGCTACAGTAAATGGAATTGAATTCCATTTACGACGATGCGACAACCCGCGACGCCCTGCGCCGGTCCGGTCTCAAGGCGACACCGCGGCGGCTGGCGGTGGCCGCGTTCCTGTCCGGAACCGGGGGGCGAGCCGCGACGCCGGAGGAGGTTCACGCCCGCCTGCGTCCGCAGTTGAGCCGACTCGGTCTGCAGACGGTCTACCGGGTGCTTGAGGAACTGGCCGGGGCCGGGCTCCTGGCCCGGGTCGAGCGCGGGGACCGGCGGCGCAGTTACGCCGCCTGCCCGGTCGGCGGAGAGCGTCACCACCATCACATCGTCTGCACCGACTGCGGCCGGGTCGCGTCGGTCGACTGCGGTTTTCCGGACACCCAGCGCCGGCGCATCGAGCGCAGGACCGGGTTCCGGGTCAGCGGGCATTCGATGCAGGTGGCCGGCGTCTGTCCGGTGTGCCGGAGCAAAGGCTCGCGGCGATGATGCGCCGGATCCTGCACGAACTCGGGCATCATCTGCCCTGGACCGCGGGCGGGGCGGTGCTGGGCATCCTCCTGCTCGTGCCGCTGGGTCGCCTGCCGGAAAGCGTTGCCCTCCGGATGTTCGAGCTCTTCCACCCGTTGCACGTCTTCGCCAGCGCGGCCGCAACCGCGGGGATGTACGGGCTCTACCGTCGGGACGAAGGCCGGCGGCCGCCGCTCCTGCCGCTGGTCCTGCTCGGTTATGTCGGGGCGGTCGGCATCGGTACCTTGTCCGACTCGCTCATCCCGTTTCTCGGCGAGCGGCTGGTCGGCCTGCATCACGCCCACGCGCACATCGGGTTCATCGAACTCTGGTACCTGGTCAACCCGGCGGCGCTGGCCGGTATCGCGGTGGCCTGGTTCCGGCCCGCGACGAAACTCCCGCACGCCGGTCACGTCCTGCTCAGCACCGTGGCCTCGCTCGCGCACATCGGCATGGCGCTGGACGGGACTCTGCCGGCGGTCAAGTACGTGGGGCTGTTCCTGTTCCTGCTGTTGGCGGTCTGGCTCCCCTGCACCTTCTCGGACATAGCCTTTCCGCTCCTGTTCGTGCGGAACCGGCGCCGGGTCAGTCCTGTTTCTTCTCCGCCCGCCGCGCGTCCTCGATAAGCTCCTCGACCCGTCGTTCCTCCCCGGTCTCGGCGACGAGCCGCTGGACCCGTTCGAACTCGGCCTTGACAGTTTGCCCGAACTCCTCGACCTCCTCGAGACAGCGCTTGCCCGACGCGTAGGCGTACTGCCGGAGCATCCTGAGCAGGGTTTCGTAGGGCTGGTCCGAAGTGTAGCGGCTGAGGACGTAGCGGCTGACGAACCCGCCGCAGGAGTTGCACTTGACGAAGATGCAGACCGGCTCGCCGGTCCGAACGTAGACGAGGTTGGTGACCTCGGTGCCGCCGCAGTTCATGCAACGGTCAATCTTGGCTGATTCCACGATACCTCCTTACCGACCCAGGCCGAAGAGATGGGTCAGTGCTAGTACGCCGAGGACAACCAGCACCAGCCCGGCCGCGGAGACGATGATGCCGACCCGGGCCATGGTCCGGACGCCGAACAGGCCGGAACCGTAGGCGATGGCATTGGGCGGGGTCGAGACCGGCAGTACCATTGAGACCGAAACGCCGATGGCCACCGCCAGCACCGGCACGGTCGGGTGCGGGGCGAGGCCGGCGACCAGCGGCAGGAGCAGGGCCGCGGCCGAAGTGTTGCTGATGAAAGTGGTGACGACCATCGCAACGGCGGTGAACGCGGCGGTCAGCAGGACGGGGTTGACTCCTTCGAGGTGGACGAGGGTCATCAGCCAGCCGGTCAGGCCCGAGCGCTGGATGGCAACGCCGAGCGACAGCCCGCCGCCCATCAGGATGAGCACGTCCCAGCCGACCCGGCCGAAGTCCTCCTTGTCGAGCAGGCGCAGGCCGGTGAAGACCAGCGTCGGCACCAGCGCGACGACCGAGCTCGGCAGTTTGTGGAGCTCGGCGGTGAGCCAGAGCAGGACGGTGACCGCAAAGGTGATGACCACCGTCCACTGTCGGCGGTCGAGCGGCTCGGGTTCGACCGGCGGCAGGGTGACCGTGGCCGTTCGGGCCGGGAACAGCTTGGACAACAGCCACCAGAGCAGGAAGAACATCGCGGCGGTGATCGGGATGCCGACCGCCATCCAGCGCACGAAGCTGAGCCGGATGCCGTGTTCGGCGAGGATGCCGAGGGCGATGGCGTTGGGCGGCGTGCCGATCGGGGTCGCGACGCCGCCGATGTTGGCGGCGAACGGGATGCCGAGGATGAGCGCGATGCGGAACGGGTCACCGGCCTCCAGCCGGCGAATGATGGTCAGCGCGAGGCCGACGAGCAGGGCGGTCGCGGCGGTGTTGGACATCCACATCGAGAGCACCGCGGCGACGAGCATCATCCCGAACAGGACGTTGCCCGGTTTCGCGCCGGTACGGTTGAGGATGGCCCGGGCGAGCAGGTCGTCGAGCGAGTACTTGTCCAGCGCCTGGGACAGGATGAAGCCGCCGAGAAAGAGCATTATCACCGGGTCGAAGAACGGGGCGAAAAAGACCTGGACGCCGATGTCGAGCGGCCCGGTCAGGAACAGCGCAGAGAGCAGGACGATGAGGAAAGAGGTCGCGAACAGCGGTATCGCTTCGGTAACCCAGAGCCAGGTCGCGACCGCGACGATGGCCAGGCAGCGCTTGGCCGGGTCCGGCATCCCGGGTATCGGGACAAGATAGACCGCGGCCCCGAGCGCGAGGGCGACGGCGGAATGAAGCAGGTTCTTGGACGTGAGACCTCGGACCGGCATCAAGCACTCCTCGGGTTGTCTAATGCCTGTCGGAAACCGCCCGGCCGGTCACCACAGAACCGGCACCCAAGCCAGGCGGCCCAATCATACCCGCCCGAGCAGGAGGGTCAACCGGCGACCGTTGACCCGCGCGGCGGCGGGGGTAGCATTGGTGATGCGAGTTACCGCGTTCATCGCCGCCCTGCTTCTGCTTGCGGGTTGTGACGAGCACTTCACCTGCCGGTTTGACCCGGCCTCGACCGCGGACGTGCCGGTGTTCAACTTCGGGGGTAAGGAAATCTCGCCCTACTCGGCCAGGTTGGTGCGTTTCCGCATTGCCGGTCAACCGCTGGAGGTCAGGCAATGGGAGACGTTCTGGGACGTGCAGGTGCCGCAGGGCGTCCGCTACGAACTGGTCAGCCGAATCTTCTACGGCGAGGCGCCACCCGGCTTCGAGGTCATCACCGAGCCTGCGCACCTGCTCTCGGGTTACGTCTACACCGCGATTCCCGGTTGTCACGGGCAGAGTGAGGACTGCTACTTCATCATCACCGAAGACACGCCCGGGGTCAGGGTCATCCGGGCCCTCACCTTCGCCGAGTTCCACAGCATCATCAACCCCGGCGGCGGCTGAAGCTGACGCCGGTGCGCGGCGCGTGCCGGTCCTCGAGTCGGAATCACAGCCGCCGACGGACGCCAGAGGAAATCCGGGACTGTACCTCAGCCCGGCGCGTCCTCGCGCTGGGACTGTCCCGGGATTTCCGGACGGACGAAC
>OMKS01004433.1_pt1 | contig 10582 bp, 13 predicted proteins | sample 1674721 | NCBI WGS metagenome assembly OMKS01 (sample SAMN06264996, study PRJEB25208) | sediment metagenome | isolation source: hot spring sediment | place: USA: California | collected 2014-09-02 | reverse complement strand
TACTCTATGTAGCGTTTATCGTCTTTTTCTGTTATTTCTACACAGCAGTTACCTTTAACCCGGTCGATGTGGCCGACAACATGAAAAAACACGGTGGCTTCATTCCCGGTATCAGGCCGGGGAAGAAAACCGCTGAGCATATAGACTGGGTTCTGACGCGGATTACTTTCGGCGGTGCCATGTACGTGTCGGCCGTTTGCGTGTTGCCGAGTATTCTTATAAGCAATTTTCACGTTCCATTTTACTTCGGCGGGACCGCGCTGCTGATAGTTGTCGGTGTGGCGCTCGACACGGCGGGTCAGATTGAAACACACCTGCTGACAAGGCAGTACGACGGGTTCATGAAAAAAGGGAAACTGGCCAGAAGACGATAGGAAGAAATGGAATGGTTATTTTAAAATCTCCCGAAGAAATAGAAAAAATGCGGGAGAGCAACGCAATTGTTGCCGACGTGCTGGCCTTGATGCGAGAGCTTGTAGAGCCCGGTATCACGACACTGGAGCTGGACCGTCGGGCGGAAGAAGCGGCCAGAAGCCGCGGTTCCGTTCCGGCCTTTAAGGGATATGGCGGGTTCCCTTTTTCCCTGTGTACCTCCGTAAACGAGGAAGTTGTTCACGGGTTTCCGTCGAAGCGGGAACTGAAAGAAGGCGACATTGTCAGTCTCGATTTCGGTGTTTGTTACAATGGGTATTTCGGTGATTCTGCAGTCACCATACCGGTAGGATCGATTTCGGAATCTGCCCGGCGGCTGATGAAGGTAACGAAAGAATCCCTTGATCAGGGCATCTCGAACGCGGTGCCCGGTAACAGGCTGGGAGATATATCGAATGCGGTTCAACGGCACGTAGAAGCAGCGGGTTTTTCAGCCGTGCGGGACTACGTCGGACACGGAATCGGCAAAAATCTTCATGAAGATCCACCGATTCCGAATTTCGGTCCGCCTGGGCGCGGTATACTGCTCAAGGCAGGGATGGTGATCGCCATAGAGCCGATGATCAACCAGGGGACCTACGAAGTAGATGTAAAACAGGACGGCTGGACTGTCGTGACCAGGGACGGCAAATTGTCGGCTCACTTTGAACACACGTTGGCCATTACGGACGAGGGACCGCGTGTTCTAAGCGTGGTTTCATAAGAAGCCGGTCGGAAACAGCGGAGAGTCAATGGCAAAAGAAGATTCAATCGTGGTCGAGGGAACGGTTATCGAACCGTTGCCCAATGCAATGTTCAGGGTGGAACTTGAAAACGGCCACCGGGTACTGGCCCATATTTCGGGGAAGATGAGGATGCATTTTATTAAAATTTTACCGGGTGACAAGGTTACTGTTGAGCTGTCGCCCTATGACCTGACGCGCGGCAGGATCGTATATCGCTCCAAATAAGCCACCGTCGTAAACGGAGAACGTGACGTGAAAGTACGGGCATCGGTAAAAAAAATGTGTGACAAATGCAAGATAATCAAGCGACGGGGAATCGTGCGGGTTATCTGCGAGAATCCCAAGCATAAACAACGCCAGGGATAAGGAAGGAGAACTGCAGGTGGCACGGATTGCCGGGGTTGACTTGCCGAAAAACAAGCGGATGGACATCGCCCTGACCTATATTTACGGTATCGGGAGATCCAAGGCGATGGTAATTCTTGAGGAAGCCAATGTCGCTTTCGATACGAACAGCGACAGGCTTGCTGATGATCAGATTACTTCAATCAGAAGCATTATCGACCGCGACTACCGGGTCGAGGGCGACTTGAGACGGGACGTTTCCATGTCGATCAAGCGCCTCATGGATATCGGTGCCTATCGGGGGCTTCGCCACAGAAAGGGTCTGCCCGTCAGGGGGCAGAGGACCGTCACCAACGCGAGAACGCGTAAAGGTCCCCGCCGGGCGATAGGAAGCGGCAAAAGGAAGAAATAAGCATTATCTGGAGGCATGATGGCTCGACCAGCGCGTAAGAGCGTAAAAAAGAAGGAAAAGAAAAACATCAGCGAGGGGATCGCCCATATTCATTCGACGTTCAATAACACGATCGTTACCATAACGGATATGAGCGGCAATGCCATCGCCTGGGCTTCCGGCGGAGGGCAGGGATTCAAGGGATCTCGCAAGAGCACTCCCTTTGCCGCACAGTTGACCGCGACTGAAGCGGTAAAAAAGGCGAAATTGCACGGCCTCAGGACGGTGCAGGTCTACGTTAAGGGACCCGGAGCCGGGAGGGAGTCGGCTTTACGTGCGATCCAGGCCGCGGGATTGACGGTGACACTGATCAGGGACGTGACGCCCATTCCTCACAATGGATGCCGTCCACCAAAGCGGCGAAGAGTCTGACGACAGTATCATTTTAATACGGCTTTACGGAAACGGCCGTTCATGGAGGAACGTTTTGGCACGATACAGAGAATCATTATGCAAGCTATGCAGGGCGGAAGGAACCAAGCTCTTCCTGAAGGGGGACAGGTGTTACAGCGACAAGTGTTCATTCGAGAGGCGGGGTTATGCGCCGGGAGAACACGGGCAGACGCGGGCGCGAAGAAAACGTTCCGATTACGGCCTTCAGCTCAGGGAAAAACAGAAATTAAAGAGAATGTTCGGACTCATGGAAAAACAGTTCCGAAGCTATTTTTATAAAGCAGAACGAGGAAAGGGCGTGACGGGGACGAAGCTTCTTCTCATGCTCGAAAGCAGGCTGGACAACATGGTGTACCGCATGGGGTTCGCCGGTTCGAGAAACGAGGGCCGGCAGCTCGTTCGACACGGCCATTTTACCGTGAACGGCAAAAAAGTGACCATTCCATCTTATCTTGTCACCGTGGGAGATACGGTGCAGGTTCGGGAAAAATCCCGGAATACCGCCCGTATCCTCGAGGCCATGAATACGGTGGCCCGGCGGGGTGTTCCCGACTGGATCGAGCTTGACAAGGCTCAGTTCTCCGCCGTCGTGAAGGCTCTGCCGACCCGGGAAGAATTGACCATGCCCGTTGAGGAGCAGATGGTGGTCGAGTTTTATTCCAAATAGTTGAACCCATGTACTGAAACGAGGAATCGATACTATGCAGAGAAATTGGCGCAGTCTGATAAAACCAAAACGTATCGAGGTTGATGAAGACACCCATACCCAGTATTATGGTGAATTCGACTGCCAGCCGCTAGAAAAGGGATTCGGCTCGACTCTGGGCAACTCCCTGCGCAGGGTGCTCCTCTCCTCCATTTACGGTGCCGCGATCGCCTCGATAAAGATAGACGGTGTCCTGCACGAGTTTACAACCATCCCGGGCGTCAAGGAAGACGTCACTACGATTATTCTCAATCTTAAGGGGGTGCGGGTAAAAATTCACCAGGGAGAGCAGAAGATGGTTCACATCAATGCATCCGGTGAGGGCGTCGTGAAGGCGGGCGATATAATAACGGACGGAACGGTCGACATACTGAACCCCGATCACCATATCGCAACACTTTCCCGTGACGCCGTTTTGAAGGCCGAGATGGCCGTGAAAATCGGCAAAGGATACGTTCCGGCGAAAAGCGAGCGCGATCCTGATCAGCCCGAAGGAACAATCAATATCGACTCGATTTTCTCACCGATAAAGAAAGTCGCCTATACCGTGTCAAACGCGCGGGTGGGGCATATCACCGATTATGACAGACTTGTTATGGAGATATGGACCGATGGCGGCATTTTTCCCGAGGACGCTCTTGCCTATGCGGCCAGGATTTTGAAAGAACAGATCGATGTCTTTATCAATTTCGAAGATCGCGAAGAAGAGGAAGAAGCACCGGAAGGTGAGGAAGAACCTCGAGAAAACGATAATCTTTACAAGAGCGTGGACGAACTTGAGCTTTCGGTTCGATCGGCAAACTGTTTGAAGAATGCCGGTATTCAGTACATCGGCGAGCTGGTTCAGAAAACGGAAGCGGAAATGCTCAAGACGAAAAATTTCGGCAGGAAATCCCTGAACGAAATCAAGGAAATACTTGGAGAAATGGGACTTTCTCTGGGGATGAAAATTGAATTTCCTCCGCAACCCCCTGAACGGGAATAATTTGAACGCCGCGAATATTCTGGCAACCGGGAAAGGATCAACAAGAAATGCGCCACAGAAAGGCCGGAAGGAAGTTGGGAAGGACCTCGAGCCACAGGAACGCGATGATGAGGAACCTCGTGACGTCCCTTCTGAAACACGAAAAAATAACCACGACTGATGCGAAAGCCAAGGAGCTGAGAAGCGTTGCGGACAAGATGATAACGCTTGGCAAGAAAGGAACGCTTCACGCACGGCGCCAGGCTCTCAGTTTTATTCGTGATCGCGACACGACGGAGAAAGTATTCGATGTTTTGTCAGCCCGCTACCAGGATCGGGAAGGCGGCTACACGCGGGTTATGAAGAAGGGACCGCGTCCCGGCGATAAAGCGCCCCTCTCAGTTATCGAGCTTATGCCTGAAACGGCGCCGAAAAAGCGTTCCGGGCGATCCGGCGGATCGACGAAATAAACCGCAGAAGAGGCAAGATGATTATCTTGCCTTTTTTATTCTTGATTTTTCATTCCCCGGGGATATAATCGCCAGACAAGGTGAGGCGCGGTTCCCGGGTTGATTGTACTCATCAGATGCAGGGAGCGTCGGGTCGAAACGCTCCAGGGAGGTGATGGTATGGCTGAAGAAAGAGTGGGCGAGGTAATGAAATATTTCTCAAAGCCAAGTGTCGCCGCCGTGAAAATCGTGGAAGGTACGCTTTCCGTCGGCGACCGGATTCGTTTTACGGGGCACACGACGGATTTTGAAGACACCGTTGACTCGATGGAAATCAACAACGAGAAAATCGAGAAGGCCCAGGCCGGTGATTATATAGGAATCAAGGTCGCAGACCGGGTGCGCCCGGGCGATGAAATGTTCAAGGTTCTGCCTGACTAGCGACATTCTTCCCGGTCGTAATAAATTTGAAAGCCATGGTAACGCGCAACACGAACGCGCCATGGCTTTTTTCATGTGCTATTCAACGGCGGATTGACGGCACGCCGCGGAAAAAGCGATCGCGGGTTCCGGAAAACCCTTTCGAGGAAACGACAAACCATGGATCTAGACCAGGTTCGGAGATACCTGGCCGGGCTTGAAAAGCGGGGCATTCATCTCGATCTCGGCCCCGTATCGCGGCTTCTCGCTACGCTGGGTGATCCACACCTTACGTACCGGACGGTACACGTTGGTGGAACAAACGGCAAGGGTTCCGTGGCCGCCATGATCGCTTCGATACTCGGCGCGGCGGGATACCGCGTCGGTCTTTATACATCTCCACACCTTGTCGATTTCAGAGAGCGTATTAGGATTAACGGCGTCATGATTCCTGAAGAGGCGCTGGTGCGCCTGGTGAATGAACTTCGGCATTACGTTACGAAGGATATTACCTATTTTGAATTCGCCACGGTCCTTGCATTCCGTTTTTTTCAGGAACAGTCAGTCAATATCGCTGTGCTCGAAGTCGGCATGGGAGGCAGGCTGGATGCAACAAACTGCATCATGCCCGAGGTTTCGGTTATCACGACCGTTTCACTGGAACATGAACGTTACCTGGGACGGCGGCTGGTCGATATAGCCGCAGAAAAGGCTGAAATTATAAAAAAAGACGGTGTCTGCGTCACCGGCGTGACGCAAAGGAACGTTCTTGCCGTCATTGAAAAAACCGCTCAAATCCTCGGGGCCCGGGTGTTGCGGCGGGGGAAGGATTTCACCGCGCGGCGCCGGGGGAAAACAACTTTTTCGTATTACGGCATAAACCATACGCTCAGGAATCTCCGGCTCCCCCTTCCGGGAAATTATCAGGTTTCAAACGCCGCTCTGGCCGCCGCCGCCGCCGAAATCCTGGCAGAAAAGGGCATGGAAATCAATGACCGCGCACTTATTGAGGGTATCGAGTCGACAGCATGGGAAGGAAGACTGGAAACTGTCGGCGTGGCCCCGCTCATTGTTCTTGACGGCGCCCACAATCCTGAGGGAGTCAGGGCTTTATGCAGGACTCTCCCCCGGGATTTCAGCTATGAGCGATTGATTGTCCTCTTCGGCGTCATGGAAGACAAACATTGCAGGTCCATGCTGAGCAGGATCTCCCTTCTGGCGGACAGGATTATCGTGACGGAACCGCAGGGAGAAAGAACCCGTCGGCTGTCCCGCCGCGATTTGGACGATTTCGGGCTTGACGCCGACCGGTTCGAGATCATACCCTGCGTTCAGGATGCCTTTCAGCGCGCTTGTTCCCTGGCCGGGCCTGAAGACATGGTCCTGGTGACAGGGTCCCTGTACCTTCTGGGAGAAATAAAGCGGCAGGGAGTGTAGTTTCGGTTTTTAAAATGCGGCGGTTTATGGTAACCATGCCGTGATCTGCGCCTTTCGGAGCATGAGCCCTGTAAAATGAATCGATTCGGTACAATCATAATTCTTGTCCTGGTGATCAGCCTGATGCCGGTCCCGCGTTCCGTTTTCGCCCTGGACAGGGACATCGCCTCGGGCCCGGTTCACATCGAGGCCGAGCGTGTCCGCTACATCAGCGATCCTGAGGCGTACGAGGCAGAAGGCGATGTTCACATAATATTTAAAGGGGGATACCTGGACGCCGACAGGGTAATGTTTGACGTCGCGTCGAGCGAGGCCGAAGCCGAGGGAAACGTGTTCATAAAAAGCGACGGAGACACCGTTGAAGGTTCAAAGGCCCGTTTCAACACCATCACCAGGCAGGGCGTCATTTCTCAGGGGACCGTCTTTTTCAAGGAGAATCATCTCTTCCTGAGAGGAGAAACAATTGAAAAAAGGGGCGAGAATAATTATTCTCTGCGGAGCGCGGATGTAACGAGCTGCTGCGGGGAGAACCCGGACTGGAAGATAACGGGCCGAAAAATCGATGTGACGGTGGACGGGTACGGTACCGTCCGCCACGGCGCCTTCAGAGTCAAAGATATTCCCCTTATATATGTGCCGTACATGGTGTTTCCCGCGAAGACCACCCGCCAGACGGGGTTTCTTCCGCCGCGCTGGGGATTTTCGAGCGACAAACTCGGGTGGGATATCGGCATCCCGTTTTACTGGGCGGTTTCGGAATCGGCTGACCTTACATTTTACCAGCGGTACATGGACAAGCGGGGTTTCCAGGAGGGAGTGGAACTGCGGTACTGTCTCGGTGAGCATTCCTTCGGTACATTCTACACCGACTATCTCAGGGACGGCATGGATATCACCAGCAAGCAGGATGACGGTGAACTGTTCCGGGACTGGAAAGACTCGCGTGATCGCTGGTCCTACTACCTGGACCACGAAACCCGGTTTGACAATGGCATCAACCTCAGGGCGAATGTGAAAAAAGTTTCCGACAACTGGTACTTCAAGGACTTTGAGTCCCACAATTATTATCTGGAACATTACGATGAAAAAGGTGATCGTCCTTTTCGGCGGGTCGATTTCGAAGGGGACGCCTATCTTTCTTCTCTGAATTCCACGGTTCGACTGACGAAAGACTGGGAACGCTTCAATCTGACGGCACTGGGACAGTACACTGATAATTACCGGGACCACTCAAACGACAAGACGCTGCAGAAATATCCCGAAGTGTCCTTCACGGCGATGAAACAACCTGTCGCCGACACACCCTTTGATTTCGAGATGGATTCAACCTACGCGTATTATTATCGAACCACCGGGCAACGCGGCCACTACCTGGATGCGGCGCCCGTCGTTTCACTTCCCCTGAACGCCGGCCGCTACTTCCGCTTCATACCCGAACTCGGGGTCCGGGAAACCCGGTGGGACGCAGCCGATACGACCGATTCGCGAAAACGCCGGGATCGGCGCGACAACAGGACGCTCTACCACGCGGGAGCGATTCTCACGTCGGACATACAGCGAATATTTTCCGTCAACAAGTGGGGTGTGGACAAGATACGGCACAGCATCAGGCCGGAAGTCGTCTACCGGTATCTTCCCTATATTTCCCAGGATGACAGGCCCAACTATGTGCGCTTTGTTGACGAAGAAAACAGGGTGACCTACTCGCTGATCAATACGTTCACGGCCCGTTTCCAGGATGAGGACGGGAACAAATCGTATCGGGAACTGGCGAACCTGAAACTGAGCCAGACCTACGACATACGGGAGGCGCGGCGGAACCTGCCTCCCGGGGTCGACAAACGGAGACCTTTCGGGGATATCGATGCGGAAATCGACATCACTCCCCATCCGCTGTTCAGCCTCGGCGGCGATCTCACGCTCGACGCCTACGAAGGCGACTGGAAAGTAATAAACGGTCTTCTGAACCTGAAGGATCCCCGCGGAGATTCGTTAAGATTCGAGTATCGGTACACCCGTGATGTGGTAGAACAATTAAATGTCGATTTTCATGCAAAAGTTACGGATCAACTCGATCTCTTTTTCGGGCGTGCGTATGATGAGGCGGAAAAAAGGAATCTCGAGACACGGTACGGCGTTCTTTACCGGAAACAATGCTGGGACGCGGAATTCGTCCTAACCGATTCACATGATGATCGAAGCTTCATGGTGATCGTTACCCTGGCGGGTCTCGGGCGCCTTATGCGCGTCGAGGGGGGGGTGCCGGGACGGGATTGAGTGCCCGCGGTTTTTGTAGCTTTTTCCACTTGACAAACTTCTTGCAATTGCTTAGGGTACCGCTTCAGTTTGAATAACGGTGCACGGTGATTTATGAAAACTTACAGCGCAAAAAGCGGGGATATCACAAGGCAGTGGTACCTCTATGATGCCGACGGCCAGGTTCTGGGCCGCCTTGCGAGTGACATCGCTCGAAGACTTAAAGGCAAAAATTCGCCCTTCTACACACCCCACATGGACATGGGCGATTTCGTGGTGGTTGTAAATGCGGAAAAAATTATGCTTACCGGCCGCAAATCGGCCGAAAAAATGTATTACCACCACAGCGGCTATCCCGGAGGATTGAAGACGACAACAGCGAAACAGATGCTTGAGAAACATCCTGACAGGATACTTCGCAACGCCGTGAGGGGAATGCTTCCGAAAAACAGCCTGGGAAGAAAAATGCTGAAAAAACTCAAAATATATGCCGGTTCCGAACACCCGCACGAGGCACAATCGCCCGGGGTTGCGGGTGCTGAAAGCTGAAGGAGAAGAGGAGATTCATGGCGACCAAGCGATACTATGCGACGGGCAGAAGAAAGACAGCGATTGCACGGGTGTGGATGCAGGAAGGAACGGGCGAGTTTATTGTCAACAAGAGAAAATTCGACGACTATTTCCAGCTTGGAACAGTAAAACAACAGGTAAACCGGCCTCTGGACGTTACGGATAAACGGGGCAAACTCGATTTCATGGTGAATGTCCGCGGGGGAGGTGTTTCCGGGCAGGCAGGCGCCATCAAGCACGGTATTTCAAGGGCGCTGGTGGAATATGACGAGTCGTTGAAGCAGACATTGAGAAAGTCCGGGTTCCTGACCCGTGATGCGCGGATCAAGGAGCGGAAAAAATACGGTCAGCCCGGCGCGCGCAAACGGTTCCAGTATTCAAAGCGATGAAAACAGGTGGAGAACTATACGGGGGCTTCGGCCCCCTTTTTTGATAGGAAAGGCCATGATCAGGACGGGAATTTACGGGGCAAGCGGCTACACGGGCCAGGAGTTGCTGCGGTTGCTGCTGCGGCACCCTGACTGCGAGGTAACGGCCCTCACATCGCGACAGTACAGCGGGAAGCCGGTTACCGCCGTTTACCCCCATTTCGGAAAAATAACGGATCTCGCTTTCATGGATGCGTCGCCTGATGACGTGGCCTCACTGTGCGACGTTGTTTTTCTCGCCGTTCCTCATGGAGAAGCGATGGATGCGGCTTCCCGCTTCATCGAAGCGGGAAAACGGGTGGTCGATCTGAGCGCCGATTTCCGGTTGCACGATCCCGAAACATATGAAGCATGGTATGTGCGCCACCGTGTGCCGGAGCTGTTGTCCGAAGCCGTCTACGGTCTTCCCGAGTTATACCGCGAGCGCATATCCGGAGCCCGGCTCGTAGCGAATCCCGGTTGCTATCCCACCGGCGTCATCCTCGGCCTTGCGCCGCTTTTGCGTGGCGGGTTCATTGATCCCGGATCCATCATCATAGACGCGAAATCGGGAACAAGCGGCGCCGGAAGAGAGGCGAACGTTGCTTCTCTTTTCTGCGAAGTAAATGAAGGTTTCAAGGCCTACAAGGTCGGTACCCATCGTCACACGCCCGAGATGGAACAGGAACTTTCCCTTCTTGCCGGCATCGATCTCAAGGTGTTGTTCACGCCGCATCTTGTCCCGGCAAACCGGGGCATACTGAGCACCATGTACGGAACACCCGGCAAAGCAATTGATTCGGATCTTCTGGTGGAAACATACAGGGAATTTTACAAGGGTGAACCCTTCGTCAGAATTTGTGAAAAGGGCGTTTTCCCCAACATCTCTGCGGTCAAAGGTTCAAACTTCTGTGATATAGGTGTCGCCGTGGACGGACGGACAGACCGCGTCCTGGTCGTAGCGGCGATAGACCTGTCTCTTATACACATCTGACGCTGCCGACGAAGAGGATAGTGTAGATCTCGG
>OMKS01004432.1_pt1 | contig 10584 bp, 5 predicted proteins | sample 1674721 | NCBI WGS metagenome assembly OMKS01 (sample SAMN06264996, study PRJEB25208) | sediment metagenome | isolation source: hot spring sediment | place: USA: California | collected 2014-09-02 | reverse complement strand
AAATAATACTGACGGAGCCGTTGCGTTGGTATGGCAAGAGCGCCCTTGCTGCCGTCCGGGCGCAGTCGCGCGTCCACATCATACAGGATGCCGTAGCGGGTCGGCTCCTTCAGCGTTTTGAGCGTAACCGAAGCGACGGCGGCGAAGTACTCTGTGGGAGACAATTGCATGGCGGACGGCATGAACTCTGCGGACGGGTCGGGCTGTGGGTGATCGCGCGTCAGACCGGACGCCGGCGCTCCTGCGGAACCGTCGTCTGCGTCCGGTGACTCATCATATACAAAAACCAGATCAAGGTCGCTGCCGTATCCCATTTCCCTGCCGCCGAATTTGCCCAACGCCAGCGCGGCGAAGGGAATGCCGGTGGGGCCGTAGCGCGCGCGCACGGCCGCTCGCGCGCGTGTCAGCACCGCGCCTACGACGAACTCCGCCAGCTGCGTAAGCTCATCGCCCACGGCCGCAACGGAAATGCCTTTAACAAGTTCGCGCAGCGCGATCTTCAGCATCTCCCCGTCGCGAAGGCGATACAGCGCGGGCGCCGGATTCGCAGCGTGCTCGAGTACATCACGTTCCGCATCCAACTCTTCAACGGTTGATGGCGCGTCAAGATATCCGGGCGTGCCAATCAAGTCCAACATGCTGATGTCGCGCACCAGCATCTCAGCGAGATAATCGCTGTTGGAAATAATGGCCGTCAGGTAGCGTGTCAGTTTGGGATTATATTTTAGCAGATTGTACAAGGTGGCGGGAGTCGGCAACAGGGACAATATTTGCCCGAACCGGGCAAGCGCCGTGTCCGGCTCCGGTGTTTGCGCCAGCGCGTCAATTAGAAACGGCGTGATGGCGGCAAATTGTTGCGCAGTATCGCGGGTGTAGGGCGCGTGCTCGGGTCCATTCGCCAACAACAGCAGTTCCCCCCGAGCCTTTTCCGCTTCCTTGAAACCGCTCGTGCGCAATCTTTCCAGTCCCGCGACGCATGCCGCGCCCGGATCAAGCAATTCCATGACCCACAAGTTTCCGTCCCCTTTGACCGCGAGAAACTGCTCGAGAATAGCGCGGTTCTCCGCCGCGCGCTCGCGGTATACGTTCATAAAGGATTCCGCCGTATGGTACCCCAGCCGCCGCGCGAGCAATGCGAGTTCCTCCTTGTTTTCCGGCAGCACGTGGGTTTGTTGTCCTCCTTCAATTTGCAGACGATGTTCGATGCGCCGCAGAAAAATATAATTCCGCTCGAGGGTTTCCGCCTCAAACGGACTCAAGCGTTGTCGTTCTCCCAGGGCGCGAATCGCCTTAATGGTGCTCTGGGCGCGCGCTTCCGGCCAGCGTCCGCCATGCAGCAACTGGAGCATCTGGACGGTGAATTCAATGTCGCGTATGCCGCCGCGTCCCAGTTTTACCTCCCGCTCCGTGCGGTCTTTGCCGGCCACGATCGCCTCCGTTTGCTGTTTGACGCCGCGAATATCCTCGAGCGTTGCGTCATCAAAGTATTTCGGATAAACAAAGGGGCGCAGTTGTTCCAGAAAAGTTTCCCCCAGTTCGAGGTCGCCGGCGCAGGGACGCGCCTTGATCATGGCCTGCCGTTCCCAAGCGCGTCCGTATGTGCTGTAATATGCAACGGCGTTATCGAGCGATGACGCAATGGGCCCGCTTTTGCCGAAGGGGCGCAGCCGCATATCCACACGAAAGACGCGCCCTTCGGATGTCTGTTCGGACAACGCCTTTATGATCAGTTCGGCCAATTTTCGGAAATACTCTTCGGTGGATGCGCCCTGCTGCGTATGACCGTCCGCGCTGTAAAGAAAAAGCAGGTCAATGTCAGAGCTGAAGTTAAGTTCGCCGCCGCCCAGCTTTCCCAACGCCAGAACACAGAATGAGATTGAATGGTTCCGGGCGTCTTCAACAAGCGGCATTCCCATCTGCGGTTCGAGGTGTTCCCGCGCGGCCCGGCATGCGGCTTCGATCATGACGTCGGCCAACATGGAAATATCGGCGACTACTGAATCAAGGGGCGCGTGCGCCACCACTTCACGCGCGGCGATGCGCAACAATTCCATACGCGAATGCCTGCGCATCCAGACGCAGCGCTCTTCAAATGCGTCGCGGTTCTTGAACGCGTTCTCCATTTCTGACAGGGCTTCTTTTCGGGAACGGGCCCGATCAAGCGGCGCCTCCGTCCACAGCCATGCGCCGTATTCCGGATTCCTACACAGGATATCGGTCAGAAGTGATCCTTGTGAAAACAAGGCAACCAACAGGCGCAGATAACGAGGACTTGAAATCATCATGGCGGCTTCGGTTGCCGCGCTTATACTGCGCTCCAGAAAACGCGACAAACCCAGTACCGCTTTCAACGGGTCCGCAGCGTCGGCAAGGGCGTCCGCCAGCGGCGCGGCAATATCCTTTCCCGCCAAATCGCCAATAGCGTTCAGACATACCGCCGCCGTTTCATGGTCTTTGTCGGGAATATGCGCCAGCGCTTCTTCCATGATGAACCCACTAGAAAATTTACGCCTCGGCGGCGTTCGCCGCCTTGATGCGTTGCTGCAATTCCTGAAAACGTTCGAGCCGGGCATAACGCCTGAATTGCGGCTTGTTAATAATCTTGTCCGCCACCGCCGCATCCAGCGAACACAGCGTTTCCAGCGCGTCCATAAGGGTTTCATTGTTTTCCGGCATGCACAGCGCGTAAAACAAACTTATGAGCGCCCATGTTTCGGCTTGTTCGGGTTGCAACGCCCGCACCATTTCAATTTCGCGCAACGCCTCCTCCCGTTTTCCCGTCTGCGCCAGAGACATGCCAAGCAACGCCCGGGTATGCACCCATTCCGGGGCAATGGCCACGCATTTTCTGAATGCGGGCAGCGCTTCATCATAGCGTTGCGCGCCATAGGCCTCCGTGCCACGTTTCAGCCAATGGCCCAGGCGGCGCATGCGATAGTAACGCGCAACGAATTGCAGGCCGATGACCACGGCGGCTATGGCGACAAGATAGAGGAGGTTATACATTTAATACTTCAATGCCTTAAAACCACGATCAAAAGAACAAGACGATTCACGCGGTAACACTTTGAATAGGATGTATGGGACGTATAGGACAACTATGCTTTTCATCTAACGCGGGCTGCGCCCGCAACCCAGATTTGACTATTCTCTTTGTATGTTGTTCACGCTTCAGCGTGCGGCAGTAGTACACAAACTCTGAGTCATACACGCAACCCCGCACGCTGAAGCGTGAACAACATACCCAACTTCTTTTTCTCGATCGCGGTTTCTGGCCGATAAGGTACTACCAAACACAATTGTATGAACAACATGCGGCAAACTGACAAAAAATTGTCAGTCAACCGAATAAGCGTTTTCAGTTGTCCTGCCAACTGAAAAACTTCGTTGGACTAAACGCGCAAATGAGAATCACTGGAAGTCGGCGCGCTAACGCAACCCCGGAATTATCGTCATTGCGAGGTACGAAGCAATCTCTCTGCACACGCGCTTCCGGCAAACATGCAACGCCAGATTGCTTCGTACCTCGCAATGACGGTCAGCGTGTTCATCAACGAGATATCTTTTCCCTATCCACGGCGCAGCCGTTTAGTCCAACTTTTTGTTTTTGACGACGGTTTCAGGGAAGCAACAGCTGCATGTTAAGGGCATTACCGGGGATGCCGGCATCTGTGCCGCCCTGTGCGGTTGAAAACCATATATTGAAATCATAGCCGTCAGCATCAACCACAAGACTCAACAAATTGCTTCCTGTTTGCGCAGAGGGCGCGGTTCCTGCAATAGCGCTGAGTTCGTTGATATCAACGCCTGACGGCACGACAGACTCGATCTGGGTTTTTAGGGCGTCCGCCACCGCCGCAATTGCGGCGTAAATAATACCACGGCTTCCCGCGCCGACGGTATTGGCCAAGTCGTACCGCTCTTCCACAAGCGTACCGGTGTCATCTGTTCGCAACAATGCGCTGCGTAGCTCGTTGCGTCCATCTCCCAACACCAGCGTCGCGGCATAACCGGGCAGCGCCGCTTTCGCCGCGGCGATGGCGTCCCGGAGGCTGTATGAATCATACATGATGGAGCGAATTGCGGCCAGCATATTTGTCGCGCCGGGAATGGCGCTGTCGGGCTCGATGACTTCCACCGCGGAGATGGCGCCAAGATTGACGGCAACATGCCCGATGGTGAGGCCGGCATAGGTAAACACCGTATGGGGCGCGCCTTTGTCCGGGATATAAACAACTGCGCATTGGTATTGATGCAAATCCCGCGCCATCGGTCCGTTGACCGTTACGGCGTGAGCGGCGTCCGAACCGGACATTAACCCACGATAGACGCTTGTGGTTGCGGTGTTCCATGTGTCCAACGGTTCCCGCAACATGGCCGCATGGGCGAGTTGAAGTTCTTCCAACGTCACTGAGTTTTCCAACAAGGCAAGGGCGTCCGCCATGCCTTCTATTTCCTGCAGAATCCTGTCATCCATGACGGCGGCGGCCTGTTCCCACGCCTCGGTCAGGAAGGCGTCGTCCATGCCTGTATGCAACTTATACGCTTCAAGATACGCGGGAATGAACGCATTGATGTCATTAGCCATCAGTTGCCCGTAATAGTGTCCCATGTCGTAGGGGGCGCCGTAAACGACAACAACAGGCAGCGTTTCCTCGTCAAAATACACAATATCCGGACGCTCAATGTTCGCCACATATCCCGTAAACTCTGGATACGTCTCGGGCAATACGCGCACACCGGTGGTAAAAACAAAATTGGGAACGTCAAACCCCAAAAGATTTCTCAACACAAAGCTGATATCCACTCCATGCTGAATCTCGCCGCTGGGCAGTTCGGCGTCGTTTTCATACTCCAACTGGACAAAAAAGGCGGTATAATGGTTTGCCTCGGGCTCGGGCTCGGGCGTGACATACACGCTGGACGGACTGGTCAGGGTTGTGCTTGTCCAAGCGCCCTGCGGCAGTTTATGATTGCGGAAATCACGCAAGCCTTCCGTCGGTTGCTCCGCCTGCCACATCCGTACGGCAACCGGCGGATTATTCGGGTCCGTCTCCACCTTTATGGCGCCATTCTCTTCAAAGGAATAAGTAAAGTGCGGCAGGGCTGCATTCTGCGTTACCGCCATGTACCATGCCAGTAACATGCCGACGGGGTTGTCGGGGTCCGTTATATCACCTTCCAAATCAATCCCGCCCATGTTGTGGCCGACATTCGGCACATAACACAAATGCGCCTCGCCTTCGAGATCATGATAATAGAGTTCCGCCGTGTCCGGGACAAAGAATTCGTCGCCCGTGGCATTTAACATAAATTTTGGCATGGGGTAGCTGCCGCGCAGGGAATATTGATACGGATCAACAAAGTTCAGCAGGGACTCCGCCTCGGGCGTAACCTCCATGCCCTCACCCGTGGGCAACAAGCGGTCAAACACATTTTCCTGCGCATAGTCGTAAATGGCGGGCGACCAGAACCCGTATGCCTTGCGATGATGCATCAAATGGTCTTTCATATTCAATACGTTAATGACAATCGGCGCTATTGCGGTAACACGCGAATCCACCGCGCCGGTCATCCATGTCGTCCATCCCCGTTTTGAGGCGCCGGACACGACAAAACCGCTGATTGCGTCGGGTCCCAATATCTCCTGCGTCATGTCCATCGCCTTGACCGCTGCTTTGGCCATGGGGAACAACAATGGCCATTCTTGATTGGGGTCGCCGTCAGATTCGATGTACGAATCAATATATCGGTCATAGGAATAGGCAATAATTGCGTCTTCCGAACGGCTGCGCAGGAAGAAATCCTCGCCCTCGAAATTGTCTTCCTCGCCAACCGCGACGACCTCTTCTTTGAAAACGATGGGCTGGCTTGGGATATTCTTGACATGCACCACCGTTGTGCCGGTCAATACGGCAATATATTCCATAGCCTCTTCGAGATAGGCCGAAGAAGAACGGCTGCCACCGTCAATAAACAGCATGGCCTGATTGCTTGTTTTTATCTTAGGCACGACAATAGTCACGGGATGAATCCATTCCTCATACCCATCATAGACCGAATCGTCCGGATTCCAGCATTGCGAGGTGAGTTTATTGACGAGATAAGCCGTCGCCACCTGTATGGAAACAATGCCCTCCTCCCATATAATGGGCTGCACGACGGGAGCAGGATAATCGTAGCACCCGTCTTCTTCGGACACGTAATCATATATTGAAGGTATCACCGTGACCGTCCGCTCCGCCGAAGTCTGTAAACTTGAGGTTCCTGTTCCTGCCAGACTGTGTTTATAAAAGGCGGTCAATTTCACCACATATTCGCCTGCCTCCGTAAACTTATGAGCGGGCGCGGCCCTGTTACTCGTATTGCCGTCGCCAAAGTCCCATGAATACATGTTGATTGGCCGGGCGCCTTCCGGTTGCTCATTCACGGAGAAAAGGAAATTTTCGACAAAGACATATCCCGTCTCCGGCGTGGCGGAAAATTCCGCGGTAGGTGGCAGATCAACGGTAACATCGTTGCTTGTCGAAAATTCGTCATTTTCGGTGGCAACCGTAAGCGTAACCGTATACACGCCGGGAGCATTAAACTGATGGGTTGGGTTTACGCCCAGCCCCTCGGCGCCGTCGCCGAAATCCCATATATAACTCTTTATCGGCTCAATCCCCGCAGTGGTGGAAGACGCGTCAAACGTAACTTCATCGCCCACCCAAACCAGTTCCGGGTCCCAAACGAATGCCGCCGTCTGAGCGGGATGGACCGTGAGGGGATGCATTGTGGAAAGCGATTCGTTGGGCGTATCAGCCGGGGCCTTGCTGTGTTTGAAATAGACGGTCAACGTCACTTCATAGTCGCCGTGTTCCGTGTACTGATGATACACCGACGCCGCATCAGACGAACTGGTATTCCCATCGCCAAAGTTCCATTGACGGGTGCTAATTGGTCGCGCGCCTTCCGGCTGTTCGGCAATAACAAAAGAAAAATCATCGCCCACACAACCCACTTCCGGCGTAACCGTGAACTCCGCCACCGGCAACAAATCAACCTGCACGTCATGGCTTACAGACGATTCGTTGTTCGCCGCGCTTACCGTCAAGGTTACCGTGTACAGGCCGGGGGCGGCAAAATGATGCGTTGCAGACTCGCCCTGCCCGTTGGCGCCGTCGCCGAAATCCCATGCGTAACTCTCTATCGGCTCACTGCCCGAGATGGCGTCCGACGCGTCAAACGTAACTTCATCGCCCACCCAAACCAGTTTCGGAGTCCAAATAAAGACAGCTTGAAGCGCGCTTTCTCCTTCCCCTTCATTTTCACCTTCGCCCTCGGGTTCGCCTTCGCCTTCGGGTTCACCCTCGCCCTCGGGTTCGCCTTCGCCCTCCAAAGTTTCGCCCTCGTCAGGCTCCCCTTCACCTTCGCCTTCGCCCTCGGGTTCGCCTTCGCCCTCTCCCTCCAAAGTTTCGCCCTCGTCAGGCTCCCCTTCACCTTCGCCCTCGGGTTCGCCTTCGCCCTCTTCTGTCTCGCCTTCATCAGGTTCCAGTTGTTTGAATTTGGCCGTAATCCGCATATTACTGTTTACCATGACAACCGTGGAAGCCGTGTCCGCCCTATGGTCGCCCTCCCATTGCTCGAACTCGAACCCCGACGCCGCCTCGGCTGTAAGTGTTACGTCTGTGCCATTTTGATACTTGTCCTGTTTGGGATCGCGCCGCACTTCGCCGGCGCCGTCCGGTTCAACTTTCACAGTGAGTGTATATTTGGGCGCGCACCCAAACGCTCCCATGATGACAAGCGCCCCGAAGATGCCCCACATGACTCGTGTCTGATTCCGATTAAATATTTACGTGCATCTCCTGATGTTGTTTGCCGCATTAACGCGCCAAAGGAACACAGCAATAAGAACTTATCCGAACAAAGCGAGAATAATTTAGTATACCTACAAACTAATACCATTGCAATCATTGTACGGGTTTCGCGGGAGAACACAAGATGTGATAGAATCTGGCATTGTTTTTTGTTTAGTCTTGTAACCAACGGCGCGTGACCAAGTGCGTTACAATAATACCGAGGAAATTTGATGTATCCGACATTATTAGAATGGGGAGAATTGCGTTTTCATTCCTATACGGTAATGATGACGCTGGCATTTTTGGTGGGCGCGCTCGGCCCCAATTGGCTGAACAACCGTCGCGACAAGCCGTTTCCGATCAGCCCCGCAGGCGGCATCTGGATATTTTTCGCAGGCATGGCGGGCGCAAAAATCTACTGGGCGCTACAGTATGGCGAGGCGAGCGACTGGCGCTATTTGCAGTTTGTACTCACGGGCGGTTTGGTTTTTTTCGGCGGACTCATCGGCGGCATTATCGGCGGCGTCGCCTATTTGAAATATGTTAAAGCGCCCGTTTTGCCCGTTGCCGATATGGTTGCGCCATTCATGGCGCTTGCGCACGGTTTGGGAAGAATAGGCTGTTTTCTAAACGGCTGCTGCTGGGGTCGCCTGATGGAGACGCAGTTGCCGTGGGGAGTGACCTATCCCAGAGCGCGTTATGGCCCCTATCGCCAACAGATAGTGGACGGCTTATTGTCCTCGGACAGCGCCCGATCGCTGCCTGTGCACCCCACACAACTTTATGAGACCTGCGGCCTCATTGTCATTTGCGTCATTCTGCTCGTCATTTATAGGCGACATAAGCATTCCGGCGTGGTGGCCTTGTCTTACCTGACCATGTACGGCGGATTGCGTTTTGTCACCGAATTTTTCCGTGGTGAAAGCGCCCACTCCGTGTTCGGAATGACCGTCTCGCAGGCATTCGGCCTGAGCATGATGGTTCTGGGCGGAATTCTGCTGATAGTCCTCAAAACAACATTATGGAAAAAGGACGCGTTGCCATGGCCGGAAGAGCCGTCAACAATTGAAGACCATGAAGAAGCAGGGTCCTGAACGAAACATGGCGCGTATTCAAGGTGTTTTGCGCTCATTTATTTTGACGCAGCCGCTATAGTAGTTCTTCTTGGACGCCGCTTCCCACGCCATGTTGCAACATGCTCTCCATGTCAAGCGTTTCCAGCGCTGCGGCAAGTTCACGAAGGGAACGCGCTTGTCCGCGCAACGCGGCGGATAATGCGGTCATGGGTTCGACAAACACCGGCTTTCGCTGGCGCAAGGCGTGACGCATAGTAAGAATGCTTCCTCCCTGTTTGCGCGGCTCCACCACACAAACCGCCTGCGCCATGGCGCTGATAAAGGCGTTGCGCGTCACGGCAGCATGAGTTTGCCAAGGCGCTTCGGGCAGGTGTGAACTGACCAGTGTTATACGACCATCATCGAAGGCCGAACGCCACCACTGAGGGAATGACCAGGATAAAACGCCCTGCGGCAGTATGGCGACGGTGCAACCCTCGGCGCGAATAGCGGCGTCATGCGCGGCGCGATCCACACCTGTCGCGCCGCCGCTTACCAGCACCGCCCCGCGTAGCGCAAAAAGGGAGGCTGCGTTGCCTGCCGCTTTGAGGCCCCGTTTTGAAGGGCTGCGCGTTCCCACAACGGCTCCGGCAATTCGATGCAGTAATTCCCTGTTTCCCCGCACAAACAATAGCGGCGGCGCGGCGTCGCCCAAATGCCGCTTCAGTGTCCCTGGATATGCGGCGTCCAACACCGAGACAACCTCAAGACCGCGCTGCAGCGCATGAGCAATCTGTGTTTGCGCCTCTTGATGAATTTCCTCCGTATACTGACTCAACAGCGCGGCGACCCCCGAGTCCCATTCGAGCACCCGCTTCAGGAAACGCTTGTCCGGCGGTTTTCCAAGTAACGTCATATCCCAGCCACGATGTTGCGCTACTGACAACAGGCGATTAACACGCGCGTTTCCCATGCCTGCAATCATGCCAAGTGCAAGAATGGCGGCGCTGTCTTCTGTTTTTTGAGGATTCATAACGATAATTTACCCCTTGCCTCGTGGATCATTTTATGGGCCGGCGCCCATTACTCACGGCCGCGCTGCGGCTTGACAAAATCCCACTCATGTTTGTAGCGCACCCGCCCCGACGGGCCGCCGCGATAACCGACATCCGCCCCGAGACCGGTATTGCCGCCCACATTCAATTTTGGCCGTCCCTGCTCGTCATGGGTAATAGTTGCGGGACCTATCCGCTCCTCGACCTTTTCTTTTTTTTCAACAGGAGCGCGCCTGTCCGGCTGCGGGTTTTTACGATTATAGATTGCCCAATCATCAGTAAACGCGCGGTCTCTGGTTCCGGTGGTTTCGCACCCGACCGCCAATCCCATGAGCAACACAAGCACTAACAACAGGCGCATCATACAGACATCTCCTGATTACAAAACGACTCACGCATTGGCAGCCGATGTTTCCCGACAACCAATGTTAAAAGGACAAAGAAAACACGCATGGCTTCCACGTCTTATGCGGGCAACGCCCCATAGGCGCCTTTTCGTGAGCGATATGCCCGGCCACCATTATTGTATCATGTTACGCACCGTTGGCAAGCACAAACGAATAAGCTTTTTCAGTTGCCCTGCCAACTGAAAAACTTCGTTGGACTGAACGCGGGGTTGGTATTACGGGC
>OMKS01004431.1_pt1 | contig 10585 bp, 8 predicted proteins | sample 1674721 | NCBI WGS metagenome assembly OMKS01 (sample SAMN06264996, study PRJEB25208) | sediment metagenome | isolation source: hot spring sediment | place: USA: California | collected 2014-09-02 | reverse complement strand
ACGAAGCTGATGACCGCGCTGCTCACGCTCGAGCGGGCCAAGCTCTCCGACACCTTCACGGCCGCCGACTACATGCCCGCGCCGGCGGAGTCGAAGATCGGGCTCGACCGGGGGGAGCGGATGTCCGTGCGCGACCTGATGCGCGGCCTGCTGGTGGAGTCGGCCAACGACGCCGCGGTGACGCTCGCCGAGGGCGTGTCGGGCTCGCGGCGCGCGTTCGTGCGCGCGATGAACCGCCGCGCGCAGCAGCTCAACGCCGGGCGGCGGCGTGCGTCGCGCTGTTCGTCTGCGTGCGGTTCGCTGCGCTGTCGAATGTCGAAAACGACTTTCCCTTGCCTGTGCGCTGCGCCGGCGGAACCTCTCGCTGTTGCAGGATGTGTTCTCCAAGTCATTGACGCCGGACAGAAACATTCCGAGCCGCTTTTTCCATCCGCACGGCGGCCGGGGATGGATTTTTCTGATCACCACCTTTTTCGCGTTTCTGCTGGGCGAAGCCTTCGCGCCGGGATACGCCACGCGCTACTGTGTCGGCAAAAACATTCGCGCCACGCGCATCGGCATTGTGGGCGTGGGCGTGTTTCTGGCCCTGGTCTTTCCCGCCGTGTTGTTTTTCATCGCGTTATTTGCCCGCATCCATTACCCCGACATTGACCCGCAGCAGGCGCTGCCCATGGTGGTCCGCCAACTCAACAACGCCGTCATCAGCGGGCTGATGATCGGCGCGCTGCTCATGGCGGTCATGTCCTCCGCCGATTCGGCGCTCAACTCGGCGACCGCCATTTTCGTCAAGGACCTCTTCGAGCACCAACTCGGCTGGAAGGGCCACGGCGACCGGCGGCTGCTGCAACTTGCGCGGCTGTGCAGCGCGGGCTTGGGCGTTTTTTCCATTCTCATCGCCGTGCTCTGGCCCGACATCATCGGCCTGCTGCTCTTCACCTACCATGTGTGGGCGCCGGCCATCATCGTGCCCGTATGCGTGGGCGCGCTGTCCAAACATCGCTCCCGGCGCATGAACCGCATCATCCTCGCCACGATGCTCGTCGCCACCAGCGGCACCCTGATCTACCGTCTTCCCGTCACGCTGCGCGACACCTTCGATGCTGCGTTCGTTCCCGAACGCCTCTACGCGCTGTGCTCGCAGTTCGACCCGGCCGTCTTCGGCGTCACGCTCTCCCTGCTCTTCTTCACCGGCGCGACCTTGCTTGCGCGCATGCTGTTCGGACCGCAGTCCCAAGCCGCATGAATGATGCCCCCAGACCGGTGAGGCTTCGAATAGCGTGCGGGTCAATCTCAGGGAAGGTCATATTCGCAGGGATGCCGGAAACGGGTATACTCTGGAACGGGAGGCAGAATGGCGCGCATGGAAGAAAACGACGCCGGCATGGGTCATATTCACGGCATCGCAAACGCGTTCAAGCAGTCACAAATCCTGTTCACGGCGCATGCGGCGGGGTTGTTTGATTTCCTGGCGAAGGAGAAAACGGAATCGGCCATTGCGAGGGCGATGGGGTGGTCGCCGCGCGGGACGCGCTTCATGCTGCGCGCCTTGGCGGCGATGCACTTGGTGAGGGCGCGCGGTGCACGCTGGCGGAACACGCCGTCTGCGGCGGCATGCCTGCAATCGGGGGCGTCCAATGATCAGGGGGCCTTTCTGCGGCATACGCGGCGCGGCTGGGACGACTGGGCGCGGCTCGACGCCTGCCTGCGCGGCGGGGCGGTGAAACGCGAGCGTCACTACGCCGGTTCGGAAGCCGAACGGGATTATGTCCGCGCCATGCACGCGATCGCCTTGAACAACGCGCCGCAATGCGCCGCGCTGGTGGATTGTTCCGGCAGGCGTCGGCTGCTGGACTTGGGTTGCGGCATGGGCGCGTATGCGGCGGCTTTTCTGCAGGCATGGCCGTCATTGTGCGTCGTGCTGGTGGATACGCGCGCGGTGCTTGCCATGGCGCGGGAACACCTGGCCGCGCGCGGCGTGGCCGACCGCTGCGAATTTGTCGCGGGCGACGCCCGCCGCATCGCGTTGCCCGCCGATCTCGATATCATCTGGATCAGCAATGTGCTGCATGCGTGGGGTCCGGAGGAATGCCGCGCATGCATCGCGCGGTGCTTCGCGGCGCTTCGTCCCGGCGGGGTGCTGTATATCCGCGATTTCCTGGATGACGAAACGCCGGGCGCGGCGGCCTTTCATCCCGTCTTCGGACTGGACATGATGCTGCATTCCGAAGGGGGCGGCTGTTATACGGCGGCGGAAGTCGCCGCGTGGACCCACGCGGCGGGCTTCAAACAGGGTCGCCTGCTCCGCGCTGGACGCAAGAGCCGCATCTGGACCGCACGAAAACCGTGATCGCGTCAGGCCCTCTTTCTGCGCAAGGAGACGGGGGATACGGATGCGGCCCGCAGTCTATTCCTCCTCTGCTTCCTTGTCCTCCTCTGCGCTGGGGAGCACGGCCGCCCTTGTAACGATCATGATCAGCGTGGTGATCGCCCATGTTGTTCTCATGCCCGCGCCCTTTCGTTTGACACTATTCCCGGTTCAGGAAGGTTCCGCATCGTCCACATAATCCCATCGCACATCTTCACGCTTGTCGTATCGCACGCCCGGCGCGGGCCGCCACCTTTTGCCTTCCGGTGTCACACTCCACCATGAATAAGTTCCGGTTTCGGCGTTGATGGCGTACATCTTCGCGCCCTTGGGCACTTCGCGTTCGCCGTAGCCGCCATAGCCTGTGGCGCGTCCATAAATCAGATCGATCCCCTCGCAGATGCCGGAGTAATCGTTGACATGGTCGTGACCGCAAATGACGGCGCGAACCGTTCCCAGTTCCTTCAATATGCCAAGGGCCGTTCCGTCTTCCTCCTCCAGACAGACCTTTTCCAATTTTACGCCGGAGGCGATTTTCTGTTCCCAGATGTCATCGTACTGCTTGATCGGAATATGAAACACGGCGAATGCGGGGGGGATGGCATTCATTCCCTCGCGGGCGCGGCGTAATTCGCGCAGCCATTGTTTTTGCTCTTCATGGACGCCGAGGCGAGTCGTGTTCAGGCAGATGAAATCCCACACCGGCGCACCCGCGCTGTTGACGCAGCGCACAAGGTAGTTGCCATTGCCCGCAGCGCCGCGATACAGCGAATGCTTCGCATGCGTGAAGGCTTCATGGCCCTTGTCGTAATCGTCCAACAGATCATGGTTGCCCCAGGTGAAGAACCAGGGCATCCCAAGCGCCTCCAACTTGTCAATGGCATAGCGCATATACTCCTCGCCGCGCCCTTTGGGATTGTCGTGCCAGAGGTCGCCCGTCACGGCGATCATGTCCGGGGCGTTGATTTCGACCAGGCGCAACAGCGCGGATGCGGTGTCTTCATTCCGATCTCGGCCCCGGGCGAAATTGAAAAAATGCATGTCCGTGAATTGAAGTAGTTTGATGCGCGTTGGGTCCTTCACCTGAAGCACGGCTTCGCTGAAGGCCATTGGGTCGGCGGATTCTTCCGCGCCGGCCGCCCAGGGCCGTATTCCGGTCACGCCCAGCGCCAACGCGCCGCCTGTCGTTTTCAAGAATCCCCGACGGTCCATTTTCTTCTCAGCCATGGCGACAACTCCTTCTTACTGCGGCGATGCCTCAATGTCCATATTCGTAATTATCATGCAGAACACCGCCGAAAAGCAACCCATTCCCCACGTTGCTGTTCTGGAGTACAGGCTTTAGCCTGCTACAACAGCATGCGGCCCTGGAAACGCCGTGTTGTCCCGCTCTCTGGTTGTGTTATGATGAGGGTGCATTCGTGTTTGGCAAGAAGGATGTGTCTATGCGCAACATTTACCGACAATTGAAGGGCTTCACGAATCCTTGTGGATTCCCGCGCAAGTGGGAATCCAGAAAAGGAAAACCTCGTATTCACCAAACACGAACGGATGAGCGTGTGACAACCATCGTTCGAGGAGGGGAATCATGGGCGAGAGTGCATGCAAGCGGCCGGGAATGCAGTGGGTCAGCCCGTATCTGGTGGTGCAGGACGTGCGCCGCGCGATTGCGTTCTACGAAGAGGCGTTTGGCCTGAAGGCGCGCATGGTCTATCCGGAATCCGATCCCGACCCATTTTACGCGGAACTCGACTATGAAGGCATGACCATCATGATCGGATTGCCGCGCGGCCGCAAACGCGGCGAGCAGCCGGTGAAAACGCGCGCGGGGTCCAGTCTCTACTGCTACACGCCGGATGTGGATGCGCTGTGCGAACGGGCGCGGGCGGCGGGCGCGAAGGTAGCGATGGAACCGGCGGAGCAGTTCTGGGGCGACCGCGCCTGCCTGCTGGCCGACCCGGACGGCCATGCATGGATGTGGGCGACGCATGTGCGCGATTTTGACCCTGTGAACGGCAGCGCTTGAGGCGGACATGACGGCAACGCAGGAACCCGCCCGCATCCGGATTGCCGGCCATGACGGCGTCGCGTTGAATGTATGGGACTACGGCGGCGCGGGACCGACGCTCCTGCTCTGTCACTGCACCGGCACCACGGGCCGCATCTGGGACCCACTTGTTACGCATCTCAGGCAGAGTTTTCATGTGTATGCGCTGGACTCGCGCGGCCACGGCGATTCGGATAAGCCCACGGAACGCGAGGCATACACTTGGGAAAACTGCGGACGCGATGCGCTCAAGGTCGCTGAACATCTGAACGTCGCTGAGGGACTGTTCGCGGCGGGACATTCCGGCGGGGGAACGCATCTTGTCCATGCCGAACTGCTGCGCCCCGGCACGTTCCGGAAGATGGCGCTGCTCGACGCGATTGTCGCGCCGCACGCGGCATTCACCGGCAAGAATCCCATGTCGCGCATTGCGCAACGCCGTCGCGAGTCCTTTGCCAGCCGCGCCGAGGCGCGCGCACATTTCGCCGCGAAGCCGCCCATGAGCGCCTGGAATGCGGCGGCGCTCGACGCCTATGTCGCGCATGGCCTGGAAGACCGTCCCGACGGGCGGGTCTGGCTCAAGTGTCCGCGCCGCGTCGAGGCGTACTTCTATGAAATGGCACCGGGTTGCGATGCATTTGAGCATATCCATGAAATTGCCGTGCCGACGCTGCTGGTCACGGCGGAGCACAGCAACGTCGGCTTTTTGCCGCGCATGCAGCGGGAACGGATGCCCGGTGCGCAGATGCGCGTGCTCCCCCGCGCGAGCCACTTTTTCCCGCAGGAAGACCCCGAAGCGACGGCGCGCGCTCTGGTGGAATGGTTGTGCGAGAAGGCGGGGAGAAAGGACAACAAGGACATCAAAGACATCAAGGACAGCGCATGAACAGGCGTAATCGGCTGATGGCATCACTGCGCGGCGAAGCGGTGGACCGCCCGCCGGTCAATTTCTATGAATTGGACGGCGTGCGGCAGAATCCCGACGACCCGGACCCTTTCAACATCTTCAATCATGTCTCGTGGAAACCGCTGCTCGATTTAACGCTGGAAAAGAGCGACCGCATCGCCATGTGTTTTCCCGACATTGTCGGCGCGGCCCCGGACCCTGCTGCGGATTGCACGCAACAGCGCACGTATTACGATGAAAACGGCAGCCGCTATGTTGAAACGATCATCCGCGCACCGGGAAGGGCGCTGCGATCACTGAACCGGCGCGATCCCGACATTGACACCGTCTGGACGATGGAGCACCTGCTGAAGGATGTCGAGGATTTCAAGGCGTGGAACGCGCTGCCGCAGGCGGATTTTCAGGGGACAATAGACCCGGCGCCGGTGCTGCGGATTGAGGAGGCCCTCGGCGACAGCGGGATTGTGATGATTGACACGGCGGACCCGCTCTGCGTGGTGGCGGGCCTGTTCGATCTTGGTGCGTTCACCGTGATCGCCGCGACGGAGGAATCGCTGATGCATGCGGCGCTGGAAAAGGCTGCGCGGCTCATCCAGCCGCGCACGGAGGCGGTGGCGCAGGCGCTGCCGGGCCGCCTGTGGCGCATCGTCGGTCCGGAATACGCCACGCCGCCCTACCTGCCGCCGCATCTTTTCGAGGTGTACGCAACGCGCTACGTCACGCCGATGGTCGCGGCCATTCAACGCCACGGCGGCTTCGCCCGCCTGCATTGTCACGGCCGCATCCGCGACGTGCTGGACCACATCGCGGCGACCGGCTGCATGGCGCTGGACCCCATCGAGCCGCCGCCCCAGGGCGATGTGGAACTGTCGTATGTCCGGCGGCGCTACGGAAAGCAGATGACGCTTTTCGGCAATCTGGAGGTGAGCGACATCGAAACGCTGCCGCCCGACCGCATGGCGGACAAAGTGCGGCGCGCCCTGTGCGAAGGAACGGAAGGCGAAGGGCGCGGCTTCGTGCTGATGCCCAGCGCCGCGCCTTACGGCAGAATCCTGCCGGACATCACACGCCGCAATTACGAGGTCATCATTGAAACCGTCGAAAAGTGGGGCTGCTAAGCATTTCCATGATCAAGAGGTAAAGGAATCGGTCGCACCTCCCGTCATGAGCCGTTCCAAGTTCCATCTTTGCAGTTGACTTCCATTTTTTCGGATTGCAGACAACCTCCTTTCTCAATTTGGATGGCGCCTTTTTCGGGCAACGCCTGGTCCGGTCTCGCGGCGGTGTTTGGTCAAAGCGCCAGACCCATCATAGCGGCGCGTCCACACTGGCCGGGGCGGGGACGGAGACAAGACCTTGGCGCCAGGCGTAGACGAAGAGGGCGACGCCGCGCTGGTAGTTCTTGACGCCTTCTGCGATGCCCTGGGATTTGAGGTAGGAGTCGTACACGCGCCAACTCATTTTGGAGAACCAGTCCACGCGGTAGCGCTGCACGGTGTCGCGAAGGCGCTTGAGATCGTTGCGGGCTTCTTCGGGGAGCCGTTCAATGGCCTCCCTGTGCTGTGCGCCGGGCAGTTGGCGCGCGAGGTCGAGGTAGAGGTTCAGCGCGGCGGCGTATCTGGCGAAGGCGTCGTCGGCGCGCAGGCCGGCGGCATAGCCGATGAATTCGGCCTCCTCTTCCCGGCACATGCCGGCGATGTGCGCAAGTTCATGCGCGCCGGTGGAGACGAGCCAAGTGTCGGGGAGCGCGCCGTCTACGTGCGGTTCCAGCGTGAAGGGCGTGCAGATGCCGGAAGTGCCGTTGAACAGGAGCATGCCCTTGGGCGTGGCCTTGATGCGCGGCGGAATCACGGGCGATTTGCCGTCCCATTCCCTGAAGATGTCGCGCATGGCGGCGGCGACCGCCGCAATGGCGCGGTCGGTGTCGCGGGCGCTTTCATCGGCGGGCAGGTTGTGTTCCATGACTTCCAGGAGCATGCCGCGGAGTTGTTCGGATTCTTCAGGCGTGATGGCGCTGGTGTCGAGGTTGAGGCGCTGTTCCGGCGTGAGCCGCTGATAGCCCGCGCCCCAGAACACGATGAACCAGGTCAGCAGGAAGGGCGTGATCAGAAAGGCCCACTTCGGCCCCCAGATGAATCCGCGCCAGTGGGACATGTCCCAGATGCCGCGCCGCACCGCCCAGTTCACAATCCACAGCGCCACGAAGAGCGACACGCCGCCGAGGACCAGCGCCAAAGCCAGAGAGAACGGCGCGCGCGAGGTGATCGGCACGATGATCGCCGTCACCCACCGGTACAGGCCCCGGCTGTAGAAGCGGTCCACAAATTCCCCGGCGGGCGGCATGAGAAACCAGCCGATGGAGAATCCCCACAGCGCGATCGCCAGCAGCCAGCCCGCGATGCGCGCGCGGACTATGCCCCCGGATTGTCCTCTCACCCCGTCGCTCATGCCGCATCTCCCCGGCGCGGCCGCGTCTCATCCGCGCCGTGTTCGCCGTTTGGATTTCCCCGAAAACCGGACCTTGAAGGTTTTTATTTCGTAGGGCCTGATGTAGAACATCGCCTGATTGCCGCGCACGCGGACGGGCGCGTCGTTTTCTTCCATCATATCGCATTCCGTGATGGCGGCGGGAGTTTCGCCGAACGTGACGGTGACATCGCCGCGTTGGCCGCAGGCTTCATAGAGCCGCACGATGACCGCATCGGAATCTTCGGCCTTTTTCACCGCGCTGATGATCACGTTGTCCGCATCCACCGCCGCGAAGGCGGCGACGGGGGGCAGCGCGCCCTTGCCGACGGGCGCGGCCACCACCAAGAGCGGCTGATTCAATTCATAGCCTTGCTGCACCGTGCCGCAGCGCCAGTCGCCGGCGTGGGGATAGAGCGAATAGGCAAATTCATGTTCGCCATGGTCGGCGTCGGGGTCCGGCTCGACAGGTGCGCGCAAAAGTGAAAGCCGCAACGTGTTGCCGACCACATCGTAGCCGTATTTGCAGTCGTTCAGCAGGCTCACGCCGTAGTCGCCCTCGGAAAGGTCGGCCCAGTGGTGCGCGGCGACTTCAAAGCGCGCGCGGTCGAAATCGGTGTTCTGGTGCGTGGCGCGCTCGACCGTTCCGAACTGAATGTGATACGCGGCGCGGTGAGTGAGCACATCCACGGGGAAGGCGACCTTGAGCAGGGTCCGCTTTTCGTGCCAGTCCACCCGGTTCATGATGTCCACGCGCGGAAGCATCGCGAAGAGCGTGATGTCCTGTATGAAGGTGCTGCGTTCCGTTCTCCGCGTCACCCGCACGACGGCGCGCACCGGCCCGTTTTCGATGACCTCGATGGACGCCTTGCCCGGCTCCCACATCCGCGCGTCGAAATTGTGGTCCACGTCCCAGGCGTCGTTGCTCGCGGGGCGGTCGTCGAAGAGTTGGAGCGCATTGCCGCGCTGTCCCGGCGCGATCACTTCCCGGTCCTCCCTCTTGTCATACACGCTGGCGAAGCGCCCGAAGGCGTCGAGGCGGATGCGCAGGAAATCATTTTCCAGCGACTTCGTTGTCGCCTTGAGCATGCCCGCTGGGCGCGGCGTTTGCTTCGCGCTGGGAACCAGGCGATAGACGGCATAGCCGAGCGGCGGCACGGGCTGCGTTTCAAAGATCGCTTCGTCCGCGCTGATCCGTTGGCTCGGCATAACGTTCCCATCGGGCGCGACAATATGAAAATCGCCCTTGGGCAGTTTTGTTTTGGCGGTTGCAACGTCCATGCGCATCCACGACAGCGGATTGAAGACCGCGAGCGGGATTCCCGGCCCCTGTGTGTCCATGCGGGCGCATAGATGCGCCGCCGCCTGATCGCGCGCCTGCTGGCCCAGATCGCGCACGACGGCGTAGTTCTTTTCGGCGTCTTCATAAACCTCCGTGATGGAGGACCCCGGCAGAATGTCGTGGAACTGGTGCGTCAGCAGGATGCGCCACGCCTCGTGCAGCGTCTTCTGATCGTAGCGCCCGCCGTACAGCATCGCGAGCGTCGAGAGCCATTCCGCGTTTTGCAGCAGAAATTCGCACTTGCGGTTGTTGCGCTTGGTGCGCGCCTGCGTGGTCTGGCAGGCGCGGTGCAGTTCCAGATACAACTCGCCGTTGTACACCGGAATCTTTTTGCCGGCGGCCTCCGCATGCATGCGGTCGAGACAGTCCTCCGTGCGCCCGAAAGAACAGCGCGGCACGCCCACGATGTTCTTGAGGCGCCGGCCATACTCGATCATCTTCGGGGTCGGGCCGCCGCCGCCGTCGCCCCAGCCGAAGGTCAGCGGCGCCTCCCCCAGCAGTTCCTTCTGCTGGAATTGCGCGCGCTGGGTGATGCAGTCCCTGGGCGTGGTGTCGCCGTTGTAATTGAGCGGCATCATGACGGCGGGGATGCGCGTGCCGTCAAGGCCCTGCCAGTGGAAATAGCCGTAGGGGAAGCGCGTGTACTGGCTCCAACTGATCTTGATGGTGCAGAAGGTGTCCATCCCGCACTTGCGCAGAATCTGCGGCAGCGTCCAGGGATAACCGAAGGCGTCCGGCAGCCACGCGGTGCGCGACCGCGCGCCGAATTCCCGCTCATAGAAGCGGTTTCCATAAAGAAACTGGCGCACCAGCGCCTCGCCGGAGGGGACATTGTTGTCCTGCTCGACCCATGACGCGCCGCACGGTTCCCACCGGCCGTCTTTGACCCGGCGTTTGATCTGCCGCCACAATTCAGGATGATGCTCCTTTGCGAACATGTAGAGTTCCGGCTGGCTCGCCGCGAAGACGAATTCCGGGTACTGCTCCATCAGCCGCAGCATCGTTGCCCAGGTGCGCCCGACCTTGCGCCGGGTCTCCCGCAGCGGCCACAGCCACGCCGTATCAATGTGCGAATGGCCGATCAGGGTGAGTTTTCCCAGATGATGGCTGGTTTCAAAATTTTTCAGCCCTTCGTGCAGCAAACGCCGCGCGCGGCGGATGGAATCCGCGAATGCCGGGCCGTCCCGGTGCTGCAGGTCCACCGCACGGATGGCCGCATCCACCAGCGCCTGCAGGCGACATCGCGCCTCGCTGTCGGGGTCCAGCGCCTCCACCACGTCCAGATACACCGTGCCGTCCCAGTAGAAATCCCAGACCGGCATGTTCATCACCGCGAGTTCCGCCTGTGAGAAGACATGCGTCATGTCCAGCCATGTGCTGGGGCATGCCTCCAGAAGGATTTCAAACACTTCCCCGCCGCGCGCCTTTTCCGTCAATACGATGAAATCATGGTTGCGG
>OMKS01004430.1_pt1 | contig 10585 bp, 10 predicted proteins | sample 1674721 | NCBI WGS metagenome assembly OMKS01 (sample SAMN06264996, study PRJEB25208) | sediment metagenome | isolation source: hot spring sediment | place: USA: California | collected 2014-09-02 | reverse complement strand
ACACTATCCTCTTCGTCGGCAGCGTCAGATGTGTATAAGAGACAGGGAATATTCTTGAGCATCCGTACCAGGCGGGGGGGGAGTTTTTCCTTATCAATGAGGACGAAAGGCAGCAGTCGCGGAATATAAGTGACCAAAGCCATCCCGAAGATCAAGAGCCAGACCGAGTAATTCATACATCTTCTCCCGCTTGAAGTTTTGGCTGAAAAAGTTCCATCAAAAGTACCGCCCCCACCGTAGCGCCGATGATCGCCCAGCCGGAAGCCATGATCTGGCCGAAACCGTAGTTCAGCCCTCCGGCGGTAAGGGCCAAGAACAGCGCGCGGCGGTGCTTCCTGACGCTGGGAATCAGGAGCCCAATGAACATGGCGTAGAGGGCGATGCTCATCCCCGCCTGGACCGCCTCGGGGAGCAAGGAACCGGCGACAAAGCCGAGGCCGGAGTTCAGCACCCAGCTGGAATAGGCCATACCGGCGACGCCGAAGAGGAAGGGGGAAGAGAGACGCCCCTCTCTCACAGCGGAGACGGCGAAGACCTCGTCGGTGATCCCGAAGGCGTAGATGAGTCGGCGGTAGAGTGGTTCGGGGAGGGCTTTTTCATGGATAGTCATGCTCATCAGCATGTGGCGGATGTTTACGATGAAGGTGGAAAATACGATCTCGATGACTCCGACGCCGAGTCCGATCATCCCCAGGGCCATGAATTGGGAGGCTCCGGCGAAAACGAAGATGCTCATCCCCATGGTCTGGATGAGGCTGAGGCCGGTGTTTTTGCCCAACAGGCCGAAGGCCAGGGCGATGGGCATATAGCCCAGGGCGATGCTAACCCCGGCTTTGACCCCATGGCTGAAGGTCGTGGCCGGTTCGGTGATGGTGTCGTGTAATTCCATAGTGTTTCCGATCAGTTCATATTGCTGCGAGCAATCTATCCAGAAAGAGACTCAGAGCCAGTAAGTCGGCGCTGCCGCCGCAGCTGATGCCCCGATCATTGCAGTCTCGGTTCATCGCCTCTATAAATCTTCGGCCTTCGCGGCTCAGCACTCCGCCTCGCCGCAGCGCTTCGGCCGCCCAAATCCGCAGGTGTCGCAGGGCTGGGTAGCCGCCGCGGGAGAGCACGGTGCTGTCTTCGACCACCAGTATCAGGTGGAGGAGAAGGTGCTGAGCAATGCTGTCCAGATCGATGATACCGTATTGGCGCAAGCTTTGCAGCAGCGGCAGTGACACGGTGAGGACGGCGGGAAATCCCGCCTCCGCCTCGCCGCGGATTCCGCTCACTCCATAGTGATAGTACAGTTTTTCACCGGCCGTCAAGGGGCGCTGCTTTTTTTCCGTCAGTGGTACGGCGAGCTCCCGGGAGACGATGCCCCGAACCATTTCCGCGGCGCAGTGCAGGATTTCCCGGGGTTCCGGGGCGTTGCGAGAGCGCCACGACGGCGAGAGCCGCTGCGCATTGCGGTAGCCGGCGGCGGTGGCCACGAGACCGAGGGAGAAGATTGCCCCTTTGTGGGTATTGACTCCGCCGGTAGCCTCGAACATCGCCGATTCGGCCTGGAGACCGATTTTGCGGGCGGCGCCAAAAGCTGCTTTCGGGGCAAGTGATTCCAGGCGGCTTTCGAAGCCCCGCTCGTACATGCCCTGAAAATACCCCTCCAGGACCTCGGCGCTGCGGTAAAAGGTCTCCAGGTCCATGTCGGTGTGGGCGCCGGAGTCGAAGCGGTCGACCAAGCCCGGTTTGGGGCCCGCCCATGCTTCATCCCGGAGGGCTGAGGCGGCCAGGGTGCCGATGTCTTGAGAGAAGAGTTCCCGTGGGATAGCCTCACTTTTAACCAGTGGGGTCATTTTTTTTATCCTGGCCAAAATAGCTGAGTAGGAGGTGGTCCAAGTAGCTCCTGATTTCATCGGGGCTGTGGCGCCGGGATCGGGCGCACTCGAAGGCTGGCTGGTCGCAGAGAAAGCAGCGTCGGCGGGGTTGATGAAGTTCGTCCCGACGCAGCGTCCTGCCACGAGTGTCGTAAACGTCGAAGTCGAAGAGCCGGCCCAGGGGGTGGGATTCTTCGAGTCGGATGCAGAGCTCCTTGAGTTTGAGCGCTTCCCCCCGAATCATGAACAGAGCCTCCCGTCCGCAGGGGCCGTAGACAATGTTTGTGCGGAGGATGTTCAAGTTTTCCCGGGACAGAAGCTCCAGCAGGGCTTGTTCTCCGGATTTGTGCGCTGGAACGTACCCGGGGTCATCCTTGTCGGGTCCGGGTATGTTGAGGGTGAAGGCTATCACCGGGAGGCCGAACTCCCGTTGGAGACGGCTGCGGGTTGCGGCGCGGGCCTCTCGGCGCGACAGGAGGGCGTGCAGTTTATTCATTTAGTCTTTTACCTGGTGAATCACATCGAGGATGGTTCCATCGCGGTACTCCACCACGCCGACTATCTTTTTTTCAAACTGCACCGGTTCGGGGCGGCCGGTGACTTTTTCAGCCTTCTGGTACAGCTCTTCGATGCTATAGAGGGGCAGATGCTTGGTTTTCAGGCGGTCGTAAATGTCCCGTCGCCGGGGGTTCACCGCTACCCCGTAGTCGGTGACCAGTACATCGGCGGTCTCACCGGGGGTGATGACGGTGTTCACCCGGTCGACCACCGTCGCACTGCGCCCGCGAAAGAGCGGGGCTACAATCACCGAGATGCCCGCGCCGATGGCGGTGTCGGAGTGGCCGCCGGAGGCTCCCCGGATCACGCCGTCGGAGCCGGTGAGCACGTTCACGTTGAAATCGGTGTCGATTTCCATGGCGCTGAGGATGACCACGTTGATTTTGTTGGTGGCGCAGCCTTTGTTGTGAGGGTTGGCGTAGTAGGAGGCGTCGATCTCGGTGTGGTAGCGGTTCTCCCCGATGGAGCGGATTGCCTCCTGGTCGAAGCTCTGCACGTCCAGAAGCCGTTTGATCAGCCCCTCCTCGTGGAGTCGGACGATGCTGCCGGTGATCCCGCCCAGGGCGAAACTGGCGGTGTAGCCCTTGCGGAGCATTACGTCCCTCATGAAGTTGCTGACCGCCAGGGAGATGCTGCCCGATCCAGTCTGAAGGGAGAAGCCGTCCTCCATGTAACCGGAGTGCTCGATCACATGGGTGGCGTATTCGGCGATCAAAATGTCACGGGGGTTGCGGGTCATCCGCAAGGCGCCGGAGCTTATCCCCTCGGGGTCGCCGATCTGATCGACCTGCACTATGTAGTCCACGTGATCCTGGTGGATGCTGAAGGGGGTGTTGGGGTACTCCACCAGATTGTCGGTGATCAGAACCACCTTCTCAGCGTATTCGGCGTCCACCATGGCGTAGCCGAGGCTGCCGCAGGCCGAAGGGCCGGTGTAGCCGTTGGCGTTGCCGTAGACGTCACTGGAGGGAACTCCCAGAAAAGCGATGTCGACCTTCAGCTCTCCCGATTCGATCATCCGTGCCCGGCCTCCGTGGGTGTGAAAGAGGACCGGCGTTTCCATCAGACCGTGTGAGACCTCTTCGGCCAGCTTGTCCCGCAGACCGCTGGTGATCAGACGGCTGACCACCCCGTTCTTGATATGGCGAATCAGAGGGTTGTGAGCCCGGGTCAGCGAGCTGGAGGCGAGGGTGAGGTTCTTGATTCCCAGGTTGGCGATGACGTCCATCACCATGTTCAGGACCATGTCGCCGTCCCGCAGGTGGTGGTGGAAGGAGACACACATTCCATCCCGAAGACCGCTCTTGAGAATCGCCTGCTCCAGGCTCTCGACGATTTTGTTGAGCCGGGGGAGAGTGCGGGAGCCTTTCTGCTTCCGTACCAGTGGAGTGTTGGCGAAGGCGCCTTCAAAGTGTTTGATCTCCTTGAACCCGGGTATCTTGCTTGGGATATCGCGTCCGGCGGCCTTTTTAGGCATGGGCGGCCTCCTCTTGGATTTCATCGAGGTAGAGGCCCGAGACGTGGGCCAGCTCTAGGGTACGGCGGGCCCTCTCGACAACGGGTTTGTCCACCATTCTGCCGTTCAGCGTGGCTACCCCGCTGCCCTCCTCTTCGGCGGCTTCAATAGCGCGGATGACCCGCCGGGCGTGGTTGATCTCCTCGATGCTGGGGGTGTAGATCTCGTGGACGATGCCGACCTGGCGGGGGTTGATCACCGACTTGCCGTCGAAGCCCATCCCCTTGATCAGCTCCACCTCTCGGCGAAAGCCCTCCTCGTCGTTGACGTCGGCGAAGACGCTGTCGATCACGTGGAGCCCCGCCGCCCGGCCGGCCAGAAGTATCTCCTGACGGGCGGTGAAGAGCTCGGTGCCCTCCCGGCTGCGGGTGGTGTGAAGGTTGGTCACGAAGTCTTCGGCGCCGAAGGCAACCCCAACCAAGCGGTCGCTGGCCTCGGTGATACGGCTCACGTTGACCACCCCTCGGGCGTTTTCGATGGCCGCGAAGAGTTTGATTTCGTTCTTTGGGAGGCCCAGTTTTTTTTCCAAAATACCGAGTTTTTCATCCGCCTCCATGATATCCTCGGGACTTTCGGTCTTTGGGAGCCGGATGACGTCGGGGCGGGCGCGGACCATCGCCTCCAGGTCGTCCTCTCCATAGGGGCTGTGGAGGGAGTTTATCCGGACCACCGTCTCGGTGTTTTCGTAGTCGATACATTTGAGGGCGCGAAAGATCAGAAAGCGGGCGGCGTCCTTCTCATGGACCGAGACCGAATCTTCCAGGTCGAACATCACCGAATCGGCCCGGTAGATGTGGGCATCCTTGACCATATTGGGGTTGTTGCCCGGGACGTAGAGCATGGTTCGGCGTAGTTTCATTGAATCTCCTCCCAACGAAGAGATTGGATACCCGCCGCTCGGTAGAGGGCCGTCTCCAAGCGCGCCTGAATGACGCAGTCCAAGGCGCCGCGGTCGTCCACATCCACCAGCGCGGAGTTGACCTCCATCCGTTCCAGAATGTCTTCGATCTGGCGTCGAATGTGGCGGCCGAACCGCTTCTCCACAATACTCTTCAGCTTGATCTCCACTCTATTTTCGCTGTGGCCCTTGACGGTGATCATCACGTCGCTGGACTCCAGGGTCCCGGCCTTGCCGGTACGGATCAGATTCATGGCTCCCCCTTTATTTTGCTCATCGTCGTCAGTGACGGCGGTCTTTTTCTTTTTTTAGCCGCTCGATGACCGGCCGTGCCTCCGCGCTGCCGAGGTAACGCCAGGTAGTCTCAGGCACTATTTTCTTCACCTCGTCCATACGCTCCTGCCGGATGAGATCCCGTACGGTGGAGGCGCTGACCGCCCGTCCCCCCTGCTCCAGCCGGTGGATCTCCTCCAGTTCGATCCCGTAGGTCGGGAGAATATCCTTCATCGCTCGGTTGTAAGCGGCGGTCACCGGACAGTAGGGCTCATGCCCCACCATTCTCCGCTTGATACCGAACAGCGGCGCGATCCGTGAGGCGAATATATGCAGATCGAGCCCCGCGTGGGTTCGCACGATGTCGTCGGGATTGCGGATAAAGTAAGTGGGAAAGGTAGCGCTGGAGATAATATACGGTCCCCCCGGATGTACCCGAACGTTGGAAAGGTCCGCGGTGCCCTCTCGGACCATCCGCAAACGGTGCGCCGCGGGAAAGAGCGAACGATCCTCGGAAACCACGAAGAGGTGGACCACTCCCCGACTCTCATCGACTGTCGAGCCGTACAGTTCCTCCGCTCGGCGGGAGGCCTGCTCCACCAGGTAGCGATGCCCCTTGGTGAAGGGGTTGCAGTTCATCACCAGAGCGACGTTAGCCGCCTCAGTGGCTGAGCGTTCTTGGTCAGCGCCCTCGCTCATAGCCCACTCCAGCAGCCCGCCGCCGGGTTTTTCCAGCAGTACGATCTCCTCGGGGTACTCGCCGACGCTTTGAAAACCCAGATCCTCAAAGGCCGCGCGGTTACGGGGCCGGGAGAAAACGAAAAGACGTTCCCGATTTCTCCGGTAGGCTTCCATTTCCAGATGGCTGACGATGGTGTTGGTCAGGGCCAGGCCTTGAAACTCGGGCTCAACCCCCACGCACTTGATCACCCCCCCGGCCAGGGAGCCGGTGGCCACAATGCGCGAGCCCTCTTTCATCACCACCGTGTAGTCCACGTCGCTGTCGTAAGACAAAGAAAGCCGGTGGAGGAAATCCTCTACCGGCTTTCGTTCAGCAGTTTCGTCAGTTTGTATAATTTCGGTATTAAATCCGTAGTCGCCCATACGCTTTCAGGCTCTATACTAATACGCTTTGGCAAAAATTGCACGATATTTTGCGGTTTTTCCGCATCGGATGCAGCTCTTTCCTTCCAGCCCTTCCTGGTCGAAAGGCAGCACGCGGATCGTCGCTTTGGTGTCCTCCTTGATCGCCGCCTCGCACTCCGGGTCACCGCACCAGTGGCTGTCCGCAAAACCGCCGTCCTCCTCGAAGAGCGTCTTGAAGTCCGAGTACCTGTTGAAGCGGTAGGTGTGTTCCCGCCGGTTGGCCAGGGCTTTTTCGTAGAGGTCTCGCTGAATCTCCTCCAGCAGCTCCTTGACACGGGAGGGTACTCGCTCGATCTCCACCGCCTCTTTCTCCCCGGTGTCCCGGCGGACCAGCATGGCCTTGTGATTCTCCATGTCCCGGGGCCCGATCTCCACTCTCACCGGTACACCGCGCATCTCCCACTCGGCAAACTTCCAGCCCGGGGAGTTAGCGTCGTCGTCATCGTAGGCGACCTTGAACTCCCCCTTCAGCTCTTGGTAGAGCTTCGACGCGTAGTCGGTCACCTCGGTTTTGTTCTTGTTTTTGAAAATCGGGACGACAACCACTTCGGTGGGGGCCAGCCGCGGGGGCACCACCAAGCCCTTGTCGTCGGAGTGGGTCATTATCAGGGCCCCGATCAGCCGGGTCGAAACACCCCAAGAGGTGGCCCAGACGTAATCGAGCTTGCCCTCCTTGGTCTGATAGGTGACGTCGAAGGCTTTGGCGAAATTTTGGCCCAGGAAGTGGCTGGTGCCAGCCTGCAGAGCCTTGCGGTCCTGCATCATCGCTTCGATGGCGTAGGTATCGATGGCCCCGGCGAACTTTTCACTCTCGCTCTTACGGCCGGTGAGCACGGGGATGGCCATGTACTCCTCGACGAAACGGCGATAGACATCCAGCATCCGCAGGGTCTCTTCCTCGGCCTCTTCACTGGTCTCGTGGGCGGTATGCCCCTCCTGCCACAAAAATTCGGTGGTCCGCAAAAATAGCCGGGTTCTCTTCTCCCAGCGCAGTACGTTGGCCCACTGGTTGATCAGCAGGGGCAGGTCACGGTAGGACTGGATCCACTTTTTGTACATACTCCATATGATGGTCTCAGAGGTGGGGCGGATCACCAGGGACTCCTCCAGCTCCTCCCCTCCAGCGTGGGTGACCACCGCCAGCTCCGGCGAGAAACCCTCTACGTGTTCGGCCTCTTTGTGGATGAAGCTCTCGGGAATTAACAGGGGGAAATAGGCGTTGCTGTGGCCGGTCTCCTTGAACATCGCGTCCAGCTGCGACTGTACCGCCTCCCACAGGGCGTAACCCCGCGGACGGATCACCATGCAGCCCTTCACGGGAGAGTAGTCCGCCAGCTGGGCTTGGACCACGATGTCCACGTACCACTGGGAGTAATTCTCGGAACGGGGAGTAATTTTCTCGGCCATACACACCTCTTTTGGATAATGGTATTTGATAAATTATCGACAGTCGCCTCGCGCTCCGTACGTACAGGGGAGAGCTCATCCAAAGCGCCTGCGGGGGTTTATTTTACTTTACCGATACACAATGGTCAATGTGGGAGGCGTGGGGGGAAGACAGCTTCGCATCTCCATAATTCCGTCGGACCAGGAGATGCGAAGCGCTACCGAGCAACAGAAGCTTCGAGGCGAATTATAGACCTAAAACTTCTTTTATCTTTCCACTGGTCTTCTCTACCGCCTCGAAGACCGTGTCGGCGTCGATTGTTGGATAGACACCGTTGTCATACACGATACGTCCATCTACTATGGTCAAAACGTTGTCCCGCCCGCTGCCGTAGAAGACCAGCGCATCGATGGGGTTGTACACCGGCAACATACTCGGATTTTTTGCCGTTCGGAAACAGGCCAGGTCCGCTATACTGCCCCTCTTCAGTTTTCCCAGCTTGTCGATCCCCAGCACCTTAGCGCCCTGTACCGTAGCCATATCGAAGCCGTCCGCCGAGTTCAGAATCCGCGGGTCCGTGGTCCGTACCCGGTGGAGCAGAACCGACGCCTTCATTTCCGCCACCATGTCTTGGGAGTCGTTGCTCGCCGGGCCGTCGGTTCCGATGGCCACGCTCACCCCCTTCTGCCGCATCAGGGGGATGTTGGCGATTCCCGAACCCAGGATCTGGTTGGAAGTCGAGTTGTGGACCACCTTCGTTTTTCGATCTCGCAAAATATCTATCTCTTTCTCGGTGATCCAGACGCAGTGAGCGGCGGAGGTCCTCTCGTCGAGGATACCGATGGCATCGGCCCACTTCACCTGCCCTTCGTAGCCGGCCTTGATCGCCATCTCCTGTTGGAACTTGGTTTCGCTCAGATGGATGTTGAAGCGGCTGCCATACTGGTTCGACATTTTTTTCAGCTCAGTCAAAGTATCCGGATCGCAGGAGTACAAGCCTGCCGGGCCGAGCCACGCCTGAACCAGCTCTTCGTCTTTCCACCGCTCCAAGAACGCCCGAGCATCATCCAGCTCCTTCTCCGGCGAGTTGTTCTCCCCTTCGTCGATGACCGACTTGGTGGAAGAGGCACGGGTTATCGCTCCCCGTAGTCCGAAGTCCAACAGGGCTTGCAGCTCTTGGTCGGCGTGGAGCCTGGCGAAGTTTGTCAGCTGCTCGATGACCGCGGTAGAGCCGTTGCGTGCCAGGTCCATACACGACAACAGAGCGATGTAATAGTAATCTTCACCGTCCATCGCCTTGCAGGTCGGGTAGATCACCTTCCGCAGCCAGTCCTCCATGCTCGAGTCTTTGCCCAGCCCGCGCTGGATGAGCTCGTAGATGTGGTTGTGCGAGTTGATCAATCCGGGAGTGAGGATGCAGCCGGAACAGTCTTTGACCACTTCGCTCCGTTTTTCGTACTTTTCATTTATACTGGCCGCCGGTCCAAGATCTTTGACCAGATTGCCCTCAATATACACCGACCCATTTTCGAAAAAGTCCGTCGGCGAGGTGATAATATAGCGTGCGTTTTTTAACAAAATACCCATTGCATGTCCCCCTTAGTTCGAATTGGAGCTGGAAAAATCGATAGTTAAAACATCGCCTCCGGCAGGAATAGGGCTATTCCCGGAAAGATGAGTATCAAGACTGAGACGATTATGATCGGTAGCAGAAATGGCAAGGTTCCCATGACTCCCCTGAAAAAAGGTAAGGAATTCCCATACATTTTCTGATGTGATAAAATTCCGCCCGGAGGGGAGCGGATGTTTCGAGCTAACGACAAGCATAAGCAGCAGAGAATGTTTACCGCAGTAGACCAGCTGCCGGAGACTGCCAAAAAGAATCTTGAGAAGTCCTGGGCACAGGTGTTCTACCACGAATATTTTTGCAAGTTGGACGAGACAGTCTTCTCCGTTCTCTACAGCGAGAAAAAATCCAGGCCCAATACGCCGATCAATATTCTGGTTGGATTTGAAACCCTTAAATCAGGTTTTGGCTTAAGTGATGAAAGGCTCTATGACCACTTTATGTTTGACCTGAAGTTTCGTTATGCCCTGGGCTTGCGGGACTTTGATGAAGGCAACTTCGAACTGCGGACCATCTACAATTTCCGCTCAAGCCTGTCTGCCTATGAGCAGGAGCATGGAGTAAATCTGATTCACAAGGCAAGTGAAAAGATTACCGATGAACAGTTGAAACAGTTTCAGATAAAAACCGGTTTGCAGCGGATGGACTCGACGATGGTGCAGAGCAATATCCGCAAGATGAGCCGTCTGCAGCTATTAGTGGAAATCATCCATCGCTTTTTCCGCATGCTCAGTGAAGAAGAGCAGAAAGAGTATGAGGAACTGTTTGCCGGCTATGTGAAAGAAGATTCCCTGCACTATTGCTACCGGGTGAATCGGGACGAGCTTGAAGACCGACTTGTGCAGGTGGGAAAAGACCTCTCTTGTATGCTGGAGCTCTTTGAAAAAACTCATGGAGATGAAAAAGCGTACAAGAACGCTTTCAGGGTTTTTGCCGAACACTTCCGCTTTGAACAGGAATGCATCACCCTGCGAGATCCCAAAGAGCTCGGTGGAGGGAGTCTTCAGTCACCCGATGATGAGGAAGCTACCTTCAGAACGAAAAGCAGGGAAAGTTCCCGTGGGTATGTGGCAAATATCACTTAAGACCTGTGACGATGAGAATGAGCTTCAGCTCATAAACAGGGTGAACGTAGCACCAAACACGACAGATGACCAGCAGCTGCTTGCCGAGGATATCGAAAATCTGAAAGATCGGGAAGGGATTGCTGAGCTGTATACCGATGCCGGGTATACCGGAGAAATAGCTGCAAAGGCCACAGAAGGACATCAGGTAAAACAGTACGTCAGTGCCATAAAGGGAAGAAAGAAAGAGAAGGATG